>Ga0116226_10003897_pt1 | contig 13157 bp, 13 predicted proteins | sample S1TSphfallax_FD_89692 | JGI IMG/M metagenome (GOLD analysis project Ga0116226, IMG submission 89692) | Host-associated microbial communities from peat moss isolated from Minnesota, USA - S1T2_Fa - Sphagnum fallax MG | ecosystem: Host-associated > Plants > Peat moss > Unclassified | place: USA...
GAAAGCGCGGCCAACCCGGCCTTGGGATCGCTGAACCCCGCCGATTATGTCGCCTGGCGCCCGCCGACGGACGGGGCGCGGATCGAGATCGTGGGGACGGCGCAGGGCCTCTATTTCTACCGCGAGGACACCAACGCCTGGGTCAGCGCGCTCAGCCTCGCCATCGATAGCGAACTGCCCTTCAACCAGCGCCTCCAGGGCGCCTTCGCCGCACTGCTGGCCGAGCGCCTCGCCGATGTGCTGGGCGCCTCGGGCGCCGTGACGCCCGCCCAGAAGGCCCGCCTCGTCCACGCCCGGGAGCAGATGTTCACCCGCACGGGGAACCGTCACGCGCCGACGCGGGCGCAGTATTTCTAGGGAGCCGTGATGCCGTTCAAAGGTCACAGCGCCTACGACCCTCAAGCCGAGATCGACTTCGCCATCGACGCGAACCAGGACGCCCTGGAGATCGGCGCCGCCGACGACGTGCTCATGGTGAGCCCGGCCGTCGTCTGGAAGGGCCGCCGCGCCGCTGATCCGCAGGAAGTGGACCTCGCCATCGACTCGGCAGGCGACCTGCTGGCCATCGATGCCGCCGGCAACGTCCTAGAAATCTCCCGCACCGGGTGGGCTGGCCAGACCGCAGCAAGGAGCTCTGATGACGCGTACCCTGTCAGCCGGCGTTTCGGCCCTGGCCCTCCTGGCCGCCTCCTCACCGAGCGTGGCCCAGAACCTGCAACCCAGCGGCCTTCCGGCCCGGGGCGCGGTGCAGGGCACGGATATCATTGTCGATCAGCCGGCGGCCTCGTCCACGGTTCAAGGCGCCCAGGCTAGCGCGCTCTCCACCTATGTACTCGGAAACCTGACGGCTCCCGGCACAAGCGGCCAGGTCGTCATCAACAACGGGGGCGCCTTCGCCGGGGCGACGGTCTCGGGGGACGGGACCCTCTCCGGCTCCGGCGCTCTGACGGTGACCAAGAGCAACGGGACGGCCTTCGGGACCTTCGCCTTTCAGAATTTCGCGTCGCTTCCCTCGGCGTCCGGATCGCCGCCGATCAGCGCGGCGACGGTGTTTCCATGCATCCCGTCCACCGCCCTCGACGGCTGTACGGGAACGCAGCTTCTCGCCTATGTGAATAACGGCCCCATCGGGGCGGACCCCACCGGCAGCGCCGACAGCACCAGCGCCCTCCAGACCTGGCTGAACGCCGGGGCGCCCGGCACGATCCCCTGCGGCACCTACAAGACCACGGCCTCGCTAACAGTGGAGTTGGCTTTACAGAACGGCCTGCAGGTTAGCGGCTCCGGGTCCGGGTCGAACCCCCTGGCGACGGGCGGGTGCTACACGGCGATCCGCCCCATCAGCGCGGTGACGAAGGTTCTCGTGATCGACGGGACGCCGTTCGGCGGCTTCATCCAGGGATTCGGCCTCAACAACCTCGCCTTCGACCTGACCAACCTTTCGGATGTCTCCACCAGCGTCGCGATAAACCAGGTCCAGGCCTTCGACGTGAAGTACGACCGGGTGCGCGTCATAAATGACGGGGTCAACAAGCGCGCGTGGCTGTTCCGCGCCGGCGCCTACACGACCACGCTGCTGAACACGCAGGGGAAGATCCTCGACTTCGAGGGCGCGTCCTCGAGCAACGGCGTGACCACGATCACGGTCCTCAACCACGACGGCTTCCAGGTCATCACGAACTGGGCCAACGGCCTGAAGTTTATCGGCGGCTCCTACCAGGGCGCGGGCACGCACTTCAGCCTGACCAACACCGCTGACGTCGAGATCAGCACGGACGTTGAGGGAAGCGGGACCTACCTCGCGCTGAGCAACTCCAGCTTCATCCGCTCCTACGCGGCACTGGGCGGCATGGCCGTCGGGTTCACGGAAATGACCGGGGTCTGCAACTTCAACTGCGTCATCTGGGACAATTCAGCCAACTCGTACAACTACGTGACCGGCCTCACCACGGGGGAGATTACCATAGGGTGGTACAATAACCCAGCTTGGATATGCTGAATGATTGTTAGCTTTCGGGACGATTGGTTGCGGACTTTTTTCGTCGAGGACATTCGATCAAAGAAAATCCCCGCCGACCTGGAAGCCCGTCTGTTCCGCAAAATCCAGATGGTCGACGATGCCACAACGGATCAGGATTTGCGCGCGCCGCCAAGCAACCACTTCGAGAACGTGGCTGGCAAGCTTGAGGGTTTTCATTCGATCCGCGTCAACAGGCAATGGCGGCTGATCTTCGGATGGGATGGGGGACGGGGTGAAGCGACGAACCTATATCTCGATGACCACAGCTATCGGTGAGGTGATCATGCTGACGACGAAACATAAGCCGGCCAGCGTCGGCGAAATTTTGGTGGAAGAATTCATGGAGCCAATGGGCCTGACACAAGGCGCTCTGGCGGAAGTGATGAGTGTGCCGCGCAAGCATGTGAATGAGCTGTGCAATAACCGCCGCAACGTCACGGCCCCCACGGCGCTCATCCTCGCCCGCGTCTTTGGCAACAGCCCCGATTTTTGGCTCAATGTGCAGCGGCGCGGGGATCTTTGGGAGGCCATGAATTCCCCCCGGGACCGCGCGCGGATTGAACGCGCCCGGCCGATGACGAACGCCGCCTGACGAAGCCGACACGCATCAATTCGCGCGCGCATCGCGAACTCCGGCGACGACCAAACTCCCACTGGTCGCCTTTCGTTCAGAAGCGCATCGCCAGTCGCGCAGCGGTCGCTGCCTGCGTTCAAGCGGAGTAGGATCAAGAGCTTATCAACGCTGTCTCGGACTCCCTTGAACTTTGGGCGACACCCTACGCTTCGATCCGGGCGGCCTGTCACCCATGTGTCCAGGCCGGACAGATGCTGGATGGCGGAGAGGGGGGGATTCGAACCCCCGATACCCTTACGAGTATGCCGCATTTCGAGTGCGGTGCTTTCAACCGCTCAGCCACCTCTCCAGGTCGCGAGTTTCAGGCCCTCTAATAGGGCCCCGGCGGGCGAAGGCGCGGAACCTAACGATGCGACCCTATCGGTGCAAGGCCGCTCATAACGCGCCCGCCGGAAACACCCCCGCCCGGCTCAAAGCCGATACCGGCGCCTTGCCGATCCTTTCGCCGATCCAGCGAGCCGTGGCGATCATGGCGGGGACGTCGATGCCGGTTTTGAAGCCCGCGCGATGCAGCATCCAGGCCAGATCCTCGGTCGCCACATTGCCGGTGGCGCCGGGGGCGAAGGGACAGCCGCCCAGTCCCCCGCAACTGGCGTCCAGCACCCGCACACCCGCCTCGATCGCCGCGAAGGCGTTGGCCAGGGCCGCGCCCCGGGTGTCGTGAAAATGGGCTCGCAGCCGGGTCTCCGGCGCCGCAGCCCCCGCCGCTTCAAACAGTCGCCGTACGGCCCACGGATCCGCCGCCCCAATGGTGTCGGCCAGGGCGATCTCGGAAAGGCCAAGCTCTGCGCCAAGACGCACGGCCTCAATCACGTGTTCGGGCGGAACCTCCCCCTCAAATGGGCAGCCAAACGCGACGGACACGGTCAGGGTTACAGGCGGGCCGCCTTTCTCGCGCTGATCGTCGGCGATGGCGACAAGAGCGTCCATCTGTTCCAGGCGGGACGCGCCTTGGTTGCGGATGCCGAAAGCGTCGCTGGCGCAGACCACGACATTCACTTCGTCGCACCCGCTGGCCCTGGCCCGGTCCCAGCCGCGACGGTTCAGGGCCAGGCCGATCCGCCTGAGCCCCGCCGCCTTTGGCAGGCCGGCCATGATCGCCTCGGCGCCGGCCATCTGGGGCACCCGTGCGGGATTGACGAAGGAGGCTACCTCGCCGCGCCTTACGCCACAGGCTTCCAGTCGCGCGATGAATTCGAGTTTCTCGGCCACATCGAGTATCGCCGCCTCATTCTGGAGGCCGTCCCGGGCGCCGACCTCGACGATCTCAACCCTATGGCTCATGGCCTCTTGTCCACTGTCACGGGCTGATAGATGCGTAAGGTTTCGGCCCGGCCTTTGGAATAGTCGAGGCCCTGGACTTGCCCGGCCAGGCGCGCCACGGCCCCATCGGCCCTTAAGGCCGCCTTGAAAGCGTCATCGGCGCGGCCCTCGACAATGGCCGGCCGGCCGTCCTGGATGGCGTCGGCGGCGTCCTTGCCCCCGCCAAGCTGTGTGTCCGCCCCCAGCAGAAAAACAAGGCTCGGCTCGGCATAGCCGGCTACGGTGACCGGCCCTTGAGCGACGCCTTCCCTGGGATTGGCGCCGATGGCGGCCAAGGCGCGGACGACGTCCGTGGAAAGCCACAGAGGCTTCAGGGCGGGGACCAGGGCGCCGATCATGAACGCGTGAGCGAGAACGGCGGCCGCGCAGGCGAAAGCCGTCGCCGCCACGGCCTTTTGACGCCAAAAGAGCCAGGCCGCCCCGAGGGCGGCGAGCAGGAAAAAGAGGGCTGCCAGGAAGGCCAAGAACCCGGCTGAGGGAACGTGCAACCTCAGAATGGCCAGCGGCCCGGCCATGGCGAAGACGGCGCCGGCAAGAACCAGAAGTCCCGCCCCCAGGGCGCGGACGCGCGGCCCCATGGGGGCGGCCAGGGCGTTCGCCATGAGCCAGGCCACGGCGCCAAAGAGGGGCAGGGTATAATGAATGAGCTTGGTCGGGGTGATCTCGAAGACGAGCCAGGCCGGGATCAGCCAGCACAGGGCGAAGCGCACCGCGGGCGCCCTCCGGTCCCTCCAGGACGCCAGGGCGCCGGCCGGCAGAAGCAGGGTGGCCGGAAACAGTAGGAGCGGCGAAAGAGCGAGATGATAGCCAAAGGGCGCGCCATGGCTTTCCTGATCGCCCAGGAGCTTGGGCGCGAGGTCGCCGCCCACGGCCGCGCCCCAAAAGGCGCCATCACTTACCACTGTGATCGCCATCGCCCAGGGAAGGGTCACCGCCGCCAGACCGATCAGCCCCCAGGCCCAGCCAAGCTTGCCCATCCAGCGCACGCGCCGCTCCCAAAGCGCCAGGGCCAGAAGGGTCAGGGCCATCACCATGGGGCCAATGGGCCCCTTGAGGAGAACGCTGAGCGCGACGCCGGTCCAAAGGAGGACCGTGGTCATCCGCCCCGTTGGCGGGCCACCCCGTCCGGCCAGATACAGCCGCCCGAGCGCCGCCATGGCAAGGGTTACCGCACCGCACAAAGCCCCATCGGTGGCCGCGATCCCCGCCTCCGTGGAGACCATGAAGCTCGACCCCAGCAGGGCGCCGGCCAGGAGGCCCAGGCCAGGCCCAAGGAAAGCGGCCGCCCCCCAGGCGCAGGCGGCGGCGGCCAGCATGGCGCCGGCGAGCGACGGCAGCCGATAGGCCCAGATGGCCCGGTTCTCCACATGCGAGACCGCGCCGACGCTAAGAGCCTGAAGCCAATAGATGCCCACCGGCTTCTTGAATCGGGGCTGGTCCTGGAAGTGGATCGAGACAAAGTCCTTCGTCTCGAGCATCTGGGCGGAGGCCTCGGCGAAGCGTGACTCATCGCGATCAATTGGGGGAACGGCCAGCACGCCGGGCAAGCCCGCCGCCAGGGCGATGAGCGCCGCAATCCAAGGCCCGCGGGCGCCCCGGCCCCAGAGGTCGAAATTTTCGGCCCCAATTCTTTCGAACCAAGTCATGCGGGCTTCGATAGCACGAACAAGCCTCATCACATGGCAAGGGTCTGGAGAGGATTATCGGTTAAACAACGCGCCATGACATCGTCATCCTCTCCATCGCCGGGCCAAGGCGTAATCCCCCATGTCTCTATTATCGTCCCCGTCTTTGACGAAGAGGGGGCCGTGCAGAGCCTGGCGCGGGAAATCGCCGCAGCCTTTGAGGGCTGGAACTACGAGATCCTCTTCGTCGATGACGCGAGCCGCGACGCCACCCTGACCCGACTGAAGGCCGCCGCCGCTGAGATCCCGCGCCTGAGAGTCCTTCGCCACGCGTGCAACGCTGGTCAGAGCCGCGCCATTCGCACTGGCGTCCTTGCCGCGCGGGCGCCGCTTATCGTCATGCTCGACGGTGATGGCCAGAACGATCCCGCCGACGCGCCGCGTTTAACCCAGGCCCTGATGGCGGGGACGCCGCGCCTGGCCCTCATCGGCGGCGAGCGCCGGGTCCGCCGGGATTCGGCGGCGAAGCGATGGGCCTCGCTCTGGGCCAATCGCCTGCGCCGCCGGCTCCTGGCCGATCAGGCGATGGACACCGGTTGCGGGCTGAAGGTCTTCCGCCGCGACGCCTTCATCGCCCTCCCCTACTTCGATCACATGCACCGCTATCTGCCGGCGCTTATGCTCCGAGAGGGTTTTGAGGTCGCTTTCCAGGCCGTCAACCATCGCGCTCGGGAAGCGGGACGGTCGAAATACACCAATTGGGGGCGCCTCGGCGTCGCCCTGTTCGACCTGGCGGGCGTCGTATGGCTAAGATCACGCGCCCGCGATCCTGGCGTGGTGAGCGAAATATCGGCAAAGGCACCGCCATGATTCGCGCCCTCTTCGCCGCCATTCCTCTGCTCATTCTGCCCGTGGCCGCCTATGGCATTTTGGCGGTCACCCTGGGCGGGGGCCTGATGTCGGCGGACGCTCAGACGCATCTGGCCGCGCCGCTGGTGATCCTCCCAACACGGGGGGGCGGATCCTGGCCGGTGAGCGCCGCCGATGTTCTCCTGGCCGCCGGCCTTGTCGTGGCGTTTTTGGACCTCATCAAGGGCGCGGGCGAGCGTCGGGTGGCTATCGCCAATCACGCCCTTTCGATCACCCTTTTCGTGGCCTGTCTGGCGGCCATGCTGATCACGCCGGCCTTCGCCACCTCCACCTTCTTTCTGCTGACCCTGATGGTCCTGCTGGACCTGGTGGCCGGTTTCATCGTCGCCTTCGCGCCGCCTCCGGAGGGGCGGGCTAGAGGACGCTAAACCGTGGCGCGATTAGTCCGTCCACTTTGCCAGCCAATCGGCGAGGCCCTGAGGAGTCATGTGACGCGCGTCGGCCAGGGCGGCGATGTGGCCCGCGTCGACGAGGCGGCCATGCCGGTCGACCACCAGCAGGCTCGGCACGCCTTCCAGCTTGGTTACCCCCCAGCGCCCTGGAATTTGAAGATTCTTGTTCTCCCGGCCCACGTCCACGGGAACGACGACATAATGGGCGTCTACAAACGCCGCGATCTCGGGCAGCCGCATGAAGGCCGCCAGAACCCGGCAATCGCCGCACCAGTTGCCGCCCAGATCGATCAGCAGAAGCTTGTGGCTGGCCTTCGCCGTGGCCATGGCCGCCGCCACCTGAGCATTCGCGTCGGCGCTCTCGTCATAGGGATAGGGCAAAGGCGTCGACAGCTGAGCGAGGCTGGAGATCGACGCCGTGGGCGCCGGCGCCGCCTGGGCCACGCCGCCCAGAACGAGGGCGGCGGCGAGGGCGAGAAGCGCGCGGCTCATGATCTTACTTGCCGCCCAGGGTGTGCAGATAGGCGATGACATTGATCCGCGCCTGGGGATCCTTCAGCCCCCCATAGGTCATCTTGGTCCCCGGGATATAGGCCTGGGGTCCTTTGATGAACTCATAGATGTGTTCATTATCCCAAACCGGCTGCTTCTTGCCAAAGTCGATCATGGCTTGGGAATAGGCGAAGCCCGGATGGGTTCCCGGCTGGCGCCCCACGACGCCATAAAGCCCGGGGCCAATGGCGTTGGCGCCGCTGGCGGCGAAGTTGTGGCAGGCTTGGCAGATGGCGGTGGTGGCCTGGCCGGCCGCGATATCGGCCTTGGGCAGCACCGTGTCCCAATCGGGCGGCGTATCGGCGGCCGGCGCCGCGGGGCCGGCGGGGGCGACATCGGCGGGAATGGCGACGGCGTATCCGGCCTTCGTGGGTGGGCTTTCGGGAAAGAATTCGGGGACGATCACCCCAAGCCCGACGGTCAGCAGGGCGGCCGACAGGACCGCGCCCAGGACCTTATTGGTGCTCAACTCACTCATGGACGACCGTCGCTCGCCTTTCCCTTAAATCTGGCGCCATGGCCGCGCGCCCGAGGGGAGTCCGGGCGAGGGAGCATGTTGCGCGGGGGTGTCTTACACGCTACCGGCCAAGGCGCAACCGGATCGCGCGCACCGGTGGAACCGGAATTTTAAGGGCCGCCGACCCCTCTTAATTGTAGCCGTCCATGAACCCCCTCACCCTCATTCCCGCGCGCATGGCCGCCAGTCGCCTTCCCGGCAAACCACTGGCCCTGATCGCGGGCGAGCCCATGATCCTCCAGGTTTGGCGCCGAGCGGTGGCCGCGAACCTCGGACCCGTGGCGGTGGCGGCGGCGGACGCGGAGATCGTGGCGGTGGTGCGCGCGGCGGGGGGTGTCGCCGTTCTCACCAATCCGGACCTGCCCTCGGGCTCTGACCGCAGTCTCGCGGCCCTCAAGGAACTGGACCCCCACGGCGCCCATGACATGGTGATCAACCTTCAGGGCGACATGCCCTTTGTGGGCGCTGATGTCCTCACCGTCTGCGCCGATCTGCTGATGAGCGAAAGCGCCTGCGACATCGCCACGGTCGTCGCGACCGAATGGGACCCCGCCGACCGCGCCAATGCCGATGTGGTCAAGGCGATCCTCGCTCTGGCGCCTGGCGCCCGATCCGGCCGGGCCCTCTATTTCACCCGCTCAACCCTGTTCGGTGACGGGCCGATCTGGCGCCATGTGGGCGTCTATGGCTATCGCCGCGCCGCCCTGGAGCGGTTCTGCGCCGCCCGGCCCTCGCCGCTGGAGCAACGTGAACGGCTGGAGCAGCTGCGCGCCCTGGAGATGGGCCTTACCATCTGGGCCGGCGTGGTCGACGAGGCGCCGCTCTCGGTGGATACCCCCGATGATCTCGCCGCGGCCCGCGCCTTCGCCGCCGCGCATTTGAAGAAAGCCCCGGCATGACCGCGCGCGCGAAAATCGCCTTCCAGGGAGAACTGGGAGCCAATAGCCATGAGGCGTGTTTGGTGGGTCGCCCGGACTACGAGCCCGCGCCCTACGCCACCTTCGAGGACGCCTTCGAGGCGGTGAAATCGGGGGGCTGCGCTCTGGCCATGATTCCGGTGGACAACTCCATCGCCGGGCGCGTGGCCGACGTTCACCACCTGCTGGCCTCCTCGGGACTGAGGATTGTCGGTGAATATTTTAAGCCGATCCACTTCCAGCTCATGGCCAATCCCGGGACCCGGCTGGAGGACCTGCGCAGCGTGATCAGCATGCCCTTCGCCGCCGGGCAATGTCGCCGGGTCCTTCGCCAGCTCGGCGTCTCTGTCGAGCCGGCTGGCGACACCGCGCTTTCCGCCAAGATGCTGGCCGCCAAACCCGATCCCACACGCGCCGCCATCGCCCCCGCCCTCGCCGCCGAGCTCTATGGCCTTGAGATTCTGAAGCGGGATATCGAGGACGAGGCCCATAATACGACCCGCTTCGTGGTCATGACCGCGGAGCGCGATCCGCCGCGCCCGCCCGCCGATGCGCGTTGCGTTACCAGCTTTACCTTCCGGGTGCGGAACATTTCCGCCGCCCTCTATAAGGCTCTCGGCGGCTTCGCCACCAACGGGGTCAACATGACGAAGTTGGAAAGCTACATGGAAAACGGCGCCTTCACGGCCACCTTCTTCTATGCCGAGGTCGACGGCCGCCCCGAGGATCCGCCCCTGGCCCGCGCCCTGGAGGAACTGGCTTTCTTCAGCGACCATGTCGAGGTTCTGGGCGTGTTCGAGGCGGACGCCTTTCGCGAGGATGACCGCGCCTGAAGGGGGAGGGTAAATCCCCGCTCCTGGATTTATCATGGGTGCATGACAGCGAATGTGAAACGGGGCCGGCCCCCCTTCGATGACGCGCTGACGCCCGCTGAATGGCGGGTTGTCGAGGCCGTGCGCCATGGCCTCACCAACAGGCAGATAGCCAAGGCCCGCGGCGTCAGCCAAGACGCGGTGAAATATCATGTCGCCAACGCTATTCAGAAGCTGGGTCTCGCGGGCCGCAAGGCCTTGCGTCAGTGGACCGGCGTCGCCCGCCAGACCGCGCTTTGTGAAAAGGATCTCGACATGTCGGAGCCCCTGAAGATCGGCCCCATCGCCCAGATTGCCCGCACGGTCGGTGACATTGACGCGGCCCGCGTTTGGTATCGAGACGTTCTGGGCCTTGCCCATCTTTATTCCTTCGAGGGCATGGCTTTCTTCGATTGCGGCGGAACGCGACTTTACCTCCAGGGCGGCGCGACCAAGGCCGCGTCGGAGTCGATCCTGTATTTCGCTGTCGAGGATATTCGCGTGGCCCATGCGCGGCTGAAAGCCCGCGGCGCCGAGTTCCTCAGCGCGCCGCACATGATTCACCGCCATCCTGATGGAACAGAGGAATGGCTGGCGATCCTGAACGATAATGAAGGCCGGCCCCTGGCCATTTCGGCTCAGGTCAAGCCGGATCCTCCCGCACCCGCGCTTTGATGTGCTGATGGCCGAATGGGTGCGTCAGGCCTTGCTGCGCCGCAAATCAATCGACGCCCGTAAGCCTCACAGGCCCGCAACCGCGAATTCGCCGGGATGAGGATATTTATCGCAAACATCAGCGCGCCGATGATCAAAGCCCAAAGCACCGCCCGTTTCAGGAGGCGACGCTCGTCGGTAAAACCGAAACGCCCTTGCAGGCCCCAGCGGCGAACCTCATCCGCCGCGAGTCGCGATCTTTCCTGATCGGGATTCACGGAGCGGACGTCTCCGCCCACGCCCTAATGAGCTGATGGGCGATGGCCATGGCGCCGGGGGCCTTGGCGTCGGGGAGGTCGCCGGCGATCATGGACCTAGCCTCCTCGCGGGTCAGCCAGCGCACCTCGTCGAGCTCCACATCGTCCGCCACGGCGTCGTCGTTTTCCACCTCGGCGATCAGGCCGATCATGAGCGATGACGGATAGGGCCAGGGCTGCGTCGAGTGGTAGGTCACGCGCACGGTCTTCAGACGCGCCTCCTCCCACAGCTCCCGCGCGCAGGCCTCCTCGATGGTCTCGCCGGGCTCCAGAAATCCCGCCAGGGCGGAGAACATCAGCTTGGGCCAGACCGCCTGACGTCCCACCAGACATCGCTCGCCCTTCACCGGCAGCATGATCACCACCGGGTCGGTGCGGGGAAAATGCTGGGTCTCGCAGGCCGGACAGATTCGTTTCCAGCCCCCCTCGGCCACAATGCTGGCCGCCCCGCAGGCGGGGCAGAAGCGATGACGGCGGCGCCATTCGAACACCGCCTTGGCCGTGGCGATGATCGCCGCCTCGCTGGGCGCCAGCCGGGGCGCGAGCAGGCGCAGATCCTCGAAATGGCCAAGCCCCTTTAGCGGGCCTTCCGCAGGGTCCTCCGGCTCCTCAAAGTCCAGGGCGAAAACGGCGGCGTCATTCCAAAGCCCCAGAAACAACAGCCGCTCCGGCCCACCGGCGATCGTCTGAGCCATCGCGGCGGACAGATAGGCGATCTGAACCCCGCCATCGGCCTTTGTCTCCACGAGCGGTTTGCCGTTCCATGCGGCCATGGCTAGAGACGCGGGATCGGCCAGCTGGGCCGCGATCCAATCCGGATCACTCCGCCGATAGCTGGCCCGATCCAGGGGATTGCCAGCGAAGACATTGGTAAAAGCGGTCAGGGGCATGGTCCCACTCTCTATCATCCTTGGGGCCCCTGTGGAGCCAGATGCGCCGACTTGAGACGCGGTTCATTGGGTTCACGCGACCCAGTCTCCCATTGCGCGCGCGGCGCGGCCACGCGATATAGGCTGCGGAGATCGGCGATGGGCGGAGGCCTCGCCAACCCGGTCAGGTCCGGAAGGAAGCAGCCGTAACGAGTTTTACTCCGGGTCGTTTGCCGGTCTCCACCTTGTCTGCTTCGCCGCCCTCACGCCCACAGCTCTTTCGTCTCAAGGGGCCGATGACCGACCACGAGTTCGATATCGAACCGGCCAAGACCCCCGGCGAGCGAGACGAGGCGACCGCGGACATCTTCGGCGCCCCGGCCGCTCCGCCTCCTGATACCGCCGAGGTCGCCGCCTACACCGTCATCGCCCGAAAATATCGCCCGCGCGCCTTCGAGGACCTGATCGGTCAGGAGGGCATGGTCCGCACCCTCACCAACGCGTTCAATCTGGGGCGCATCGCTCACGCCTTCATGCTCACCGGGGTGCGCGGCGTGGGCAAGACCACCACCGCCCGGCTCTTGGCCCGGGCCCTCAACTACGAAAGCGACACGGTCCACGCGCCGAGTATCGCCCATCTGGCCACGGAGGGCCGCCACTGCCGCGCCATCATCGACGGCCGCCACCTGGACGTCATGGAGTTGGACGCCGCCACCCGCAGCAAGGTCGATGAGATGCGCGAGCTTCTCGATGGGGTGCGCTACGCCCCGGCCCAGGCACGCTACAAGGTCTACATTATCGACGAAGTGCATATGCTTTCGGCCAACGCCTTCGCGGCTCTGCTCAAGACCCTGGAAGAGCCCCCGCCCCACGCCAAGTTCATCTTCGCCACCACCGAGATCCGCAAGGTGCCGGTGACCATCCTCTCGCGCTGCCAGAGATTTGATCTGCGCCGGGTCGAGCCCGAGGTCATCGCCGCCAATCTCGCCGACATCGCCGCCAAGGAGGGCATCGCGATCGAGGGCGAGGCCATCACACTCATCGCCCGGGCGGCGGAGGGCTCGGTGCGCGATGCTCAATCCCTCCTCGATCAGGCCCTGGTCCAGGGCGAGCCGGGCGAGCGCGTGGGCGCGGCTGTGGTTCGCGACATGCTGGGCCTCTCCGATCGAGCCTTGACGATCGAGATCTTTGAAAAGGCCGCCGGCGGCGACGCGGCCGGGGCGATCATGGCCTTTCGCGGGCTCTATGCCGTGGGCGCCGATCCGGCCATGACGACCATGGACCTGTTGGAACATTGCCATGGCGCGTCGGTCGCCAAGGCGCTGGGTCCCGACGTGCTGCATCTGCCGAGCGACCAAGCCGCGCGCTTGGCGGCCCTCGGCGCCGCCCTCTCCGCAGGGACCCTGTCGCGGCTATGGCAGATGCTGCTGAAGGCCCTGGATGAGGTCACCCGCGCGCCGGACCCGGCCGCGGCCCTCGACATGATCCTGATCCGGCTCGCCTATGCCGCCGATTTGCCAGGTCCCGAGGCGGGGCTCGAACTCTTGCGCTCCGGC
>Ga0116226_10003898_pt1 | contig 13153 bp, 13 predicted proteins | sample S1TSphfallax_FD_89692 | JGI IMG/M metagenome (GOLD analysis project Ga0116226, IMG submission 89692) | Host-associated microbial communities from peat moss isolated from Minnesota, USA - S1T2_Fa - Sphagnum fallax MG | ecosystem: Host-associated > Plants > Peat moss > Unclassified | place: USA...
GACAGTTCCGCAGGCTGCTTGTTCGCCATGAGCACCTCCTCCTCACCTACCGCGCCTTCTTCTATCTCGCTTGCCTCTGGATTACACTGCGGAGGTGTTTATGAAACACGCTCTAGGAACAATGCTCCAAGCCCCGCGATTCTCCGCATAAACAGCACGAATGTGGACTAATAAAACCTCATCACTCAGATGACGGCGCTGATCGATAATCCGTCGCCGCGCCAGGTGTTGGTGGCAGCCAGAGGCGCTCACGCCGAGCACCCGGCACTGCACCCGGACCGGCCGGAGATGCTTATGCGCTTCAATAAATGCGTACTTCACTTTTGTCCTTTCGCGAAGTACGCCACGGCTTTTCCCAAACCGGGGTGCCCGGCAAGCGGTTTATGCTTGCTGGGGTGGCAGACCGGGGTCCCCGCAAACAGGTCTTTGCTTGCGGGGTGGAGAATGTCGCGCTCCATCGTCACGCGCGCCAACTCCGCACGTAGACGGCTGTTTTCCATCTGCTCCGCGCTCACTGTGGTTTTATTGCCGGCCGCTTTCAGCGTGCCCGCGCGCCGCGCCCTGACCCAGTTGTCCAGCGTCCTCTCAACCATGCCCAGGCTGCGCGCCGCCGCCGCGATGCTCTGGCCGGACTCAACCAACCGCACCGCCTCCTGCCGTAACTCCGGCGTGTACTGTGTCCGCTTTGCCTTCCCCATCTTCGCGCCCCTTTCGCCATTAAAACAGCTCGCTAAGGGGTACGTTTTCCGGGGGCACGGTCAGTCTGCCGTCATGGCGTCAATGCGTCATGACGGCATCTGATTAGCCTAGAATCTCAATGCCTTCATCGAGCGCCTTACGCATGAGCAAATCGTCAGACGTGGCAAGCGGAATATTCTTCCGTTTCGCCAGTGCCAGATACGCGGCGTCATAGGCCGCTATATTCCAGCGCCGGGCCAGTGATTCCAATCGACATTGGCCCAAAGCAGCTGTGATTCAACGCGGATCGGCAAGGCTTGTAGCAAGCCTAAATATTCAGACACCTGGCGTTCGTCGATTCTCTTACGCCTGCTATAGGACACGAAGATGTTGTTCGCGATCCCGAATGCCCATATTTCCGGCACGACTGCGTCTGAAGTAATCAACTCCCGGAGCACTTTTCGGCTGTAAGGAGTGTCTTCGGTCGGGTCGCCGGGAAAGCACCATGAGATGGCAACTGAAGCGTCCAGTACAAACTCAGCCATCAGAAGCGGTGGCCTTCGTGCATCATGGCGCGGGTGAGGGGTTCACCTAAGCTCAAATGATGTCTTTCGCCAAACTCAAGCATTCTGTGAACGGCTTCCCTCCGCTCTACCGACGCCTTCACAGTTCTGTAGGGATGGGCGGCTTTCTCCATGAGCGTGAGGAGATAATCCTCCAGCACCATGCCGCTCTCCTGAGCCTGCGCCAAGAGGCCAGCTTCCAGTTCGGGCGTAAGGTGCAGGGTAACGGTCATTTTGGGCCTCGTCTGGCTATCAGTTTACGTCAGCACACCCTACTTCAGCGCGAGCAAAATGTCCACGAATATGCGGCATACAACGTCTCTGGTTGGCTGGAGCCGCTGTTTTCTCCCTCGATCCACAGACTTCTGCCGAACAAAAGCAGCGGTCTCAGCCTCCGCCTCGATCCACAACCCGATCCACACAACTTGCTGTCTTGCACGACTTCCGCGTATTTGGGTAGCCCTCGCGGTGTTGTAAGTCGTTGAAAAACCTAATAGGCGCGCCCCTGAAAAGGCCGGCGTCGGCGGTTCGATCCCGTCTCTGGCCACCACATTATCAACAACTTACAGACTCGTCAGTCCGCGTTTCCATTCCAATTCATTCCAATTGGCACGAAGGGATTCGCCCCGGATCGAGGCGCGGGCGGAAGTGTTTGCGAGCTGGACAGAAAGAGGTTTGTAATCGCCTGCATGACCGTCTTGTTCGAGCAGAATCACAATTCCTGTGCGCCAGCGTAGTGAATCAGGGTGCGGCCGTTCTTTCAAGGAACGGCCGCGTGAACGACTGCCGGTCCGGGTGCACCGAGCGTGATTCTGCCCTATTGGATGGTTGTGGTGACCGACCTTACCGCAGAGGCAACCCCGTTTGTGCCGATGGCGATAAACTTCAGCACGGACGAGGCCGAGAGCGTGATCGGACCGGTGTATTTGGTGGAGGAACTGGTTGGCGTGGTGCCATTGGTAGTGTAGTAGACGGTCGCCCCGATGGTGTACGGCGTGGTAGGACCGCAGCAGTTATAGTTCGGTATCGATAGCCAGTTGCCTCCGTTTGCGATAATCGCGGATGCATAGAAGCCGATTACCGCATCGGTACTGGCAACGGTGAGCGACTGCGTGGAAGGGGTTGCGCCGTCATAGGCCATGGTGAAGTTGAGTGCGGCCGGCTGCTTGATGACCGAGTCGCCGATGGTCACCGTCACGGGAATTGTAACGATGTCGCTCAGGGATTCGAGCAGGATCTGGCCGGTGTAGGTGCCCGCAACCCTGCCCTGGCTGGGCAGATTGGCGGGATTGATGGAAACAGTGACGTTGGATGGAGCAACGCCGCTCGCGCTGCTGAGTGTAAGCCACTGGCCGCCGTCTGCGGTTGCGCTCGATGCCATCCAGTTGAGTAAGCCCGGACCGGCGTTGCGGATGCTCAGCGGCTGCGAGGCGATGGCAGCTCCGGTGGCCTGGCTTGAGAAGGTAAGAGTGCCTGGCAGGGCATCAAAGTAGGCAGCCGAGACCGGCTGACCGTCAAGGTCACGGGGACAAGCTCCGGCTCAGCGCCGCTGCCGGCCTGGATGATGATTTCAGTAGTATAGGTCCCGGCAGCCAGAGTCACAGCAGGATTTACAGAGACGGTGAGTGTCTGCGGAGTGGAATGCCCGCAGCAATCGCCACCATAACTGATGGACAGCCAATTTCCTCCGGTACCCTCTACCGCCGTGGCGTACATACCTGTCCGTGCTGGCCACGGTGATGACCTGCGGCATGGGGGTGTTGGTGCTGTTGACTTTGCTGGTGAGGTTGAGTGGGGCTAGCTGGCGGAAGACTGAGTCGCCGACTGTGGCAGTCACGGGGATGGTGACGGTGTTCCCGGCAGTGGCTAGCACGACTTGCCCGGTAAAGGTGCCGGCGACCAGGCCCGCGCCGGGCAGCTTGGCCGGATTGATCGACACGCTGAGCAGGTAAGGGGCTGTACCGCTCGATTCGGAAAGCGTAAGCCAGGCGGCTCCGTCGGCGGTGCCGGCGGAGGCAGTGAAGTTGAGTGTGCCCGCGCCGGCGTTGCGAACCTGCACCAGCTCGGAGGGTGGCGCGGTGCCGCCGGTCTGCATCGAGAATGTAAGCTGGCCGGGGAGCTCGTCAAAGAAGGTCGCCGAGGCAGGCTCGACGGTGAGCGTGACGGGTACGACCTGAGCCTGGCGGCTACCACCTTCGGCCTGGATGAGGACCTCGGCTGAGTAGGTGCCGGCAGCCAGATTAGCGGCAGGATTGGCGGTAACGGTCAGCGTCAGGGGTGTTGTGTAGCCGCAGCAACCGGTTCCGTATTGGACCGAAAGCCAGCTTCCGCCTGTGCCTTCGACGGCGGTCGCGCTGAATCCGATATTGGACCCGGTGCTGGCTACGGTGATCACCTGTGTGAGGGGATTGCTCGCGCTATCGACCGTCTTGGTAAAGTTGAGCCCGTTGATCTGGCGGAACACCGCAGCGCCCACTGTGACGGTGACGGGAATCGTGACAGTGTCGGCGCCACTTTGGAGAACGATCTGGCCGCTGAAGGTGCCCGCGAGTTGGCCGCCGCCGGGCAGGTTCGCCGGATTGATGCCCACATTGGGCGTGGAAGGCGCGGTGCCGCCGGTAGCGGAAAGGGTAAGCCAGTTGTCTCTGTCGGCGGTGCTGGTGGATGCGGTCCAGGCGAGGGTGCCGGCGCCGGCGTTGCGGATGGGCAGCGGCTGCGTGGGCGGGGTGCTTCCGCCGGTCTGCATGGAGAAGGTGAGCTCGCCCGGCAGCGCGTCAAAGAGTTTGCCGTCGTGGGCTCGACCTCAAGCGTGACGGGGATCACTTCCACCTCTTGTCCGCCGGTGACGACGATCTCGGAGGTGTAGGTGCCGGCGGCGAGGTTGATGTTGGGGGCGACGGTAACCGTCAGAGGCTGAGGCGTGGTGTAGCCGCAGCAGCCGCCACCTAACTGGACCGAGAGCCAGCTTCCGCCTGTTCCGTTGAACGATTGCACGGAGATGCCGATGCTCGTGCCGGTCGAGTCAAGGTTGACCTGGGTTCACCTGGCTGAGTACGGAGCTGCCGACCGTCACGGTTACGGGAACGCTGACCGAGCCTGATGCGGTCGGGTCTTGAGCAGGACCTGGCCGGCAAAGGTGCCTGCAACCCTGCCGCCGTTGGGCAGATTGGCCGGGTTGATTTGCACACTGGGAGTTGCAGGCGCGGTTCCGCCGGCAGAGGAGAGACTCAACCATGCGCCTCCGTCGGAGGTGCTCACGCTTGAGGTCCAGCTGAAAGTGCCGGCGCCGGCGTTGCGAATGGGCAGAGGCTGCGGCGCCGGTCCGGCGTCGCCGGTCTGCATGGCAAAGGTGATACCGCCCGAAAGTTCGTCAAAGTAGGTGGCATTGGCAGCCTCGATGGTCAGCGTGACGGGGATGGTGAGCGAGGCATAGGGAGAGTAGCCCTGGGTGAGTGTGATCTTACCCGAATAAGTGCCTGCGGCAAGGCTCAAGCTGGGGTTGACAGTGGCAATGAGCGTGTTGGGTGTGGCGTTGGAACAACATTCACCGCCCCCTTGAACCGACAACCAGTTTCCTCCGGTGGAGGTAGTGGCAGTGGCGCTAAAGTCGAAGTTAGCCCCGGTGCTGGTCACGGTAAAGACCTGCGGCAGCGGATTGCTGGCGCTGTCAAGCGTCTTGGTGAAGCTGAGCTCGGGTATGGGTGCAAATGTCTGCGCGTGGAGAGCTGCGGGCGAGAACAGCGCTGCCAGGCACATCAACAGAGCCCAAAGCCTGAGGACGGCGGATCGCCGGCCGCCTGCCGGTGAGCCATGCTTGTCTTTGTCACCGAAAAGTTTCCCTGCCGAGGTCAGCCCCGGCGTCACGATTTTGCTGTTTGCTTAACTGCACGTCTCGTTGTGTGTCGTCACCTGTCTTCCTGAAGTTGTTGGAGCGCGACCGAAGTTCCATCGCTCGCCGGGCGCACCTGCAGCGGCTTCCGTCCACTCTGGGGACGCAGCTGCAGTCACCTCACATTACGCAAACGACCGGCAAGCGCTGTCATAGCTTTGCAAAAAAAGCCCGCGCACTGCTCGCAGCAGCAGGTTTTCGCAAAAATCAGCTTGGGGTACGACCCGAAAGTTGATACTTTAATCCGCGTTGAGGGACAGGCTTTTCTCCGGCTGCTCTCCAGCAGTTTGCTCGCCGGAGTCATTGCGCATTGCATCACTTCGGGAGCAGCCGCAAGAGGCTCTGGCAAACGATCAGCAGGCGTTGGATCAGGTCTACAGCCTGGCCTATGAAGAGTTGCGGCGGCTGGCGCGCGCGGTGTTGCGCAGCGACCGCTCCGCCACGCTGACGCCAACCACGCTGGTCAATGAGGCGTGGATGAAACTCGCGCGCTCGCCGGAGGTGGCGCATACCTCGCCGCTGCATTTTCGTCGCATCGCCGCGCGGGCCATGCGCCAGGTAATGGTTGAGGCCGCGCGTCGCAAGCGTTCGCAGATTCGCGGAGGCGGTCAACCGCATGTGGCCTTCGACGAGTCGCTCGGGGTCATCGCGCCCATGAAGGAATTGGGAGCGTTGTTGACCCTCGATGCGGCACTGAGCGCGCTCGGAAAAATTGCGCCCCGGCAGGCGCAACGGGTTGAGGAAAGATTCTTCGGCGGACTCAGCTGGGTTGAAGCGGCGCAGGCGCTGGGCATCTCCGAGGCAACCGTGATGCGCGCGTGGCTGGCCTGGCATATGAAACATAGCGATGCGCCATAGGTCTTTTACTCTAGGCGGCTCGCAAAAGTACGGAGGAAATCCCAATGGACGCGCAACGCTGGGAACAGATTCAGTCCATTTTTACCGCAGCGGCCGACCTGCCGAACGAGCAGAAGCGGCGCGCGGTCGAAGAGCTGTGCGACGGCGATCACAGCCTGGCCGGCACGGTTCTTGAATTACTGGACGAGGATGCAGGTCAGCACTCGCTGCTGGATGGCGGTCTGGTTGCGGTTGCCGATGCCGCGCTCGATAGCGATCATGTGCGCTCGCTGATTGAACGGCAGATCGGCCCTTACCGGCTGCTGCGCACCCTCGGCGAAGGCGGCATGGGTGTGGTTTTTCTGGCCGAGCGGCGCCGATGTCTGGGTATTTACCGATGTCTACTCGCTCGGCGTAATTCTGTACGAGATTCTCACCGGGGAGCTGCCCGGCGCAGTCGATGGGGGTGAAGACCAACTGCCGGAAAAACCCTCAGTGACGGCTCTCCGCAATGGCCGGTCGCAGCTAAGCAGGCAGGAGTGGGCCGATCTCGACGTGCTCTGCCTCACCGCGTTGCAGCCGGAGCCCGAGCGCCGTTACCGCTCGGTCGACGCGCTGATTCGCGATGTGTCTGCATTCCTTGAGGGCCGTGTGCTTGAAGCGCGCCCCAGCAGCGTTGCTTATGTTGCCGGAAAGTTTATCCGCCGCAATCGTCTGTCGCTGGCGAGCGTGGCGGCTTCGCTTGTGCTGCTGGCAGGCGCGGCTATTTTCTTTACCTTGCGCCTGGCGAATGCGCGCGATGCTGCTGTGGCCGAGGCCGCGCGCACCGCGCGCATTCAGCGCTTTATGCTCAATATGATCGGCGACGGAGATCAGGAGGCCGGTCCATCCAATGATCTGAAGGTTGTCACTCTGCTTGATCGAGAGGCGCAGCAGGCAGGTTCGCTCAGCGCAGATAAGCAGACCCAGGTGGAGCTCTACGAGACGCTCGGCTCCATGTATGACAGGCTGGGAAAATTCGATAAGTCCGAGCAATTATTCTCGCTGGCGCTCACCGACGCGAAGCAAACGTTTGGCGCCGACAGTCCGAAGACCGCAGAGATACTTGTACAGCTTGGCGCGATGCGCGGGGATCGCGGCGACGTGAAACGCGCCGCGCAGGATATTCAGCAGGTGCTCGATATGGCTGCGGCCAGGCACCTTGCTGCGACCGATCCGACGGTGGTGCAAGCGCAGATCGCAATGGGAAAGATTGCGATTGAGAGTAGCGATTTGCACAAAGCCGTCGATCTGCTGACTCCTATCGCGCAGGCTGATCCCGCGCGCAGCGGCATAAGTGTGAACGACGTCCGTGAGAGTTTATCCGCGCTGGCCACGGCGGAACTGTATCAGCAGCACTACGACATTGCCGAGCAGGACGCGCGGCGCGCGGTTGCGCTCGACCGCCAGTTATTGGGAGAAGCGCATCCGCAGACAGGCGTTGATCTGGTGAATCTGGCTTCGATCAAGGCGACGCAGGGCGACTTTCCGCAAGCCGAGCCGCTCTACCGTGAAGGCATCGCGATCATGAAGGGATGGTATGGCCCGGACCATCCGGATGTGGCCACAGCCTTGAGTATTCTTGCACGCCTGCTAAGCGCTGAGAAGAAAGATGACGAAGCCGAGCCGATGCTGCGCGATGCTCTGCGCATTCAGGAGAAAGTTTACGGTCCGGTGGAAGAACAAGTCTCTTTCACGCTGAACGCTCTCGGCGAAATCGCAATTCGGAGGAAAGAGATGCAATCGGCAGAGGCTGACTTGAGCAGGGCGCTGACCATCGATCGATCCATCTTCGGCGCGGACAACTATAAGTCTGCGGGTGTAGAGAGCAGCCTCGGTTTTGTGTACCTCGAAGAGTCAAGAAATGTAATTGCGGAGGTGGCGCTGCGGCACGCTGTCTCTGTGCTGGCGCAGCTGCCTGCCGGCAACAACATGATCGCCGCCGCTAAGGACCGATGGGGCCGCGCTCTGCTCGCACTCAAGCGCTATAACGAAGCCGAAGTGCAGCTCGCCGGCGCCGCCGAACTTATCAAGGCGCAACGCAACGCGCCCGCTGCTGAGATGGACAGAATCCACAACGAACTCAACGCGCTCTACGTTGCTACCCAGCGGCCCGAGCAGGCGCAAAGCTATCAGACCGCAGGGAGCAGCACCCTCCCATGACGGCGCCCCGAATTCATTGGGGCATTGCTTTCATCGCCCATGGAGCCGCTCTAAGGCCTTGATATCCCGTGCGCGCTGGGCGGTTCTGCGATCGAATGTGGCCTGATTCTTGGTGCAGACAAGCGTGTGCGGACTGCCTTTGCGCAAGGTTGCGCAATCCACGTCGCAGCCGCTGCGCCGGGCCGTCTCCTCGACGTGAGAGCGGTTCAGCTGTAGAGATCGCAGCGTCCAGCTCTATCGTCTAGGATCGGCGAGGAAGTTGCCGAGCTCGGCGCAGAAGGCACATTTGCAGGGGAGCCGCGAGGCTCTGGCCCAATCGCGCGGCGGAGTCAGATCTTCCGCGATACGCCGCTCAAGATGTATCCGGCACTCGGCACAGAGGCGCTCGATTGCGCCCGGGGATTGTCCGGGTGCGGGCTCCAGCGCAACCGGAACCAGCACTTCATCGAAGTCGTAGACAGCCTGCCACTGCAGCATCGTATCGATGGCCGCGACCGCCAGCGCGTCGTCGATATGGAGGAGAGATTTCAAGACGGCGACAGATCGCTGAAGCTGTCGGAAAACCCATCGCCGTTGCCGACCACAAAGTGGCCGTCGGCATCTACCCCATCCACCGGATCGTTGCCGACATAGGTATACAGGTTCAGCGACTGCGGATTCCGAAGCGAAGCACACCAGCATAAGGCACCGCCTCCCACCCATGGTTTTCCGGCGAGATCATCGGGCCCAGGCCAGACCGTCCGCGCCTGCGCCCGCTTTGAGGGCGCCGGTGACTTCCATCGTGGCAAGGTCAATCACAGCGACGTTCGTGTCGCAGCTGACGTAGGCCACCTTGCCGTCAGGGCGGATGAGTATCTCAGTCGGAGTGCCGCCCGTCTTGATAGTGCGGACGAATGTGTGTGTCTGGGCGTCGATCAGCGCGACCGCGCCGGCCGTACGCAGAGCCGCCAATAGCCAGCGCCCATCGGGAGTGGGCGCGGTTCCATACGCGATGGCGGGCAGGCGGATGCGCTGCTTGACCGTATTCGTCGCGGTATCGATGACGGCGAGCTCGGGCTTTGTCTGATCGGCGGTAAAGACAAAACGGTCATCCGCGGAGACCGCGATGCGCTGGGTGTCGGGCGAGATAGGGATCACCGCGATGGGCTTGCGTGTATCGAGATCGAGCACCGAGACCGTGCCGGGTTCGACATTCGCTGTGTAGCCGAAGCGGCCGTCATGCGAGAGCGCGAGCATGTGCGACTGCCCTTGGTCGGTCGGAATTTTGCCGGTAATCGCGTAGGTGGTGGGGTCGATGATGGCGATGGCCTGGTCGAGTTCGGTGGTGACATAGAGCAGGTTGCGCTTGCGGTCGTAGACAGCGCAGTGCGGGCGCACGCCATGACCGAAATCAATAGTGTGAACGAGCTTGCGCGAGGCTACATCGATGACCTCGATCGTGCGGCCGTCGGTGCCTGGCTTGCCCACGCCGGAGTCGCCGTAGATGGGCACGAAAGCCTTGCGCCCGTCGGGCGTCACCGCGATCTCATGGCCGGTGATTGCGGCCTCGTCAAAGGTGACGGGCGGCTGCGGATGTGCGGGGTCGATGAAGCTGACGCTGTGATCTGTCTGGTTGACGACCAGCAGCTCAGGCGGATGCAGGGAGGCCGGCGTTCGCCAAGGAACAGCCAGGAAAACAAGCAGGATGACAGGGGTTCCGAAATTCCGCATAGGGCGGGAAAATCATAGCATCGCTAACCTGCGACTCACCATCGCACTCTCGTGGAGTCTTGGCGCGATGGGCTCGAACGCTACGGCGACACTTTGGGGCTATTGCCGGGCAATGGGCCTCCGTTGTCGGCCCCTGCTGAGGATGAGCATGGTGGTCTTGACGCGGTAGGTAAATACGAGATGACTCTCGATGCGAACAGGTAAAAGGGGCCGCTTGCTTACTGGTGGCGGCCCCTCCGTCGGCAAAAAATTGCGTCCGATCGAGCATCCTTGAAACAGCGCGCTGCTTCGTGTCTCTTAAGTTAACTCAGGCGAAGCAGGTTGCTGCGGCACCGGGGCTCATCATCCCCTCTGGCGTGCGAGCTGCCTGGCGTGTTCGTCGACGCGGAGGCGGGCGAACATTGGCGCAGACCGCTTCAGCCTCGAAGATTTGCTTGCAATCAGACGCCGGACCATACATTTAGGCCGAGTATATTGTCTCTGTAAGGAGTAGCGGCATTGCCCTGGACGATCGATTCCGAGACCGGTGAATTGCAGGACGTTCTGCTCTGCCGTCCCGAGTTTTATCGCTGGCTGGACACCAATGCCGTCGCCCATTCTACGCTCGGAGCGAACGCGGCCTTTGATCCTCCGCGGGCGCAGTCGCAGTACGCGGGCCTGGTCGAGTGCCTGGAGCGCGAGGGCGTGCGCTGCCATTTCCTCGAACCCGAGCCGCATCTGCACTATCAGGTGTACACGCGCGACTCCAGCCAGACGACGCCCTGGGGTGTCGCGCTGACGCAGCTGCGTATGCCGCAACGGCGCGGGGAGTATGCCAGCCTTCTGCGCTTTCATGCGCGCCATGAGGGCCTCTGGCGGTACGCCTCGAGCGGCACCTGCGAGGGCGGCGACATGCACGTCATTCGTCCCGGCTTGTTGGCCATCGGCTACTCCGGCGTGCGCACCGATCTTGACGGCGCGCGGCAGTTCGCCGGCTGGTTCGAGGCCGAGGGCTGGGAGGTCCGCCTGCAGGCATTCGCCGAACATTTTCTGCATCTCGACGTGCTTTTCTGTATGGCCACAGACCGGCTCGCGGTATGCTGCGTGGAAGCGCTGGGCGAGGAGTTCGCCGCATGGCTCGCCGCGCATGGCATCGCGGTCGTTGAGGCCAGTTATGCGGAGGTGATGGCGATGAGCTGCAATCTTCTCTCTCTGGGCCGGGGACGCGTGATCTCGCCGCTGCACAGCAAGCGGCTGAACGCCGAGTTGCGGGCGCGCGGCGTTACGGTCTTTGACCCGCCGCTTGATCTGTTCGCGCGCGGCGGCGGCAGCGTCCATTGCATGACCATGCCCCTGCGCAGGGCCCGCCTTTGACGACTGCCGCAGATGCAACGGAAACACAGCCGCGCGCGTTGTTCGCGGTCGAGGCGCGTTCGATCGACTATGTGCCCGCGGGCGAGCGGCATGGCCGCGTCGGCGACCAGGGTCCATTCTGGTTTATGGGCAACTTTCAGTTCTTCACCATCACCATCGGCTTCATCGGGCCGAGCCTGCATCTTTCCCTGGGATACACTGCCCTCGCTGCCATGCTGGGCATCCTTTTTGGCACGGGCTTTCAAGCCTTCCACGCGTCGCAGGGTCCAGAGCTAGGTCTGCCGCAGATGGTGCAGTCGCGCGCGCAGTTCGGCTACTACGGTGTAGTGGTGCCACTCTTCGCGGCATTATTCACCTATATCGGCTTCAACGTCGTCGACAACATTCTGATTGCGGATGGCCTGCATACGCTGTGGGGCGCGGATCCGCGCGTGGTGACCGCACTGGTCGCGCTGACTGCGGCTGTACTCGCTATCTGGGGGCACGACTGGTTGCACCTGGCCTTCAAAGTTCTTTTCTGGATCAGCATGCCGCTGTTCACACTGCTGACAATTGCGGTCATTGCGGGCTGGCTGCACGCGCCGCCGGCAGCGGCAGCAGTGAAGATACCTCTGGGCTTCGCATGGCCCGCGTTTCTGACACAATTTGCCGCAGCGGCGAGTTACAACATCACCTACGCGCCCTATGTGTCAGACTACTCGCGCTACCTGCCGAAAAACACCCCGCGTGCCGCGATCATCGCCAATGTCTATCTCGGCTCTTCCGTGTCCGCTATCTGGCTTATCTGCCTGGGCGCGTGGCTCGCGATCCATATGGCCACCGGTGATGGGCTGGCCGACCTGCGTCTGGCTGGCGACCTGGTTTTCAAAGGCTTCGGCGCGCTGCTGGCCTTTGCGTCCATCTGCGCCATGCTTGTGACGATGGGGGTCAACGCCTACTCGGGTATGTTGACGGTGGTCACCGGACTCGACAGCCTGCGCCCGGTACAGCCGACGCGCAGGCTGCGGATTGTGGTCATCGTGGTACTTGCGGCCGTGTGGTCGGGCCTGGCGCTGGCCTCTGGCGGCGATGCGGTGGCGCTGCTCGGCAACACGCTGGTGGCCATGCTCTACCTGCTTACGCCGTGGACCGCGGTCAACCTGGTTGACTACTTTCTGCTGCGCCACGGCCACTACGCGGTGACGGAGTTCAACAATCCCGGCGGCATCTACGGTGCGTTCGGCGTGCGAGGACTCACCGGCTACTTCGCCGGCTTCGCAGCTTCGGTCCCGTTCTTCGTCATTCAAGGAGTATGGATCGGGCCGGCAGCGCGAGCCCTCGGCGGCGTGGACCTGGCCTGGCTGGTAGGGTTGGTCGTCGCTGCGGTCGTGTATAAGGCCGTAAGCTGGAACTTTCAGCTCAGCCGAGAACAGTCCGCGATTGCCGCAAGTGAAACGGCTTTGGCGGCGCTCGACGCGGCTTCGCTTTCATAAGGGGGCTATGCTCAAACCGCCGAATCGCCCTACAGGCCAGTTTCCGTTCGGATCACCCTTCGCTAGACCATGAAATTAACTAGTGCAGACACGGATGTCTCCTCGGCGCTTGGGATGGCCTTGTTTGCTGCAGTGCACATACCGCTGCAATCGGCGCATAAAGCATTTTCACAATCTGTGCAGAGCGATTGGCGTAAGGCTCGCCGGTCCCTCTACAAATGCTTTAGCGCAGGGAGGTAAACAGCATCCGCTTCCACGCCGGCACATCGAGCTTCCAGCAGACCTGGACGGGCGCGCCGCGCTCGATGGCGGACGCCCAGGTCTTACTGTTCCGCGCGTCCCGTGCCACATGCAGGCGGTCGACGATCGTCATGCCGCGCGTGAGCTCGCTCGCCGTCTCTACCTCGACCAGGTGGCGGCTGGATTCGAGGCACACCTCCGGTTGCAAC
>Ga0116226_10003899_pt1 | contig 13153 bp, 11 predicted proteins | sample S1TSphfallax_FD_89692 | JGI IMG/M metagenome (GOLD analysis project Ga0116226, IMG submission 89692) | Host-associated microbial communities from peat moss isolated from Minnesota, USA - S1T2_Fa - Sphagnum fallax MG | ecosystem: Host-associated > Plants > Peat moss > Unclassified | place: USA...
ACGCCCGGACATCAAGGCTGCGCCGACGGTGTAGGTCCCAAGGCTAGCTTCTATGGCGTCGAATCAATCGCCGTCGACCGAGACGGTGTCATCTGGCTTGCGGATTCGGGCACGAACAGCATTCGGCGGATCACTGCCGCGGGCGAGGTCAGCACGCTGACCGTGCACGGCGATTCGTCAGGGGGTCGGGATCTCCACGGCGCGCAGATGTCGCTTGAAAATCACACCCCGATGGGAATTGCGGTCGATGGCTCCAATCTGTATGTCACCCTTCAGTATGCGATCCTCAAAATCTCGCCCACGGGAACCGAATCCGTGCTGGCCGGCAGTCCGGTGGGGTATCCGGTAGGCACCCCGGGCTGGGCTGACCAGATGGCAAACCGAGACGGCATCGGAACGGCTGCCCGCTTTGCGTCAGTTCAAGGAATTGCGGTTGCGCCGACTGGAGCACTGATTGTCACCGACCCCGCAATGGATCTGATCAAAGCCGTGTCCGCTACCGGGGCGGTCACTCTGTTGGCGGGCTCTGTTTATGACCACGCCTTCGCTCAAGCGACCAGCCGCGACGGCGTGGCCACCGACGCGCGATTCTTCGTACCGCAAGGCGCTGCCGTTGATCCGGCCGGGACTATTTACGTCGCCGATCGTCGTAACGGGACCATCCGCGCGATTGCGCCCACCGGCATGGTCAGTACGCTCGCGGGGACTCCGCATCAGGGTGGGAGCCAGGATGGCATGGGTCCGGAGGCTCGTTTTATCGCTCCCTGGGCCGTCGCCGTCGATCATGATGGCAACGTAGTTGTTGCCGACCGTGGCGACAATACCATTCGGAAAGTAACCCCCGCCGGGATGGTGACGACAATTGCCGGACTGTCGGCTTACCGTGCGAAGGTCGAGGAGTTAGGGAATGCTCCGGCGGAACCCGCCCCGGTGCGCAGTGAGCCTGGCAGTTCTGAATCGCAACAGCTGGCGAGTGAAATCGCCCTCTTGTTGATGCCGCGCACAGGGTTCTCCCCGGAACAAGTGGCCGCCGCATTGAAACTACCGATGGATGAATTTAGATGGTCGAACGACCAGTCGGGCGGCTGGGCCTCATCCCCTTCACCCGAAACGGGGGTGCCGCACCTCAGCGCGTCCATCGGTTATCGGCGTGCGGTAGCGAACGATGGATCGGTGCCAACCGGACCCATGCAGGCGCCCTATCGCGCGGCCTATATCAGCCTCACGCTCAATCTACCTCACGGGACGTGCTTATCTGCAGCGGACGTAGCGATGGCCACGCACGCCATCGGTAAGCCGTTTCGAACGCCGGAAGATCTAGCCAAAATGTTCCGAACCGGCCAACCCGCCGCCGAAACCGGCGTTGAATTCGACCTGCCGGCCCATGGTGATATCAGAACTGTGATCGAACTCGATGCCCCGTGTGCTCATGGGCTTTGGATTCACAGGTGGAATTACACCGGCCAGGAGCTCCCTATCCCCCCGGATCTTACTGACTCGACTTGAATCGCTCTTGAACAATCGTTCAATAAGTTACCATATTGCATATTATGCGTAGTGTGGCTATCGCAGCCACGTTCATATGTCCGGCTGAATGGCGGTAACCGCTGGGGCACGAGTCTTCAACGACTTCAATTCGTCTTGTCGTCTGCGGTGTACTCGGAAGAAATCTCGAGCGAACCGATCAGCGGGGATCCTTAGGCATCGCCTTGAAAGGCCAAAGCGATCCTGAATCGAAACTCAAATCTGGATTCTCCTCCGTACTCTTCACCAAATAGAGGGTCGATCCATATCGATACACATAGGCGTCCTGCACATCGTGAGCGATCAGCAGCTGCTCGAGGCCGTCCCATTCGGTTCGGTTGAGTACGACCCTTCCATCTTCGGCGATGCTGTAGGAAAAGTTTGCTTGCCACGGGACAAAGCCGTCGCCGAAGGCGACGAGTCGATGACCGGCTTCGAATGAGAGGTTTGGCTCTCCCAAGTCGCAGCAAAGATAAGTGCCCTGATGAGATCCGAATACGAGTGGCTTGTTGTTGGCGAGGTATTCAGCCACGAGCTGCTCGACCTCGGTTTTACCCAGACGTTGCGACGCCGGCAACGGTCCCCTCAACTGATCGGTCAGAAATCGCAACACATGCGTCTCGTACCCGGATCGATCGTATGCCAACAAGTCTTGATGTTTGGCGCCCGGAACGATCCAAAGCGCTTTCGGATCGACAGCGGCTGCGAAAAGCTCCTTTGATTCGTCCAGTGTTGTGTGTTGATCTTCAGATCCGGCCGCAATCAGCACGGGAGCACCCACTTTACTGATCGAGCGGATCGGCTCGAGATCGGAGAGGTCGAGATGAAGCCTAGGGTGGATCTGCCAGAGGAGAAGTGGAGTCATGAGGGGTGCGAGCGGTCCCAATCGCATACGCACTCGATTCTCGACCGCGCGGCGAATGCGGGGATAGACGCTTTCCAATACGATAGCGTCGACCCCTAAGGGCTGGGGGGCAAGCAATGCCGAAGCGCCGCCCAACGAACAGCCAATGATCCCCACTTTTCGATTCGGGGCCCGGTGCTTGATCCACGTCACTGCCGCTACCACATCTGCCGATTCGCGATTGCCGAATGTGATGGAGGCGCCGGGTGTTTCCCCATGGGCCTGAAGATCGATCAGAAGGGTCGAGAAACCGTGCTGTTGAAGCAAGCGTGCTCGAGAGACCATCGTGGCTCGATCTGCGCGCACGGCGTGCAGGAGAAGTACAACAGGTAGACCTTGATGAGTGTCCGTCCACCATCCCGCGATATCGTGACCGGTTCCGGCGATAGATACCAAGTCCGCATTGAAATCGTCGGGTCGAATGACAACGTGGTTCGCTGGTGCCATCAGTTTCGAGCCAGCCCACCAGGAGAGGCCGACGACGATTGCTGCGGTGATGAAAGGTACGAGGATCCAGCGCTTCCCGTGCATAGGCTACTCTGACCGGGACGGTCCAAGATCTGTGTGTTCGCAAGCGCGCATGGGACATGATACGAAGAGGTGCCCTTCTGGTAACGCTCCGAATTTGTCAGACGCCAATCTCTGGCAACCCAGGCGATTCTGGTGCAGACGATTGCGACTCGTATTCCAGGATGTCATCAGGGGTCTGCCGGGCCACGCATATGAATCATTGCTACAGTGTTGGCGTAACTACGGAAGTCGTTTGACCGCTTCATTGGGCGTCTGCAGAGATCTGGCGGACTCCACGACGTGTCCGAATTCGCCCGAGTCGATCGGTCACTTTCACGTGTCTTGCCGGTGCTCCGACGTATTCATCGGCATAGCAGCGACCGATTCGATCTTGAATCGTCACTATGATCCTGCGATTTAAAAGCTCACCCGAATAGCGCGCCGTCAAGGTTTTGAAGTCGTCAATCGACGCACCCTGCTTTTTGCATAGCTCCGGCAGGGCCTCTCGATACTTGGCGATCGCGGCAGCCATCGACCGAGAGATGCGTCCCTCGGTGGCCTTGGCCGCCAAGAAATCGATGGTGATGGCACCGCCTAGACTTCTCCTTGCCTCACCGAAGATGTCCGTTGCATAAAAACCGATCAGAAGCCCGATGCCGCTCGCCAATGAGTCGGCCATGTTATGGGCGATTGAACGGAGGATCCCACTCTTCATACCCCAAGCTTACAGAATCCGTGCGGGAGACAATATAAGATCAGAGAACGGAACGTCCCTACCCCGCCACCCGATTGATTTGAGAACTGGGTCCGGGTGCGACATTAGGGTTTGCGTATGAAGATCGATCAAGCGCTAGTGATGAGCCCGTCGGTGTACCGCAGTCGGGACCAAGGCAAGTGACGATACTTGTGCGAATTGTCGAGCAATCCGAACAAATACCGGTCGAACCGATAAAATAGCGTGGACTTTCGTTTGATCCGATACCGTGCTGGCGAGCCTCAGGAATCTTTCTTTGTCCACTAAAATTCATGCGGTTCGGGGCGATATCACCCGGTTAGCGGTGGATGCCGTCGTGAATGCGGCCAACTCGTCGCTGCTCGGTGGCGGCGGAGTTGACGGCGCGATTCATTACGCCGCCGGTCCATCGTTACTCGCGGAATTCCGCCAACTCGGCGAGTGCCCCACCGGAGAAGCGCGCATCACCGCGGGATTTAATCTTCCGTCGCCTTGGATTATTCATACCGTGGGGCCAGTATGGAAGGGTGGCGACCGTGGCGAGGCGACGTTGCTCGCTTCTTGCTACATCCATTCATTGCGGCTCGCTGTGGAGCGCGGTTTTCGCTCGATAGCGTTTCCCGCGATCAGCACCGGCGCCTACGCCTACCCCCTCAAAGCCGCTGCGTCAATTGCCATCGCTACGGTGCAAGAGATGACCCGACAAAATACGACACTCGAGGAAGTCATTTTTTGCTGCTATTCCGGTGAAGACTTCGCCGTGTATAAGAAGCTTCTGGGTACGTCTCCCGACCGTCATTCGGTCTCATAGGAGCTCGCCCTGCTTCATGTGCTGTTTATTTGTGGACGAAATCAATGGCGCAGTCCGACCGCCGAGCAGTTATTTGCTCGGTGGCCCGGAATCGATGTGGCGTCTGCCGGCCTTGATCCATCGTCCCCGGAGCCGGTGGGACCCGATCTACTGACGTGGGCCGATCTTATTTTCGTCATGGAGCGGGCGCACAAGACGAAACTCTCGAAGATATTCAAAGCGTTCCTCAAAGACCGACGAATTGTCGTGTTGGGAATCCCTGATGACTACCGGTACATGGACCCAAACCTCGTGAAGCTATTGGAAGCTCGAGTGCCGCCCCATTTGGGCACCGTCGGGCAGGTGCGCGCATGAGCGATCGAACCCCTCTATCGTAAGCTCTCGAGCGCGATGGTTTCACGATGATTCCGGGTCTGCTCGACGAAGAGGCATGCTCAGACATCGGATTTCGTCTTCAGACTCTCGATAAGACCGGGGCGGGGACGCGGACCTTGCTGGATCACTCCTGGTGTGCGGAGTTGGCGTCGTCGTTGCGGGATCATCCGCTGTTGACCGAATTGCTTCCAGTCGACGCCGTCCCGGTGCAGTGCACCTTCTTTGAGAAGACGCCGGTCAACAACTGGTTGGTCTCGTGGCATCAGGATTTGAGCATTCCGGTGAAAGAGCGAGTCGACCACCCGTCGTGTGGTGCATGGTCAGAGAAAGAGGGGCGACTCTATACGCAGCCGCCGGCCGCGGTGATTGACACACTCCTCGTGGTGCGGATTCATGTGGATGACTGTCCTGCAGAAAGCGGCGCTCTTCGGGTGGTACCCGGATTGCACGCCGGCGGTCGATTATCGACTACCGAGGCAGAGAAGTTGAGGCGATTGCGCGGCGAACGGACCGTGCCCGCATCCCGGGGCGACGCGCTCATGATGCGACCGATGATTCTGCACGCCTCCTCGAAGGCGACCCAGCCGGTGGCGAGGAGAGTCCTGCACCTTGTTTACGGGTGTCGACGTCAGTGATTAGTGTCCAATCCTTCATCGTTCTGGACAAACGGCGATACTTCCTGCAAACAGAGTAAGTTCATGATTTCGTTCTTTAAGTTCGCCGATTTACCGTGAATTCAAAAAATCGCGTCACTGAAATTGCTGCGCCGAACATGTCTGCATTTCATGTCCAAAAACATACGTTGTCACTAATTCGTACCCAAATCCGCGGGTGGATTTCATGTCCGAACGCGATTCTGACTTGCGCCATTTGCGTAAAGCCAACAGTACGCTCCTTAGTCATCCTCCGTACGATGCCTAAATGGATCCGGCTCGATTTAGGCGATCAGCCACGACAATGTCGGCAACTTTAAAAGGTTTTCCATCAAAAATGAAATCGGTCCTTCCGGACGATCTTTATACAAACGGCGAATACTGGATCTCACCCAACACCAAAGCAACGATTTGTGAAACCCGCACGCGATCCAAATTGGACACTAGCTCCTGACGGATTGGACAGAGACTAGTGACGTCGACACACGCCGATTCCACTGACCCGAACGATTACAGCGATCTCTTTACAGTGGGCCAGACTCCAGCCGGGATCCCCTCGCGCAGCGGATACTTCGTTGGCTATCTGGTCGTTGAGAAATTGGCGGCGACGCAGTCGCTGATGGAACTCGTTCACATGCGGGGGCCCGAACTTAAGCGGGCTGTTCTGGGCGCTCTTGCTGAACTTCAGAAGCCCGGATAGCACTCAGAGCGGCATGGGTGATCTCGCCCGGAACTGTGGCTGGCGCCTCGCCGGAGGAGCGATGGTCCGCTACGTCGTAGCGGGTCGATCTCTGGAGTGGACCTTATGGGGCTGCAGCCGGCCAAATCCGGATGATCGGCCAGCTGTTTTCACGGGACCGGAACGGACATTGGTTCTGTGCGCTAGACTGGCAGAACCAGCTTACCCGCGACACGGAGTGAAATGTTCTATGGCGAACATTATTATCAGGTCTACCGAAATCGTTGTTGCCGGTATGGTGATTTCATCGGTAGTCGCATACGTATGTGCAATCGGCCACAAAATTAAAGCGTTTTTTGTAATGACGATTGGCTACTGGTGCGCGGCTGCGCTCGTTAATCCAAGTGTTTTTTATATGGTGGACTTCGCAAATTTCTTTGTATCCCTCATTGCCGTTGCGCCGCTGGTTTGGTTTCCGTGTGTTCGTGTCAGTAACCCGTGGACCTACGCCGCGTCACTTCTGGCCATGCGTGCAAACAGCATGAGTATGGACGTTGGATCGAAGGCCATTTGGGAGATAGGCGGTGCTGCACTCTTGCAGCAAATTGCGGAAAAGAAAGAATTTATATGATGTATTGGCAGAATGAGCGTTTTGAAACATTGTCGGAGACATGAAAAAGATCGATCGTTTCCTCTTGATTTCCGGCTTCATCCCCGCCGGTTGGTTTATCATGCTTGTAACGATCGGCGGTTGGTTGTCGCCAGGTTATAGTCCGATGGCTCAGCAGGCGAGCGAGCTCACCCTTGTTGGTGGCGCGCCCAGGGTCATGGTGGACCTCGCCGCCATCGGTACAGGTGTCTTCCTGATGATATTTGGCGTTGGGTTGTGGAAGATATCGGGAAAACCAATCGCGTTCGGGGCACTCGCTTGGATCTTATTCGCCCTGTCGATGGCGTCCAACGGCGTCTGGGTTATGGGAAGCCCCATGCACGGTGCGTATGGGCTCGGTCTAATCGTTATGGTCGCTCCGGCTTTATCCATGTTTGAAGCGCGCGGTCTTTCGCAGGACGGCCGGATCTACTGGATCACAGGCATCGTCAGCTTTTTGGGTATCTTTTATTTCTGGCTCAACGTGCTGGGTTTTGACCCAATGCATTATCGCGGATTTACCCAACGCATCTACGCGATACTGACTTTGTTATGGCCTGCGTGGGCTGCCAATCGACTTCTCCAAGAAAGCCCTTCTGGTGGATTCCATCAGCGAATGGATGACGCCGGGTAACCTCATCCGGAAACGGCCTACCGAGCAGCTGAGCGAAGCGGCGTGTAAAACGTTTGATCATCGGGGACGCCATGTAAAAGCGACAGACTGAATTTCCGTGTTTCCTTCTTTCGTTCTGCGTGTCGGGGAAGCTGAAGCAATACGCAATAGTTCCCATGGCTATTGTTGCCGTGGTGCTTGCTCTTCCCGCTGCGATCTATTTCGGCCTGACCGCCTCATGTCGGATTCTCCATACGGTTGATACTTGCCTCTAGGCAAAGGCGCTGATTTTCGTTGCCGTATTGGGGACGCTCGCGACCGTCCGCGGTGGAATTTGATGGTGGCAGATACCGCGGCGTCGGTTTGAAACGCCAATGGTTGGCGGGCGACGCGGTTGGTCCGTCGGCGTACCAAGGGCGGTTATAGCGGTCCTCTCTTGATGTGAAAATACAGCGTGTTGAGGCGAAGTTTCGCGATTCCGCAATCAGGGTTCCGATTCCAGCGCAGCGCTTTCCATATCGAGCATCGGCAATTCTTGTTGGGATAGCCCCTGAATCTCCCCGCCAATCCCCAATAACTGAACCTTACCCTGTTCGAGCTGTTTCTCGCGTCGCGCCCAGCGCTGCACGGTGACGTTCTTCTCGGTCTCTAGTTCGTCCTTCATTTTCTTGAACGTATCGAAAACCGCGCGCAGCTTTAACGCAAACTGCGGCGAGGTGAGATAGTCATACATCGCCTCGGCTTTCTCGCCCTTGCCGGCCGTCACCGCGCGTTGACGATGCAGGTCGAGCAGGCCGACCCGCAGCATCTCGGCCACTCCTACGGCACAGGTGGTATGCGTCACCCAAATATCCTCGTGCAACGCGAAATGAGCCGATCCTGGCCACTCCTTCGGGAGGGCGCCCGGCATGCGGTCCGCGGACTCTTGGAGGAAAAACACCCGTTTGAGCCAGCCGGGGCCCCGAATTCACCAAAAAACCGAAAATACGATTACATGAAAATCATATACTTAGCTTTCTAGCGTGTGAAATTCCTCCATGGGTACGGTTACCCCTGCCCCGGTCAGCCGAACCGGTGCACCAACTGCAGTAGGACTGCTTACGGAAGCGGCGCGGCATCCCTGACGCATCGAAATCTAAGCGTCGCGGCAAGGTCCTTTGCGGGCGCCATTACGCAGCAACGACGCCCGACGTCGGGCCTGAGCTTCAGGCTACCTGGCTCGAACGACGCTCCGCCGAGGCGCGCACACGCGGAATCACCTCATCGGCAAATCGTCTCATTTCGGATTCAAATGGCTGGAACTGAAGCATGAACAGCTCGATCCCCGCATCGACGAACTCCCAGATCCGTTGCGTCACCGTCTCATAGCTGCCGACCAGTCCGGCGGCCGTGCCGCCGTTTGTGCCAATGTGGGGATACTTGATTGCCGTCTGAAGCATCACCGCCTTTGGGTCAGCGTTGCCGATACTCTTCGCTCGGTGCTCCTTATCCTTCGCGTTGAGCTCCCAAGCTGAGTCGAGCGCTGCCTGCGCTTCCGCATCGGTTTCTCTGGCGATGACGAATGCCGACAGGCCGAACCGCGGCGGCAGACCTGCTCGCGGACGCCGCTTGACATCATCGATCAGACGTTGAACTTCAAACAGCGGTTGCCCGTTGATGAAATACACATCGGCCGTACTCGCGGCCAGTTCCCGGGCCGGTTCCGATTCGCCACCGACATAAATCGCCGGGCGATCACGGTACGGATCCTTGGGCGTCAGCTGGTAGTCCTTCACGTTGAAGTACTTGCCCGCGAAGTTCACAGCCTTGCCGCTCACGAGCTCTCGAACGATCGTGAGCCACTCCTTGCCGTAAGCGTAACGCTCATCGTGGTCGGGAAAGGTGATGCCTGCCTTCTCGAATTCGGGTTTGAACCAGGCATTGACGAAATTGAGCGCAAAGCGACCACGGCTGATCGCCTCGATCTGCAGCGCCTGCTTCGCGAGCACCACCGGATGCACGAGATACGGCTTGATCGCGGCGATGATCTCGATGCGTTCCGTCACAGCGGCCAGTGCTGCCGACGTCGTCCAGGTCTCCAGTTGATCGTGTTCTTCGCCGAAGGGGTTGATGATGTGCTGGGCGATCAGCGTGGAATCGAAACCGAGCGCCTCAGCCTCCAGAATCAGCTTCTTGTTACGCTCCCATGAGGCATCGACCGGATCCTCGGGATGATGACGCGACCCCCAAGCGCCATAAACAATCCCCCAGACACCAAATCGCGGATGATGAGTCATGATGTGCTCCGATGACGGCGGCGGCTGCCGTTAGATGAGGGGGTGATTGGGAGGATTGACGCCATTCAGCACTGAATTGCCCAAATGGTGATATTTCCACCGATTCGGATCATGCAGGGTATGCGTCCGTGCGTTTCGCCAATGGCGGTGAAGATTGACCCGATCGTCCGCGCCGCGCGTTCCGGTGAGCGAGAAGATCTCGTTGCTCACCTCGAGTGAGACAGCGCCGCCAAAGGCCTTCGCCGCAGCCACCGCAAGCGACGCCTCTGCCGCTGATTCTGCTGTCGGCGGATCACCCGCACGGTCAATGGCGCGCCCTGCCTCAACGAGCAGCGCTTCGGCGGCACGAACCTTGGCGTCGAGTTCGCCAAATCGATGAATGACCAGTGGTTCTTCCGCCGCGCGTTCCAAGCCGCTCTCGAACCAGGCTCGTGTCTTCGTGCGCACGAACAAGGCGGCTTCCGTCAAAGCACCGCGGGCGATGCCCACATCGATCGCCGCGTGCATGATCTGCCCGAAGGCACCGAGCACCTGCGGCCTCTCGTGCACGCGATAATGAGGCAGAACCCGGTCCTCGGGAACCGGCACATCCACCAAGCGCACAGTGCCGCTCACGGTCGCACGCTGCCCCATGGCATGCCAATCCTGCTCGGCCGAAAGACCGGGCGAGTCACGGTCGACGTAGGCGATCACGTAATGATCCTCCTCGTCGAGTGCCGATACCGGGATGTATTGCGCCGTCAACGCGCCCGTGCAGTAATATTTCGTGCCGTTGAGCCGCAAACCGCGCGAGTCGCGAGTCAGACGGGTTTGCATGCTCGTAGCGTTCTTGGAATCGCGCTCAGAGAGCGCGTTACCGAGCCGGGCGCCCTTCAAGAACTCTGCCAAGAAGAAGGATTTCTGTTGCGTGGTTCCCAGCAGCACCAGAGATTCGAGAAAGCAAAAATGATTCTGCGCCACCTGGGTAACGGCAGGATCCGCAGCCGCGAGGATCGCGAATACCCGCGCCACCGTCTCGGCCGATACCCGCGCCCCCCCGTGATCCTTTGGGACGCTGATCCCGAGCAGGCCTGATTGTCGGAATCGCTTCAAAGCCTCGCCCGGAATCTCTCCTCGCGCGTCACGCTCCGCGGCACCCGGCGCGAGCCACGCGGCAAAAGACCGCGCGGCGTTGATAGCCTCGCTGTCGTCTCTGAGTATAGGAATCGATGTATCACTCGGCGGCTGTTCAGGCACTGCCCGCAATGGATCGGCCATCTGCGCGACCTAACCCGCGGCCAGCCGCAATCCGGGCTGGTGTGCCGGCCCGGAGGAGGCGGCGAACACCGCCTCATCGATGAAGGCGCCGAGATCCACGGGGCCGCCGATAAAGCCGCGGGCCAGCAGATCATCGTGCAGCGCCTGGTAGGCATGTATGAGTTCCGGCGAGAGATCGATTTCGAGCTGTTGGTGGACTTTCGGCCCGAACGCAAGGTCGACCAACTCTTCCGGAAGGCCTGCCTCCGCGGCGATGATGCGTTTGGCCTCGGACTCATGGTCACGGGCCCAAACACCCGCCTCGCGCACGCGAGCGATCAGGCGCGAGGCGATGTCCGGATATTCATCGATCAATGGGCCGCTCAGCGTGAGCGGATAGGGTTGGTTGTTCACCCAGTCGGAAAGCAGGGCGGTGTGCTCGATCTCGCCCACGACGATGGCGCCCAGGAATGCCGGCAGGGTGACGCTGTTCGGGCCCTGTGTGAAAATCGCATCGATCTCACCCCTCACGAGTGCCGCAGAAATATCACGCTGCGCCCCGAGCATCGTCCTGGCATCCCACAGCGCGGCCGACTCGTCGGTGCTTAGCGTCGTATCCTCGACGAAGCGGCGCGCCACCTTGATGTCGACGAGCGTGACGTCGCTCAAGGAGAGTCGCGCCTGCTTCAGGATCAAGTCATAACCGCGCAGCGTCGTCGCCGCCCAAAAATCAATCGGATCGTTCACACGACGCTGCACGCCAAGGCGTTTGCCAGCGAGGTCTTCGACCTTCTCGATGCCGCTCCCGGGAAGCGCCAGTATGCGCTGCGCGGTGTCGCCCAGCGAAAGCCCCACGACGCGCAGATCGCCACCCTGGCTTCGCGCATACAGCGGAGGAATACCGCCGCCGTGGCGCACCGAGTAGGCAAGCGTGTGTTCGAAATGTGATTGACGGATCTGGGGATCGGTGGAGGTCGCGAGCGACCGCAGGCGGATGCCGTCGTGCGCGAACTCCTGATCGAGCCAGCCCAGGCGCGTCGCCAGCGAGAAGGCGGTGGGCACCGGGCATCGCGTATACCAGAGCGTGTCGAGTGTCATGATGATCCCTGTCCCGTTACGATGTCGTTGCCACCGTGGTCGCCACCCCACCCGTCGGACCGTCTCCCACCGACAGCTCGTCCGTCACCTGCTCGACCGGCCCTTCGGTAGCGTTCCGTCGCTCCCATAGCGTCAGTGCCAAAGAACACGCCGCCGCTGCAAAATAGCCCGCCGGTATCACGAGCATGGCGCGCTCGATACCGAACCGATCCGACGCCATGCCGATGAGCACGGAGGCCAGAAAGGCGCTCCCTATGTTCTGTGCCACCATCGCAAGCGAGACCGCGGTGTTGCGCACCCTCGCCGGCACGAGCTCGAAGGGGATCGCCCCGACCACCCCCCAGCTCAGTCCTGCGCAAAAAGTTTGCACCAGGAGCAAGCCCTTGACCACGACCAAACGATGATCGAACAACACAATTGCGGTCACCGTCAGCCCTGCGAGTATATCGCTCAGTACCAGCCATAGACTGTAGGCACCTCGAAATCTGCGGCGCGCGAGCCAACCCGCCACCATCCCAGAGAGCAGGATGCCCGGGACACCGCTCAGCACATAGGTCGAGCCGACAAAATTCACCGCCTCCCGCGCGGCAACCGCATAGTGGCGCTGAAGAAACTGCGCCGACCAGAAAAACCAGCCGCCGATGCCAACCAACCGCAGTAGATAGGCTGCGAGATAGAACTGATAGCTTCTCAAACCCAGCAGTGCCGTGATTTCACGTCGGGTGGGTCGGGGAATTTCCTTGAGTGCCGCGCCCGTCGCAGTGGTCCGCGGCGGCTCACGCAGGAATACGAGCCCCAGTGCCAAGATGATACCGGGAATCGCCGCGACGATGAAGGCCTGATGCCAGCTCGCGCGTTCCGCGATGAGGCTCCCGAACCCGTAGGCAGCCCACGCCGCGAATTGCGACATGCTCATCAAGACCGCAAAGGCCAGCGATCGGCGCCGCGTCGGGTAGAGATCCGCCACCCATGTTTGGGCCAGCGTCGCGAATGCCCCATCGCCAACCCCAACCACCGCGCGCCACAGTAGCAGCGCTCCGTAGCTGGCCGCTAGACCGCTGCCGATCGCGCCCATACCGAGCACCGCGAGCG
>Ga0116226_10003900_pt1 | contig 13152 bp, 13 predicted proteins | sample S1TSphfallax_FD_89692 | JGI IMG/M metagenome (GOLD analysis project Ga0116226, IMG submission 89692) | Host-associated microbial communities from peat moss isolated from Minnesota, USA - S1T2_Fa - Sphagnum fallax MG | ecosystem: Host-associated > Plants > Peat moss > Unclassified | place: USA...
GTCCGCAAATGCACAACGTGGGACATTGCACCTTCGTGGCGAAGGACGATATCGCGCGCGCGCGCAGCTTCGGCGCCACGTTTGAAGTGTCACCTTATCTCTGGGGCCCGACACCGATCAATGACGACATCACAGCGGCCGTCGGTCCCGAAACCATCAAGCGCGTATGGCCGGTTCGCGAAATGCTCGACGCGGGCGCCTTGGTCGTGCCGGGATCCGACTGGTCCGTGGTGCCGTCCGTCAATCCGTGGATCGGTATCGAAACGCTGGTGACGAGGGAAAAACCGGGCGGCAGTGCCGACAGTTTCGGCAAGGCCGAAGCGATCACGGTGGATGAGGCATTCAAGTTATTCACCGAGAATTCCGCCAAGCAAGAGGGTGTCGCAAGCCTGGTCGGTCGCATTGAACCCGGCATGCTCGCGGACATCATCGTGGTGGATCGCAATCCGTTCGCCGTTCCCGTGACAGACATCCATGCCACGAAGGTCAAGATGACTTTCATCGGCGGCGAGAAGGTGTACGAAGCGACGAAGTAGGGCCTCGGCTACGTGGCCCCGGCTACGTGACCTCGGCTACGTGATAGAGATTCGAATCTGCGTGGTGTTGGCAGGCTCCTGTCACGGTCAGGGTCGAGAGGCGGCCAGACGGGAACCGGTGTCTTTTCGTTCCCGCCTGGCTGCCTTTCGCCTCTGATCATGTGAGCCGGTCACAAGCAATGCGTTTGGATACCACCCGTTAACTATAGCGTCTTGAGATCGTCCGATTCGCTGCGCAGCTCCTTGAGGAATGTTTCGGTTTCCGCCCGACGGATGGGCAGAAGCACCTTGCCGGCGGGCGAGAACACTTTGGGCGGCACCGCGGCTAGGTTATCTTCGATCATCTTGATGGCCTTCGGGCCGGTGGGCTCGCTGCCGTTGGGGTCCACCAGGGCGATGATGCGGGCGACGCCAATCGCACCCAGCCAATCGAGCGCGTCGGCGTCGTGCAGATAGAGCGCCTCGGGTTGTTGAGGGTCGCGATAGAACATATGGGTGCGAATTGCGCCCCGCACGGCATCGATCTTCGCCATCGGAAAGCCGGTGTCCTTCAGCAGCGTATCGACCTTGTCGGCGCCGATATCCGAGTGATCCAGTTTGTCATTCGCCCATGGCGGAAACGCCGCCATGTCATGCAGATAGGCGGCGGCATACAACACGTCGTCGTCGAGCACGACATGGTCCGATGCCGCGAGTTCGCGCGCGAGCGCATAGTCACGTTGGGAATGGGAGAAACCCCAGGCGGGGTTCTTGAAGTGCTCGGCCGCAAAGTTGCGTACCGTGGTATGCCAGTCGGTGCTGGCCACCGCCGCGGGCGCGGCTGGCGCCGCCCGTGCCCCGGGCGCCGGGGCACCGAGGACCGGCGCGGCAAGCAACATCATTCCCAATGCTCTGCGACAGCCGATCACCCGGTCTTGCGTTCTCGACATCATCATGTTCAAGCTCCCCTTTGAAATCTGCCTTGGCGGACCGACTGTATACGTACGGCAGGGACCCAGCCGCCATGCGGTGGCGGTTCGGGGCTCGCCATGCGTACTAATAAAACATGATCTGCACACTGTTCAAGTACGTGCGCGTCGCGCTCGTCACGGTCGGGTGCGCGGCGATGGTGCATGCGAAAGCCGCCACGCCGATGCTTGCCGATATCGTGATGACCGGGGGAGAGGTCTACACGCCTAACGGCTGGGCGCATGCGGTGGCGATCAGGCACGGCACCATCATCGCTGTCGGGTCGGACGCATCGATGGCCGCGTATCGCGGCTGACGTAGAGGCTGTCGGCTATTAGTGCTCGCGGCCGGCGACACGGCGATCGTGTCGCCCCGGGGGGGGGTCCGTCTGCGGTTCAAGTCTTGGCGGGAGCGCTATTTACCTGAAGCCTGTATGCTGACGACCATGCGAAACAAACTTGCTATCGGTTTTCTGCTGTCGGTTGTCGGTCTGGCCGGAGGATCGGGCGTTGCATCGGCCAAGGGCTGCGTCAAAGGCGCGGTGGTTGGTGGCGTCGCCGGACATGTTGCGGGCCACCATGCGGTGGTCGGCGCGGCAGCCGGGTGCGTCATCGGACACCATCGGGCGAAGATGAAGGAGAAGGCGGCGCGAGAACAAGCGGCGCAGCAGCAGGCTCCCCACGACACGGCCCCCAATCAGCCCGTGCCGCACTAACCAAGGATTACGCCGGTGGTCCCTTCGGCGCGGTAGATCATGCAGAGGCCGCCGCCCGACTTGCGGCTGGACCGCGCGCCGCGCGCGTATCCCTTATCCCCAGCACCGCGATCGCCGCGATCAGACACGCGATGCCGGCGGCATCCACGGCCGGCGTGTAAGTCAGAAGCCACGTCCTCGTCATTCCCGCGCCGTATGCCGCGGCCGCGCTCCCTAGTTGGTGTGCCGCAAAAATCCATCCGAAGATCATTGCGCTTCGCCGCGGGTCGAACGCGGCATTCGCCAATTTCACGGTGGGGGGAACGGTGGCGACCCAATCCAGACCATAGAAAACCGCGAACAAGGACAGTCCGTACCAGGTGAACGCCGAGTGCGGCAGCCATAGCAGCGACAGCCCGCGCAGTCCGTAATACCAGCAGAGAAGCTTGCGATTATCGAAACGGTCGGACAACCAGCCGGACATGATCGTGCCGATGAAATCGAAGCCGCCGATCATCGCCAACACCGAGGCGGCCGGTACTGCCGCCAGCCCATAGTCACCGCACAGCGAAATAAAATGCGTCTGAATCAACCCACTGGTGGACATGCCGCAGATGAAGAAGGTGCCGGCCAGTACCCAGAACGTGCTTTGGCGCGATGCGCGGAACAACTCCTGGAATGGCAGGGCTATGCCCGGACGCGGTTGAGCGCCCACTTCCTTCGGCGATGCCGCACTCGCCCCGAACGGCCTACGCCCGATGTCCTCGGGTCGCTCGCAGAGCAAACACCAGGCAAGCAGCGCAATCGCAACACAGCCCATCACGATGGGAAGCACGGCCGTTCGCCATCCGTACTGCTCGATGATTCCGGCGACCAGAGGCAGGAAAATCAACTGCCCGGTGGCGGAACTTGCGGTCAGAATACCGAGCGCCAGGCCGCGGCTCTGCTGAAACCAACGATTCGCCACGGTCGCACCCATGACCAGCGCCGTGAGTCCCGACCCGACCCCAAGGACGAGGCCCCAAAGTAGGAAGAGCTGCCAGAGTGCGGTTATCCGCGTGGCGAGCAACAAGCCGCAGGCGACGAGGCCCAATGCGCTGCAAACGATCAGACGCAGCCCATAACGTTCGATCAGCACCGCCGCAAAGGGACCCAACAGGCCGTACAGCACGAAACGTACCGCGAGTACCGAGGAGATCGCCGCCGTGGTCCAGCCGAAGTCCCGACCCAATGGCCGCATGAATGCCCCGGGTGCACCTAAGGCTGCCGAAGAGATCAACATCGTGAGGAAGGCGACCAACAGCACCACCCACGCGTAGTGGACATGCGATCGATCCAACCAGCGCGAAACCGACCGCGCGAACATACAGGGGGGGCTCGCTGAGTATCAGCCGACCATCATAGGGATCAAAGTCTGGGCCTGTCAATCAAGACCAGGGCCATCAGCGGAAATACCGCCGCGTCGAAGCCAATCTCCGTCTTCGCGACGCGTGCCGGCTGCATCGACAGAAACAGCACGCCGAGCACCGCCGCATTGCCTGCGATCGCAAGCAGGGTCGGCCGCGGGCTGCCGGAAATTGTCACCGACCAACACACCGTGCTTCCCAGGAAGATCAGTAACAACATGATGGCCTGCAATTCGTCATTCCTCGTTGCGGAACCGAATGTCCCGACGTTAGGATGATTGGGCCGCAAAGGCAATTCCACGAGCGCGCGACCATTCGAACGAGATTTCCCACACGCCATTCGCTTCGCTCTCGACCCATCGGGTTGCGGCACGTCAAGCTCGGTGGGCGAGTGGTGACCACGCAAGGTATCCCCAGGGAAATCATCCAGGACCTGTTTCATTACTTCATGACGGTCGGCTGGCCACAGCTCTTCGCAACCTTCGCCGGCTTCTTTTTCGGTTTCGACGTGCTGTTTGGCTTCATCTACCACCTCGTTCCCGGGTGCATCGCCAACCTGAACCCACCCGGGCTCGCGGGGGCGTTTTTTTTCAGCGTCGAGACCTTTGCCACGGTGGGCTATGGGGACATGCATCCCCAGACCTTGTACGGACATGTGGTCGCTATGATCGAAATCTTCATCGGCTTGATGTCGCTCGCGCTCATGACCGGCATCATGTTTGCGCGCTTCTCCCGGCCTAGAGCGCGCTTCATGTTCAGCAGGAACGCCGTGGTGCGGCCCCTCGACGGCAAGCTGACGCTGATCATTCGCGCCGCCAATCAGCGGCAAAACGTCGTCCAGGACGCCACCGCACAGCTTCGCATGTTGCGCAACGAGGTAACTTCGGAGGGGTTTGAAATTCGCCGCGTCATCGACCTGCACCTGCTGCGCTCGCAACATCCGGTTTTCGCGCTCGGATGGACCATCATGCATGTGATCGACGAGATGAGTCCGTTGCGATTCGAGACCGCGGAAACCTTGCGGCTGGCGGATGCAACCCTGATCCTCAGCTTGAGCGGTACGGATGAGAATACCGGCCAGGTTCTGATGGCGCGAACGGAATACCAGAGTGATGACATTCGCTGGAATTCGAGCTTTCATGACATTCTCGAGGATACAGATGATGGTAGCTTGCACATCGACTATGGCAAGTTTCATGACATCGTACCTTTTGAATTGCTGACCCGAACTTCCGACCTCCAAGCGGAGATGCGCGATATTGCCGCGGCCGATGGTGCGGCCGATGGTGCGGCCGTCGATGTTGCGGTGCGACGTCCGGAATGATGGATTTGGGATTTACCGGGGCATGCCTGATGCGCTTATTTCAGCAGCTCGACGCGCGGCGTCGAGCCGAGCGGGGCGGCGCGCCTCACGTTGAGCGGCCCCAGATGAAAGGTGCACTGCCACCGGCAGGCGCGCAGGAAACTGCGCGCGCCATAGCCCGCCCGACGCAACACTGGGCGGTGCGTCATCCATACGACCAAGGCGGTGCCCGTGAGGAATGCTCGATGCGCCAAGTACATCGGTGTTTGCAGTGCAGGCGTACGGTCCGCGCGCAACGCGAGTAACAGCTGCGATTCGAACCCCACATGGGCGAGTTCATCGGCCACGAGTACACGGCATAGCGCCCGAAGGCGCTGACAATTCGTCACCGATTCGAGGGCCCGGTAGTACACGATGCCGATCAGTTCGGCGCTGACCAGTACATGGAGGTAGAGCTCCAGACCCGCGAGGCGTCGCAGCAGACGAAACACCCGATCGGTCCAGTCGCCGCGCTTCCGCACGATATGATGGTCGTCCATGAACACGCCAAGCATTGCCGCGTGACGGCGCTCCTCGCGAATCAATAGTTCGACGATCCGTGCGAGTGCGGGGATCCGGCGTGCGCCCGCGAAGTGTTGCGCCGCCTGCATGAGCGCACGCCCGTCGGAGTCTTCCCCGAGTTGAAACGTGGCGACGGACCCCGCGATCAGCCGGTGTTCATGGGGACGCAGAACATCGGTGAGGCCCGCTGGGCCGGCATTCGGATGCTGGTCGTGGTGTTCGAAGTGATTCAGCCAGATATCGAAATCGACCGCAGACATGCCGCCGCCCTCGTGATGCTACGCACGGGGATGAGTGTGCGAGCCGCTTCGGGCGCTGCGGTGGCGGCATTCAGGCAAATTCTGGCTAAGGCCGCCATCGAGTAGGCACCGGAACCGTTTTCGGGGTAGGGCAGTTTAATCGGCACTCAGTTCAGCGGCACTCAGTTCAGCGGCACTCCGGTGAGCGGACCCGGCGGAGTTTCCTCCTCCGGGTTTTGTACGTCCCGGAAATCAATGGCGGTCTCGAGCAACCTGGCAAAATCGCTGAACTTGAGGTCAAGATCGACCGCGGCATGTTTGCTGCCCGGAATCAGCAGCTGCACGGTGGCAGGCGGCTGTCTCGGGGACAGAGGCGAGAGATCGCGCAGTTGATCAAAGGTCTGCGAGGTGAAGTGCACACGCACGAAGAATTCGCCTGTGCTCTTCGATTGTCTCAATTCGAACACCAGGGCGCCGCCTGGCGGGCAGTAGTCCTGCTGGTAACCGGAGAGAAGCCAGTGCATCTGCAGCAAATTGGCGACGCCGACCACATAGGCATCCGAACTGTTGATGACCAATAAACGCGTGTCGGGATCGGCGAAGGCGCCCGCCACTTTGCGGCCGTTCACGGCCTGCTCCATCGAGCGCAGGATATGGGCGGCGGCATTCGAACTCTGCAGCCGATTGAGGTAGGGAGTGCCCACCTGGATGGCGAAATCGAGCGTGATGATCCGGGTTTGTTGCGACAGCGTATCCGGGGTCAGCTGACCCCAGCCGACTTGGGACAACGGCAATCCGTCGGTGTATTCCATGACGAAAGGATCCGCTGCATACAAAGTCGAGGCGATGCCGCCCGCATTGATGATGTTGCCGGTGGCAATATTGGTCGTGTTGGCGGTCAACGGAATCGGCAGTACGGTCGGATCGACGAGCCCACTCGGGACCGGCGGCGGTGGCTGCGTCGCGAGCGGGTAGCCGAACAGCACGCTGCGGATGAGTGAGAGTTCTGCGCCGTAGGCGGAGGCGAGCGCCGTACCGCTGGTGCCGTACACGCCGTCGAGTTCCGTGACCGCACGCGTGCCGTCCACCGTGACGATTTTGGCGGCCACGGGATCGAACACCGGATCGGGCTGTCCCAGCGGATAGGAATGAATGGGCACGGAGGCCTTCGGCAGCAACGCGGCGGCGAGCGCGGCGGCGCTGATGTTGGAGCGCTGTATCGAATTGGCCCGAAAATAAACGTGTTTCGCATCCTCGGCATCGTTGCCGGTGAGCAACCCCTGCTGCAGGAGGTAATCCCGATAATAGGTCCCGAGCAGCACTTCGGCCTGATATCCGTGGGGAGTGAGGTAGCCGGTGGGCACGCCGAAATCAGGGTAGGGTCGGGAGGCAAACACCGAGATCGTCGCGGTCGGTAACGCCGCCGAGCGGACCCCGTGCCGTCCGAATATGATGACTTGTTTTAGTACGCTGTCAGCGGCGCCCGACGAAACCGTTTGCGCCGTTGCCTGACCTGCGGCCAGCAGTTGCAGACCCAGCAGGGACGCTGCAAACAAGGACCATCGAATCGACATGATGAGAAAGCTCCTTTTGACACTGCCAAAGATTATCCCGGATGGGATGTTGCAATTTCATGATGAGCGGATCCTCACGTCGATCCGCCTCGAGTCAAGGCGGCTGCATCAATGTTTGCCTCATCTGGTCGAGAATTCCGCCGGGATCCGGTGCCGGTTCAGCGCGAACTCTTGAACAGCATCAAAAACGCCGCCATCTTGGTCTTGAACGACATAAGCCCAAGGGCGCGGCGTAATTCGGCGGGTTTGACCACGGCTTTGACCGGCATGGCACCCATGATGGTGCCGAGGACGATGAGGTTGCCGTTGTCGGGGTAGATTGCGGAGACCTCCATCAGGTCCGAGTTGTCCGTCATGTACAGCTTCATACGACTTTTCTCAACTCCATATAGTAAGCTAGCGTCCTAGTATACCGGTACTCGGGTGTTTGGAGCTGTTTTCAATGGCTGAAGCGTTTGACATCGTGGTCGTCGGCGGCGGGTCCAACTCACTGAGCGCCGCGGCGTACCTGGCGAAGGCCGGCCGCAGCGTCCTCGTGCTCGAGAAGAACGCCCGCTGTGGCGGCGGCGCCGTGTCCCGCGAAATCGCGCCCGGGTTCATCCACGATCCGCACGCGACGGGGCTGATGACCTGCATGGTGAGCCCGGCGCTCGCCAAGGACGAACTCGGGCTCAAATCCCGCTTCGGTCTGAAGTTCGTCGAGTGGGATGCGGCATTCACCACGTTGTTCGACGACGGCTCGGTATTGGCCACCTATCAGTCGCTGGATCGTACCTGTCAATCCATCGCCAAGTTTTCGGTGCGTGACGCCGAGCGGTACCGCGAACTGGGGGGACGATGCGTCAAGTTTGGCCCGCTGCTGAATGCCGGTGCCGCGACACCGCCGATGCCTTTCGCAAAGTTTCTGGGCCTGCTCGACAGTGACGAGGCGAGTTCCGAAATCGCCGCCGGTGTATTCAATAGTGCCTACGATGTGATCTGCCGCTATTTCGAATCCACCGAGGTGCGGTTGCACTATCTCAAGTGGGTCGGCGAGGCGATGGAAAATCCGGAGAGCAACGGCACGGGTGTGCTGGTGTACAACCTGCTGGCGCTGGTGCACGGGTCGGGGCCGTTCGCCGTGGTGGGCGGTACCCAGCGACTGTCCGATGCTCTCGTGCATTGCATCGAGCACTACGGCGGCACGATTCGCAACGGCGCCGAGGTCATCAAGGTCAACGTCTCCGGTGGCCGAGCGACGGGCGTGACGTTGAGCGACGGTGAGATCGTTGCCGCGAAGCATGCGGTGCTCGCGTGCATTCATCCCTGGAATCTCGGCCGGTTGATTCCAGAGATCGATGCACGGGTCGCGGCCGACGCGCGAGCCGCTCGCTTGAGCAACCATGGCGCCGTGAATCAGCAGATATCGCTGACGCGTGAGCCCCGATTCATCAGCGATGATCCTGTGTTGTACAACAGCATGGTGGTGGAATACATGCCGCGCGGCGACTTTCAAGGCATGCGCCGGATTTACGATGGCTATAAGCATGGCGAGATACCGCATGGGCATTTCAATCCGCTCACCGTCATCAACTCGTTCATCGACAAGACCCGGGTGCCGTCGCCCGACCAGTGCGCGCTGTATCTCTATCATTTTGCGCCCCTGCATCTGGCCGACGGGGGGCTGGGGGCGTGGGACGATCGTCGACAGGAGTACGGCGATCTGGTCTGGGAGGCGTTCAAGAAATATACGACCAACATCGATGATTCGTGCATCTTGGGCCGCCTCATCGAGACGCCGCTGGATCATCACCGGCATTCGGCCAGCATGGTGAATGGTGACATCTTGGGAATCGGTACGGCCGGCGGTCAAATCCTGGGACGGCGTCCGACGCCGGCGTTGTCCGGATATCGGGTGCCGAAGATCGGTGGCCTTTACCTGACCGGCCCGTTCATGCACCCCGGCGGCACCCTGACGCTGGGTGGACGGCCCACAGCGATGGTCATGTACCAGGATCTCGGCATTGACTTAGGCGTGGGATTCGAGCTTTGAATGCCCTGAATTACGTGCGCGAGGGAGGCGCGCCTCCGCGCGCGGCGCTAAATCTGCGCGCCGCCGTCCACTGCCAGCGTCTGACCGGTGATGAACCCCGCCTGTTGCGAACACAGGAAAAGCGTCGCCCAGCCGATATCCTCCGCCAAGCCGAAACGCTGCAGGGGTATGGTCTGCTTGCGGATCGACTCACGGGTTTTCTCGTCGAGTTTCTCGTCGAGGGCCTGCTTGCCCAAGCCGGCGTTGATCCAGCCGGGCCCGACACAATTGGCGCGCACGCCAAAACGGCCGTATTCCTTGGCGACCCCTTTCACCAGCATCTCGATGGCCGCCTTCGGCGCCGCCGACATGATGTCGCGTACGGGCACACGCTCCACCGCCGACGTGATGACGGCAGCCAGGTTGCCCGCGCCCTGTTCCTTGAACAGATTGGCGGCCTGCCGGATGAGATGGAACGCGCCATTGATGTCCGCGTTCACGACCCGATGCCATTCGTCCAGCGGGATCACGCCGATGAAATTGAAATTGAAGCTGGGTCCGGCCGCATACACGACGTGAGCCACGCGCCCGAGGTGGGTCCGCGCGTGGGCGAACAACCGATCGACCTGTGACGGATCGGCAAGGTCGATCTGCAGATGATCGCAGCGGCCACCGGCACTCTCGATGGCCGCCTTGACCGCCAGCGCCTTGGATTCGCTGCTGTGATAAGTGATGAGCACCGGGACGCCGGCCGCGGCAAAACGCCGCGCGATGCCCTCGCCGATGCCGCCGCTGCCGCCGGCAATGATCGCCGCACCGGGATCGAAGGTCAGCGTCGCATTCATGAGTTGGTGCACATGGTCGTTGGGTCGCTCCTCAATGACTTTTGGATTGTCGCAGCTGCAGACGCAGTTCCGCACGCTTCACCTTGCCCGAGGCCGTGCGCGGCAAGGCGCTGGTGAAGTTAAATTGCTTGGGGCACTTGTATGCTGCGATCCGCGTGCGCGCGAAATCCCGTAATTCCTCGGAGCTGACCGACTGTCCCGGTCGCAGTTCGACCATTGCTGTCACGCTCTCGCCCCAGGCGGGATCCGGAATGCCCACGCAGGCCGCATCGAGCACCGCGGGGTGTGCACGCAGCATTTCCTCCACTTCGGCCGGATAAACGTTCTCACCGCCGCTGACGATCATGTCCTTGATGCGATCGGTCAGGTAGAGGTACCCCTCGGCATCCAGATAGCCGCCGTCTCCGGTGGCATACCAGTCATCGATCAGAGCCTGCGACGTGGCATCGGGCAGGCGCCAATAGCCCTGCATGCGGGTGGGCGACCGGATCCAGATCTCGCCGTGTTCGCCGCTGGCGAGCACGCGGCGATACGGGTCGCGGATCTCGATGCTCATACCCGGATAGGCCTTGCCGACGGACGCCAGGAGGTGGGGTCGCGTGAGGTCATGATCCTCCGGCTGCAGGAAGGTCGCCGCGCCCGTGATTTCCGTCATGCCGAAGAACTGTCCGAAGGAGCAGCCGAGCAGGTCCATGGTTTCGCGCAGCAGGCCGGCGCCGATGGTCATGGCGCCATAGAACATGCCGGTGAGGGCGGGCGCCGGCAAATTCTTGGATTTGATCTCATCGACGATGCCGCGAATCACGGTGGGCACGATGAAGCTGCTTTCCACCCGATATTCCGTGAGCAGCGCCAGCATGTTGGCGGGGGCGGGGTTTGCCGTCAGCACCACAGTGCCGAAACGCACCAAACCCATCAGCACCCAGGACATCCCGCCGACGTGAAAATTTGGCATCGCCGACAGGCTGACGCTCGCCGGAGTGAGCAGCGCAAATTCGGGGGAGATCAACTCGGCGTGACGGGCGATGGACAGTGCGTAGTGGGAGATCAGCACGCCTTTCGGGTGACCGGTCGTCCCGCTGGTGTATAGATGCAGCACCACCTGCTCGGGGACCACGGGGAGCGGTGCGGGGGCGGCGGATTGCTTCAACAGGGCACGCAGGCTGACGCCTGAGTCTTCGCCCTCCGTGGCAAGCAGTTCCGGCGGAGCCGCGAGTTGCGCACACGCGCCGCGCGCATTGGCCTTAAGATCGGGATCGCACAGCAGCAGACGCGTGGCCGAATCCTCGAGTTGGAACGCCACCTCGGGTGCGGCCAGGCGCCAGTTGATGGGAACCAGAACCACGCCGGCGCGAATGGCGCCGAACAGCACCGGGAAGAACAGATCGCTGTTGCGGCCGAGGTACGCGATGCGATCACCGGGCTTAAGGCCGCGGCTCGCGAGCAGCGCCGCAAACGCGTCGCTGTGACGATCGAGTTCGGCATAGGAGAGGCATACACCGCGATCCGGAAAAACGATGGCGTCGCGATCGGGACAGCGACCGGCGCCGAGACGCGCAATGCTCCCGATCCAGATCAATTCCTCGAGACGGGTCAGCGGCGGCCCATCGGCGTGCGCGAGCTTTGCCTGCGTCATCGTATTTCCCCCTAAGCCCGGAGCCGCCGCGACGCTCAGCTGCCCAAGATCTCGCGCGCGATGATGTTGCGCTGGATTTCGTTGGTGCCGCCAAAGATCGACCAGCAGCGTCCGTACAAGTACTCGTGTCCCATCATGCTCGCCTGCTGCGCAGCGGTAAGCTTCGCATCGGATGGAAGATGCAGGTCCTTAGGATCGTGGGCGCCCCCCAACGGACCCTCGAGCTGCAGCGCCAATTCCGACAGCGCCTGTAGAATTTCCGTGCCCCGAATCTTGAGAATCGAGGCTTCCGCTCCGACCTTCCGGCCGCCCATCCACTCGTCCACGTAATGCGCCTCGAGGTTGCACAGCGTCAGTAGCTGGATCTCGAGTTCGGCGAGTGCGAGCGTGACGTTCGCCTTCAGCGCGGCGCTGTTGTGAGTGTCGGCGAGAAACGCGGCGTGCAGCGATTTCAGATGCTTGAGCAGGCGCAGCTTCGGACCCGTATCCGCGATCGAGGTGCGCTCGTTGCCGAGCAGGAACTTGGCAATCGCCCAGCCGCGGCCTTCCTCGCCGACGCGGTTGGTGATTGGCACCCGCACGTTGTCGAAGAACGTCTGGTTGGTGTGGTGGATGCCGTCGATGGTCACGATGGGCTGCACCGTGATGCCTGGCGTCTTCATGTCGATCAACAGAAACGAGATGCCCTGCTGCGGTTTGCCGTCGCGGCTGGTGCGTACGAGACAATGCATCTTGTCCGCCCAGTGCGCTTCGGTGGTCCACATCTTGCTGCCGTTGACGACATAGTGATCGCCATCCCGCTCGGCAAAGGTTTTCAGTGAAGCCAGATCGGAGCCCGCGCCAGGCTCGGAGTAGCCCTGGCACCACCACACGTCGCTCGACAGGATGCCCGGCAGGTGTTCGCGCCTCTGTGCGTCGTTACCGTAGGTGTAGATCACCGGGCCCACCATGCTCACCCCATAGGGCATGATCATGGGTGCATTACCGATGGCCGACTCTTGAGTGAAAATCAATTGTTTGACCAGGCTCCATCCCTGGCCGCCATATTCCTTCGGCCATGCGCCGGCGAACCAGCCGTTGTCGTAGAGGATTTTCTGCCACCGGACATAATCGCTCTTCTCGATCTTGAGGCCGGTCGCCACCTTGCGGGCGAGGTCCGCGGGTAGATGGGTCTCGACGAAGCGGCGCACCTCGGAACGCCAGGCGCGCTTCTCCGCGGATTCACCGATGCGGTCGATCTCGAAGGCATCGCTCATTGCAGGCTCGCGAAGCGCAGCCTAAGAGCATCCGCGCTGCCCAAGTCGGCGCGGATCGCGGCCAGACGCCGCGCATAGTGGCTGACGTTGAGTTCGTCGCTCACGCCCATCCCGCCATGCATCTGGACGGCTTCGTGGCCAAC
>Ga0116226_10003901_pt1 | contig 13151 bp, 6 predicted proteins | sample S1TSphfallax_FD_89692 | JGI IMG/M metagenome (GOLD analysis project Ga0116226, IMG submission 89692) | Host-associated microbial communities from peat moss isolated from Minnesota, USA - S1T2_Fa - Sphagnum fallax MG | ecosystem: Host-associated > Plants > Peat moss > Unclassified | place: USA...
GATGGCCAGCCCATAAACCTTTGTTGACCAAAAACCTATGGAACCGAATTACAAAAATCAATGATGATTGATGATTACATGCAACATACCCTAGTACCTTGGCCAGTTCAACATTAACTATATATTTTTAGAAATTTAGAAATTTTCAAAAACTATTTATTCCAAATTGCAGAAGATTGTGAAGGAAAATATTGAGTTTTGTGAATATTTTGTTCTTTAAAATGAATATTTGAAAATTAATTAGTTATTTGATGTACATGGGTTAAATGGCCAAGGTACTAAGGTATACTCAACCATGCCTTCGTTTGTAAGGACTAAGGACCAAAGGAACCATAAGAAGGGCAAAAAGATAGTACGAGGTGCAAAAGCCCGAAAAAATTACATCAACTTCAATAGTAAAAGGAAAATGCCATAATAAGACGAGATGGTTAATATAGATTCAAGGTCCCATCCTTGGCAATTTCTGCACCCAAAATTTTTTGTTGTAATTTTTTAAAAAAATCAAATCAGCTAAAAACTCATAACATTTATAAACATGTTTGAAGTAGGTAACCCATTATATACACGGATTTTTATATTTTTTTTTTAAATTTGTGAATAGCCAAATGTGACAAAATTAAAATGAAATTTTCAAATTAATTAATCCTTGTATATTATGTGTCAAAACAACCTAGGTATCATGGTATATAATGTGATAAAATGAAGGGTGGCTTTTTAGACCGCTAGTTTTTTCATTAGATAGTGATGCATGTGCCATATTTTTACAAAACACCCTATAATCTTTTTAATAAATTGTTTGGAAGCTGAAGCCTTAGGTACTTGTGTCATACCTACTAATAAATACTTATAGGCTAGGTGGCTATCTCATGTCCCTTTCATTTTTTTCTTCTTTCTCTCAATTCTTTTTCTCGTTCTATGTTAATTTTTCATCAGTTGTAATCTGTGGAACCCTCATGCCATCGTCAACAACAACGCTTAGGGAAGAGGTGAGAAGGAGATAGGGAACTTAAGGCAAGGAGGAAGTAGTGCTTGAAGGTGGAGAGGAAGCGAAGAACTTAAGTTGTGGAGGAAACATGAGCATGTCAGAAGGAAGTTGGGAACTTAAAAAACAGGTTTGGCTATTAATGTTGTGGGCAAATGTAGTAAAGGGAGGTGGAGAAGGGGGGGCGAACTCTGAACACCATCACCAATACCAATCTTTAAAAACATCATGTGGAGCCTTGGAGGAGCTCTTGCTAACAATGAATTTTCTTTCTTTTGTTATTTGAGAGGGGGCTATGAGGAACTCCTCCCAACAATAGTTTTTTTTTTTTTGTGTTATTTAAGAAACATTGTCAAGCAAAAGATTATAAGAACCCTATTTAATGAGTTGAAATATTTCTTCCACATTGTAGACTTTCCTCTTCATAAATTTTTTTTTTCCAACCTTGAAACAAGTCATTACTTTACCATTAAAAAGGTAGGTAGGGATCTTAGGTAGGGCAAGAGCACAAATTGTTGATGTCCTAGTTTTCCTTCTGCTACAAGTCCCATATGTTTTTTAACATTCTTGTAGAAGCAATTAAATTTGGTCCTCTTGGAAGCGCATTAGTATTAGTGGCTTGCTTTAATAACGTGATGGGTTCATCATAATACAATCTTGGGGGGTCAAATGGAAGTGGGGTGTGGGGGAAAGGGGAAGGGGAAGAAGTTATTAGAGTTGTTATAATGCAACCTAATACATTTAAGGAATGAGTGGTAATGGCATTATATATGTAAGTTGAATCAAGTTGTCGAGTGTGCAAAAGAGAAGTTATTAGTATGGAAGCAGGAACTAGGGTTGGGGAATCTTATCCTTTCACACCCCTGCACATTACAATTATTGTTCAATTTGACTACATTTAAATCTACATTTAATTTTAATTACATTTGGCCATTTTAACTTTGCAAGTGATTTGTTGCATTAATTAATGGTCAATGCTTTTCATAATTGTTATGTACATTATGTTATTCATTTATGAATATAATTTGGACCTTTTTTTTTTAAATTATTTTAAATTGTTGACGTGAAAATTGATGTAACTTTTAACTTTATTTACATAATGCATTATAATAGGTTAGTGATTTTTTTTACATTTCTTCAACTATCAACACGGTACATGAGTTCAACCATCAACATTTAACATGTTGAAACCATTACTTAAGACTTGCATTTTACACTTAATCATAATTTATCAAAACACATGTAACAATTTTAAACCTCACATTCATAATGGAATAAATTAATGATTTTTCCACATTTCTTCAATTATCAAAGTTGAACCATTCACTTTTAATATGTTAAAATCATTACTCACAAATTGTATCTTGCACTTATTATAATATACCAAAACACATGCAACTTAATATTTTGCAATTATACTTTAATGGTTTAATGAATTTTTTCGCATCTTTTGAACTATTAACATTAGTGTGGCATGTGCCATTAACCTAAGTGTTACCACATCCTCAACTATTTTTTCCTTTCAATTTTGGGTTTTCGGGAATTTTCTTTGAATTTCCAATGACAGAAATCATTTTTAAATCAATATCTTCCACATTTTAAATCCAAGTCTTACCAAGTAAATTCCATTAAATCTTGTTCATTAAGATCTTTCCAACAACACCAAAGGCACATTCCAATTCCTCCAAAACTTTCGGTTACAATTTCAAAAAAAATTCAGTGAAAAAATCAGGCAATATTCAAAAACTTTCTACATTACAAGTCCAAACACCATGAAACCAAGCCAATGCACCCTTTTTCTTTGAGAGTTTTCCAAATAGACCAAAAACACAATCTTAAGCATCCAAGTTCAATGAATTTCATAAGTGCAAACAAAACAAAACAAAATAAATTACCTTCATAAATAAATTTGTACATGAGTTGAATCATTCACTTTGAATGTTGTTAAATCCACTATTCATGGGTTACATTTGGCACTCACCACAATTTTTTGAAATGGATGTATTAAAACTTGAGAAGTTTCACATTTATATTTGAATGGGTTAATGATTAGGTCAAAACAGTCATGCATGCAAAGTCTAGGATGCATGTAGACTTCTAAACTATATTTTTTTCATATATTAAATTCTTGTACATTTATGTAAATTAGAATGTATGTTTTTTCCTTAGTTTATTTTAGGCATCATGGAGTAGTTAATTATTATAAATGTTCATGATGCCACACCAAAAAAAACCTCAAAAATAATCTGTAATTTTTTCCCTTTTTTTTTTTAGTGTATAAAAAAAAAGTCCATGTTAAAAAAAAATATTATTTTTAAGATTCTAATGTATTATTATTATGATGAAAATTTATCAATATATTATTATTATTATTATTATCATCATCATAAACAAGGTTTATCAATTTTTAAAAACTTGTTTTGTTACATGTTTATGCTTAAATTTTTAAAGATAATTTTTTAATTTTTAATTAAAATTTTAATGAATTATAAATGGTGATAATAATAATGATATCAAAAAAGAAAAAGAAAAAGTCAACTTTGTAACCTTGTTCAAAAACATCTATGGGAAAATGCAACCATATTTTGGCTATAAATTATGTACATCAAGGTTTTTTATTTTATTTTTATTTTTTATTTTTTATTTTTTTAATAAATATTTTGGCTACAAATCTTAGAATCCATTGTAAAACTAAATCAGTTTTACAAATATATAAGTAATTAAAATAAATTTAAATTTTTTTGTTGATGTTGATGACCCTTATTATGTTTATAAAATGGTGGAAATTCACCATTAAACAAAAGAGTTACATCATTAATATTTATTTAAAATTTTTTGATCTCAATTTTTTGGCAATTTTTGTTGTTGTTGACATTCTTCCTTGAATTTGCGTTATTTTTTCCATTTTTTTCCCAGCAAGAATTGCCAAGTTAAAAAGTTTTGAAACTAAAACAACATGTGGGTTGTGGGGGGTGGGGAAGGAAGGGTGATCCAACTATTTAAACCCAAAATTTCACCAAATTAAATTGATTTTAGTTTTAAAAAGGAAAAAACATATAATATATTCTTACATCTTTAAAAATAAATAAAATGTTGCATTTTTCTTTTGAATTTATGTAATTAATCATTTTTATTGGTGTATGATTTATCTTGTGAAACAAATATGGTCTTGATCATTAAATGGTTATATTGACTACTTAATTAATTTCTCTTCTTGTGGTCAATTTCTATCAATTTAAGGGGGTGACAACATTAAGAAAAGATTTTTTTGAAAGATTTTCTTTTGGTCAAATTTAAAATATATATTTTCATTTTTTTATAATAAAATATAGTAAGTAACATAATATTGAAGGATTTAAACAAATTTCTAACTACATTATTTGTTTATAACCAAATATGGCAATCTTTTTATGGATGATTACAATTTTAGTAACACTACAATAATTAATAATTAATCATATTGGGGGAAAAAAAGACTTACATTTCTACAAAAATTGTACATATTTTATGTAATGAAAATAAAAATCTAAAAGACTTAATGAATGTATTTTGAATTGACATTGAATTTATAAAAACAATTAATCGATTTTAAAATATATATATTTGTAGATTTATTCATGACATGCAATTTTCAAAAAAAAATTTACCCTTTAAATTTAATTAATTTTTTAAAAATAATTATTCTTAATACATATTGAATAAGCTTCAAAATCATGTTCTCATTTGTAACATTTGAAAAAAAATTGAAAAAAAAAAGGTTTGTTTGTTAATTTGAGACCTCATATATTTATGTCATAATTTTAAATCTAAAAATTATCTAGTGCAACATGTGACTATCCAAAATAACTAAAACATTTTGCTAAAAATGTCATAATCAACTAGTCCTTTTTACCAAAACCTTACAAGTTGCATATTAATCAATTTTCTCTTATTTCAATAAAAACCTAGTGTATTGGGTTGTGGAAAAAGACAAGATTTTTTCTTGTGCTAATACCATCCCTATGTAACTTTTGTTATTTTAATAACGTTTAAATTAGGTCTAAATGTCTAACAATTTTCCCTCCAAACCCTAGCTTTATTTGTGTTACCATCTATGATAGATGTTTTAAAGTGGTTTAATTCTCCTTATAAATCTAGGTGTGGACTTTTGTGTTTTATAAAAACATATCAAGATCCTAGAAGCATTTTAAGGTTACAAAATTATCTTTTATGTTCACCTTTTAACTATGCTGCCATTATTGCCACCTTGTGTTGCTACTTAATTGTAGTGCCAGTCCCATGGTGTATCAATGTGTGTATAGAAAAATTTCCACTGGCCATTCCATGTGGCCATAGGGAAATTACTATAAACATGGGGATATGATGTTTATAAGTTTAGGGATGAATGTATTTTTTCCTTATCATTTGCAACTTTTAATGCCTTTATTAACTATCACATCTTTGTTTTATGTTTTCATCTTTGAATCAAAATTTCTTAAGTTTGTTAAACTCTCTGCGTTTATAGAAAGTTTTCCACCTATTGTTCCATGTAATCATGGGGATATTTCTATAAATGTAGGGATATGATATTTGTATGATGATGTGTTATTGAAACATTATTTTAATCTTTTAAAAGTTTGTATCTAGTATAATCTATGTTTATAGCAAGTTTCCACTTGCCACTCCATGTGGTGATGGGAGTTTTCTATACAAACAAAGATATGATATTTATTTAGTATCTCACACATGTTTTATGTTTTTGAATCTAAGATCATTTTTGTTAAGTTTAGCAAAGTTTATACATATATAATTTTAAAAAATTATGCCTCTTCAAGTGGTCGTGGAATTTCTTTTGTAAATGTGGAGTTGTTTTAATTTATTGTACATTATTTTTTTTATAAGCTTTGATTGTGTTTTATATGGAATCCATCACATCTAGAAGTTTTTTTTGTGATGTATGTGATGTGTGCATACAAGGAGGAAGAAATATTGACAAACATAATGTTGCGAAAACACACACAACATTAGAGGGTGCACTATGGTACCTTTTTGCAATAGAATTGGTGAGCTTCCAAACATAGTTCAAAGCAAAGCCAAAGGGTTGATAGATGGAAATCATCATGCAAGAATTAAAAAGGTTGAAGAATGGTCATACTTCAATACAAGTTGAACCTTTTCATTGTGATGTGTTCACATCATAGGAAATTACACCTAAATTGCTTATGCCAAAAGGTCAGGATGTACCTTCATCAACATAACCTTTAGGGTGGTAAGTCATCCATGACATCTTTTCGTGGGTTTTTTACAAGCATCAAGTTGATTTGACATGGTGTCAATATTTTTTAGTTAAATATTTCACTCATGGATTTTATTATTGTTTTTTGTTTAGGCATAACAAGTTACACCAAACATTGCACTAGGAGGAATTGAACAATATGTGGAAATTACAACATTTCTAAAACTTAAGTCTGAATATTTTAGAATTTATTAAAACAATCATTAGACTTGGCCATGGAACAACAAAAGACCTTAAAGAAAAAGAAGTCATTAAAACCATGGACGAATTTGATGAAATCAAACAAAATTTTACATTGATTTATAATAGACAAATTGTGTGGCCCATTATTTTGCATGACTTTGTTCCATTTGAAGAAACATCAATGGATTCAAGACATGTGGCTCACTTGTAGGAATATGGAGGCATCCTCAAAAGAACAACTTTTCCTACATTTAAAACAACAATGTTTGGACATTGGTTTTGTCATAACGATTAAATGATTGGTATGTATGTGGTCATAACCTTACATATTTAGTAGATATTTAACTAAGTTAATGATTAAAACACTTATAAGTTTAATTTTGTTTTTGGACAAGTATATGCACAATTTCAGGGGGAAATAATCTAAAAATAAATACTTAACCATAGAATTGGAAGCAAATGTCGATCATTGGGTTAAAAAAAAAGTTGTTGCATTCATCCATGACTTTGTTCATCGATGGTTTGGACGGACTTTTCCCACGAATTGTCAAGAGGTGAAGCATGACTTGGGGGAACAAGTTTTTTTGGAATGGGGTTGACAAGGAATTACAAATTTTATGTCCATATATAAAGATCATGATATGGGGTTTTTAGTGATTTCTTGGTTCATTGAAGGTAATATTTAAATTAATGTTTATTTTATCACTAAATCTAGAACTTTAAAATAAATTTTCTAATTGTGCATTTATGTGGTTAAATTTGGTTTTTGGTCTTCATTGGCAAGAAGTAATGAAAGTCAAGATGGAGGTCAATTTATTTTCCTAGGCTACACGAGTTTGTTTTTTTAACCTCACCATGGTTCCATATTACTAGTGGATTCTTCATTCTTGGCACATTATACAACACATGTGTGTGGTCATAGGAACAATATGGGTGTATTCTATATGTATGAGAACAAACATTGGACAAATATGTTTTTAAATATAGGCATTTTAGAGAGCTTAAAGAATACATGAGCCTTGCAATGCAAGATGCTAATGCCATTTGAAGACGTAAAACAAGGATTAAAAAACAAACATGGAACCAATAGTTTGGGATTCAAAGAAAGAAGCATTTGGAAGGCACACTCATCATCAATTTTTCTAGGAACCACATTTGAAGTGTGTGAGGAACATGCATAGTTAATCTCATCACTGTAGTTATGATCATTCACATATGCTGTAACAAATGTATATATGTATGCATCCATATCTACTTTTGGCTATTCTAATATATGGACCTACTTGCAATATTCTTTTGTAATCTATAGTTTAGTCATTTTGTAACCAAACTATGTATCTCATTTGTACTAATTTGCTCCACAGTCCACTATCTAAACTCCACATCGATAGGTAATTGATCCCCTACATTATATGTGCACATAGTTATTATTGCAATTTGACAAAAGTACCGGTGCAATTTTTTGCTAGATTCAAATTTTCTCCCTTTTTGCCCTTTGGAAATTGTTTCATGTCATTCGCCCTTTGCACATGTAACCTCCCACATACATTTCAAAAATAATTTGTCACACATTGGAGATGAATTCAAATCTACGCGAAAAAATAATTCAATTCGATAACATAGAAAAGGGAAAATTGGTCACTTACAAGGTTCCTTACGAATCAAATATGTTGGCAACAAGATTGAAATGTTTCATGAGGATGAACCCAATAATTGAAAGATTGATTGAAAGTTATTATGGCATCATGTTTTTGCCATAAAAAATGAAAGTGAACGTTCCCATACCTTGTATCATTGATAGTGCGAAAACAAACTCTATTTTGTTGTGTTTGTTTTAAAGTTTATCTAGACGAAAGCAATTATAATTACCAATAACCATTTGGCATTGAAAATGTTGTAATACCCACCACCCTATTTCTTAGTAACTTCGTTGGGGTAGTGCTAAGTTTCATGAATCAAATGACAATATCATAATAAACAATGTGTCATTTACAATGTTTCAATAAGTTTATTTGGGTTCAAGGTGTAGTTGCCTCCATAAAATAATTCCATATGTGATTGTATGTGATATCTTTGAAAAATGTTATGAATTAAAAGATGCAAGTTTTGACATAAGTTGTATGCCTTGTGTTCAATCGAATATGTTTATTACTTCTAAATTGAACATTCATGAATAAACAATTCTATAAGTTTTAAAAAGTTTATAATCTAGAACTTTGCATTTATTTCTTAGATGGTTTTAATATCATTGTGATGAATAAAGGCTAACTTCTAAAGACCCTTTTTAAAATAATTAAAATTTTGTTTGAGAAGTAGAAATTTCTCTTTGAAATTACAACATTAAAAGTTTGCATGATTGTGTATAAAGTTGTGTATGTGGAAATCATTTTAAAACCCATCTTTAATATTTTGTGTCTTCTCATGTTATGTACTTCCCCCTAAGCTTTTTTGTTTTACCCCTCCTTGTTTTCCCTTTTGGTGTAAGTTGTGAATGAAACCCATATAACATTTTCCCATTACGTCTGCACTTGTGCCAGAAACTTGATATACACATCGACTTGTACCCTAGGTAAAGAGCTATTGGAACCAATGCATAAATTTAAGATCTATGGTGAAAATTCATTGTTGTATATATTATTCATAATCAATGAAGATTTGAAAGACTATCACTCTTCGTCATAGTGCTTCTTTTATAGTTTTGAAACATTTGTTATTATTTTTTAATGTATTATTCTATGTTTTAATGTTTATGATGACCTTGAACTCTAAGTTATTCTATGTTTTTATGTTTAAGATGACCTTAAACTTCACACCTTGTGGGATGCAAAAGTGTTTTGCTAAGACACAAGGGGCTTGTAAATTGTGAGGTATAATGGTTTGGAACATGAGGTGTGCAAGATTTTGTGGCACAATTTATTTTGTGTAAACAAAAAAACTATGAATAATCACAATTTAATGGGCATCTAATTTGCATGTTTGTAATAGCTACTAGTTCTGAATGTTTTGGTCATAGGCATTAGAACTATTGTTGTTGAATAAAAACCACCTATTGATTATAAAACTAAGTCCCAATTTTAGTATTATAGGTGACAAATTGATATGGGTATTACACCTAGGAGTATACACAATGATATCATTAAAGGATACCAATATTTACCTATATGTTTTGTTGTGCACATGGATAATCTAAAGGAGAGCTTTGAGCTAATATAAAGTAAGAACTATGCAAATGCAAAGGGAGTTGATAAATTAATGTGCAATGCAATTGAAGTAGTTTCTTGTAAAATATTTATTGAAACCTAGTTGTCCGATGAACTCTTAGCATAGATTTACACACATTCTTGGCATGTTGCATGGATATCAAACATGTTTTTAGTATCTTTAGTAACACAAGTTGTAGTTGCAAACCTCTTTGATCTAAGCCACATGGCCTTCATTTACTGATTGATTATAATCAATCACATTGGGGTTTAAGATTTCTCTTCTAAAGTTGCCTCAAAAGCATAAACTTTGGCACAACTTCAAAGTTGTCATTTCTTCCCAAGGAATTTTTCATTGTTAAGGTGCAAAATCAATGTCTCAAATTTTTTAATCAATAAACAACGTGCTTTCAAGTAAGAGAGTACATTTTAATCCAACAAACTAATGTTAACCAAGATCAACATTAAACTACACTCAAATTAAATAATGAAAGCCAATTGAATAAGGTTTTATTGAGCTTACAAGGTGACCAAAAAACAAACACGATTACAAGGAACGGACTCATTCTTTGTGTATCCAAATGATTTGATGTTAATAAACATTAACATTATGGGTAGTGAATATAAAATTATGCACGAAAAAATAAAAAAGTTCAAAATAGTAAATTCAAGTAGGTTTTACAATATTATAGAAAACTTTTCAAATCTAAACAAGCTCTATAAAATAGATGATCACAAAGGGGCAAAATGAAGAAACTTTGTCTTGTGATCTTTTTGAAAATCAATATGTTCATATATTATGGTTCAATTACATGGTCAAAACATATAATTTTGGCACTTGTTGAAATGTGTTTTCCAATGTTATGGGCCTCAAAAACACTTTAAGGTCAATCAACTTGTAAAAACCCCGATCAATATTGATCAAAGGTCCTTTAAGATTATACAACTTAAAAAGAACATTGGACCAATAACGAAAAAAAAACACATCAAAGGTTCACGGTGTTTACAATTTAGACATGATTTGAAGTACTTTGACATATGAGGGAAAAAAATTTGGCAAGATGCAACAAATCACAAGACATCTTTAAAACATATTTTTAACATTAGTTGAAATATGTTTTTCAATGCCATGGGTCTCGAAAGTTCTTTAAGGTCAATCAACTCTTTAAAAACCTAATAAACATTGATGAAAAGTTCTTTAAGGTTATATTTTTTTTATAAATCCTTGGACCAACAATTTAAAAAACACATCAAAGGTTCACAATGTTTGCACTTTAGGCATGATCTAAAGTCCTTTGAGATTTGAAAATTTTGTCATGAAATAAAATAAACAAAGGCATATGCAATTTAGACATGATTCGAAATCCTTTGAAATATGATAAATTCGTTAAATGAAGCAAAAAAATACAACTATCAACCTTAAGAACAAGCATGCATGGGTTAGGTTGAACCAAACAATTGAACATGAGACACACAAATAGCTTGTGTATTCTCTAAAATACTCATGTTTGCCCATTAGATTTTGCACCACAACAAATGATACACTCCAATTTGAGGGTGCTATGGTTATATGTTCAGTACTAAAAACAAAGTCCTACATAGTTTTGATTTAACACCTTAGTGATAATAGATGTCATGCCCAAAAAACAAGCAACATAAGATTTCTTTTAGGTAAAAGAAAGTATGGCAACTTTCAAAAAAATGCCCCAATCAACCACTTGCAAATTCTCCAATTTTTGGTGCATATAAAATCGAAATGCCTTGAGTTATGACAAGTCCACAATTGAATCAGGTCAACACCCCAATTCGAAACAACCAGATAGGTCAAGTTCCACTAAGCTTTGAAGTTTCCCCAACTCCACTGGGAGATTTTCCAATTTGTGGCATTCAATTAATCGAAATGTCTTGAGTTGTGACAAGTCTACAATTGAATTAGGTAAACACCCCAACTCAGAACAAGCAGATAAGTCCAGTTTCACCGAATTTTGAAGCTTCCCGAATTCCATTGGTAGATTCTCCAATTTGTGGCACTCGGACAATCAAAATGTTTTGAGTTGTGACAAGTGCACAATTGAATAAGGTAAACACCCCAACTCAAAATAAGCAAATAAGTCAAGTTCCACCAAGCTTTGAAGTTTCCCGACCTCCATTGGTAAATTCTCCAATTTATGGCAATCATAGAATCGAAATGCCTTAAGTTGTGATAAGTGCACAATTAAATAAGGTAAACACCCCAACTCAGAATAATAGGATAAATAGAGTTCCACCAAGTTTCCTGAACTCCACTAGTAGATTCTCCAACTTGTGGCATTTGGAGAATTGAAATGTCTTGAGTTGTGACAAGTGCACAATTGAATAAGGTAAACACCCCAATTGGGAACAACCAAAGAATTATAATTCCACCAAGCTTTGAAGTTTCCCAAAATCCATTGGTAGATTCTCCAACTTATGGCACTCGGACAATCGAAATGTTTTGAGTTTTGACAAGTGCACAATTGAATCAGGTAAACACCCCAATTGGGAACAATTAGATAAATCCAATTCCACCAAGTTTTGAAGTTTCTCAAACTCCACTGGGAGATGTTCCAATTTTTCGCACCAAGATAATTCAAATGTCTTGAGTTGTGACAAGTGCACAATTGAATTAGGTAAACACCTCGATTGGGAATAATTAGATAAGTCCTGTTCCACCAAGCTTTGAAGTTTACCAAATTCCATTAGGAGATTTTCAATTTTGTTGCAACTAGACAATCAAAATGTCTTGAGTTGTGACAAGTGCACAATTGAACAAAGTAAACATCCCAACTCCAAACAATCAAATAAGTCCAATTCCACCAAGCTTTGAAGTTTCCCAAACTCCACTAGTAGATTTTCAATTTTGTCGCAACAAGATAATCAAAATGTCTTGAGTTGTGACAAGTGCACAATTGAATTAGTTAAACACCCCAACTCTAAACAATCAAATAAGTCAAATTCCACCAAGCTTTGAAGTTTTTCAAACTCCACTAGCAAATTTTCCAATTTGTGGCACTTTGGATAATCGAAATGTTTTGAGTTGTGACAAGTGCAGAATTGAATAAGGTAAACACCCCAATTGGGAACAATTAGATAAGCCCAATTCCACCAAGTTTTGAAGTTTCCCAAATTCCATTGGTAAATTTTCCAATTTGTGGCATTTCAATAATCGAAATGTGTTGAGTTGTGACAAGTGCACAATTAAATCAATGAAAGACCTCAACTAGACACAACCAAATAGATCAAGGTGTTTAAGTTCCTTCAGTTGAGACATGGAGTCAGGTAATGCCTTTAAATTCAAGCATAATGCTAAATTCAATTCATTTAGCCTCAATAATTTCCCAATATCCTTGGGAAGTTCTTTAAGGGTTCTGCAACTTGAAAGGATCAATGTTTGCAAATCTTTATAAGTGATCTGTAATCCAACATTGCAAAAGGTAAAATGTTTTCATTAGCTTATAATGCATTGAACACAAAAGCCCCATCATGTGGTCTA
>Ga0116226_10003903_pt1 | contig 13150 bp, 11 predicted proteins | sample S1TSphfallax_FD_89692 | JGI IMG/M metagenome (GOLD analysis project Ga0116226, IMG submission 89692) | Host-associated microbial communities from peat moss isolated from Minnesota, USA - S1T2_Fa - Sphagnum fallax MG | ecosystem: Host-associated > Plants > Peat moss > Unclassified | place: USA...
CTTCGTGATCTTCGCCGCTGCGGATTTCGGTACCAAAGCCGATCGCCGGCTTGGCGAGCTCGGCGGCGCCGGCATTGGTGGTCATGATCAGGATCACGTTGCGGAAATCGACCGTCTTGCCGTTATGGTCGGTCAGCTTACCGTAATCCATCACCTGCAACAGGATGTTATAGAGGTCCGGGTGGGCCTTTTCGATTTCGTCCAGCAGCAGGACACAATGTGGATGCTGATCAATCGCATCGGTGAGCAATCCGCCCTGATCGAACCCGACATAGCCGGGCGGCGCGCCGATCAACCGCGAGATGGTGTGCCGTTCCATATATTCCGACATATCGAAACGGGTGAGCTCGATCCCCAGCGTCCGGGCCAATTGGCGGGCGACCTCGGTCTTGCCGACGCCGGTTGGGCCGGAGAACAGGTAAGAGCCGATCGGCTTTTCGCCATCGCGGAGCCCCGCACGGGCCAGCTTGATCGCAGAGGCCAGCGACTCGATCGCGCTGTCCTGACCGAACACCATGGTCTTGAGATCGCGCTCCAGATTCTGCAGCACCTCGCGGTCGTCGCGCGACACGCTTTTGGGTGGGATCCGCGCCATGGTCGCGATCACCGCTTCGACATCCTTGGCCGTGATCGTCTTGCGGCGCTTGGTCTCCGGCAGCAGCATTTGCGCCGCCCCGACCTCGTCGATCACGTCGATCGCCTTATCGGGCAGCTTACGGTCATTGATGTAGCGCGATGCCAGTTCGACGGCGGTTCGGATCGCGTCGCTGGTATAGCGCACCTTGTGGAACTGCTCGTAATAGGGCTTGAGCCCGCGCAGGATTTTGACCGCATCCTCGATCGACGGCTCGGCCACATCGATCTTCTGGAAGCGGCGGACCAGCGCGCGGTCCTTTTCGAAGTAGTTGCGATATTCCTTGTAGGTGGTCGAGCCGATGCAGCGAATGGCACCGCTGGCCAGGGCCGGCTTCAGCAGATTTGAGGCATCCATGGCGCCGCCGCTGGTGGCACCGGCGCCGATCACCGTATGGATCTCGTCGATGAACAGCACAGAACCGGGCAAGGCCTCAAGCTCTGACAGAACCGCCTTCAGGCGCTCTTCGAAATCACCGCGATAGCGCGTTCCGGCCAGCAGCGAGCCCATGTCCAGTGAGTAAATCACGGCATTCTGGAGAACTTCCGGCACCTCGGCATTGATGATGCGACGTGCCAATCCCTCGGCAATCGCGGTCTTGCCGACGCCGGGATCGCCAACATAAAGCGGGTTGTTCTTGGAGCGACGGCACAGGATCTGAATCGTCCGATCGACTTCGGTCTCCCGCCCGATCAGCGGATCGATCTTGCCGCTCTTGGCCTTTTTATTGAGATTGACGCAGTAGGCATCCAGCGCATCATGGCCGCGCTTTTGCTGACCTTTTTCGGTCGTCGTCTCGTCATCCGCGCCCTGCACCCGTCTGGTTTCGGAGCGTCCCGGCGCCTTTGCGATGCCATGGCTGATGTAATTGACCGCGTCGAACCGGGTCATCTCCTGTTCCTGCAGGAAATAGACGGCATGGCTCTCGCGCTCGGCGAACATCGCGACCAGCACATTGGCGCCGGTTACCTCCTCGCGGCCGGAGGATTGGACATGAATTGCAGCACGCTGGAGCACGCGCTGGAAGCTCGCGGTCGGCTTGGCATCCTCGATATGACTCGAGACCAAGCTGGCGAGATCATTATCGACATAGCCCGTCAGATCCCGACGCAGCTTTTCGACATCGACCGTACAGGCCCGCAGGACGGCGATCGCGTCCTGGTCCTCGGTCAAAGACAGCAGCAGATGCTCCAACGTCGCATATTCATGGCGGCGCTCATTTGCGTGCGCCAAAGCGCGGTGCAACGATTTCTCCAGGTTACGCGACAGCATGCCCGATCATTCCTTTTCTAGCGTGCACTGCAAAGGGTGCTGGTGCTGCCGGGCAAAATCCATGACCTGCGTCACCTTGCTCTCCGCGACTTCGTAGGTATAAACACCGCAAATCCCGACTCCGCGCCGATGCACATGCATCATGATGCGATGCGCTTCATCGCGATTCTTACTGAAAAATTGCTCCAAGACATGCACGACGAATTCCATCGGCGTGTAGTCGTCATTCAGCATCAACACTTTGTACAGTGACGGTTTCTTGGTCTTGGGTTTGGTTTTGACGACGATGCCGGTCGCATGATCGTCATCGCCGCGCTTGTCGTCATCACTCATGCTCTTGGTCCGGCGCAAATGGTGCTCAACATCCGTTATGATATGGGGTCGGGCCGGGTCGGTCGGTAGCGTTCCATCGCGCGGCATCAGTCCGGCGGACGACGCATGGCGTCGCCATCTCAAGAATGGGGCGGTAAGGTGCCGCCAGAGGCGTTTAAGGATCGTGACTTTTGCCATGCCCTGCTCGATCGCGAAAGTGCGCCGACACCAAAGTGACGCCGCACAGACATAACGATGCCACAAGCCGTGCCCGGGACAGAAGCCCAATCTAGCAAAAAAGAAAGGCCTTCCGGTCGCATCCGAAAGGCCTTATTGAAAATCCTGGAAGTCGACGCTTGAGGCTGAGTAAGCCCCAAGCCTGAATCGCGCTTCAGATCATAGGGTTAGACGCGTTAAGCGGTGTGCGTCACGGTCGAGACGACGTGATTGGCGCGCGCCGCCAACGGCGCCGCCGTTTCACTCGCCAGCTTGGCACCGAGCTCACTGAACTTGGTGGTGTTCGCCACCAGCTTCTCATACTGGCTCTTGGTGAAGTCGGCATTGAGCTCGACCATGTCCTTCAGCGATTTCGCCGCCAGCATCGCGGTGGTCGCGGCGGCCGCGCTTTCGAACGAAGCCTGGGTGAGGCCGAAGAATTCCCGCGACAGCTCTTCGATGCCCTTCACGAACATTGTGTTTGCCTGAACCAGCGCATCAATATTGGCCTTGCTGAACGATGCCAACTCTTCGTAATTGCCGAATGTTGAAGTCGCTATTTTGGTCACTTTTTCGAAGGTAGGATTCGAAGGAGGGATTGGCGGGGTGATCGTCAAACTATGGTCTTTGGCGATCATTCCAGGGGCCACCGTCGACTCGACCACTGCCGCAGCGGACTTAACTGCCGAGCGCGCCGGAGCCTTGCGAACTTTTGCCGCGGTTGCAGCTGCATCTGTCATGATCGTCTCCCTGGTTTAGCGCGACCCAAACCATAAGACGGGTCTTATGTTGCATCGCAATATGATGCCTTGCCATATAGCGCAGCTGCTGGTCTGGTCAAGGGCATTTTGTGCGATGCAACAAAATGCATCCTCCCCTGCGAAGCAGGGGAGGATGAGTTGCCGAGCTAACCCGCTAGTTTTTCCCGTAACAGCGTATTCAGCAGCGCGGGATTGGCCTTGCCCTGCGTTGCCTTCATCACCTGACCGACGAAAAACCCGAAGAGCTTGTCCTTGCCGGAACGATATTCCGTAACCTTGTCCTCGTTGGCGGCGATCACGGCGGCGATCGCCGCTTCGATGGCCCCCGAATCGGTTACCTGACGCAGCCCCTTGGCTTCGACGATGGCACCGGCCGCTTCGCCGGTCTCGACCATCTCCGCGAACACATCCTTGGCAATCTTGCTGGAGATCGTGTTGTCCGAGATCAGATCCAGCATTTCGCCCAGCTGCGCCGCCGAGACCGGCGACTGATCGATGCCGAGGCCGCGCTTATTGAGCACCCCGAACAGATCGCTGGTCACCCAATTCGCCGCAAGCTTGGCGTCGCGGCCTTTGGCGACCGATTCGTAAAATGCCGCAACCGACTGCTCGGCGACCAGCACGTCGGCATCATAGGGCGTCAGCTTGTAATCATTGACGAAGCGCGATTTCTTGGCGTCGGGCAGTTCCGGCATGGTGGCGCGGATCGTCTCGACCCAGGCCGGATCCAGCACCAGCGGCAGCAGATCCGGGTCCGGGAAATAGCGATAATCATGCGCCTCTTCCTTGGAGCGCATGGTGCGGGTCTCGCCGCGGCCGGAATCGAACAGCCGCGTCTCCTGCTTGATCGTGCCGCCATCCTCGATGATCTCAATCTGCCGGCGCGCCTCATACTCGATCGCCTGCATCACGAAGCGGATCGAGTTGACGTTCTTGATCTCACAGCGCGTACCCAGCGCATCACCGGGCTTCCTCACCGAGACATTGCAGTCGCAGCGCATGGAGCCTTCTTCCATGTTGCCGTCGCAGGTTCCGAGATAGCGCAGAATTGAGCGTAGTTTCTTGAGGTAGGCCCCCGCCTCTTCCGCCGTCCGCATATCCGGTTCGGACACGATCTCCATCAGCGCCACGCCCGACCGGTTAAGATCGATATAGGACAGCGTCGGATGCTGATCATGCATGCTCTTGCCGGCATCCTGCTCCAGATGTAGCCGTGTGATGCCGATCATCCGCGATGAGCCGTCGGCGAGATCGATGCGGATTTCGCCCTTGCCGACGATCGGCTGGGTGAATTGCGAGATCTGATAGCCCTGCGGCAAATCGGCGTAGAAGTAATTCTTGCGATCGAACACCGAGGTCAGATTGATCTGAGCATCGAGACCGAGCCCGGTCTTGACCGCCTGCTCGACGCATTTGCCGTTCAGCACAGGCAGCATGCCGGGGAAACCGGCATCGACCGGCGAGACCTGCTCATTCGGTTCCGCGCCGAAATCCGCCGCCGCGCCGCTGAACAGCTTGGCGTTGGAAATCACCTGGGCATGGACTTCGAGCCCGATCACGATTTCCCAGGCGCCGGTCCGGCCCGCGATCAGGCGATCCGCAGGATTTGCCATCTCAACCCCTCCTTGCCGGCGTCGCAGTGAAGGCGGCGGCCGTTTCCAGGACGCCGCCGACCCTCAACACCGTCGCCTCGTCAAACGCCCGGCCGATCACCTGCAGCCCGAGCGGCAGCCCGTCTGCCGACAGCCCGGCTGGCACCGAGAGCCCCGGCAGACCCGCGAGATTGACCGGCACCGTGAACACGTCATTCAGATACATCGCCAGCGGATCATCCATCTTTTCGCCGATCGCGAAGGCCGCCGACGGCGCGGTCGGGGTCAGGATCGCATCGACTTTTTGGAACGCCGCCTCAAAATCCCGCGCGATCAGCGTGCGGATCCGCTGTGCCTTCAGATAATAGGCATCGTAATAGCCGGCCGACAAAACATAGGTCCCGATCAGCACCCGGCGCTTGACCTCGGCGCCGAACCCGGCGGCGCGGGTATTCTCATACATCTCGTCGAGCGACGCGCCCGGCACGCGCAACCCGAACTTCACCCCGTCATAGCGCGCGAGATTGGCCGACGCCTCGGCCGGCGCGATGATGTAATAGACCGGCAGCGCGTATTTGGTCATCGGCAGGCTGATCTCGACCGGCTCGGCACCCGCCGCGCGCAGCCACTCGATCCCCTGCTGCCACAACCGATCAATCTCGACCGGCATATTATCGACCCGATATTCGCGCGGAATGCCGATCTTGAGGCCGCGTATATCGCCGGTCAGCGCAGCCCGGAAATCCGGCACCGGCATCGGCGCCGAGGTTGAATCCTTCGGATCATGGCCGGCCATCACGCCCAGCATGATCGCCGCATCCTCAACCGTGCGGGTCATCGGCCCGGCCTGATCGAGCGAGGACGCAAACGCGACGACGCCCCAGCGCGACACGCGGCCATAGGTCGGCTTGATCCCGACAATACCGCAGAATGAGGCCGGCTGACGGATCGAGCCGCCCGTATCGGTCCCGGTCGCCGCCAGCGCAATCCGCGCCGCAACCGCAGCGGCCGATCCGCCGGACGACCCGCCCGGCACCAGCGGCCCCCTGGCAGCGCCCGCATGCGGCGTCCAGGGATTGATCACCGGCCCGTAATACGAGGTGATATTGGCCGAGCCCATGGCGAATTCGTCGAGATTGAGCTTGCCCAGCCCGACCGCCCCCGCCGCCCATAATTTCGACGTCACTGTCGATTCATAAGGCGGCTTGAACCCGTCTAGAATATGCGAGCCCGCGGTGGTCAGCACGCCCTTGGTACAGAAGAGATCCTTGATCGCGATTGGCAGGCCTTCCAGCACCCCGCCCTCGCCTTTCGCGAGCCGCGCATCGGACTCCGCCGCACGCTCCAACGCCAGATCCGGCGTCTCGGTGATGAAGGCATTGAGCGCGCGCGCCTGATCCATTGCCGCGATATGCGCCTTGGTCAGTTCGACCGCGGAAAACTCCCGCGCGTCAAGCCCGGCCCGCGCGGCGGCGAGCGTGAGATCGGTAAGCTCAACCATCACTCGATCACCTTGGGCACCGTAAAGAAGCCATGGGCAGCACCCGGCGCGTTCTTGAGCACATCATCGGCGCGCGCGCCATCGGTCACGACATCGTCGCGCAATGGCTGGGTCAAATGAACGACGCTCGCCATCGGCGGCACATCCGCCGTGTCGACCTCGTCCAATTGCTCGACCCAATGCAGAATATTATTAAGTTCATGGCCGAGCGCATCGCGATCAGCCTCCGGAACCTTGATCCGCGCCAAAGTGGCGATGCGCGCCACCGTAGCCTTGTCGAGCGCCATTGGATAAACCTCAATTTCAGCCACGCCCCAAGGCCGGCCACCGAAAAGGCCGGGAAACTATCACCGGGTTGGCGAGGCTGCAAGGTTGTGGGGTGGGCAGTTGTGCAGAAGCCTGGCCGCCAGCTCCACATTCGCAACCTCGCAGTTTGGTCTAATATAACTACCCTGATACTATAGTTGGTCGCAGCAGCCCCCGAAAAGGGGATGAGACCAAGATATTTCTTGCATCTCATAGCAATGTTGCGCCCTTTTCTCAGCAGGCCCAACGGGATTCAGATACCCAGCTTGGGCATGACCATGAAAGGGAAGTGCTTTATGCTTAACAGTTTTCGCTTAAGTTCGCTGGTTGCCAGTGGACTATTCTTGGTTGCTACGGCCGCGTCTGCCACGACCTACAGCTACACACAAATCACCGTACCCGGCGCTACCGGCGGCAATACGCCGATCGCCGTGAACGCGTCTGGCACGGTGCTGGGTTACTGGTTGGATGCCACCTACGCGTCCCATGGGTTCACCTATAAAGCAGGCAAAATCACGAAATTCGACCCGCCCGGTTCGATAAACACAACCCCGACCAACATCAATGCCAGCGGCGAAGTCGCTGGAACATTTGTAAATTCCAAAGGTGTAAATTCGGCATTTACGTATCAAAACGGGAAATTCACGATCATCCCCGTGCCGAGCAAAGGAGAACTTTTGTTACAAATCGCGGGGCTCAACTCTAAAGGTGTATTGCTTGGTAGCGCACAGAAGGGCAGCCATCAGTTCTTGTTTACGTACAGCAATGCGAAATTTACGAATGCCGTGGTCGCGAACGACCCAACGCCGACCGCCATCAATGACTCGGGATCGATCACTGGCTATTATTCCGGGATGGCGGCACAGGCCTTTGTTGTTATTGGCGGCAAATTGACCAAAATTTCGGTCCCGGGTGCAGGAACGACAATCCCATACGCCATCAACAATTCCAATGAAGTTGTCGGCGAGGATTATGCGACCGCCGGGGGTCAAAAGGCCTTCGTCTACAGGAACGGCAAAGCAAGTGTGATTAACGTTCCGGGTTGGGCTGATAGTGCGGCCCGCGGCATTAATAATTCGGGCCTGATTGTCGGGAACGTGCAAAAAGCAAATAATGAGACAGCGGTTTTTGCCGATAATAATGGCGCAGACAGCATCCTGACCATTTCCGGCGCGAAATCGGAATACGCCGCTTCCGTTAACGATGCGGGACAGATTTTGTTCGCGATCACGAATTCGAAGTATGAATCCGAAACATACCTTGCGACGCCGAAGTCATAATCGGCGCCTCAGAGAATTATGGTCTCGCCCCGGCACAACTGCCGGGGCGTGATCTCGCGCTATTTCGCAGCTAATTCCCATCGAGATTTATTAATGCCGGCAAATGACGTGCAGAATACGAAAAATCAGACCGAGATGGTTGCCGACGGTAAGAACAAGTTTAGCATCCTGACCATCACCGGAGCGGAAACAGAGTCTGCCGTTGCCGTTAATGATGCTGGACAGATTTTGATTTCCATCACAAATTCAAAGAGCCAAGCTGAGGCCTATCTGGCGACACCGAAGCCGTAATAGGCGCCTGAACGCATCCTCCCCGCGGTGGGGACGCTTCGCAGGGGAGGAATTTCCTAGCTGCGTCTATCGCGATAACGCATCACGACCGATGAGCGGGCCAAATCCTAAAAAGGTCTAATGAATTCAATATATTACCAGCGATGAGAAATTCTTGACAACAGCTTGAAGGACGTGAACCAGCCCAGCCCGATAGACTTTCAATCATCGTGCCGGGGCCGGCAAGCTAGCGGGATGCTCAGTATGGTTACGACGGGATTTACCGCTGTGCGCGTCGTTCTTGTTACGGGATACGCTAGAGCATTTATGCGTTCCCGATCAACGACTCTGCCGGATGATCGGCGATAATTTGCGGCGTCTCCTTACCGGACACGCGTGCCTTATCATAGTAACCACGAGAGGACTGCGGTAATGCTGAAACGTTCTTGGTTAGGGCTGCTTGCAAGCGGGCTTTGCTTGGTTGCTGGAGTCGCATCGGCCACGACCTATAGCTACCAGAAAATCTCGATCCCCGGCGCTCCAGGCGGCACTACACCGACGGGGCTGAATGCGTCCGGAACGGTGATTGGTAGCTGGATGGACTCTAAGTTCGTGTCACACGGGTTTATGTATAAAGGTGGGAAAATCACAAAATTTGATCCGCCAGGCTCCTTGCATACTTATCCAACCAGCATCAATACCGGTGGTGCAATCATTGGAACCTTTGTCACAGGCGTGGCAACGAAGGCCTTTACCTACTTTGGTGGCAAGTTTGTTGAGATTGCTCTTCCCAACAAGTCGGACACCTTGATCCAGGTCGCGGGGCTCAATAGCAAAGGCGTCTGGCTTGGAAGCGCCGCGGATGGCCATGCCGAGTTCATCTTCACCGACACCAGCGGCAAATTCACAAATGTGGTTGTCGAGCACGACCCCACGGCCGCCGGACTCAATGACGCGGGGTCGGTTACCGGATATTACAGGGATACGGATCAGAGTTTCGTGGTCATCGCTGGCAAATTGAGTGCGATTTCGATCGCGGGAGCGGTGTCTACGACCCCATACGGCATCAATAATTCCAATGAAGTCGTCGGTGAAGACGATACAAGCGCCGGTGGGCAAGAGAGCTTTCTCTATCAAAACGGCAAAGCCACGGCCTTTAACCCTCCGGGTTGGGGCGACAGCACCGCTCGGGGCATAAACAATTCGGGGCTTATCATCGGGGACGTCCAAAATTCAAAAGGTCAGATAGCGGTCTACGCCGATGACAAGAATAAGTTCACCATCCTGACGATACCGGGAGTGATGACAGAAGCCGCCGTGGCCGTGAACGATGCAGGGCAGATTCTGATTTCCGCCACGAGTGCGAGCGGCGAGGCCGAGGCCTATCTGGCGACGCCGAAGTCGTAACGGATCTCAGACCACGAACATTAATGTCCCGGCGACGTCGCGGGGGGTGAAAGAGCAACGGCGCGGATTATTTCGACCCGCACTATAAGTTCCGATCGGCGGCCACACTCCTCTGCCAGCCGGCACCCAGCGCCTTGAAGAGCGCGATGCTGTGCTGGACCTGGGCTAACTCGCTGCGGGCGATGGCGTCTTCGGCGCCGAAGATCGAGCGCTCGGCGTCGAGTACCCGCAGGAAATCGCCAAGACCATTTCGGAACAGCCGCGTCGAATGGTCGAGTGCCACCCGGTCCGCATCCAGGCTGGCGACGAGAGCCGTGTGACGCTCGGCTTCGGCACTATAATCGATGAGCGCGTCTTCAACATCGCCGAACGCTTGCAGCACGGTCTTTTCATAGGCCAGCCGGCTTTGGTCGGCGAATGATTGTGCCCGGGCGAGGTTGGCATCGCGCCGCCCACCATCGAGGATCGGCTGCGTCGCCTCCAGCGCAACGCTCCAGCCGAGGCTGCCCGCATCGAACAAATTGCTGAGATGACCGCTGTCGATCGGCAGGGCCAGCGGGATTTGAAAGCGTGGGAAAAACGCGGCGGTCGCAATGCCAATACCCGCATTGGCCGCCGCCAGCCGCCGCTCCGCGATCCTGATATCCGGCCGATTGCGCACCATGTCGGACGGAAGTTCGAGCGGCAGTGACGGCGGCAGCGGCAAAGGCGGTGCCGGCTGCGTCAGCAGCGCCTGCAATTCCGTCGGTGGCTTGCCGATCAGGATCGACAGCGCGTGGATCTCATGGGCAGCCAGCGCCTTCAGATCGGGGACCGACGCTCGCTCCAGGTCAAGCTGTCCGTCCGCCTCGGCGACTTCGAGCGGCGTTCCGAGACCGCGCTTCAAGCGATCCTGGGCGAGCGACTGGCCTTCGAGCGCGGCCTTTATATTGTCATCGGCAATGTGCATGCGCTGCTGGGTCGCGCGGAGTGTGGCGTAATCGGCCGCAACCTCGCTCAGCACCATGAGCAATGCTGCGTGCCTGCCCTCCTCAACCGACTGGACCAGCGCGTCCTGCGCCTCGATGGCCCGCCTTGTGCCGCCGAAAAGATCAATTTCCCAGGAAGCATCAAATCCGAGCAGGAAATCATTATAGCTGCCGATCCCCGGCGGGTAGCTGGCATTTGTGCTGGACCGCGCCCGTGCGGCATGGCCGCCGGCACTCAGCGTCGGGTCCTCAGCGGCGGAAACGGTCGAGCGTTCGGCGCGCGCCTCGACGATCCGCTCGGCCGCGATTCGCACATCGTAATTATCAGCGGCAGCCCGTGCGATGAGATCGGTCAGCGTAGGGTCATGGAATTCCTGCCACCAGTGAGCCAAACGCTCGGCCGCACCGGGCCCGTCATTGACCTGAGCCGGCCCCTCGGCCCAGCCGGGCGGCGCCTCCGGCGTCGGCGGATGGTAATCAGGCCCAACCGTGCAGCCGGCGGCCAAAAGCGCCAACAGGGGCCAGATCCGGGCCATGCTTAGAATAACCTGGGCGGAGCGCCCACCACGATGGTGCAGGTCATGCCGGCCGATAGCTGTACCCCGTCCGGGATCGTATCGATTGCGATCCGCACGGGAATCCGCTGCGCCAGCCGCACCCAGGTGAACACCGGATCGACATCGGCCAGCGCACTATCGAGGCGCACCGTGCGGTCATGGATGCCGCGCGCGATACTCTCGACATGTCCCGTGATCGTGCCTCGCTCCCCCATCAGCTCGATCGAAGCGGACTCGCCAGCTTTGATGTAGCGCAGCTTGGTTTCCTCGAAATAGCCGCTAACCCAAAAGGAATCCGCATCGACCACGGTGACGGCCGGCTTGCCCGGCGTGGCATAATCGCCGACCCGCAATTCCAGATTGGTGACAAAACCATTCACCGGCGAGCGGATTTCGGTGCGCTTCTGATCGATTTCGGCAAGTTCCACCGCGGCCTCGGCCTCGCGATAGGCTGCGGCTGCGGCTGCAGCATCGACCGAAAAACGCTGTGATTCATCGGCGGAGACCGCGTCGCCGGCATTGGCACGACGCCGCGCCTGGGTCTCGCTCAGTGCCCAAAGCTGCTTTGCACGGTCTGCCGCTGCCTGGGCGCGATCCAAGCCGGCTTTGTAGCGTTCAGGATCCACGGTGAACAGCAGATCGCCTTTGGCGACGCGTTGATTATCGATGATCGGCAGCGCGGTCACGCGCCCGGCCACTTCCGGCGCAATCTCCACGACCTCGGCCCGCACCCGCCCATCCCGGGTCCAGGGCGAGTCCATGTAATAGCGCCAGAGGTGCAGCGCGACCACGACCGCCGCTGAGACACCGGCCAGAGTCAGCAGAATGCGCAGCAACAAGGTTACCCGCGCCATGACTCACGCTCCCTCGATCATGAGCACGACAAACCCCAGCAAACACACGAACAGCGACAGATCGAAGAGCGAGCGATGCCATACGAAACGCTCAACGCCGATCCGGTTCAGGACCCAATGGATCGGCAGGAAGGCGGCCAGCGCTACAATAAGATCGCGCGCAAACGGCGCGATATAGACGCCGCCGATATCGACCTCGCGCATCATGCTGCCGGCCTTCCCAAGAGATCGTCGCCATGTTCGTCCAGCGCGTCGGCGATCAGGCGAAGGGCTGCCGCGACCCTGCGCGATGCCGGCCGATCGGCCGCGCCCACGCTATTTGCCGCCTCATGCAGTCGCGCAATGGTATTCTCCGCACCGCTAGCCAGAACCCTCCAACGCAAGCGGTTGCGCAGGATGCGCGCGAGACTGCCAATAGCGCGATCAACGAGTGGCGCCGTGTCTGGCGGCCATGGCCGGTTCCGAAGTTCCAGCGTCTCAAGCCCGATCCCCAGGCTCGCCACGCTCGATGCCATTTGACGCTCGCTCGCACCGAGTGCCACCAGCCTTGTCAGCCGATCATAGAGCCTTGTCTCGAACCGGCTGCGCTCCATCGGACGCGGCGCAGCGACCACCGTCAAAAGGTCACGGCGGATCAGCGTCATGGTGCGACGGATCGCGCCTTCGCGGTTGAACGGCAGGATGATCGTGTAGACCAGCGCACCAATCGCGATGCCGACCGTACTGGCGAGCGCCCCGTCGAGTAACCTCGCCGGATCATACCGCGTCACATTCGCCGGCCCGACCGTTTGGAGGAAAATGATCGAGAACGCGGTCGCAACGCCGGGATTGGCTGATCCAGCGATCGCCAAAGTTCCGACCAGCAGCGGCGGCGCCAGCGCCAGCGACAGCATCGCGAACCCATCGCATTGCGGCAGGATGTAGAGGCTCCAGAGATAGGCGACCGGCACGGCGAGCAATGAGCCTTGCAGGAACCCCAAGGCGGCCACGCTCGGCCGGTCCATCGTCGCGAACAGCGTGCAGATGACGCACAAGATCGTCACCATCCCGCCGCCTTCGGGCCAGGCTGATCCCATCCAGAACCACCCAGCGGCCAGCACCGCGATAAAGGCCCGCAGCGCGTTACGGCCGGCCTGTGCGACATCCAGATGCCCGGACAAGCGCGGCGATTGAAGCACCAGCTTGCCCTCCCGGAACGCGGTAAAGGACTGGGTCGCCGC
>Ga0116226_10003904_pt1 | contig 13150 bp, 10 predicted proteins | sample S1TSphfallax_FD_89692 | JGI IMG/M metagenome (GOLD analysis project Ga0116226, IMG submission 89692) | Host-associated microbial communities from peat moss isolated from Minnesota, USA - S1T2_Fa - Sphagnum fallax MG | ecosystem: Host-associated > Plants > Peat moss > Unclassified | place: USA...
ATCGCGGGGCATTGCCTGAGAGAGTGAGAAGAAGGGCTTCTTTTTTGAAAAAAAGAAGCAAAAAACTTTTGCTCCTACGCTCGGATCAGAAAAACTGCCGGAATGGTGACATTGATGTTGCCATCAGCACAGCAGCGCTGGGGGGACGGCTTCGTCCCACCCAGTCTTTACGTCATTATGCTTGGCCGCCCACCACGCGCAATTTGGTGCCGCGATCGACGGCGAGGTCGCGGTAGGTCGCTAAATAGTCGGTGGCCATGCGGCGGGCGGTGAAGCGCTCCTCGAAACGGGCCCGGACGCGCGCGCGGGAGAGCGTGGCCAGCCGCTCCACCGCGCCGATGGCGCCCACTTCGTCTTCGACGATGAAGCCGGTCAGCCCGTCTTCGATCACTTCGGGCACCGAGCCGCGGTTGAACGCGATGACCGGGGCGCCGCACGCCATGCTTTCGATCATCACGAGGCCGAATGGTTCCGGCCAGTCGATCGGCATCAGCAGGGCCAGCGCGCCCGACAGAAAAGCAGGCTTTTCGGCTTCGGAGATTTCGCCGATCAGTTCCACGCCCGGCCCGTCCAGCATCGGACGGATGATCGTATCGAAATATTCCTGATCGGCACGGTCGATCTTCGCTGCCATCTTCAGCGGAATGCCGCATTTCCGCGCGATGCGGATGGCCGTGTCCGGGCGTTTTTCGGGGCAGATGCGGCCGAGGAAGGCGAGGTAGCCGGGCGTGACATCGGGCAGCGGCGTCAGCAGATTTTCCGGCAGGCCGTGATGCACGGTTGCGACAAAATTCGCCTGCGGCAAAGGCCGCCGCTGGGCGTCGGTTATCGAAATGACGGGTGCGTCCGGAAACATGCTGAATACGGGTGGCAACTCCGGCAGATCCAGCCTGCCATGCACGGTGGTGCAGAACGGCACTTTCTGGCGGCTGAACAGTGAGAACGGCCAGTAATCCATGTGGAAATGCAGCACGTCGAACTCGCCGGCCATGCGGCGCACCTGCTCCAGCATGAGCATATGCGGTGCGACCGCGTCGCGGATCGCCGGGTCCAGCCGCAAGGCGCGGGGCCATACTTCGTGCAGGCGCGCCGAGGTTATCGAATCACCGGTGCCGAACAGGGTAACCTCGTGGCCGAGATTGACCAGCTCTTCGGTGAGGTAGGAGACCACGCGCTCGGTGCCGCCATAGAGCTTGGGGGGCACGGCTTCATGCAAGGGGGGGATCTGGGCAATACGCATGGTGAGAACCTCCGTCGTTTGCCGGCCCGAACTTGGCGGGTCGCATCCCCCCAATGCTGCGACCGCGGCGAAAATGTGGCAGCGCAGATAAAAGTCGCGCAGGTGGCCAGGAGTTCTGCGGCCCGGCCGTTTAATTGATGGAAATGGCATTTTTCTTGCCGATGTTGCTGCGGTGCGGCAACCGAAGCGCGGGTTCGCGCGTCTAGGTCCGGGGACGGTGTCAATGCATCCATTCCGTGACGGTGCCGGGGCGGACGAGCTGGAGCGGCTGGCGGCGCGGCCGGTCGGTTTCATGCTGCGATATATGCGCCGGCACTGGTTCAGCCATCTCGTGGTGCTGGTATCGGTGGTGGCAGCCGTGGCGTTCGCGACGTTTTCACAATACGCGGTCAAGCACCTGGTGGATGTGCTCTCGTCGCGCCGTACCGCTGCGGTGTGGGACGCGTTTTTCATCCTGGCGACGCTCGTGACCGCAGATAATTTATCCTGGCGGCTGGGCGGCTGGATGGCCACGCACGGGTTCGTTGCGGTAACCGGCGATATGCGGCGCGATCTGTTCCAGCATCTGACCGGGCATGCGCCGTCCTATTTCGCCGAGCGGCAGCCGGGCACGCTCGCCGGCCGGATTACCGCTACGGCGAATGCGAGTTATCAGGTGGAAAACACGTTCGCATGGAGCGTGCTCCCGCCGGCGCTGGCGGTGCTGTTTTCCATTGCGATGCTCGCCACGATCAGCCCGACGATGGCGGGCGCGCTTATTCTGACCGCGACCAGCCTGTGCGTAATTCTTGCGCGGATGGCGGCAGCGGGGCGCGACCTGCACCGGGATTATGCGTCGTCGGCCGCCGCTGTGGATGGCGAGTTGGTCGACGTAATCAACAACATGTCGCTGGTGCGGGCTTTTGGCGCGACCGTGCGCGAACGCGAGCGGTTTGCCGACCGGGTGGATAGTGAAATGCGCGCGCGTGGCGCCAGCCTGCGCTATCTGGAACGGTTGCGGCTGCTGCATGCGGCGAGCACGGCGGTGTTGACCGCCGGCTTGCTGGCGTGGGCGATCGAGCTCTGGCTGCTGCATATTGCCAGCACCGGCGATGTGGTGCTGGTGACGGCGCTGGGGTTCACCATCTTGCATGGCACGCGCGATCTGGCGGTGGCGTTGGTGGATACGGTGCAGCATGTGGCGCGGCTCGCGGAAGCGTTGTCCACGTTGCTGATACCGCATGAGATGAATGAGGCCGATGGCGCGCTGGATTTGCCGGTGTCACGCGGGGAAGTGCAGTTCCGGCACGTGACCTACGCGTATCCGGGAACGCTCAATCCGGTGCTGCGGAATTTCTCGTTGCATGTGCGGCCCGGCACGCGCGTGGGGCTGGTGGGGCGTTCGGGGTCTGGCAAGACGACGGCGCTGGCATTGTTGCAGCGGTTGCGTGATGTGCAGGCCGGGCGGATTCTGATCGATGGCGAGGATATCACGCGATTGACCGACGCGAGCCTGCGCGCGGCGATCGGCGTGGTGCCGCAGGATGTGTCGCTGTTTTATCGCTCGGTGCTGGAGAATATCCGCTATGGGCGGCCGGACGCGGATGATGCGGCGGTGCGCGCGGCGGCCGAGGCGGCGGGGTGTCTGGAGTTCATCGAGCAGATGCCGGAGGGGTTTGCGACGCAGGTGGGCGATCGGGGCGTGCGGCTGTCGGGCGGCCAGCGGCAACGGCTGGCGATTGCGCGCGCGTTCTTGCGGGATGCGCCGATTTTGTTGCTGGATGAGGCAACGTCCGCGCTGGATAGCGAAAGCGAGAACGCGGTGCAGGCGGCGTTGACGCGGCTGATGACGGGGCGGACGGTAATTGCGGTTGCGCACCGGTTATCCACGTTGCGCGATTTCGACCGGATTGTGGTGATGCAGCGCGGGCGGATTTTGCAGGATGGGGCCCCGCAGGCGTTGGAGCAGGTGCCGGGAATTTATCGGGATTTGTTATCCAGGCAGGCGTTGAGTGTTGCGGCTTAAAGGTGAAGCCACGGGCTCTGCCCCTGATAAAGGGTGGGGACAAGTCGCCAAACCTTATTATTGGTCACATATCCCAAAAGATGGGGGTCCGGGGCCTCAGGCCGCGTCGTGCGGATGCACGCTGCGCGTGACGTGCGAATGCACGCTGCGCGTGACGGGGTCCAGGGGCAAAGCCCCTGGCCTTCTACTTATCCTGGCCTTCGCGTTCTGCACCGCGGCTGCGCCAGCGCCACCAACCCCGGTCAAGCAAGTCCGCAAAGCCGCGGCCGAAGGCCTGCTCGGCCAGGCGGTCACCGACGCGAAAGGCGACGTGTTCGGCCACGTTGTTGACGTGCTGATCGACGCCGACGGCAGACCGCGCGCCGCCGTGGTGGAATTCACCGGGTTTTTCGGCATCGGCAACCGGCACATCGCGGTGGCCTGGGATTCATTGCACTTTGCTGTCGAGCAGGATCATATCGCCATTACGGTGCCGCTGGATGCGGCCAAGCTGACCGCTATGCCGGAATATCGGCAGGAGGCGGCTTCGGTGCCGGTGGCGACGCCGGCCGCAGCGCCGGCCGCGCATCCGCCCGCGCCGCACTGAGGTCCCATGAGCGCCCGGCGTAGCCTGATCGGCCTGGACTGGGTCAATTTCTTTGCCGCCGCGGTGCAAACCGGCTTCGGCCCATTCATTGCGGTCTATTTAACGTTGCATCATTGGACAGGCCTGGCGATCGGCGAGATATTGTCGCTGGGCACGCTGGTGGCGACATTCAGCCAGATCCCGGCAGGCGCGCTGGTGGATTTCATGCCCAGCAAGCGGCTTGCGGGCGCCATCGGGCTGTTTGCCATCGGCGGCAGCGCGGTGCTGTTCGTCGCGCTCCCGACGCAATTTGGCGTCGGGCTCGCGGAAATTCTGCATGGGTTTGCCAGTTGCATGCTGAATCCGGCGATTGCGGCGGTCAGTCTGGCATTGGTGAGCCGCCAGATGCTGGGCGAACGGCTGGGGCGCAATGTGCGATTTTCATCGCTGGGCAATGGCGCGGCCGCCGCGCTGATGGGTGTTGCGGGGTTCTGGCTCGCCGGTGGTTCGGTGTTCGTCATTGCGGCGTTGCTAACCGTGCCGGCGCTGATCGCGCTGATGTGCATCGCGCCGGCCGGCACCGATGGCGCGCTCGGCGAGGCGCGCGGCGGCAAACTGCCGAGCGGGCGCGAACTGCTGGCGTTGCTGCTGGACCGGCGCTTGCTCGCCTTCATGCTGTGTCTGGCATTTTTTCAAATGGCCGATGCCGCCATGCTGCCTTATGTCGGCCGCAAGATAGCCGGCGAGGCTGGCAACCTGGCCAACCCGATGATCGCGGTGGCGCTGGTGCTGCCGCAGATTGTGGTGGCCATCCTGTCGCCCTGGGTTGGGCGCACGGCGGAACGGCGCGGCCGGCGCGTGGTGCTGCTGATTGGATTCGCGGCCGAACCGGTACGTGGGGTGCTGTTCGCGCTGATCAACCTGCCCGTGCCGCTGGTGCTGATCCAGGGGCTGGACGGCATCGGTGCTGCCGTCATCGGCGTGATGCTGCCGCTGATTGCGGCCGATATATCTCGCGAGCGCGGGCATTTCAATTTGACCATGGGCGCGATCGGGATGGCCGTGGGCGCCGGCGCCGCGCTCAGCACGACGCTGGCGGGCAGCGTGGATGATGTGTTTGGCGATCGCGCGGCGCTGCTGGCGTTGGCGGGGGTGGGGTTGCTCGCGACGATCGTGGTGTGGTGGGTGATGCCGGAAAGTGGGAAGAAGGAAGACTTCTTTTTTGAAAAAAAGAAGCAAAAAACTTTTGCTACCTAGCATATGCGGCGCAGGTCGAAATACGCCGCGTGTGCCAAGGAGCAAAATTTGTTTTTTCAAGAAAGAAGTCTTCCTTCCTTTTAACTCGTCATCGTCGCCCGAATATCCCCCCGCCGCCCTGTAACCGCCATCGCCACGGCGCCCGCTTCCGCGCGGTGCAGGATGATGTCGATGGTCGCGTCGCCGATCGCCAGGTTCTTCAGTTTGATCCAGCCGGTGAAGGCGGGCAGCACGGGGTTCGTAAACGTAACGGTGCGGCGCGCGGGGTCGAAGCCGATGCCGAGGCAGGCGGCCAGGCACGCGGGCAGCGCGCCGGCGGCCCAGGCTTGCGGCGCGCAGGCGACCGGATAGGACGTGGGGCCCTGGTTGCGCATGCGCGGCAAGCCGCAGAACAGTTCCGGCAGGCGGCGCAAATCCGCGTGGCCGGCGGCGCCGAACAGGCTGGCGAGCACACGGGCAGCCTGGTCGCCGAGGCCGTAACGGGCAAAGCCGGCGGCGATCAGCGCATTGTCGTGCGGCCATACCGAGCCGTTATGATACGACATAGGATTGTATCGCGCCTCCCCGGTGGCCAGCGTGCGAATGCCCCAGCCGGAAAAGAAATTCGGGCTCATCAGGTTTTCGGCGACCCGGGCGGCGTGGTCGGGGTCGGCGAGGCCGGCGAACAGCACGTGGCCGGCGTTGGACGCGCCGACGCGGCAGGGGTTTTTCCCGCCGTCCAGCGCCAGGGCGTAGAGGCCGCGCGTTTCGTCCCAGAATGCCGCTTCGAAACGGTCGCGCAGTGCGGCCGCCGCGGCGCGCAACGATGCCGCGCGCGCGGCGTGGCCCAGCACGTCCGCGATGCGCGCGGCGGCGAGGCGGGCGGCATAGACATAGGCCTGCACTTCGCAAAGCGCGATCGAGCCGGTGGCGAGCGTGCCGTCGGCGTGCGAAATGGCGTCGGCGCTGTCCTTCCAGCCCTGGTTGGCGAGGCCGGTGGCGGCCTTGCGGTCGTACTCGACGAAGCCGTCACCGTCCGCGTCGCCGTGGCGTTCGATCCACTCCAGGGCCGCTTCGATGTTGGGCCACAGCACGCGCATGGTCGGCAGGTCGGCCGTGCGGTCCAGATAGGCGCCGGCGAGCATGATGAAGAGCGGGGTGCTATCGACGGAGCCGTAATAGCGGCGGAACGGCACCTCGCCGAGCAGCGCCATTTCGCCGTGGCGGACTTCATGCAGGATCTTGCCGGGCTCGGCGTCGGCCGACGGGATCGTTTCGGTAGCCTGGTTGGCGGCGAGATACAGCAGCACGCCGCGGGACAAAGCGGGCGCCAGCGATAATGTTTCGAGGCCGGTGATGATGGCGTCGCGGCCGAAGGCGGTGCTGAACCACGGGATCCCCGCGTAGGGATACGGACCGTCCTCCGTGTCGGTGACCAGCATGAGCAGGTCGGCCACGGCGCGGCGCATCGATTCGTTGAAGACCTCATTGTCCGTTTCGATGGTAGCCCAGGCACGCTGGGCACCGCGGAGCGCGCGGCGGGCCTGGCGCATGGCGGGCAGAAAGCCGGCGCCGGGGGGTGCCGCGCTGGCGACTTCGCCTTCGCGGCAACTGATGTCGAGCCCGAGCGTCACCGGCACGCCCTCCTGCAACGCCAGCCGGTAGCGCGCGCGGCCGGGGCGCAGGTCGCTCGGTGTCGGGTCGAAACGCAGCAGCGTGGCGCGGCGCAATTGGTCCAGGCCGTCATAGGCGAGCACAGCCTGTGCTGCTTCCAGCCGCGTGGCCAGCAACTGGCCGCGGCGCGGGCGCGTCATGCCGCGCACTTCGAACAGGTCGGCGAAGTCGGCGGCGAAATCGATGTCGAGCGTGACGTGCGTGGTGCCGGGCGCGTAGCTGCGAATGGTGAGGCGTTCGTGGCAGGTGCCGTCGCACAGGAATTTGGCACGCCGGATATGGATCTGGCCGTGCTCCAGGAACGGCGTGGCAGCCGGCATGTCCGGGTTCGTAAGGTCGCAGGTCAGCATGGCGTTGTCGGTGGAGACGGCCGAGCTGAGCAGCATGAGCGGCGCGCCGGCGAAGCTGAGCTGAACGCGGGACAGATAGCGCGTGTCGCGGTGATACAGGCCCTCGGCACTACCGGGACCGGCGGTGGCGTCGCCGGCGTGGCCGAACAGCGCGAACGTGTCGCCGTCCTTCAACGTGCGCGGCCGCTGCTCGGACAGCGAAGCAGTGGCGGAGATGAAATAGGGGCCGGAGGCGCCCGCGGGGCGGTGGTCGTCCATAGTAGTTCCAGCAGAAGAAGGAAGTGTTCTTTTTTGAAAAAAAAGAACCAAAAAACGTTTATCCGTTTGGCGCCGCGCAAGCTGGATCAGGCTCACGCAACGTCATCAAAGCGCCGGCGCAAAAGTGTTTTGCTTCTTTTTTTCAAAAAAGAAACTCTTCCTTCCGTCCTGCAACGTAAGCGGCCTGCGCATCCGCTCAATCAGCACAGCCGTCTGCCACTCACGCCCGCACGCAACCGCCGCCAGCACCATCCCGCGGCAGCAGATCAGCGACAGGAAATCCTGCGCGCCAATTTCGCCGTCGGTGACGATCTCATCCCACGCATCCGCATGGCCAAGATATTCGTAGCGTTTGCCGTAATGATAGGTCCAGAAGAACGGCACGCCGTCGTAGCGCGCGTCGCCGCCGGCCATGTTGCGCGCCGCGATGCGGCCCTGTTGCTGGGCGACGCGCCAATGTTCGATACGGGCGCGTCCGGCGCCGAACGGCAGCGGGAAGGATGCGATGTCCCCGGCCGCATAGATATTCCGGGCGACGCGCATGCCGGCATCAACGCGCAGGCCGCCGTCGGCGTCGCGCGACAGCCCGCTGATGAAATCGGTGACCGGTTTAGCGCCGACGGCGACCAGCACGATGTCGGCCGGCAGGATGGTGCCGTTTTCCAGCATCACCAGCCGGACGCGGCCATCGCCGTCCAGGCGGGCGGCGCGGGTGCCGGTGTGGAAACGCACGCCGTTACGTTCATGCAGCGCGCGCACCGACAGGCCGATTTCGCTGCCGAATTGGCGGGCGAATGGCACCGCCTCCGGCGCCACCACCGTCACATCGAGCTTTTGCGCGCGCAGGCCGCACGCGACCTCCAGCCCGATGAAGCTGCTGCCGAGGATCACCGCGCGGGTGTCGGCCGTAAGATCGGCGAGAATGGCGGCGGCGTCGGCGCGCGTGCGCAGCGCGTGCACGCCTGCCAGGCCTGCGCCTGGGACGTTGATCGGCGCGGGCTCGGCACCGGTCGCCACCAGGGCGGCTTCGAACGCGATCGTGCGGCCGTCTTCCATCACGGCGTGGCAGTTCGAGACGTCAAGTTCGCTGACGGCGCCGGCGACGCGATCGATGCCGAGGTCTGTGTAGGCGCTGGCGGGCTGGAGCGGCGGCACATCGTCGGGCGACATCTGACCGGCCAGCACGAACTTGCTCAGCGCGGTGCGGTCATACGGCAAGCCCGGCTCACGCCCGGCGAGCACGATACGGCCGCCATAGCCGAATTCCCGCAGCGAGACCGCGGCCGCGACACCCGCAGCCCCGGCGCCGGCGATCAGGATCGTGCCGCCGCCGTTTCCGCAGCCGGCGCGCGCCGGCTGAGCCGCGATTTCGCCGCCAAGCAGAATATCGTCGCCACGTATCGCGACCTTATAGCACGGCAGCGCCTGCAACGCGGGCGGTTCAAGCAAACCGCCGTCGGCAAGGTTGAACTGCGCCTTGTGCCATGGGCAGATGATGCGGTTGTTGCAGATCGCACCTTCATCCAGCGGCGCGCCCGCGTGCGGGCATGTCCCACCATAGGCACGCACGCTGTCCCCATCGCGCACGAGCAGGATGGGCGTACCGTCCCGCTCGATTTTGATGCCGCGCTCACGTGGCAACGCGGAAAGCGTTGCGACCTTCTGCATGGCCGGCCCAGGTGATGTGTCCATTGACCGATGAACGCCGCACGCGGCCGTGCTGTTCCGCTGCGGCGCCGCGGCGGATCAAATATCCTTGGCGCTATCGCCGCCGGTGACTTCATATTCCGCGCCGGTGACCATCGCGGCGGCATCCGACGCCAGGAACACGGCCGCGGGAGAGATATCGTCCGGCTGCAACCAGCCGACTTTCAGCGGAACGGTCGGCGCGCGCGTATCCCACGCTTGCTGCGGCGTGGGCTCGGCAGGCGGCGTGCGGCCGGTTTCGGCCATGCTTTCGCGCAGGCGCGTGACATAACGCGTCAGCGGCGTGTCCACCAGGCCGGGGATCAGCGCGTTCACAGTAATATTGTATTCGCCGAGTTCGAGGGCGGCGGATTTCATCAGGCCCAGAATGCCCCATTTGGAGGCGGAGTAGCTGGACGCGTCCTTGGTGCCGTGTTTGCCTTGCATGGAGGACAGCACGATGATTCGGCCATGGCGTTGCGCCACCATTTGCGGCGCGAAAGCACGGATGGTGTTGGCGGTGCCGTTCAGATTATTGTCGATGACGTCGTGCCAGTCGGTGTCCTGCATTTCCAGCAACGGTTTCCAGCGCTGGATGGCTGCATTGGCGACGAGAATATCGATTTTGCCATGGATTTTCGTGACCTGCTCGGCGATGCCGCGCAGGGCTGCGATGTCGCGAATGTCGGCCTGGACAGCCTGCCCCTTGCGCCCGAACAGTTCGATCTGGCGGATTGTTTCGGCCAATTCCTCCGGCGTGGCGGGCTGCGCGTTGGACGCGGGGCTGACCGGACCGGCGATATCTATCGCCACGACATCGGCACCGTTGGCGGCGAATTCCACTGCGATGGCACGGCCGATACCGCGCGCAGCGCCGGTGACGACAGCGACCTTGCCGGTGAGCGCGGAGCCGCGGCCGGCGCGCACCGGGCCGGCGCTGACCTCCGGCGACGGCTCGGGCATGGTTTCGCCTTCGAACTTTTTTGGCTCGGTTTGCGTTTGCAGCGTGTTTGGCGCTGCTGCTGCGGCATCCGTCGCCAGCGCCAAACCGGCGGCGGCGATGCCGCCGCCCAGAACGATATTGCGCCGAAGCGAATCGTGATCGTTTTCCATGTTTGCCTTCCGATGATTCGCGTTCATGCGCGCCGCCTGATGTCAGGTGCCGCCGCCGCACGGTGCGCGTTGATGAATGCCAGCAGGTCGCGGTTCAGCCGGTCTTTTTCGGTGAACATCAGCGCGTGCGGGGCGCCTTCATATTCCTTCAGTTCGGCATTTGGAACCAGCGCCGCGGTGAGCCGTCCCGATTGGGCCACGGGCACCGTAACGTCGCTGTCACCGTGGATGACCAGGGTGGGGATGCGGAAGCGGAGCAGATCGGCGCGGAAATCCGTTTCGGCAAACGCATGCACGCAGGCCATGGTTGCTTGCGGGGAGGCCTGCAGCGCCATAGTGGATGCCCATTGCAGAATCTCTGAGCTGACGGTGAAATTCAGCAGGCTGGCGCCGAAAAATTGCTTGCCGAACGTGGCGAGAAAATTTGGGCGATCTTTACCGATTCCGTCGATCATCTTCTCGAAGGTCGTTTTTTCGACGCCTTCCGGGTTGTCATCGGCGCGCGCCAGATAGGGGGTGACCGACGACACCAAGGCTGCGGCGATGACGCGATCATCGCCATACCGGCCGATATAGCGCGCGACTTCGCCGCCGCCCATTGAGAAGCCGACGAGGGTGACGTCACGCAGGTCCAGCGTGTCGAGCAGGGTTTTCAGATCGCCGGCAAGCGTGTCGTAATCGTAGCCGGTCCAGGGCTGGCTGGAGCGGCCGAAACCGCGGCGGTCGTAAGCGATGACGCGCAAACCTTGCGACGCCAAAAAGACCGACTGGTATTCCCACATATCCGATTGTAGCGGCCAGCCATGGATCAGCACGACCGGGCGGCCACTGCCCCAATCATTATAGAAAATGTCGGTCCCATCCTGCGTGCGGATGAATGGCATGAATATGCTCCAGTATTTTCGAGGCCGCGGCGTGGTGTCAGACCGCTCTGTTAGAACGCGCCGGCGAAGCGGTGTTTCAACACGGCGAAACACAAGACCGTGAGGCACAGGACCAAAAGGTCTTGTTTTTTGAAACGATACCTTCTTCCCTGGCTCACGTCAGGCCGATTTCGCCTGTTGGGTGAAAGCCGCATGCGCGCGGTTTCTTATCGTCACCGTGGAGGCGCCGGCATCCCGCATCGCATGTTCGACAACCGATCGTTCCGTATCATCGGAAAGCGCCACAATCAGCCGCAGGGATCCGCTTGCTGCCTGCGCCTCGCGGTTGCTGGCCGTTACGGCATCGGCAGCATTGTTGGCCGCGAACACGCCGCCGCCGGCGACGAGGCCGGCGCCGGCGGCCACCGCAATGGCGGCCGCCGCGGCGCCGCCGGTGGCAACCACGGTCGCGGCGCCCGCCATGGCGGCCGCCGCCGCTGTAGTGCTGCTGCGTAATGTTCGCAGTTGCCGCGTATCTTCCTCGGTTTTCGCGGCCTCGGTAAGAACGGCGCTGGCGGTGCCGGGCGTGTCCAGCGCGGGGGTTAGCAGCCTGCTGCGGCCGAAACCTGCCGCGGTGAGCCGGCTCACAGCGTTCTGCAAACTCGCGTCATCGGGAAATACGCCCACGGCTTCTTCGACCGATTGGCGATCGGTCACGCCCGGGTCGTCGCTATGTGGCACGTGCGCGCTCCTTCGCATATTGCCGTAGAGCAACGCCATGCGGTCGCGCGCGTTCCGGGCGTGGCTTGGTTTCTCGATCCCGGTCGCGCTCCAATCCCGGCGAGGCGCGCAAATCTACCGCGATAAGGTGAACTTCCAACAGCCTGCGGTGTTGAAGAGTGACGACCCAACAAAAGGATTCCTGTCATGCACGATCCACATCTGACCTACGCACTGCCGCTCGTTACGTTCCTGGCAGTCATTGCTTATATGGGCTGGAACTATTATTCCACCAAGCGCAGCCAGGAAACCGGTGGGCGGACCAGCGGTTTCGGCGGCCCGAATGATCCGGTTGCCTGATTAAGTTGCGTCGGCCAGGGTGGGGCAAGCCCGCGCGCCGGCGGCGCGCGCGGCTTCACTTTTGTATGAAGACATGAGGTGCTAAACTAATGAGCGATGCGGACTCAGGCCAGATTTCGCGACGGCGGGTGGTGGGCGGCGCCGGCATCGGCATTGCGGCGGCAGCCGCGGCCGCACCGGCGTTGGCGCGAGGCGTCCCACCGTCTGCAACAGGACAGCCATTGCAAAACCCGCAGACCAAATTCCCAGTGCCGCCATATCCGAAACAATCACAGGAATGGCCTGGGTTGGCGAGCAAAATGGATCCGCGGCCGGATCATGGCGAGACCAGCTATCGCGGTTCCGGGCGCCTGCTCGGGCGTAAAGCGCTCATCACGGGCGGCGATTCCGGCATGGGTCGCGCCGCAGCAATCGCCTTCGCGCGCGAGGGCGCCGATGTCGCCATCGGGTATTTGCCCGCTGAGGAGGAAGACGCAGCCGACGTGATCGCGCTGATCAAGGCGGCGGGACGCACCGGGGTGGCACTTCCCGGTGATATCCGCGACGAGGCATTCTGCCGGCAGATGGTTGCGGAGGCGGTGCGCAGCCTCGGCGGGCTCGATATCCTGGTCAGCAATGCCGGTCGGCAGCAGGCGCATGAGTCCATTCTCGATATATCGACCGAACAATTTGATTGGACGATGAAGACCAACATCTACGCGCCGTTCTGGATCATCAAGGCAGCGTTGCCGCATTTGCGGCCGGGGTCGACGATTATCGCCACGACGTCGGAGCAGGCGACGGACCCGACGCCGGAACTTTATGATTACGCCCAAACGAAGGCGGCCACCACAAATTATGTCCGTTCCCTCGCCAAGCAACTTGCGCCAAAGGGTATCCGCGTCAATGGCGTGGCGCCCGGCCCGGTCTGGACGCCACTGCAGGTGACCGGCGGGGCAACGCAGGAAAAACTCGTAAATTTTGGTAGCAAAACGCCTTTGGGACGGGCCGGGCAGCCGGGTGAATTGGGATCGATCTATGTGCAACTGGCGTCGGAGGATGCGAGCTATGCGACCGGTCAGGTTTACGGCGCGGCGGGGG
>Ga0116226_10003905_pt1 | contig 13150 bp, 11 predicted proteins | sample S1TSphfallax_FD_89692 | JGI IMG/M metagenome (GOLD analysis project Ga0116226, IMG submission 89692) | Host-associated microbial communities from peat moss isolated from Minnesota, USA - S1T2_Fa - Sphagnum fallax MG | ecosystem: Host-associated > Plants > Peat moss > Unclassified | place: USA...
AACGTCAACAGAATTGTTACTGTTTTAGACTTTTTACTTTTGGTTGTATTGACAGTATTTGGTTCTTCGTAAATTCCATATGCTTTGTTTCCATCGGCATCAAAGTCAACTCTGATACCTGCTTCAGGAGATACGGATAAATTCCAATCAGCTCCAGTAAATTCATATCTCTTGTTGTTGTCACCTGAAATATATCCTTGGTTTGTTTTAATGGAAAAAGTCAAAACTGTACCTCGCATATGAAACACCCTTAACTTACGTATACAGTATCTCATTTTTACGTAATATTTGTCAAGAAAATCATACTCGGGAATACGCAAAGAAGAAACAATAACGCTATTAATGCACGATTCATATTTTTTCTTTACTCTGACTTGAAACGCTCTTTGTATTTTTGAAGTGTTGGATCGAAGTCTCTTATATATCAAGTTTATCCGATACCTTAGGGGGAATTAATACATCTGAACCATGAATTTGTCTCAGAGTAGGAATTAGGAGATACACGTACTTGGCTGCAAAGCTTGTCAAACAAGGCGATCGCTATTTTTCTGATATTTGCTAGAATTTATTGTGTGGTGTATTGTGTTATGTTGAGCTTTGTTAAAAGTTTCACAAATACTAACACATCATAATTGTTTGAATAACTTTTCCACAAAACAAGATTAGCCAAATCCAAAGCTGCTACAATCATTAATAGGTTAACATCTAACTCCTTTTCCTAGTTAGTCCTTCACGCGCACTTTCATAACCAGCGATGGCTGCGCCCGCCCCCTTGGGGTGTCGCATAAGCTGCTGGTAAGAGAAAGATCCCTAAACAAATGTTTAGAGCTATAACTAATCAAGGAGCTAGCGTCAGAGCAAATGGCTTGATAATGATATCCTATTAAATAAAGGAAAAATCTATGTTAAGGCGAATTCGTATTGATAACTTCAAATGTTTAGTTGATTTTGACCTCAGTTTTGACTCGATTAATTTATTTATTGGTAATAATGGTGCTGGTAAATCTACAGTTTTTGACGTTTTACGTAGACTGCAAACTTTTATACTAGGGTACTCGAAGGTATCAGGAGTTTTTCCTAATTATAGTTGTACCAGATGGCAAAATATATCAACTCAGTTTTTCGAGTTATATATAGAGGGTAATGATGGTAAATATATTTATTCGCTTTGGATCGAACATAATTCGCAACAAAGCTATATTCGTCAAGAGAAAATATTTTTTGATAATCAGCCTTTGATAGACTTTAATATGGGTAAAGTCGAAGTTTTTGATGATAGCCACAAATCCATATTTAATTATGTATTTGATTCATCACAATCCATCCTACCCCTCCTGTCGCCAAGTGATAATAACAGGAAACTAACATGGTTTAAAAAACGTATTGAGCGATTCATTAATGTAAAAATTGCACCTAATCAAATGTATGGTCTTAGCGAACAGCCACAAACATTTTTAAGTCCCTTTATGGAAAATTATTCTTCTTGGTATCGATATATTTCTCAAGATCAGGGAAAAATTGTCGAATTAATGAATTGCCTAAAGGAAATTTTAGATGGCTTTATCAGCTTTAAATTTGATTCCTTTAGCGAAAATAGGTTGGTTCTAACCTTGCGATTCGTGAAAGAACAAAATGAAAATAATATTATCACTTATACATTTGATGAAATATCAGATGGTGAAAAGGTATTGATTGGACTTTACACCCTTTTATACTGTACAAAATCTGAAGACTATACATTGTGTATAGACGAGCCAGAAAATTTTCTAGCGCTTCCGGAAATACAGCCTTGGTTAGTTTCTCTATTTGATTTTTGTAATGAAGGTAAAATACAAGCTGTTCTAATTTCACATCATCCTGAGTTAATTAATTATTTAGCATCTTATTCGGGATACTGGTTTGAGCGCAACGGTAATGCACCCACGAAGGTAAGAAAAATCCTTGATACAGACATAGATGAAACTGGATTACCTATATCAGAGTTAGTTGCGAGAGGATGGTTATATGAGCCAGCGTAGAATCCAACTCACTATTTTATGTGAGGATCAGCAACAAGAAGTCTTTGCTCGATATTTTCTGATAAAACGAGGTTTTAAGCCGGAAAAAATTAGATCTAGAATTTGCTCAAAGGGTAGCCAAGCTGCTGAACAGTATGTCAGAGTTGAATATCCCAAAGAAGTCAAATCATATCGTACTAAGGCAAAAAAATCTTTAAAAGGATTAGTTGTTTTAATTGATGCAGATACAAAATCACCTAATCAAATACTACAAAATTTGAATAATGCTCTGATTGATAGTTCCCAAGAACGCCGTCAACCTAATGAAGCTATAGCTATATTTATTCCCAAAAGAAATATTGAAACATGGATACATTATCTCCAGGGAGAATCTGTTGATGAAGAAACGGAGTTTAGTAAATTTACTAAGAACGAATCAGCTTGCAAGACATGTGTTGAAAAATTAGCTAATCAATGCTCTCAAGGTGATTTAGATCCACAAGCTCCTTTATCTCTCACAACTGCATGTGGGGAATTACAAAGAATTTTACGGTTGCGGGATTAATTTATGTATAATTCTTGCTTAACTATTAAAGAACTCACAGCAGAAGTTGGTGGTGGTATCACTCCGCGAATGGTGCGACATTATCATCAGTTGGGATTGCTCCCACAACCAGAGCGATCGCCTAGCAATTATCGACTTTACAATCAGCAGGATGTGCTACGATTACAAAAAATAGTCGCTCTCAAACAGCAGGGATTTCAGCTAAATCACATCCGTCAAATTCTAGCAGATGAATCAGTCGCAGATGCTAATGAACATCTGATGTCTCAACTACAGCAACAATATTGGGCGATCGCCCAGCAAATTGCTCAACTGCGACAAACAGCATCGGCTTTAGAAAGCTTATTAGGAAGGGATCAACATTGTCAAAATTTGCAAGCAGAGGTTTTAGCTAAACTCAAATTATTAGAAGTTGATACCCAAGCTGGATTAGGAGGAATAGAAACAATTTGGCAGCAGTTAGACGCAGAAGTGCATAATCATTCAGAAGAATTTACAGAATCCCTTGAACGGTTACTCCCTGACCTATCACAATATTCCGAAATTGAAAGATATTTAATTTCTCAGATAATCTTGGCTTCTGGTGATGTGAGTTTGTTACCTTTTCTCCGATTCAGCGCAGATGCGATCGCTGCTAGTCGGAAAATTCTCCAATCAGGCTGTGATATTGTCGTGGATATTCCAGCGATCGCCAACGCCTTAGACAAAACCCGGTTAAGCCATCTTGGTTGTTCTATCATCACCTTAATTGATGATCCTCATGTTGCTACGTTCACAGAAGCAGAACAAGCTTTTTGGCTCCATCCAGAATGGCGCAATAGATTGTGGCAAATTTCTCCAGATGCTATAATTATAGTTGGTTATGCTCCCTCTGTCCTCTTGGAAATTTGCACAAGCACAGAAAACCAAAAAATTCAACCTGGATTAGTCATCGGAATTCCCATTGGTTTTAGCCATGCTCCAGCAGCCAAGCGACGACTAATGGGACAGGAAATTCCTTTCATTACGATAGAAGGAACTTTGGGAGGAGGACTATTAGCTGCTACGGTTTTAAATGCTCTGACAACATCCCTCATAGAAAAACCAGATTGTCATTGTTATCTAGATACTCCTTCTACCCGGCGATCATGGAAAACTAGAACACCTGTGGAAGAAAGTTAGAACTGCTGCTAATAAAAAAATCTTTCAGTTTTGCTTATCCTGTTGTAAAATATTACGATACGGAATAAAAGTCTTAATTATGGCTCGTGATTTATTTCACAACGTTGTCAGATCTGCATTAGAGAAAGATAATTGGTTAATAACAGATGATCCATTGAATATTAAATGTGGCGGCGTTGATGTGGAAATTGATTTGGGTGCGGAGAGGCTTTTAGCAGCAGAGAAACAAGGAGATAAAATAGCAGTTGAAGTAAAAAACTTTACTAGTGCTTCTAAAATTTCGGAATTTCACACGGCTTTGGGGCAATTTATCAACTATCGTACTGCTTTACGTATTAAAGAACAAGATAGAACTTTATATTTAGCTGTACCACGGGTATTAGTTATGACACAAAGCATAGAGCAGCAAAGTGCAAAACAAATTGTTTTACCTCCTCTTTTTCCAGATCATACACAATTACCAGATATTGTTATCTAGAAACTCCTTCTACAACAGTTAGTGGGCTAGAATCAAAGATTAGGTTAAGTTTTCTGATGTAGAGGTATTTGAATGGAAAATTCTGTACTTAAGCCTGGAGTGGAAACAAATTCCAATTTCCCTTGGTGAATTTCCGTGATAATTTGATAACTGATCGATAATCCTAATCCTAAACCTTTCCCGATTGGCTTAGTGGTGAAGAATGGTTCAAATATCTGATCTTTAATATTCTCACTAATGCCATTTCCGTTGTCAATGATGCGAATAATCACTTTTCTATCTGTAGTCAGTTCAGTTTTAATATTTATCTGTGGTTGAGTTAGTATAAATTCACGATTATAGTTACTAAATAATCCTTCTATAGAATCTATAGCGTTTGACATAATATTCATGAATACCTGGTTCATTTTTCCAGCATAACATTGTACTAGTGGTATATCATCATATTCCTGAATAACTTTAATCGTCGGACGCTTGTTAGTCTCCTTAAACCGACTTTCCAGAATCAGTAATGTGCTATTAATACCTTCATGAATATCAACATCTTTCATTTCCGCTTCATCTAAACGCGAAAAATTGCGCAGAGACAAGACAATTTGCTTAATTCTTTCAGCCCCAGACTGCATTGAAGCCAATAAATTGGGGAAATCTTGTATCAGAAAGTCTAACTCAATTTCATCAGATTTACTTTGGATTTCTGGTATCGGTCTAGGATAGAAATGCTGATAAAGTTTTAACAATAAAAATAAATCCTGGACATATTCTTCAGCACACCTAATATTACTGTAAATAAAGCTAATAGGATTGTTAATTTCATGTGCTATTCCTGCTACTAGCCGACCCAAGCTAGACATTTTTTCCCTCTGGATTAGTTCTGTCTGAGCTATTTGTAAATCATTTAAAGTTTCCTTTAATTCCATCGCTTGCTTTTCCAGGATTTCCCGTTGTCTATTCAGTAACAAAACCTGTATTTCTGATTGTTCAGAAAGCTGTACTTGTCGCCAAACTGCTATAAATGCAATTACTACAATCACAATTAATCCACCCAAAAAAGAAGTAAGTAAATTTAGTGTTCCTAATTGGGATTCAATATTTTCCTGGGGTATGACTAAAGCAACTGACCAATTAACTTGTTTGAGGGGGGTATAGACTATATACTTATAGGAACCATCCATGGGAATGAGTTCAATTCCTCGCTGTCGATTTACCATGCGGTGGGCGATCGCTGCTAGTTCTGGGTTATTTGCATTGAGAAAAGTGGGAGCTGGTTTTTCTGGTGTTGAAATGAATACTGGATTTGGGTGGGCGATAGCTACTCCTTGGGAGTTCAGGGCAAAAGCGTAACTATTTTTACCATACTTTGCACTATTTACTACTTGAGTAACCAACTTTCCACTCAAGGCAATATTTACTATACCTATAGTCTTACTGGCTGGGTCATAAGTTTGTTTAATTGGCGAGGTAATGGCAATGACAGCACTCTTACTAACACGTCCAATAAAAGGATCGGATATGGTAGATAGACCTGCCATCCCTTTTTGAAAATACTCCCGATCTTTGATATTTTTCTGGCTCTTACCTCTGGGGATGTCAGTATGGTAGTAGGAACCATCAGGCAATCCAACCGAAAAAGATAAAATATCACTGAACCGCTTTTTTTCAGCTTGTAAAAGTGTGTAGATAACTTGCCAATTTAGCGACCGAATGGTGTTTATGTTAGCCATAGCTTTGACTTCATGAGTATGAATGTCCAGCCATTGATCAATTTTTTCAGCTCGCTCATCGACGTGCAGTACAGCATTTTCTTTGAGTTGCTGCAAAATCAAATTTCTTACTAGTCGATAGCTAGTAAAGCTCATGAGACTCATGCCTAATATTAGGCTAATGGTCAGCAATGGTATAGTTAATTTAAATGAATATATCTTCCTCAAAATTTCAATTGGTAAAAGGGGGGGAGAATTTTTGCTAAATTCAATTTTAATCATACCCTATCATTAGTTAGTGCTTCCGCATAATTATTATCATGTGTCCGTTTGCTCAAAGTTAAGTAGGTGGTTCATTTTTATCCGTATTAAACTGTACTAATTATACCATGTAATTCCCATTTGGTCTTATATATTCAGATAGATTCCTTCGGCAAAATATCGGTTATAGTGGCTTATGGAGCGATATAGTGGGATTTAGGAGTAATTTCTCTAATTAACTTATGTTTTTCACGTCAGCACGAGAGTACTTTGATCAGGAAGTTCAACAACCTGACGAGAGCATCTGTTTAGCCAAGACGGCTTTATATATTGCACAGGAAGAATATCCAGCACTTGATGTTGAAGAATATCTCAATGCTCTGGATACAATGGCTGAGGAAGTAGGCGAACGGTTACCCAGTCCGCGCTATCCTTTGCGGGTAATTCAATGTATTAACCAATACCTTTATAGCGATTTGGGTTTTACGGGAAATCATCAGGATTATTATGATCCACGTAATAGTTTTTTGCATGAAGTGATCGATCGCCGCTTGGGTATTCCTATTAGTTTAGCACTAGTTTATCTAGAAGTAGCCAAGAGGATTGATTTTCCTATGGTAGGAGTCGGAATGCCCGGACATTTCCTCATCCGTCCAAATATTCCAGATATGGAAATTTTTGTGGATGCTTTTCATAGCGGAGAAATCATGTTTCCTCAAGATTGCGAAGCCAGGTTATCCCAAATCTATCAGCAACCAGTAACTCTCCAGCCAGAATTCTTAGCTGTGATTAGTCATCGCCAATTTTTAACGCGAATGTTATCGAATTTGAAGTATATTTACTTGAGACAGCAGGATTTTCTCCGGGCTTTAGCAGCGGTTGAAAGAATTTTGTTGCTGGTGGCTGATGATACTACTGAATTACGCGATCGCGGTTTACTCAACTATCAACTGGGGCGCTTTTCCCAAGCTATAATAGACTTAAACATTTATTTGAATAAAGTTCCTCATGCAGAAGATGCTATTATCGTTCGCCAACTATTAGCTAACTTACAAGCATCAGAAGGCTAAATCTAGAGCTTGACAATCAATCCTTCTGTTTCTGGATCAATAACAAAGCCTAATAAGTGTTAGGTTAGTTATAGATATTCCTTGAAATTTCCTTGTGCTGTTTCGCAAACCTATATCTGTATTCCTGAGTTGGACTGCTTTAATGTCCACACTCACAGCCTGTGCTCATGGTTATAACGCCAAAAGACTAGAGCAGTCTTTGGCGGCTGACCCTAGGTTACAAAATAGTCCTGCTTTTTTTGCACAACCCCAAGCTAAATCGCCACAATTAGCATCAATTGCATCTTCGGTTAAGTTACCGAGTAATTTTCCCGCAGAAATTCCTATTTATCCTAATTCCACCCTGGAATCTGTAACTCCCGCCCAAACTTTAGCAAATGGCTCTAATAGTCAAAAAACATTAACTATTTGGCATAGTACCGATCCTAGTAATTTTGTTACCAGCTTTTACAGTACTCAATTTTCCCAAAATAACTGGCAAATATTGCAAAAACCAATAGATGATGCTGATGGTTCATTTATGGCAAAGCGGAACAATTTGCTGGTTAATGTAGCTATTAAACCCGGTGCTTCTACGTCTCTAGAGCTAGAATACTCTCAAGGTGCTAATCAAGATACTAGTATAGCTAAACTCAATTCTCAGAATAGCTCCGTTAATATTCCTCAATCAGGAGACCCAGATTTTATCGGACCAGTGTTACTAGGTCAAAGTCAAGGAAAACAGCAAAATAACGATAACCAGATTTCTCGTGCTACTGCTAACGTTAATCATATTGCAACTGATACAATCAACAATACTAGTCAAATAAACCCTACATCTGGCTCTAATCCTCAAGAATTTAGCGATTTGGATCAAGTTCCTCCAGAATGGTCTCAACATATTCGGGACTTAGCTTTATTGGGTGTTTTGTCTGTAGAACCAAAGACAACAAACCAATTTGCGCCCAACAAAAACGTTACTCGTCGTGAGTATGCGCGTTGGCTGGTTGCTGCTAACAATGCTATGTATGCTAATGACCCAGCTAAACAAATTCGTCTGGCTTCAGATAGCAGTCAACCAGCTTTCAAGGACGTATCCCTCAAAGATGCTGATTTTCCCGCAATTCAAGGATTAGCATCTGCTGGATTAATCCCTAGTACTTTGTCAGGAGATACTACAGCTGTTTTGTTCCATCCTGATGCGCCCCTGACAAGAGAGCAGATGATTCTTTGGAAAGTCCCGTTGGATACACGCCTTGCATTACCTAATGCTAATTTAGATGCTGTGAAAGAAACTTGGGGTTTTCAAGATGCGGGGAAAATTGCACCTGCGGCTTTAAGAGCTGTATTGGCTGATTATCAGAGTGGTACACAAGCAAATACCCGGCGAATATTCGGCTATACTACTTTATTCCAACCTAAGAAGCCTGTGACTCGTGCTGAAGCAGCCATAAGCTTGTGGTATTTCGGGACTCAGAGTGAGGGGATTTCAGCATCTGAGGGTTTGAAGTTGAAAGGATAGGGAACTCTTGAGCAGAGGGGAAGAGGTTTTTGGCTAACTTGGGATTTTTCCACTTATCTGAGGATTGTTTTGGCGGCGATTCTGGTTTTTTTGAGTTCTGCTTGCGTCAATTCTTCGCCTGAAAGCAAACGGGTCGCAGAAGTTTGCAGGACTGTAGCTGCGTCATCGTCTCCCACTTGTAGAGCAGTTTTGGCGGCTGTTTGTAACATGGTGACTGCGCCAGCGCGATCGCCCTGCTGTAATTTAACTTCGGCTAATTGAGTTTGGCGATATTTGGCTAATGATAAAATTGACTGCTGTACTTGAGGATTAACTGTTGGTTTGTATCCCTCCATAACATTAATGTGTATAGGGACGAGGGGAGAAAGTAAACCTTGGCGATTGATTCCTGGATCATCATAGCGAATTTGGAGATGTCCTATTACCTGATTTCCCAAGGGAAGTTGTCCTAGATAGATATTGGCTAAAACTACCCTCTGTACACCTTTCATTAAGTCGCCTAACCGAACAATGAAGCTGCCATTAGGGTCGGTTTCTACTGATAATTCAATTGTATCTGGTGCAACTTGAGCAATTGGTTTCAGTTCTGCTAGTCGCACATTGGGGATAAAAGATAACAGTAAGTAAGCATTGGTTAAGCCTACAGACTGAATGCGGCGAAACAAACGATTAAATTGGAATACAGCTTGTTCAGGATTTTCAATATAAGCTAAAGTACCACCACCAGCATCAGCAACTTTTTCTAGCAGATCGTGATTCCAATCATTACCAAATCCCAGAGTGTTGATGGTTAAGCTAAACTTCGTAGCTTTTTGGGCTAGTGCTAAACAACGTTTATTATCATTATGACCAATTTCCCACTTCCAAATTTTTAAGCCAGTTTCTCCATGTCCATCTGTGAGTAAAAAGGCTTGGGAAACAGCACCTTTTGTACCTTTGAGCAGTTCTGTAATTCCCAGGGATAAGCCATCGGCGATGACTGTACCACCGCCAGCTTTCAGTTTGTCTTTCAGTTGTAATTTGATGCTCTCAGGATTTTGGACAATTTGATTGGGAATAATTACTGTAGCCATACCGGCGAAAGCAACTACAGAAATGCGATCGCCCTCTTTGAGTTGACTAACTAGCTCTTCTACTGCTTGAATCACATTTTTTATGGGTTCTCCATACATCGAACCGCTCTGATCCAGAATCAAGCATAAGTTTAGTGGTAAATCTGATTCAGATTCACTACCAATTGCACAAAGCGAAATTTCTAACTGACGTTGGCTGTTGGCTTTCGCCGCATCAACCTGGGGGTCATTGAGTGTCGATAGTAATTGAACTTTCATTTTTGGGGTGAATCTTGCAACACAGTTTTCGAGACAATGCGAGTTTTCTTGCGATCGCCTTCGGACAAATCCTCCCCTGCTTGCAAGCGCGTAGCTGAAGTTTGTAATACCGTTGCTGCGCTTTTATCTCCCATTTGCAAAGCTGTTTTAGCAGCAGTTTGCAGCATAGTAGCTGCACCAGATCGATCACCCTGAAGTAATTTAGTTTCAGCTAACTGGGTTTGACGATACTTGGCTAAAGCTAAAATAGCTTGCTGGACTTGGGGGTCAGTGTTGGGTTGGTAAGACCTGGTGAGATTCACGTAAACTGGGAGATTAGGGGAAAATAAGCCCATTTGGTGCATTGCTGGATCGTCGTAGCGGACTTGAACATTGGCGATCGCCTGTCTACCTTCTGGTAACTGTCCCAAATAAATATTAGCTAAAACTATCCGCTCGACATCTTTCATTAAATCACCCAATCTGACTCCGATACGTCCATCAGCTTCCTGTTGTAAAGGTAATTCAATTGTATCGGGAGCCACCTGAGCAATAGGTTTAAGTTCAGCCAAGCGCACATTGGGCATGAGAGAGAATAACAGATAAGCATTGGTCAGAGCCACCGTTTGCATTCGGCTAAATAGGCGACTAAATTCCTGTATTGCTTGTTCTGGGTGTTGAATATATGATAATGCGCCTAGACCAGCATCCGCAATTTTTTCTAAGACATCTTGATTCCAGTTATTCCCGAATCCTAAAGCACTTAGGGTTAAATTATAACTAGCTGCTAATTGGGCAAATTTTAAGCAACGCTCATTATCGCCATGTTCATTTTCCCCATCTGTGAGGATAAAGCCTTGGGATATAACATTAGTCTCCTTTTTCCCTTTGGCTAACTCCTCTATACCCAAACGGAGACCTTCATCAATTGATGTTCCTCCATCAGCAGAAAGACGATGGATTTGTTGTTTGATAAATTCTCGGTCTTGAATATGCTGATTGGGTACTAAAACTTTCGCTCGATGATCGAATACGATAATGCTTAAACGGTCTTGTTCCGTTAAACGATCAACTAGTTCCACTGCCGCCTTTTTCACCATTTCCATGGGTTTACCATTCATGGAACCACTATGATCCAGAATTAAGCATAAGTTTAACGGTAACTTATGTCCTAAATTATCTGCGATCGCCGAGACATAAATAGCTAACTGACGCTGACTACTAAATTGATTTGTGTCTATGTTAGTATCATTTAATGCTAGTCGTAAATTAATCTTCATCATCGTTATTCCTCATCTCAAGGTATATAGTAGGTTGATTTATAGATTTCACAAATTTTACAAATTTCATAAAAACTTAAAACATCAAATCTCAGAGATTGACGTACTTGAGTAAACTTTTCAGCTTTGCACTATATCGTAGTATCATTCTACCCAAATCCCTCAGAAATTCTGAACCCCTTTCCTCCCCCGCTCCCCTGCTCAAGAGCTCCCCTCTCTTCAGTCAAACACGGAAATCCACACCTGAACAGAATGCGAGGGACACGTTAGGATGTATTACAGTTAATGGCATAATTTCAGGCTATCAGTTTTTATGGATATTTCCCCCGTCAAGGCTGTGCAAGCCCCTTACTACGGTGATAATTTCTACCGGAGACCACCACCAGATTTACCCTCCTTACTGCTGAAAGAGCGAATTGTCTATCTGGGAATGCCTCTGGTACCAGCTGTCACAGAATTGATTGTAGCTGAATTACTGTATTTACAGTCTGATGACCCCGAAAAGCCAATCAAAATCTACATCAACTCTACTGGTACTTCTGGTTATAGTGGCGAGCCGATCGGCTTTGAAACCGAAGCATTTGCTATCTATGACACTATGAAGTACATTAAACCTCCCATCCATACAATATGTATTGGTTCGGCAATGGGTATGGCAGCAATGCTTCTAGGTGCTGGTACAAAAGGTTGCCGCGCTAGTCTACCACACTCTACAATTATCTTACACCAGCCTAAGAGTTACGCTCAAGGACAAGCCACAGACATTCAAATTCGCGCTCAGGAAGTAATTGCTAATAAGCTGTCAATGGTTGATATTCTGGCTGCTACAACTGGGCAAACACCAGAAAAAATTACCAAGGATATGGATCGTCTGTATTACATGACTCCTTATCAAGCTAAGGAATATGGTTTGATCGACCGCGTTTTTGAGAAGGAAGAACTCGCTCATCCACCACTTCCTGCTAGCGTCCTCTAAGTCAATTGTAGAGCTTTCCCATCACCTAATGACAAACGGAGTAATAAAATGCCTATAGGCGTTCCTAAAGTTCCTTACCGGATGCCCGGAGGGCAGTATACAGATTGGATTAGCATTTATGATCGCCTATACCGCGAAAGAATTATCTTTCTTGGGAGGGATGTGGATGATGAAATTGCTAATCAAATTATTGCTGTCATGCTTTACCTAGATTCTGAAGACCCAGGTAAAGATATTTTTCTCTACATTAATTCTCCTGGAGGTATGGTTACCTCTGGAATGGCAATTTTCGACACAATGCAACACATCAAATCTGATGTTGTTACCATTTGTGTAGGATTAGCTGCTTCTATGGGTTCTTTCCTATTAACCACAGGAGCCAAAGGGAAACGCATGGCTCTACCTCATTCGCGGATTATGATTCACCAACCGTCAGGAGGTACAAGAGGACAAGCGACAGATATTGAAATCGAAGCTCGCGAAATTCTGCGGATTCGTCATCAACTCAATCAAATTTATGCCGATACAACCGGTCAACAGATAAATAAAATTGAGAAAGACATGGATCGAGACTTCTTTATGTCTGCTCAAGAAGCTAAAGAATACGGTTTAATTGACCGCGTGATTGAAGAACGTCCCTAATGAAGCAGGGGAGCAGGGGAGCTCTTGAGCAGGGGAGCAGAAATTGCTACTTAAATGTTAAAATAGGAATTAAGTTACTAATTTTTGTACACACTCCTACTAACTACTTTTCCTCCCCTGCTCCCCTACCCCCCTACCCCCTTACCTATTCCACACCCATTTGTTCATGATCGATCCTGGAGATTGTTATCGTTTATTAGGTCTTA
>Ga0116226_10003906_pt1 | contig 13146 bp, 12 predicted proteins | sample S1TSphfallax_FD_89692 | JGI IMG/M metagenome (GOLD analysis project Ga0116226, IMG submission 89692) | Host-associated microbial communities from peat moss isolated from Minnesota, USA - S1T2_Fa - Sphagnum fallax MG | ecosystem: Host-associated > Plants > Peat moss > Unclassified | place: USA...
AGCCCAATGTCGTGTTCAGCCCGCTATTTCGCTACGAGAGCGTGACGCTGATGAGCCCCCGCCACCGCTTGGCCGCCAAGGCCTACATGGAAGCCCGCGATTTCGCCGACGAAACCCTGATCACCTACCCCGTGCCGGACGAAATGCTCGATGTCATGAAACATTGCCTGATCCCGGCCGGCATCAACCCCAAACGGCGCACGGCAGAGCTTACCGTGGCCATTTTGCAGCTGGTCGCGAGCGGTCGCGGCATCGCCGCGCTGCCCTCCTGGACCGTGGGCAACTACCTCCAAAGGGGTTATGTCGTATCGCGGCCCATCGGGCCGCAGGGCTTGCGTTGCGAACTGTACGCCGCGACCACGAGCGCGGGCGCCGAGGCCGCGTACATCCGCGAATTCATTGCCATGACCCGCTCGCAAAGCCTGACCGAACTCGCCGGGGTCACGGCGTTGTGAGGCACGTAACCGTCGGTCAACGTCCGTAGAAAAGCCACGATCGCCTTGACGTCGGCCTGGCTCAGCGCCGGCCGCTCACCCACCCGTCGACCGAATGGCGCGCCGCGCTCCAAGTTGCGCTGGTAGGGGGCCGGGACGTCATCGAACTTCTGGATGTGGTCGCCGCCGCGCCGGCGGTCGCCGCGACCCACGTCGGCGCTGCGCGGGTACCATCGCTCGGGTCGCGTGTCCCGCTCGGCGTAGAAACGCACCGCGTCCTCGAGGCTGTGGACCACGCCGTTGTGGAAAAACACCTGGCGAATGGCGACGTTGCGCAGTGACGGCGTGCGAAACAGGCCGCAAACCTCTTTGCGCCCGGCGAGGTCGGTACGCAACGGGCCGCACACGCCGAGATCGAAATACCGCGGGTCCGCGTTCGCGGGTATCGCGGCATTGCGCGGCACTCCGAGGCCCGCGTAGCCGAAATCGGTGAACTGCGGAAAGGCACCCTCGCGGATCGCGCTGATGTGGCAGCGCGCACAGTTGCCGCGGGCCGGATCGTTGAAGGCCTCGAGGCCGCGTTGCTCCTCGGCCGACAGCGCCGTCTGGTGGCGCAGCCACGCATCGTACTTGCTGGTGTAGGGATAGAACTCGCTCGGCTCCTGCTGAAAGGTTTCGAGCGCCCGCAGAACACCCTGAAAGGCGAGCGCAGGATCCGCGAATACCCGCTCGCCGAATGTCGCGCGAAATTGCGCCGCCGCGGCGCCGCGCTGCACCCGGGCCACCACGGCCGTGAAATCAGCGTTGGCCATCTCAAAGGGCGACAGCAAGGGGATGCGCGCCTGATCGTGGGTGGAATCGGAACGGCCGTCCCAGTTGTGGCCGCCGGTCGGCCCCTGGTCCATGGAATCATCGCCCTCATCGTCGACATGGTGCAGGGTGAACGGCGGTAGATTTTGCTGGTACTCGAGCGAAGGCACGGCGCGCAGGCCGGGCTGCGTCCCATCGATGCCGGCGCGCACGACGGCGTCGGCCTTGGGCGGTCCATAGGCATGCGCGGGGCTGTGGCAACTGGCGCAGGAGGTCTTGCCCGATGCCGACAGCGTGGGATCGAAGAACAGGGCCCGCCCGAGCGCCGATAGCGCCGGGGCGGACGGCGGCGTCTCGAAGTGATTGGCGTAGAAGGCGTGCGACGCCGCGTCCGCGCCGCACAGCGCCGGCACGGCGCAAAACGCCACAATCCACGCCCCCGCCGCGCGCCACGCCCCCGCCGCGCGCCACGCCCCCGCCGCGCGCCACGCCCCCGCCGCGCGCCACGCCCCGGCGATCCGCAGCGCCGCGCTGTGCCGCCGCATCGTCAGTGAACGGTGCCACCGGCGTCGGTCGCCGCCGTCACGCTAAAGAGCTGTGCCACGTCCACCGCATCGAACACGTACGCGCGATTACAGAAGTCGCAGCGCACCTCGACCGCCCCTTGCTCGGCCAGAATCGAGCGGGTTTCGACCTCGCCAAGTCCCGTCAGCATGCCGCTCACCCGCTCGCGTGAACACCGGCAGCGAAAGAACACGGGCGCGGGCTCGAACAACCTGAGGTCATCCTCATTGAACAGCCGGTGCAGGATCTGTTCATCGGCGAGGTTGCGTAATTCGTCGGACGTGAGCGTGGCACCGATCAATTGCACGCGCCGCCACGCATCGTCGATCGCGGCCGGGTCCGTCTCGCCCGCACTGCGCCCGGCGGCACCTCCGCCCGCGCCGCCCGCCTCCGGCAGCCGCTGCAACAACATGCCGGCGGCGCCGTGCTGATCGGCGTGCAACCAGAGGCGCGTCGGCAGCTGTTCAGAGTTCTCGAAGTACACCTGTAAAGAGTCGGCGAGCCGCGCGCCGCTGATCGGCACGATTCCCTGATAACGCTGTGCGCCGTCGTCACTTTCCATCGTCACGGTGAGGTTACCGGCGCCGATCAGCGCTGCAACGCCGCCCTCGGCGCCGAGTGCGCCCGCGGCCGCCAATGCCTCATCGCGATAGCGCGCGAGGCCGCGCACACCGAGACCGCTGGTACATTGCGCGAGCAGGAGGTGCACCGGACCCGCGCCTTGCAGTTGCAGCGACAGTACGCCGTCGAACTTGATGGTGGCGGCCAGCAACAAGGCGGCGACCACCGCCTCGCCCAGGGCCGTGCGAATCGCTTCCGGATAGTCGCGATGCTCGATCAGCGCCCGCCATGACGCATCGAGGTGCACGAGGTGTCCTCGAATGGGGTAGTGCTCGAAGATAAATCGATGCAGAGAATCGCGGTCGTGCATCCTACGCGGCACCGCCGAGTTTGGTTTTCAGCAACTCATTGACCCGCGCCGGATTCGCCTTGCCGCCGGTGGCCTTCTGGACTTGACCCACGAAGAACCCGAACAGCTTGTCCTTGCCCGATCGATAGTCGGCGAGTTGCTTCGGGTTCGCGGCGATCACCGCATCGATCACCGCCTCGATCGCGCCGCTGTCGGTGATCTGGCGCAAGCCTTGCGCATCGATGATCTCGTCCGCCGACTTGGCCGAGGTCCACAACGCCTCGAACACGTCCTTGGCGATCTTGCCTGAGATCGTCGCATCGACGATACGCACCAACAATCCACTGAGGCGGGCGGGGGAGACGCGCGCCGCGCTGATGTCGAGGTTGTCTCGATTGAGCGCACTCGACAGTTCGCCCATGACCCAATTCGCCGCGAGCTTCGCCTGCGCGCTGGCCGCTTCCCCGAGCGCCGACCGCAGCTCCGCGAGCACGGCCTCGAAATACGCGCCGAGTTCGCGGCTGGCGCTCAAGACGCCCGAATCGTAGGCCGACAGACCCAGTTCCCGCTCGAAGCGCGCCGCCTTTTCATCCGGCAGCTCCGGCAGCGTGGCGCGCACGTCCGCGATGAACGCCGCATCGATCGCCACCGGCAGCAAATCCGGATCGGGGAAGTAGCGATAGTCGTTCGCCTCCTCCTTCGAGCGCATCGAGCGGGTTTCATCCTTGTCCGAATCGTACAAGCGCGTTTCCTGGGCAACCTTGCCACCGCTCTCGATCAGGTCGATCTGGCGGGCAACTTCGTAATGGATCGCCTTCTCGACGAAACGGAAGGAGTTCAAATTCTTGATCTCGGCGCGCGTGCCGAACTTTTCCTGGCCCCGCGGCCGCACCGAGACGTTGGCATCACAGCGGAAGGAGCCTTCTTGCATGTTGCCGTCGCAGATCTCGAGATAGCGCACCAGCGTGTGCACCTTCTTCATGTAGGCCACCGCTTCCTTGGCCGAACGCATGTCAGGCTCGGAGACGATTTCGAGCAGCGGGGTGCCGGCACGGTTCAAGTCGATGCCGCTGGCGTTGGTCAAACCCTCATGCAGCGATTTCCCCGCATCCTCTTCCAGATGGGCGCGCGTGATACCGATGGTCTTGCTGACGCCGTCGTCGAGCAGCACGCGCAGCGTGCCGCGGCTCACGATGGGTAGCTCGTACTGACTGATTTGATAGCCCTTCGGCAGATCGGGATAGAAATAATTTTTGCGCGCGAACACCGAGTGCGGCGCCACCGTGGCGCCAATCGCGAGTCCGAATTTGACCGCCATGCGCACTGCCTCGGCGTTGAGCACGGGCAGCACACCGGGGTAGGCCAAGTCGACGAGGCTCGCCTGGCTGTTCGGTGGTGCGCCATAGGCGGTCGCGGCGCTCGAAAAAATCTTCGAGCGCGTGGCGAGCTGCGCATGGATCTCGAGTCCGATGACGACTTCCCAATCGGCCATCACTCGTACCCCCGCGCGGTCTCAAGATGCCAGCGGGTGGCGCGCTGGAATCGATCCGCCGCATGCAGCAGCTTGCCCTCGGAGAAATGGGGTCCGATCAGTTGCAGACCCATCGGTAGTCCGTCGACGAAGCCGCAAGGCACCGACATGGCCGGCAATCCCGCCAGATTGGCGCCGATCGTGTAAATGTCGTTCAAGTACATCGTGACCGGGTCTTCGACCTTGGCGCCGAGGCCGAAAGCCGGCGTCGGTGTGGTGGGTCCAATCACGAGGTCGACCGCGGCGAAGGCGGCCCGAAAGTCATCGGTGATGAGGCGCCGCACCTTTTGGGCTTTCAGGTAGTAGGCATCGAAGTAACCGGCCGACAGCACATAGGTTCCGGTCATGATGCGCCGTTTTACCTCGGCGCCGAAACCTTCCCCGCGCGAGCGCTTGTACAGATCGACGAGATCCTTGGGCTCCGCGCAGCGATAGCCGAAGCGCACGCCGTCGAAGCGCGATAGATTCGAGGAGCACTCCGCCGGCGCGACCACATAATACGTGGGCACCGACAACGGCAGGTTCGGCAGACTCACCTCCTGCGTGGTGGCGCCCAAGCCCGTCAGCACCTCGAGTGCCGCGTGAATGAGCGCTGCGTTGCGCGGCTCCAAGCCGTCGAAGAATTCGCGCAGCAGTCCGATCTTGAGTCCCGCGAGAGGTGCTCCGGCCGCGTCCGGCGCCGCCAGCAACGCCGTGTAATCGGGCACCGGCACGTCGACGCTGGTCGAGTCGAGGGGATCGAAACCCGCCATCGCCTTGAGTACCGCGGCCGCATCCGCCGCCGACCGCGCGAACACACCCGCCTGATCCAGGCTCGAGGCGAAGGCGACGATGCCATAGCGCGAGACGCGCCCATAGGTGGGCTTGATCCCGGTCACACCGGTCAATGCGGCCGGCTGTCGGATCGATCCGCCGGTGTCGGTGCCGGTCGCATAGGGCGCAAGCCCGGCGGCCAGCGCCGCGGCCGAACCACCCGAGGAACCGCCGGGCACCTTGGTCGGATCCCAGGGGTTCTTCACCGCGCCGTAATAGCTCGTTTCATTCGAAGACCCCATCGCGAACTCGTCCATGTTGGCCTTGCCCAACATGACCGCGCCGGCCGCCTTCAGTCGCGCCACCACCGTGGCATCGTAGGGAGCGACGAAGTTGTCCAACATCCGCGACCCGCAACTGGTGCGCACGCCATCGGTACAAAAGATGTCCTTGTGGATGAGCGGGATGCCGAGCAGAGGTCCGCGCTCGCCCGCCGCAAGCCGTAAGTCCGCCTCGGCCGCCGCGTTCTGCGCGGCGTCCGCGGTCACGGTGATGAGCGCGTTCAATGCCGGGTTCAGGCGCTCGATGCGCGCCAGAAAGTGTCGGGTGAGCGCAACGCTCGTCGTCTCGCCAGCCGCGAGACGGGCCGCGAGCTCAGCTAGGGTCAATGTATGCAGCATCGTCACGCTCGGCGTCGGGTTCCTACTCGATTACTCGCGGCACGACATACAAGCCGGCCTGTACCGAGGCAGCATTCTCTTGGTATTTGACGTGATTGTCCCGATCCACGACCACATCCGGGCGCAGCCGTTGCTGCTGACCGTCCAGGGGATGCGCCATGGGCAGGACACTGCCGGTGTCGACGCGCGACAGCTCGTCGACGAAATTGACGATGCTCGACAGGCTGGTCACGTAGACCGGCATCTCGTGTTCGGTGATCGACAGCCGTGCGAGGTGCGCGATCTTTTCGACGTCTTGACGGGTTAGGCTCATAGGGATTCGAAAAGTGCGCGCGAGTGCGCATTTTTCGTTCCCGCGCATCATACACGTTGCCTTGTTATATGTCTTATCGGTTGTTACATTAGCGCCAACTTTTTTCACCCCTTCGCACTCGAAAAAGACCCCATGTTCAAACGCCTTAGAGGTTATTTCTCCAATGACCTCTCAATCGATCTTGGCACCGCCAACACGCTGATCTACGTCCGAGAACGCGGCATCGTCCTCAATGAACCCTCGGTCGTTGCGGTGCAGGACGAACCCACCCGCGGCGGCAAGATCATCGTCGCGGTCGGCGTAGAAGCGAAAAACATGTTGGGCCGGACCCCCGGCCACATCACCGCGGTCCGCCCCATGAAAGACGGCGTCATCGCCGATTTCACCTACACCGAAAAGATGCTGCAGTACTTCATCAAGAAGGTGCACGGCAACCGTTTCTTGAGCCCGAGCCCCCGCGTCCTGGTATGCGTCCCGTTCGGCTCCACCCAGGTCGAACGGCGCGCGATCAAGGAATCGGCCGAAGGCGCCGGCGCACGCAGCGTCGATATCGTCCCCGAGCCCATGGCGGCCGCGGTGGGTGCGGGCCTGCCGGTCCAGGAGGCACGCGGCTCGATGGTGCTCGACATTGGTGGCGGAACCTCGGAAGTCGCCGTGATTTCCTTGAATGGCATCGTCTATGCGGCCAGCGTCAGAATCGGCGGCGACAAGTTCGACGAAGCCATCACCAATTACGTGCGCCGCAATTACGGCATTCTGATCGGTGAGGCCACCGCCGAGCGCATCAAACTCGAGATCGGCTCGGCCTATCCCGGCCAACAAGTGCGTGAAATTTCGGTCAAGGGCCGGAACCTGTCGGAGGGCGTGCCGCGCAGCTTCACGCTCAATTCGAACGAGATCCTCGAGGCCTTGCAGGAACCTTTGCAAGGCATCGTCGGGGCCGTCAAACAGGCCCTGGAACAGACTCCTCCCGAACTCGGTGCCGATGTCGCGGAACGCGGCATCGTCCTCACCGGCGGCGGCGCGCTGCTCCGGGACGTCGATAAACTTCTCATGGAAGAAACCGGTTTGCCCGTCGTCGTGGCGGACGATCCGCTCACCTGCGTGGCGCGCGGTGGCGGCCGGATCCTCGAGCTCACCGAGGAACACGGACCGGGCATTTTCGGATTGGAGTAATGCACGCGACCAAGAGCCTGTCTGCTCCTCCCCTGGGCCATGGTCGCATTTCGTAATACCGACACCTCGGGTCGCACCTCCGGGCTGTTGCTCCGCTGCGTGCTGTACTGCCTGCTCGCCTTGGGATTGATCATCACCGACAAACGCTACGATCACCTGGGCGACATCCGGCGCTTTCTGTCCGTGGTCGCCTACCCGCTCGAGGTCGTGGTCGCGAGTCCGTTCCAAGGATGGGACTGGTTCCGTGAAAGTGTCTCGACGCGCGAAACTCTGCAGGCCGACAAGCAGAAGCTCGAGGCGGCTCTGCGCGTCGCCAATTTCAAGCTCCAGCGCTACGAGGCGCTCGAGGCGGAGAGTCAACGCCTGCGCGCGCTCAGGACCAACACCGCGGCCGTCGCCAGCCACTTCCTGATCGGCAACATCATGCACTTGGACCTCGATGCCTTCCGCCAGCGGGTGCTGGTCGACAAGGGTGCCCACGACGGCGTGTTCGTCGGTCAAGCCGTGCTCGACTCGGGCGGCGTGTTCGGCCAGGTGGCGCGCGTCGAGCAACTGACCAGCGAAGTCATCCTCATCAGCGACCCGACGCACGAGATCCCCGTCCAGGTGAACCGCAACGGCCTGCGCACGATCGCGGTGGGCACGGGCGACAGCCATCTGCTCAAACTCCCCTACCTGCCAACCAGCGCCGATATCATCGCCGGCGATTTATTGGTGACCTCCGGGCTGGGCGGCGGCTTTCCCGCGGGCTATCCGGTGGGCACCGTCGCCGAAGTGAAGCGCGATCCGGCGCAATCGTTGGCGGATGTGGATGTGCGACCGGCGGCGGCTCTCGACCGCACCAGCGAGGTGATGTTCGTCTGGCTGAACGTGGCCGACGACACGCCGGCCCCTGCCCCAGCCGCGGCGCCCGCGCCCCCGCCAGCCCGCGCCACCGCACGCAACGAAGCGCCTGCCCACGGCGCGGCGCCACCGCCATGATGCGCGACGACCCGGTGCGGCGCGTGCCGATGGCCCTGTCGGCGCTGGTGGCCCTGGCCCTCGCGGTCGTCCCCTTGCCCGCGGCCATCGACGCATTCCGCCCCGACTTTCTGGTACTGGTGGTCTTCTACTGGTCGATCGAATCGCCGCGCGCCGGCGGGCTCGCCCTGGCGTTCTTCGCCGGGTTGACGCTGGACGTGGTCCGCGGCGTGGTCTTGGGACAGCATGCGCTCGCCCTCACGTTGATGGCGGCGTGGGCCACGCATCTGCGGCTGCGCCTGCGGGTGTTCTCGACGCTGTCGCAATCGCTGACGATTTTTGCTCTCTTGACCGGCTACCAGTTCATACTATTCTGGATCGATGGCGCCACCGGCAATCCGGTGACCACCTTCAGCCGCTGGTTGGCACCGGTCATCGGCGCCATCTTCTGGCCGCTCATCGCCGGCGTCTTGAGCCGGCTGCACGATCGGTGACCGCCCCATGATATTCGACGAATTATCACCTTCGCGCACCCGCCGCACGCTCTCGGCAGGAAGTCGCACGTTGCGTGCCTTGGGCTTGGATGGCCCGCTCACCGGCGTGCTCGCCATCATCGTCTGCATCGGGATCCTGGTGGTCTACAGCGCCTCCGGGCAGAACGTGAAGATGGTCGAACACCACCTGGCCAACATCGCCATCGCGGTGGCCGCGATGCTGGCGCTCGCGCGGCTGACCACGCCGCAATACCTTCGGCTGTTCGCACCGTTCGCCTATGTCATCGGCATCCTGCTGTTGCTGGTGGTCGCGGCCACGGGCCACATCGGCAAGGGGGCGCAGCGCTGGCTCGACATCGGCTTCCTGCGCTTCCAGCCCTCCGAGATCATGAAGCTCGCCGTGCCGATGATTTGCGCCTGGTACATGCACGAACGACCGCTACCGCCCACGTTCAGGGATTTGATCGTGATGGGGCTGATGATCGGCCTGCCGACGGCCCTCATCGTGGTCCAACCCGACCTGGGCACCGCGCTCTTGATCGCGGCGTCGGGCCTCATCGTGATGTTGCTGGCGGGACTTCAGGTGCAGATCATTCTGGTGTTCATTCCGTTGCTGCTCACCGCCGCGTGGGCGGGCTGGCACGTCATTCACGAATACCAGCGCCAGCGCATCCTCACCTTCTTGAACCCCGAGAATGACCCACTCGGCGCGGGCTATCACATCATCCAGTCCCAGATCGCCATCGGCTCGGGTGGAGTCTTCGGCAAGGGCTACATGAACGGCAGCCAGGCGCAGCTCGAATTCCTGCCCGAACGCTCGACCGATTTCATCTTCGCCGTGATCGGCGAGGAATTTGGTCTGTTGGGCCAGTTGTTGCTGATCGTGCTCTACGGCGCGGTGATCGGACGCGCCCTTTATCTCGCCAATCAAGGTCAGGACACCTTCTCGAGACTGACCGGCGGCGCCATCGCGTTGAGCTTCTTCGTGTACGTGTTCGTCAACTCCGGAATGGTGAGCGGCATACTGCCGGTGGTGGGCGTGCCGCTCCCGCTCATCAGCTACGGTGGCACCTCGATGGTCACGCTGCTGGCGGGCTTCGGGATATTGATGTCACTGCATTCGCATCGCAAGCTGATCGGCTCATGAGCGGCGCCAGCCTCACCGCGCGCGCCGGATCGCCGTTGTGGGGTCTCGTGCTCGCGCTCGCCGCCATCCCGAACGTGTACGCGATCGACATCCATCGCCCGGAGGTCAAGAGCTTCATCGATGACGTGGCACAGAAGGACGACATCTCCAAGCATCAATTGAAGAAGCTCCTCAAAGCCGCCAAGAGCCAGCAGTCGATCATCGACGCCATGAACCGCCCGGCGGAGAAAGCCAAACCCTGGTTCGAGTATCGCGCGATTTTTCTGACCGATCGGCGCATTCGCGAGGGCACCGACTTCTGGCTGGCGCATCGACGCGAGCTCGACCGCGCCAGCGTACGCACCGGCGTGCCGCCCGAATACATCGCCGCCATCATCGGCGTGGAGACCTTCTACGGCCACCTGACCGGCTCGTTCCGCGTCCTCGATGCGCTGACGACGCTGGCCTTCGACTTTCCGGCGCGGGCGCCGTTCTTCCGCGATGAGCTGGAACAATTCGTGCTGTTGAGCCGTGACCTCAAGCTCGACCCGTTGACCGTGAAAGGATCTTACGCGGGTGCAATGGGCGCTCCGCAGTTCATGCCCTCGAGCTACCGTCGTTACGCCATCGACGCGAGCGCCGACGGACGCATCGATTTGTGGAACGACTGGTCGGATGTATGCGCCAGCGTTGGCAACTACCTGAAGGAACATGGCTGGAATTCCGGCGAGCCCGTGCTCACCGAAGCGACCGTGGATGCCGCCAAGTCCGCCGACCTCGACGGACACAAGCTCGAACTCGCCGATACGGTCGCGTCGCTGCAATCGAAGGGCGTCAGTTTCGACAGCCCACTGCCGCCCGAGGCTCCGGCGCTATTGGTGGCGGCCGACGAAGCCGACGGCGTGCATTGGCGCGTGGGCTATAATAATTTTTTCGTGATCACGCGCTACAACCATAGCGCACTGTACGCGATGGCCGTCTATGAACTCGCCGCCGCGGTCAAGCAACGCATCCTCGAGCAGGATGCGGCGCAGAGCGCGGCGACCGCGGCGGCGACAGGGGCCGCGACGCCGGCCATACGCACCGACGCGGGCCGCGGCCCAGGCGTGGGCGCCGGACCGTGACGCCAGCGCGCCTGCGCAACCCCGCTCTAGGATTCGTCACCGTCGCCTGCCTCGCAGGCTGTTTCTCCGCCCCACCGCGCGCATTGCGCGAGCATCCCGCTCCTGAATCGCCGGCAACGCCGCCGCCCGCGGCCGCCGTCCCGGCCCCACCCATCGCGCCGCAATTCGTTCCCGATGCCATCCCGCGTGTCGAACCCCGCTCACGCTATGGCAACCCGCCTTATTACGATGTGTTCGGCAAGCGCTACTACGTGCTGGCATCGAGTGTCGACTATGTCGAGCGCGGCGTCGCCTCCTGGTATGGCCCCGGATTCCACGAACTGCTCACATCGACGCGCGAACCCTATGACATGTACGCGATGACGGCCGCGCACAAAACCCTGCCGCTGCCGGCCTACGTCCGCGTCACCAATCTGCAGAACGGCCGCAGCGTCGTCGTGCGGGTCAACGATCGCGGCCCGTTCGTCGGTAATCGCATCATCGATCTGTCCTACTCGGCCGCAGCGCGGCTCGACATGCTGCGCGACGGCACTGCCATGGTCGAGGTGCGGGCCATCGACCCGAGCCAACCGCTGCCGCCAGCGAATGTGCCGTTGACCGCTGCGACACCGTTACCGGTCGCCGCGCCGTTGCCCGCAGCAACGGCGACACCGGCCGCGCCGCCGTTGTCCGCCGCCGCGCCGCTGTCGGGCGGCGACGCCACGCCGCCGGCAGCGCATCCGCCCCTTTTCGTACAGGCCGGCGCCTTCGCCGATCCGGCCAATGCCGAGCACCTGGCGGACAAACTGCGCGGCAGCCGCTTCGGCAGCATTTTCATTCGGCATGACCTGATTGCCGGTCGCAGCCTGTATCGTGTGCGGATCGGACCGGTACCCGATGTACCCGAGTTCGATCGCATCGTAGCGGCGCTCGCGCGAGTGGGCGTGCACGACGCGCAACTCGCACTCAATTAGCGCGCAGCCACCCAACCTCGGTAAACTCACGGGCTATCCACGCGAGGTGAGCTTGTCCATGTTTCGTCCGTTCTTGAGTTTCGTTCTGATCGCGATCTGCGCGACCACCTCCACCGCCGCATTCGCCGCCGAGGTCCCGATTCCACCGGCCCCGACCGTCGAAGCCAAGGCTTATATCTTGGTCGACTTCCACACGGGGAAAGTGCTCGCGGCGCAAAACGCCGTGCAGCGGCTCGAGCCGGCGAGCCTCACCAAACTGATGACCGCCTACATCGTGTTCGGCGAACTGGCCTCGGGCAAGCTCAAGCTCGATGAGCAGGTCAACGTCAGCGAACATGCCTGGCGCTCCGAGGGCTCGCGCACGTTCATCGAACTCGGCAAGCCGGTGTCGGTGGAGTTGCTGGTCTTGGGCATGATCGTCCAATCGGGCAACGACGCCACCATCGCGCTCGCCGAACGGATTGGCGGTACGGAAGAGACCTTCGTGCAGCTGATGAACGAGAACGCCAAGCGTTTGGGGATGGTGGGTACCCACTTCCAGAACAGCAGCGGGTTGCCCGCCCCGGACCACTACACCACCGCGCGCGACATGTCGCTGCTGGCGGTGGCCATGATCCGCGACTTCCCGCAGTACTATAAGTACTACTCGGTGCGTGAGTTCGAACACAACGGCATCAAACAGCAAAACCGCAATGGCTTGCTCGGCCGCGATCCGAGCGTGGACGGCTTGAAGACCGGCCATACCGATTCGGCCGGCTACTGCCTGATCACCTCGGCGTTGCGCGACGGCATGCGCTTGATCTCGGTGGTGCTCGGGTCGGGCAGCATGAAAGGGCGTGAAGACGCGAGCGCGGCTCTGCTCAACTATGGTTTCAACTTCTACGCGACCCCGCTGGTTGCCAAGGCCGGCACCGCGCTCGGATCGACTCACGTGTGGAAGGCCGCCGAGACCCCGGTGAGCGTCGGCGTCAAGAACGACCTGTACGTGACGGTGGCACGCGACCAGGCGAATGACATCAAGACCGCGGTGGAAATCGAGCCCCGTTTGATCGCGCCGCTGGCGCAAGATGCCACGGTCGGCCAGCTCCATGTGACCCTGGGCAACCAGACGCTCGAGACGGTGCCCCTGCACCCGCTTCAGAGCGTGGCCTCGGGCAGCTGGTGGCGACGTTTGATCGACACGATCCGTCTCTGGTTCGCGTAAGCGGACCGAAGCCAACCACTCGCCGGAACACCGCCGCCATGAACACCCCATTGCAGGAATTTCCCAGCGAGTTCCCGATCAAGGTGGTCGGCCGCCAGGACGGCGACGTGCGCA
>Ga0116226_10003907_pt1 | contig 13146 bp, 14 predicted proteins | sample S1TSphfallax_FD_89692 | JGI IMG/M metagenome (GOLD analysis project Ga0116226, IMG submission 89692) | Host-associated microbial communities from peat moss isolated from Minnesota, USA - S1T2_Fa - Sphagnum fallax MG | ecosystem: Host-associated > Plants > Peat moss > Unclassified | place: USA...
CAGACCTACCGGCGCAAGGCCCAGGAATTGGTGCTGGCGGTATGGCTGGAGGCGCACTTCAGCAAGAAGCAGATCCTGGCGCTCTATCTGAACCGGGTCAATTTCGGCGGCGGCGCCACCGGGATCGAGGCGGCCTCCCAGCGCTATTTCAACAAGCCCGCCGCCAAGCTGACCCTGGGCGAAGCGGCGCTTCTGGCGGCCACGATGAAGGGCCCCTCGCGCTACAATCCCGCCGCCAACAGCGCCCGGGCCGCCAAGCGCGCCACCCTCGTCATCGACAAGATGTATCAGATGGGCGCGATCACCGCCCAGGCGCGGGACGAGGCCTTCCGCTCGCCCGTGCGCGTCTCCTCCCGCCTCGCCGACCAGCGCGCCCTTTATTTCGTCGACTGGCTGGACGGTCAGGTGCGCGCGCGCTTGGGCGAACCCACCCACGACCTGGTGGTGGAGACGACCCTGGACCTCCCCATCGAGGCGGCGGCCGAGCAGTCCGTCCGCGCCGGCGTCGGCGCCCACGGGGATGTGGGCGTCAAGCAGGCGGCCCTGGTGGCCATGGACGGGGAGGGGCGCATCCGCGCTTATGTGGGCGGCGCCGACTACGGCGAGAGCCAATATGATCGGGCCAGCGCGGGCGAGCGTCTGGCCGGCTCGGCCTTCAAGCCCTTCGTCTATCTTACCGCCATGGAGCAGGGCCATACGCCCAGCGAGCCGGTGGTGGACGAGCCGGTGACGATCAGGGGCTGGACGCCGCGCAACTATACCGGCCGGTATCTGGGCGCCATCACCCTTGAAACCGCGCTGGCGCAGTCCATCAATACCGTGGCGGCGCGCCTCGCCGACGAGGTCGGCACGGTCAATGTGGCCCAGACGGCGCATAATCTCGGCATCACGTCCAAGATCCAGACCGACCCCTCCATGGCGCTCGGCGCGGTAGGGGTCAGCCCGGTGGAGATGGCCCAGGCCTATGACGCCTTCGGCAATGGCGGCTACCGTGTCAGCGCCTATGGCATCGAGCGCATCCGCACCGCCGACGGCAAGCTGTTATACGATCACGGTCCGCCCCAGCGCTCGCCCGTGATCCGCGAGCCGGCGCTGGGTGAAATGGATCAGATGATGCGCCAGGTGATCGCCTCCGGCACCGGCGGCCGGGCCCGGATCGGCGGCTATGACCTCGCCGGCAAGACCGGCACCACCAGCGACTATCGCGACGCCTGGTTCATCGGCTTCACCGGCGGTTTCGTCGCCGCCGTGTGGGTCGGCAAGGACGACAACACCCCGATGCACAAGGTCACCGGCGGCGGCCCCCCCGCCGAGATCTGGCGAAACTTCATGGCCCAGGCCCTGCCGCGTCTGGCCGCCCGGCCCATCCCCTCCGCCAGCCCGCCGGACGCGGGACTTCCGCAGACTGGCCCCGATGGGGCCCCGGGAGCGAGCCCGCCGCCTGACGCCGAGGCGCCGCCGGCGAATCCGGCGCCGAACCTCGTTCCGCCCCCCAAGCCCAAGCGAACACCGGTGCCGTTTTAGGAGTTGTCCAACTCTCCGTTAATTGGCTTCAATGGATGGGGGTCTGATTTGACGGGAGCCATTGTCCATGCGTTCACCGCGTGCAGCCCAACTGTTCTTTACGAGTTTATGCGCGACGATGCTGGTCGGGTTCGCCAGGGCGGCAATTCCCTCCGTGGTCGACCAAGCGCACACGGAGATCATGATCGTCCACGACAATGAGGCGCTGATTGGCGAATTGGCGGCCATGCAGGCTATCGGTCAGGTGATCCGCGAGAAATTCCTCGCTCTGAGAAGGTCGGCGACGCCGGTCGAACGTGACGCGCTGGATGAGGAATGGACGAAGGAATACACGCCCTATGACGCTCGCAATACGCGGAGACTTCGAGAACTCTTGCAGGGCAGGGGCTGGTTCAAGATCTCGGAGGTGGGCGTCAGGGCGGCCTCTGACGCCTTTCATATCGTCCAACATTCCGACGACCTTGCGCTTCAGAAGGAGGTGCTGGAGAAAATGACGCCGTTGCTCGGGACTGATGATCTGGAAGGGCAGTCCTATGCCCTGCTCTATGATCGGATTGCCGTTCAGGATGGGCGGCCGCAGCGCTATGGAACCCAGGGGACCGAGTGCCGGGACGGGCACTATGCGATTCCGAGTAAAATTGAGAACGTCGCAACTCTCGATGAACGACGCAAGACGATGGGCATGGGCCCGATGGCCGAATACCTTACAGAGCTCGATAAAATGTATGGGAAATGCTCGTAAGGATTCACTTCACCCGAAAGTGTGCCACGTCGCGTTCTTTATATTCTCCGCCGCGTTGATTTCGACGGGTGCTTGGGTGGACGATGCCAAAGCCGACGCGCCGATACACTGCACGATGACGATTGGGGATGCCGAGATCGGCTGCAAGAACGTCACAATAAACGACCTTGATGGCGCTAAGGCGGAAGTGACCGCCATCTATGAGAAGGGCTTTTTCAGGGTTGTCGGTTCGACACACAAGAACGCCGGCGCAGGGCCCACGACGATAACAGTCATCGGTATCCAGAAAGACTCCGTGGATATCCTCCCCGCGGAAGGCGCATGCGACGTCGGCGGCGCCACGGGGGACAAGTCCGCAATCTATGTTTCCTGCAGCACCTATTCGGCTTTTGGCGAGGTCGAGATCAGGTCAGAACATGCCGAAGTGAAGAACTAGGGCGCTGTGAACGCCGGTTCTTGCCCCTCGCGGAAGAGGGTCTATTCTCGCGCCCAAGGCAATGGATGGACTCCATGAGCGACGCTGTCGGCCCTGGCGATCTTGTACTGTGCGTCAACGCCTCCCCAAACCATGTGACGGGCAGGCCCGTTCCCCTCGTGGCCGGGGAGACCTACCGTGTCGTCGCGGTCATGGAATTTGCCTGCCCCTGCGGACGCTCCGATGCTCTGCTGGACGTCGGCGTGGATTTCGCTTGGTGCCAGACGCGCTTCCGGTTGCTGCCTAAGCCGAAGGCCGAGGCCAAGACCCGCCGCCTCTCGACGCCAAAGGAGACGGAAAAGGTGCGCTGATGCGCGAGGTCCGGATCAGCGGCGACGTGACGTGCCGCCGCTGATCCACGTTTCTCAGGTCAGACGGTCTTGGCCCGCCGGTTTAACCCCAATGTCCTGGAACGAAGCGCCAGCCTTCCGGGGTCTGCTGCCAATGAGCCGGGACCCACACGGCGCCCACGCGGCGCGGGATCCAGTGTCCCGGCGCCCAGCGATAGGCGTGGCCGTTCCAGACCCAGTGCCCGGGATCCCAGACCCAGCGCGCCGCGGGTCCGGGCGCGGCGACGATCACCTCCGGCCGCGGCGGCGGCGGTGGGCCGGGGGGCGCCCGGAAATAGACCCGGGGGGGCGGTGGCGGCGGTGGCGGCGTGTCGGCGCAACCCGCCAAGCTTCCGAGGGCTAGAGCGCCCGCGATAATGAGCAGACCAGTTTTCATGGAGATTTCCCCTCTAGGACATGAATGGTTCGGCGCAGCACCCACGACAAACCGCGTGACGTCGGTCCTCGTGTTTATGTCGCTCTGTGGCGCGTATGACAGCTTTGAGATGAACCTAAGCTGAAAGGCTTCGCCGTTTCCGCATTTGGGTACGTGATATCGATCGCGGGTTTGGTCCTCAGCCAGGGGCGCTGCCTGGGGTTATCACGAGACGCGGAGGGCCTTATCTTCATGAATCGTCGCCCAAAACATGAGGCGCGTCCGGCAAGCGACGCCGACCCTCAATGATGGTGATGGTCAACGCGCCTTTACATCCGCGGGCGACGCGCTCGCCTTGATCAGATTCTGCGCCATCCGCTCCGCGATGTCGTTTTCCTCAAGAAATCTTCGGCCCTTTGGGTCCGCCGAATAGAGGGCGGTAAGGTAGGCGTCGTCGGCGGGTGTCAGGCCGCTTGGCGGATCGCGGTCCCCGCAGGGAGACCTCGCGAAGGCGTCGATGACGCTCGGCAAAGCGGTGCATCCTTCCAGCGACTTGGCCTGCGATAGGGCGAGCATGACCATGTCGTCGGCCACAAGGCGGAGAGGTTTGCCGACCAGGGCCTTGCTGTCGGCAATGATGAGCACGTTATGGAACACGCTCTTATAGCAGGCCGTGGCGCGAAACGGTGCGGCATCGGAAGGGAGTGGAGCTTAAGAGCCAGCAAGTCGCAAGCTTGTTGCGCTCGGGAACATTCGGGTGGCGGCCGATGGCATGGAGCCCCTCCCTGCGCCGCCTGTCACAAGAGCGCGTGCAGGCTTCCGCCCTCGGATTTCAGCCAACCGCGCAAGGCCTTGGGATTGCCCACCAGCGTCTCCACTAGCGCCCAGAACCTGGGGCCGTGATTGGCCTCGAGAAGATGCGCGCATTCGTGCGCCACCACATAATCCGCCACGGGGAACGGCCCCAAGGCCAGGCGCCAGGAGAGCCGGATCGAGGCGGGCCGCCCGCGCTGGGCCGGGGTGCAGGATCCCCACCGCGTGCGCGCGTCGATGAGGCGCAGGGGCGGCGGCGAGACGCCCAGGCGCTCGCAATGATGGGCGGTCCGGGCCTCAAAGGCGCAAAGGGCCTCGCGACTGACGGCGCGTCTCACCAGGCCCGGATCGACCTCTCCGGCGCCGCAGCCCCGAAGCTCCCGCACCCCATCCGCCCCCGGCGGGCTGAGCCGCGGACGGCGGCCATCGGGGTTCAGGCGCCACGGCTCGTCCAGAATGGGCATGACCTGCCCGCCGGTCAGGGCGGGCGCCGGCGGCGGGACCCGGGCGAGCTGGTCCGACAGCCAGTCCCGCCGGGACCTCGCGAACCCCGCCGCCTCGCCCAGCAGCGCGCGGGTCGGGGCCACGGCCAGAATTTCGCCGCTGCGCTGATCGACCTTGAGGGAAATTCGTCTGGCCCGGCCGCTGACGCGCAGCCGCACGGTCACCCCGCCGACGTCGAGATGCTGGCCATCTTCATAGCGTTGTCCGAAGAGACTCATCAGAGCGCGGCCACGCCGAATTCGCGGGCGAATCGCGCCCAAGCCAAAACCTTAAAGCGCCGCTTCGCTCCGGGCGACGAAATCCCGCACCTTGGGGTAGATCTCCGCGACGAACCGGCGACCGTTGAAGACGCCGTAGTGGCCGACCCCCGGCTGCACATAAAGTTCGCGCAGGGCGTCGGGTACATTCGGGCAGAGATCGTGGGCCGCCTGGGTCTGGCCGACGCCGGAAATATCGTCGTTCTCGCCCTCCACGGTCATCAGGGCGACATCGCTCAGGGCCGAGAGATCCACGGCGCGACCGCGATGGACCCATTCGCCCTTGGCCAGGAGGTAGCGCTGGAACACCACGTCGATGGTCTCCAGATAGAACTCCTCGGTCATGTCGAGGACGCTCAGGTACTCGTCATAGAATTCGCGATGGCGATCGGCGGGCTCGCCGTCCCCCTTCACCAGATTGGCGAAATACCGACGGTGGGCGTCCTGGTGGGCGTCGGCGTTCATGGACATGAAGCTGTAGAGCTGCACGAAGCCCGGATAGACCCGCCGCATGGCGCCCAGCCACGGCCAGGGCACGGTGTCGATCATCCGCGACTCAAACCAGGCGAATGGCCGGGCCTCGGCCAGGGAATTGACCTTGGTGGGCGCGAGGCGCGCATCGATGGGCGATCCCATGAGGGTCAGGCTGGCGGGCCGCGAGGCGTGGCCACGCTCGGCCATCAAGGCGGTCTGGGCCAGAACGGGCGGGCCGGGCTGGCACACCGCGACCACGTGGGCGCGTCGGCCGATATGCTTCAGCATGCCGCCGATGGCGTCCACATAGTCAGCCAGACCCCAGCGCCCGGCGGCGATAGGCACGTCCCGGGCGTTGGACCAGTCGGTGATATAGACGTCGAAATCGGCCAGGAACGCGGTGACCGTGCCGCGCAGCAGGGTCGCGTAATGGCCGGAGAGGGGCGCCACGATCAGCAGGGGGGGCCTCTCGACCTCCGCCCCCGCGGCGGCCAGCTCGGCGGGATCGCGTCGGAAATGGCGCAGCTTCACCCAGGGCGTCTGCCAGGGCGTCTCCATCTTCACCGCGACGGGATGGTCGCCAATCATCACCTCATCGATCCGCCAGGCCGGCTTGCCATAGCGACGGGTCATATGGGCCACCACGTCGGCGGAGGCGAAAAGGGTGCGGCCCATATCGGTCTCACCGGCCGGATTGAGCGGCGAGCGCCAGAAACTGCGCGTGATCTCCGCGCCGAGCCTTATGGGGGCGGCCATGCCGAAGGCTGCTTCATGAAACGCGTAAAGCATCCGGTCTCCAGAGCTTGGGGGCGCGAGGGGGGTACGTTCGGGCGACGGCTTCTTGGCGTCCGGCGCTCAATGAATATCAAGCCACCCTTAACGTCGGCTCAACAGAAGCGATCCGAGGCGCGGGCGACCAGCACAGGGTCGTATGAGGCCGCCGGCCGATGAAGTCCAGCCGCCTTTCCGCGCCAGGAGACGCGGCGCGGCGGGGAGCCACCGTGCTCAGCCCATCACCGCGCGCAGATGTTGCGCCACCTGCGCGGGCGGCGCCGTGACGTCCAGGGGCGCGATGAACTGGCCCTTCGGGTCCATCAGATAAACGACGGCGGTGTGGTCCATCACGTAAGAACTCCCCTGCGGGACCTTCTGATAAAAGACGTGATAGGCGCGGGCGACCCCGGCGATCTGCGCGGGCGTGCCGGTGAGGCCGATGGCGCCCTTGGGAAAGGTCGAGCTGGAGAGATACCGCGCCAGGGCGCCGGGCGTATCGCGCGCGGGGTCGATGGTGATGAACACCACCTGGAACCGTTTCTGGTCCGCCCCCAGGTCAGCGCTCGCCTGACCGAGCGCCGCCAGGGTCGTCGGGCAGACATCGGGGCAATAGGTGTAGCCGAAGAATACCGCCGTCCATTTCCCCTGCAGCACCCGCTGATCCGTGGCCGCGCCGGCCTGATTGATGAGATGAAACGGGCCGCCGATGGCGGGACCGGTCGCGACGGACTCCGTGACCGGCGTCGCCGACCGCCGCGAGACCTGCGTCGCCAGGAGCCCCGCGACCACGACCGCCAAAACGGCGAAGGCGATCCAACCCAGAGCGCGCCTCATGCCGCAGCCCGCCAACAAAGTCTCGCGCGCGGCCGCGTTCGGAGCCATGTTCTCAAACATGCCATCGGAAGTCTCCCTTGCGCCCTCGGCTGATCATCGCCCCCCGCCGCCCCGGCGCCGGGCCGATACCCCCGGGTCGGTGAACCCGCAAGACCTGGTGACGCATAGCCGCGCCATCCGCGTGCGCACGCTGGTGGAGTTGCGCGGCATATTGCTCATCAGCCAGATGATCGCCCTCCTGGTGGTCTGGAAAGCGCTGAACTGGCGGCTCGACGCACCCACGTGCCTCTTGCTCATCGCGGGCTCCGCCGCCCTGAATATCACCACCGCCGTGTGGCGCGCGCCGCAGGCGCGCGGCGGATCCTGGGAGGTGACCGCGCACCTCACCTTTGACGTCGCGCAAACCTGCATCCTGCTGGACCTGACCGGCGGCGGCGTAAATCCCCTGATGCTGGCCCTCATCCTGCCAGTCACCATCGCGGGAAGCGCCTTGCCGCCGCGTTACGCCACCGGCGTCTGCGCGATGGCGGCGGTCGGTATCCTGGCCGTGGCGCTCTTCGCCCCGCCGCCCTGGCCAAACCGCGCCGTGGAAACCGTTCACTTGCCCTACCGCCTGCTCGTCGCGGGCGCCCAGATCGTCACCATGGTCTTCGCGTCGGGCTATGCCTCCTGGTCGAGTGGCCAGCGCGCGCGAAATGAGTTGGCTCTGCAGGTCACCGAAACGGTTCTGGCGCGCGAACAGCGTCTATCGGCGCTGGGCGCCCTGGCCGCCGCCACGGCGCATGAGCTCGGCACGCCTCTGGCCACCATCGCCGTGGTGGCCAAGGAAATGGCCTATCAGGCCGGCGAGGGGACCTTCAAGGAGGACGCCTGGATTCTGGTTGAACAGGCCCAGAGGTGCCGCGACATCCTCAAACGCCTGGCCGCTCAGCCCGAACAGTCGGACGCGGTGCATGAGCGGATAAGCCTCTTGGAACTGGTGCGGGAGGTCGTCGATCCCTACGCCGCCGCCCCGAAGGTGCGCGTGGAAGGCGTGGTGTCCGGGCCGCCGGGTCTGGCGACCCCCGACCTCTGGCGACGTCAGGAGATCCTTCACGCTCTCGCCGCCTTCGTGGAGAACGCCTATGATTTCGCCCGAAGCGAGATCCTGGTGATCGCCCGCTTCGACGCCGAGGCGCTCTCCATCGAGGTGAGGGATGATGGCCCGGGCTTTTCGCCTCAGGTGCTGGCGAGACTTGGGGAGCCTTACATCACCAGTCGGCCCGGCACCTCGGAGGGCTCGCGGAGTGGGCACGTGGGCATGGGTTTGGGTTTCTTCATCGCCAAGACGCTTCTTGAGCGGACCGGCGCCGAAGTCGCGTTTCGCAACGGACCCAAGTTCGGCGCCATCATCACGGCCAAATGGTCGCGCGCCAAGATCGAGGCGTCGCCGCCGGATTGAAAGGTCCGCCAGGGTCAGGATGTCTCCTCGAAACGTCCGCCGTCATTCTCAAGCTTGCGCGGCCCATCCGGTCAGCGCCATATTGAACTCGCCTTGAGAATCACCCACGATCACGTGGGCGCTCGGAGGGCCTTGCATGGGAACCGAGTCGGTGACGCGTCTGGCGGAGGCCGACATGTCGCTGCTTCTCCTGGACGATGACGCGGTCCTCAGAACGCGGCTCGGTCGCGCCTTGGAATCTCGCGGCTTCCAGGTGACCCTCGCCGGCTCCGTGGCCGAGGCCGTGGCGGCGGTGGACGTCTCCCCGCCGGCCTTCGCGGTCCTTGATCTGCGCCTTGACGATGGTTCGGGGCTCACCGTCGTGGATTCCTTGCGGGCCGCGCGGCCGGACGCGCGGATCATCATGCTGACGGGCTATGGCAACATCGCCACCGCGGTGGCGGCGGTGAAGGCGGGCGCCATCGACTATCTGGCCAAGCCGGCCGACGCCGATGACGTCGTCAAGGCACTGATGGTCGCCTCGGTCTCGGAAACGCCGGCGCCGCCGGAAAACCCCATGAGCGCCGACCGGGTGCGGTGGGAGCATATCCAGAGGGTCTATGAGCTCTGCGGGCACAATGTTTCCGAGACCGCGCGGCGCCTGGGCATGCACAGGCGAACCCTTCAGCGCATCCTGGTCAAGCGCGCGCCCCGCTAAACTGGGTAGGGCGATCCGTCTCGGTGGCGGTAAAGCTCTTCCCCGGGCTCCGCGACCATGTCGATCTCCGAATAGACCGTTCGGTCCGCGTTCGGGTCTCGCGTCCCGATCTCCAGCACCCTAGCCTCGGTCGTGCCGCGATTGACCAGATGATGGCCATTGGCCTCGCCGGCGGGGAAGGCGGCGCAGTCGCCGGATTTCATCGGCGTCTCGCCCGCGTTCGTGACCAGCACGACCTCCCCCTCCAGAACCCAGACAAATTCGTCCTCATGGCTGTGCCAGTGCCTCTGGCTAGACCAGGCGCCAGGCGGCAGGGTCAGGTGGTTGACGCCGAATTGGCTCAGGCCGCCCGCGTCGCCGAGCCGTCGCCGCACGCGCGGCCGGCAGGGCGCGTCGTGGGGCGCGGGATAATTCGTGCCCGTGCGGACGGGGGCGGCGGCGAGATCGATCTTGGCCATCGTGTCCTGGCGTTCCTTGAGCCCTTGAGCTTTGCGAGCGGGCGAGGTTCAGCTTAAGGAGCGCGCATGTCTCTCGCCAGCCCCGCCGATCCCGTATCGCTTTGCAAGGCGCTGGTTCGCTGCCCGTCGGTGACGCCGGCCGACGCGGGCGCCATGGCGGTGGTGCGCGGGGCGCTTGAGGCCCTCGGCTTCGTCTGCCGCCCCATGCGCTTTGGCGAGATCGAGAACCTCTATGCCCGCTTCGGGGAGGCCAGGCCCAATCTCTGTTTCGCGGGCCATACCGACGTGGTGCCGGCGGGGGATACGGCGGCCTGGTCGCGGCCGCCCTTCGCGGCCCATATCGAGAACGGCGTCCTCCTGGGGCGGGGCGCGGCGGACATGAAGGGCGCGATCGCCGCCTATATCGCCGCGGCGGGCCGGGTGCTCGCCAAGGGGCCGCCCGCCGGATCTCTCTCGCTGCTGATCACCGGCGATGAGGAGGGCGTCGCCGAGGACGGCACCAAGGCGGTGGTCAAGGCCCTCCAGGGCGAGGGCGAGATCATCGATCACTGTGTGGTGGGTGAGCCCACCTCCAGCGCCCGACTCGGCGACATGATCAAGATCGGCCGGCGCGGCAGCGTCAGCGCCAGGCTCATCGTCGAGGGCGTGCAGGGCCACGTGGCCTATCCGGACCGGGCGGCCAATCCGGCGCCTGTTTTGGTCCGGCTTCTCGTGCGGCTCCTGGACCGGCCCCTGGACGCGGAGGTCGAGGGCTTCCAGCCCTCCAATCTGGAGATCACCTCCATCGATATCGGCAATCTCGCCGGCAACGTGATCCCCGCCCGGGCGGAGGCGCGGATCAATATCCGCTTTAATCCCGCCTACCGGGGCGCGACCCTGGCCGCCTGGATTGCCGACGAGGCCAAGGCTGCCGGGACGGATTTTCGCGGGCGGGTGCGCGCGGAGACGGCGATCAGCGGAGAGGCCTTTCTCACCGCGCCCGGCGATTTCACCGGCGTCGTCGCCGCCGCCGTGGCCGCCGCCAGCGGGGTGACGCCGGAACTCTCCACCACGGGGGGCACCTCCGACGCCCGGTTCATCCGCGCCCTCTGCCCCGTGGTGGAGTTCGGCCTTGTCGGCGCCAGCATGCACAAGATCGACGAGGGCGCGCCCGTGGCCGATATCGAGGCCCTGGCCCGCATCTATGAGCGGCTGATCACCGACTATTTCGCGACCTTCGGCGCCTCGTCATAGCCGACAGCCGCCAGGCAAAGGCCCTCGGCTGGGGCCACCGGCCCGCAGGCGGCGCGATCCCGGGCGGCCAGGGCGTGGCGAAGATCCTCCGCGGACCAGCGGCCCCGGCCCACCTCCACCAGTGAGCCCACCATGGAGCGGACCTGGCGGTGCAGAAACGAACGGGCGGCGAAGACCAGATGGATCTCTTCGTCGTGGCGCGCCACGGCGGCCACATCGAGGGTCTTTATCGGCGACTTGGCCTGGCAGGCGGCGTCCCGGAAGGTTGTGAAATCATGCAGACCCAGGAGCGCCCGCGCGGCCTGCGCCATAGCCTCAGGGTCAAGGGGCGCCTTGATCCGCCAGACGCGGCCCCGCTCCAGGACCGCCGGCGCCGGGCGGTTGAGGATCCGGTAGAGATAGCGCCGGGACGTGGCGGAGAACCGCGCGTGGAAATCCGGTTCGGCCAGGCTGGCGGCCACCACGGCCACAGGCTCGGTCCCGAGATGGGCGTTGATGGCGTTCATCACCGTGGTCGGCGTGACCTCCCGGTCGAGATCGACATGGACAACCTGGCCGGTGGCGTGGACGCCGGCGTCGGTGCGGCCCGCGGCGTGAATGCGCGCCTCCTCCCCGCAAAAGCCGAAAATGGCCCGCTCGAGAACGCCCTGGACGGTCGGCTGGCCGCTCTGCGCCTGAAACCCCGCATAGGGCCTCCCGTCATATTCCAGGGTCAGCCGATAGCGGGGCATCAGGCCAGAACGGTCCCAGGCGGGATGGGGAAACCGCGCAGGAACAACGCCGCGTCCTGGGCGCCGCGCCCCTCGCGTTGCAGCCTCAGGATGCGAACCGCGCCCTCACCGCAAGCAATGAGAAGATCGTCGTCGAGAACGCGGCCTGGCTCGCCCCCTCCCTCGGCCCGGGCGCTGAGGAGCGCCTTGACCCTCACCGGACCGCGCTCTCCGGGGGCCAGGAACCAGGCGCCGGGGGCGGGCGACAGGCCCCGAATCTGGCCATCCACGCGCCGCGCCGTCCGCTCCCAGCGGATGCGGGTTTCAGCCGGTTTGATCTTACGGGCATAGCTCGCCCCGTCGGCGGCCTGCGGGGTTTCCCGCGCCGATCCCTGGGCGACGATGTCCATCGCCCGCGCCAGAAGATCCGCCCCCGCCGCGGCCAGGCGATCATGCAGGGTTCCCGCCGTATCCAGGGCGTCGATCCGCAGGCGCGCCGAGGCGATCACCGGGCCTTCGTCCAGGCCGGCGGTCATGCGCATCACCTGCGCCCCGGTGACCGCGTCGCCGGCCATGATGGCGCGCTGAATGGGTGCGGCGCCCCGCCAGCGCGGCAGGAGCGAGGCGTGCAGATTGTAGGATCCCCGGCGCGGGGCTTCCAGCAGTTCGGCGGGGAGGATCTGGCCGAAGGCCACCACCACGGCGGCGTCGAGAGCAAGGGCGGCGAAGGCGGCGACCTCCTCGGGCGCGCGCAAGGACGCGGGGGTGCGCACTGTGAGCCCCTGGCTTTCCGCGAAGGCCTGAACCGGAGAGGGTCGCAGGGCCTGGCCGCGCCCCCGGGGCGCCGGGGGCTGGGCGTAAACCGCCGCGATGTCGTGACCGGCCGCCAGCAGCGCGGCAAGGCTCGGCACGGCGAAATCAGGGGTGCCGAGAAAGGCGAGACGCATAAGGATAAGGTTCTTAGCGCCCGCTCCGGGCGAGACCAAACACCCGCGTCAGGCGGCTTCGGCGCGGCCGGCTTTCTTGACCTTGGCGATGGCCCGCTCCCGCTTGAGGCGCGAGAGGTGATCGATGAAGAGGACGCCGTCCAGGTGGTCCATCTCGTGCTGGATGCAGACCGCGAAGACGCCCTCGGCCTCCTCTTCCACGGCTTTGCCGTCATAGCCCAGATAGCGAAGGCGAACCCGGGCGGGCCGCTCGACCTCGTCATAGATGTCGGGAACCGAAAGGCAGCCTTCCTCATAGGGCGCGGTCTCCTCGGACGCCCAGAGGATTTCAGGGTTCACGAAATAGCGGGGCGCCGGCGGCTCCTCGCCCCGGGCCAGGTCCATGACGATCACCCGCTGGGGCACGCCAACCTGGATCGCCGCCAGTCCGATGCCCGGCGCATCGTACATGGTCTCCAGCATGTCATCCATCAGGCGGCGCAGGTCATCATCCACCGCCGCCACGGGCGCGGAGACCTGTTTCAGGGTGGCGAGATCGCTCTCCACCGTGAGAATACG
>Ga0116226_10003909_pt1 | contig 13145 bp, 9 predicted proteins | sample S1TSphfallax_FD_89692 | JGI IMG/M metagenome (GOLD analysis project Ga0116226, IMG submission 89692) | Host-associated microbial communities from peat moss isolated from Minnesota, USA - S1T2_Fa - Sphagnum fallax MG | ecosystem: Host-associated > Plants > Peat moss > Unclassified | place: USA...
AAGACGACAACGCGCACCTCGTCGCGGTCAAGACGCCGCTGCCCGGCACCTTCTATCGCTCTCCCAAACCCGGTGCGCCACCGTTCGTCGAGGTCGGGACGCGGGTGACGCACCAGACGGTCGTCGCGATCATCGAAACCATGAAGCTGATGAATTCCGTCTACGCCGGGGTGACCGGCCGGATCGTCAACATCGCCGTCGCGGACGGGTGCTTCGTGCCCCAGGGCGCCGTCATCATGCAAGTCGAGCCGGGCGGTGACCCGGATGGCCCATGATCATCCGACGGCTCTTCATTGCCAACCGCGGCGAGATCGCGGTGCGGATCATCCGCACCTGCGAGCGTTTAGGGATCGAGACCGTGCTCGGCGTCTCGGATGCGGATCGACAGTCGGCCGCCGCGCGCCGCGCGGATCATGTTGCGCGGATCGGCCCAGCCGCCCCGGCGACCAGCTACCTCGACATCGAGGCCGTGGTGCGCGCGGCCCGCGAGTCGGGTGCCGAGGCCGTGCATCCGGGCTACGGATTTCTGTCGGAGAAGGCGGCGTTCGCCACGGCCTGCGAGGCGGCCGGGCTGGTATTCATCGGACCAACGCCTGCACAGTTGGCCGCGGTCGGCGACAAGCTTTCGGCGCGCCAGCATGCAATGGACGCCGAGGTGCCGGTAGTGCCCGGTGGTTCGGCCGCCACGTTCGACGAGGCTGTCGCACTCGCGCAAGACATCGGCTATCCCCTCTTGATCAAGGCGGTTGCCGGCGGCGGCGGTCGCGGCATGCAGCGGGTCGACTCGCCCGCCGACTTGGCCGCCGGGATCGACCGGTCGATGGCCGAAGCGCAAGCGGCGTTCGGTGACGGTCGGGTGTATCTCGAATATTACGTCGCCGCCGGACGCCACATCGAAGTTCAAGTGTTGGGAGACGGCACCCGCACCGTGCACTTGGGTACGCGCGATTGCTCGATCCAGAGGCGTTTTCAGAAGTTGATCGAAGAGGCGCCCGCACCGCGTCTGGCCCCCGAGTTACGCGCCGACATCGAACGGGCCGCGTTACGTCTCGCGGACCATCTGGCCTATCGCGGACTCGGGACGGTCGAGATGCTGATGGACTGCGCCAGCGGCCGCTTCTACTTCCTCGAGATGAACGCGCGCATCCAAGTCGAACATCCGGTCACCGAAGCCATCTCGGGGCTCGATCTCGTCGCGGCACAGATAGCGGTCGCGGAGGGGCAGCCGTTGCGCTGGCGTCAGAGCGATCTGCGGCTCGATGGCCATGCCATCGAATGCCGGATCAACGCGGAGGATCCGACGCGGGATTTCCGACCGAGCCCCGGCCTGGTGGAGCGTGCGCGTTTCGCCGTCGGCGCCGGTATTCGGGTCGACACGCACGTCGAGCCCGGCACCGAGATCACACCGTTCTACGATTCGCTGATCGCGAAGTTGATCGTCAGCGGGACTGATCGCGCGGCGGCGGTCGAACGTCTTTCGGTCGCCTTGGGGGCGTGTGAGATTCGCGGCGTCGCGAGTACGTTGGACTTGCATCGCGCGATCGTCGCGGCGCCCGAGTTCGTGGCCGGCGGCGTCACCACCGGCTTTTTGACGGAGTTCCGCCCGTGAGCCGGGTCGAACTCGTCGATGTGTCGATCCGCGACGGCAATCAATGCCTGTGGGGCGCGGTTGCGCTCAACACGGCGCAAATCCTCAAGATCGCGCCGGTGCTCGATCGCGTGGGTTTTCGGGCGCTCGATTTCACGTCGAGCACCCACATGGGCATCGCGGTGCGCAACCATCGCGAGAATCCCTGGGAGCGCATCCGGCTCGTGCGCGAGGCGATGCCCAACACGCCGTTGCAGTTCATCAGCACGGGCCTGCGATTCATTTCCTGGGAGATGGCGCAGCCCGACTTCATGCAACTGGTCTATGACCGGCTGGTCAGCAACGGCATCGAGCGCTTCGCCTTGATGGATCCCATGAACGACGCCGCCGCCTTGTTGCAGTCGGCCGCCATGGTGCGACGGGCCGGAGCGCGGGAAATCGTCGCTGCCCTCACGTACACGGTGAGCGACGTGCATACCGACGAGTTCTACGCGACCCTCGCCGCGGAGCTTGCCCGCTCTCCCGATGTCGATCGTATCTACATCAAGGATCCTTCCGGATTGTTGACGGCGGAGCGGGCGCGGAGCCTCATCACTGCGCTCGCGGCACCGCTCGGAAAAAAGCCGCTCGAGCTGCATTCGCACTGCACGATCGGGCTGTCGCCGCGCAGCTACATGGTGGCGGCCGAACTCGGCACTCGCACGCTGCAAGTGGCACTGGGTCCGCTCGCCAATGGCAGTTCGCTGCCTGACGCCGAGCGCGTGCTCGCAAATTTGCGCGAACTCAACTTCACAGTCGACATCGACGCGCGGCTGCTGCGCCTGGCGGCGGACTACTTCATGTCCTTGAGCCGGGCTGAGAACTTGCCTGCCGGTCAGCCGCAGGACTACGACGCGTCCTATCTGCGCCACCAGCTCGCCGGCGGTGTACTCACCACCACGCGCCGTCAGCTCGCCGAATTGGCTCTCGAACATCGCTATCCGGAGCTGTTGCAGGAAGTGATTCGTGTGCGCGCCGAGCTCGGCTACCCGATCATGGTCACGCCGTTCCCGCAGATGGTCTGCTCGCAGGCGCTCTACAACCTGCTCGGCGTCGAACGCTACGCCCAAGTTCCCGATCAAGTGATCCGCTACGCGCTCGGCAAGTTCGGTCGACCGACCGCAGCGCTCGATCCGAACGTGCTCGATCGGATCATGGCACAGGCGCGGACGCGCGACATCCAAGCCGAGGGCCCGATGCCGGAACTCTCTGAGTTGCGCCGGCGCTTCGCCCCGGGGATCGACGACGATGAATTCCTGTTGCGTGCGACGATGCCGGGAGCCCAAGTCGACGCGATGCTCGCGGCCGGGGCCGCGGGACGGCACTACAACCCGGCGACTCGTCCGCTGCAACGGCTCTTGCGTGAACTCGCGGCGCGCCCCCCGCTTGCAGAGCTGGTCGTCAAGACGCGTAACGGTCGCGTGAGCCTGCGGCGGCGCGGACGGGTGCAGCCTCCATGACGGATGCCGTGCGCTTGCGTCTCGCCGCGACGGCGGGCTTCGTCTTCGACATGGACGGCACACTGGTGCTCGGTGATTCGAGTAATCACGGCCTTGCGCCGCTGCCGGGCGCGAGCGCGATGCTCGCGTGGCTGCGCGAGCGCGGCTTGCCGTTCGTCATATTCACCAACGGGACCACCCGACCGCCGGCGGACTATGCACAGAGTCTCGCGGCTGTCGGGCTCGCGGTCGACCCAACCGAGATGCTGACGCCCGTGTCGAGCGCCATCGAGTCATTTCAGCGCGCCGGCGTACGGCGCGTGCTCGCACTCGGCGGCGCCGGGCTCGTCGAGCCACTGCGCGCCGCCGGTTTCGACGTGCTGGAGCCGGTCGGCCGGCCGAGCTGCGATGCGGTGCTGATCGGCTGGTATCGGGAGTTCACGATGGATGCGCTGGAGGCGGCATGCCATGCCGTTTGGGCGGGCGCCAAGGTCTACAGCGCATCCCAGGCGATGTTCTTCGCAACCAAAACCGGCCGTACGCTCGGCACGTCGAGGGCCATCGCGGCGATGATCAAGGATCTCACGGGCTGCCGCATCCATCTGGTCGGCAAACCCTCGCTCGCCGCGCTGCGTTGCGCGGCCGGCCGGCTCGGCGTGCCGCTGAAGGCGCTCGCGGTGGTCGGCGACGACCCTTCGCTCGAGGTGCCGATGGCGCATCGGGGTCGGGCACTCGCGATCGCGGTGGCCACGGGACTCGGCACGGCCGACTCGTATGCGCAGCTGCCCGCCGCGGCGCAGCCGCATCTGATGGTTCAAGGAGTCAACGAGTTGCTGGCGCTGTGCCGGCAGACGATCTGAAATTATTCAACCGGGGAGTAGAACAATGCAAGTTACGAAGAATGGCAGGTTGGCGATGGTCGCCTTATCGGTGGGGCTTTGCGCAACGCTCGTCGGCGTCGCCGCCGCCGTCGATGGCCCGACGAATCAGACAGTGGTGCCCGCGGGGGAGAACTCACTCGAGGAAATCACCGTGACCGCGGAAAAGCGCTCGGAGAACGTGCAGGACGTGCCCATCGCGATCAGCGCATTTTCCGAAGATTCGCTGCGCGCCAAGGGCGTCACGGATCTGCACGGCCTGACCGGGCTGATACCGAACGTCAATCTCGACCAGGGCGCGCCGTTTTCCGGTTCGAACTCGGTCTTGTCGGCATCGATCCGGGGTATCGGCCAGGACGATTTCGGGTTCAATCTGGATCCCGGCGTCGGCGTCTACGTGGACGGCGTGTACTTCGCGCGCACCGTGGGCGCGAATCAAAGCCTGCTCGATGTCGAGCGAATCGAAGTGCTCAAAGGACCTCAGGGCACGCTGTTCGGACGCAACACGATCGGCGGCGCGATCAGCATCGTCACGCGCACGCCGGGCGACGAATTCAGCATCGAAGGCCAGGCAACCGGGGGCAGCTACAACCGGCGTGATCTGGTGTTGCTGATGGACATTCCCATCACCGACACGGTGTTGACGTCGCTGACCGTCTCCAGCCGCTACCAGGATGGTTACCAGAAGCGGATACCGTATCCGTCGGACACGCCTTACGTCACCGATCCGGAGGGCGTCCTGCACGCCGCCGGCAACGAGACCTTCGACACCCAGGGAGGTACCAACGAACAAGTGACGCGGGCCAAGGTGCTGTGGAAGGCGTCGGACGCGGTTACGGCGACCTTCACGGCCGACTGGACCCATACTGATCAACCGTCCACGGCCAATACCGTGCTCGAATCGGTGACCTCGGGTCCGAACGCCGTGTTCGGCGCGATCTACAACGCGTGTTTATTGGGCATCCCGTTCGCCGGTCCGACGCTGAGTCCGCTGGTGTGCGGCCCGCGCAACGTGGTCGGCACGTCACTTTGGCAGGCGAATCTGAACCCCAACACGGCGCGTCTGCTGTACGGCCCCGCGGTCTACGACACGGGCAACATCGATACGACTTACGCGACCGGAGAGAATTTCGACAAGCTGGATTCCTATGGTGCGGCAGCGACCGTCGATTGGGACGTCAACCCCGCCCTCAAGCTTCGCTCGATCACGAGTTCACGGCGACTGCACTGGGCGAGCGCCTTGGATGCGGATGGCTCGCCGGCCGACTTCTTCGAGTTGAGCTTCGCCGAGGCGCAGCACCAATTCTCCGAGGAGATCCAGGCCATCAGCGATCTGCTCGACTCGAATCTCAAGCTCGTGGGGGGGCTCTACTACTTCAACGAGGGCGGCTACATCCACGACTTCGTCACGTTTGGCGGCGGTCTGCTGCAAATCGACGGGCCGAACACGCTCGAAACCACCTCCGATGCGGCCTACGTGCATGCCGACTACAAGGTCAGCGACAAGATCGGCGTGACGCTGGGTGGCCGAATCTCCGAGGATCGGAAATCGTTCATCGGTGGCCAACAGGACCTCAATCAGTTTTTCTACAAGATCTCCGGGTGTTATCCCTACAACGCCTCCGCCAGTCTGATCGGCGCGCCCGCCAGTCTGACCTGCCAACAGGCCCTGGGCTTTTCGAATCCCAATAATCCGGATCAGATCTATCCCTACGGCAAGGAACACCAGAACTTCACCGAGTTCACGCCGACCGTAAACCTTCAGTATCACTTCACCGATGAGGCGATGGGCTACGTGTCGTTCGCGAAAGGCTTCAAGTCCGGCGGTTGGACGACCCGTCTGACCTCACCGCTGCCGCCAGGATCGCCGGCGCAGTCGTTCGGTCCGGAGACCGATCGAACCTACGAAATGGGCCTGAAGTCCGAATGGCTCGATCATCAGTTGATCGTCAATACGGCGGCTTTCGTCAGCAACTACGACGGCATTCAATTGACGTTCCAGGAGAGCACGTCGCCCGTGACCGAGAACGCCGGCAATGCGCGGATCAAAGGTCTCGAGGTCGAGGTCCAGTCCTTGCTCGGCACGCATTTCTCGTTGAATGGCAATCTTGGCTATATGGATGCGCATTATACCGAGGTGAACCAGTTCGCCGAGGCGACGACGGGAGCGGAGCTGCCGAAGACACCGCGGCTGAAGGTGTCGCTGAGCCCGGATGCGCATACCAAGCTGCCGAATGGCGCGACGATCCGCTTGGGGGTCGATTACACGCACACCAGTGCGATGTACAACGACGTGCAAAATACCGCGTTGCTCGAACGCCCGAAGGTGGATTTCGTCAATGCGTCCACATCGATCGTGGCGCCGAATGGCAAGTTGACGTTCACGGTTGGCGGCACGAACTTGAGCGACAAACGCTTCATCACGACGGGCCAGCCGCAGATCGCCGGCGGCGTCGTTTATGGTACCTACAATGCGCCGCGCGAGTGGTATGCGACGTTCGGCATGAAATACTGAGCCATTGCAGGGAGCCCATGGGTGCAGAGCTCGGGCGGCGCGGCTGCCCGGGCTCTGCGGCTGCCCGGCCTTTGCGGCTGCCAGGCGCAGCGGCGGCCCGGGCGGGGTGGGCGCTGAAATCGAAATGTGCAAAGTCGCTCGGAGCGACGATACTGTGTGCGAGGAGAGAGCCTCATCGAGTAAACCCATCACACAGGTGTCCCGCATGTCATTCTCAGCCGTGGAAACGCTCATCATCGGCGCCGGCCAGGCCGGCTTGGCCATCAGCGAACACCTGGCAAGGCGCGGCGCCGCTCACCTCATCGTCGAGCGACGCCGGATTGCCGAACGCTGGCGTTCGGAGAGGTGGGATTCCTTGGTGGCCAATGGCCCGGCGTGGCATGACCGTTTCCCCGGCATGACGTTTCCCGGCATCGATCCCGACAGCTTCGCGACCCGGGATAGAATCGTGGATTATTTCGTCGCGTATGCCGACAAGATCGCTGCGCCCATCCGCTGTGGTGTCGAGGTGACGGCGTTGTATCAGAAGAGCGATGGCTCCGGCTTTCGAGCGGAGACATCCCTGGGCATCATCGAGGCCGTCAACGTCGTCGTCGCCACCGGACCGTTTCAACGCCCGGTCATACCGCCGGCCGTTCCCGTCGCTGCCGGTATCGACCAAATCCATTCCGCCGCGTACCGCAATCCCGGCCAGTTGCGCGAGGGCGCGGTGCTCGTCATCGGCGCCGGCTCCTCCGGTTCACAAATTGCCGACGAGCTGGTCCGAGCGGGGAGGCGTGTCTATTTGTCGGTCGGTGCGCATAACCGACCGCCGCGCCGCTATCGCGGCAAGGACTTCGTCTGGTGGCTTGGCGTCCTGGGTGAATGGGACGCCAAAGTCGCTCCGGGTACCGAACACGTCACGATCGCCGTGAGCGGCGCTCAGGGTGGCCACACCGTCGACTTCCGGCGTCTCGCGTCTCGCGGTGTCACCTTGCTGGGCAGCGCAGGAACCTGCAAGGACGGGGTGCTTCGGTTGTTGCCGAATCTGGCCGATAACATTGCCCGGGGCGACGCGAACTACCTGTCCATGCTGAAGGCGGCCGACGCCTATGTGACGCAGCAGGGCCTCGATTTGCCGGAGGAGCCCGAGGCCCACAGGATCGATCCCGATCCGCCCTGCGTGAGCGATCCGCTCCCGCATCTGGACCTGGCCGCTGCCGGTATCACGTCGATCATTTGGGCAACGGGCTATGCGCTGGATTTCCACTGGATAAAACTCGACGTCTTCGATGAGAAAGGACGGCCGTCGCATCAGCGCGGGGTCGCGGCCGTGCCGGGACTCTATTTTCTGGGGCTGTCGTGGTTGTCACGACGCGCATCGGCTTTCATCTGGGGCGTCTGGCATGACGCCGAGTACCTTGCGGGGCATATCGCCGCCCGCCGCGCGTCCCTCGACGACCGGACCGGGCGTCAGTGAGGCGCAGGCTGGTTCGGTGCGGGCTCATGACTGCCCTGCTGCTGCGCCGCTTGCTGCTGCGCGGCCTGCTGTCGCGTCGCCTTGTCTTTCATTTTGGCCCGATGGTGTCCAATGACACATCCCGCCGCCGCGCCGACGACGGCATGATGGCCCGCCACATGTCCGGCCACGCCGCCGACCACCGCGCCCTTCACGCAGCCTTTGGCCGATGCGACTCGAGGTCCCGCTCCGAGACAGATGATGGTTAACACTATGCTGATGACGAATTTGATACGCATAGGGTCGAGTATACAGGGTTACGGGACGTGAGCGGGATTCAAGATCACGTACCATGCGGTGGGGTGTTGGGCGACTCGTGAGCGTGGTCCCAGTGACTGACGGCCGCGTCTTCGAAGAAGACGAAGACGCCCACGCCATAGTTCGCGCCGTCGCCATCGGCGACCTCTCGATAGGAGTTCAAGCGATCATCCGCGGAATCGAGCAGCATTTGGCCGTTGCGCGAGACGAATCGGCAAAAGTCGTCGAATTTCGACGGATCGATCGATAATCGAGCGGCAGTGACCTGCATCCGCGCGGATTCGCCATCTCGGTCCCGGAAAACCTGGTGTTCAAGGGTTTCGGCGAACCGCTGCAGGTCCCGCAGCACCGGTTCCACGGAAAAGGTCTCTTCTCTGACGTTGAGAACGGAGTGGCGCAGCAGACGGACGCCCGTCGCGTTGGGGAGAATTCTGACGACCTCCATGGTCTCTAACTCTTTGAGGACTGCCGGAGTGTTCAAACGCGCATCAACGGCACGTACGAGCGCCGCGAAACCCTTCGGGTCGTCTTGGCGCAGCGACAGTTCTCGGGCGTGGCCCAAGTCGTCGGTCCATGCGGACGAACGGGCCCAGGCACCGACGACAGCGCTCAATGCAAGCAAGGTCTCATAGCGGGAACCGGAGCCGAGCCGCCCCTTCTTGGCATCTCGGTCATGGCGTGCACTCGCGCACTTCACGGCATCGAGAACCGTGGTTTCCGACACCCCGGCGGAGCGCAAGATCCGAACGATGGGCCTGAGTACTCCATAGACCCATTTGGATAGCAAGGAGACATTCATGGCCGTCGAGTCATCTCGCCAGTGCATCGGACTTCCTCGAGCGGGAAAGCTGTGTTTATCGGCACCTCATGGCGAATGTTGAGGGTTCGCGCAAACCCGCTCTCAGCCAGAGCCGGGCGACACCTCGTGGTACTATGTGCACGGAACAGGGCGCAGGACCGGTGACGCGATGAGCATCAAGAATTCTCTGATTGCCTCATCGCGCCGAATTCTCGCGCCGCTCACCCGCATTCTGATTCGCTTCGGGATCGGCGCCGGGGAGTTCAACGCGCTGGTCGAACAAGAGTACGTCAAATCGGCGATACGGCAGCTGGCGCTCACGGGCGAACTCGTCACGTCCTCGCGTATCGCCATCATCACCGGCCTCCCGCGCAACATCGTGGCATCGATCGTCGAGTCGCTGGATGAGGAATCGACGCGTCGGGTGGGATCGTTGATCCAGCGCGCGCAACGAGTACTTACCGGCTGGTATGAGGACCGAGAGTTTCAGACGCGTGAGGGGGACCCGCTGGTCTTGGGGGTGACGGGTTCCGGAAAGTCCTTCGAGATGCTCGTGGATCGTTACGTGGGCGGTGGCGTGCGAGCGAGCGGCGTTCTCAAAGAACTTTTGGCCACCGGCGCCGTGAAGATGACGAGGGATGGCGCCGTCAAGGCGATGCGGCGCTCGGCGGCGGCCGGCGGTGCCGATCCCGAGACCGTCAAGCAGCTGGGGGAGTACACGAACGCCCTGCTGCTTGCGTTCGAGCATAACCTCACGAGCGGCCCCCTGGAACAGGTCGCGATCCGTGGGGTCACGCGCCGTGCTGATGCATCGATCGTCCCCTTGTTTCGGACGCAGATGGTCAAGCGAGCGGAGGTCCTCATCGAAAGCACGGAGGCATTCCTCGACAGCCGGGTGACGAAGGACGAAGGCCCGGAGGAAGGCACGGAGTCCGATGTGATCGTCGGTTGCTTCGCGTTCACCAGCGTCCAATCGCTCAATGAGCCGCGGCCACGCTGGCAACGGGGACTGGCGCAGCGTCTCAAACGCACGGGCGCACCGCGCTCATCCGGCGAATGACCGGGGGTGCCTTCCATGGCGCCCCGTGGTCCTGGCTATCGATCCTAATGGGCAGTGATCGTGATCGGGAGGGTGGCCGTTGCGGTGAGGCGCTGGGAGTCAGTCACCGTCACCTGCAATGAGTAGGTGCCCGTCACCGCAGAGGGCCACTTCAGCCCAAGCACAGCGCCGCTCGCCGAGGAACTCGTCAGCGTGAAGCCCATTCCGGCCGGGACGCCACCAATCGAGATGGAAAACGCCGACGACGAGCTATCCGAGAACGCGATCGAACCGGTGAGGGTCTGACCCGCCACTCCCGTCAAACGAGTTACCGTGATGACCGGTCCGGCGGGGGTGATCGCGATGGTTTCGATGCCGCTCCCGGTCAAACCCGTCTTGGTATCCTGGGCCGCCACCGTCACCGCAAAGGTACCCAGCGTCGGCGTCGTCCACGAGATGCAGCCGGTGCCCCCGATCGTCATGCCGGCAGGCGCACCCTTCAGACTGAAGCTGAGCGGGTTCGTGCCATTGGCATCGACGCAGTAGGAGAGCGCCTTGCCCACGGTGAAGCTGAGGCTCGTCGAGGGCACCGTCGGGGCCTTGGGCGCCGCGATCGTGACCGTGTAGAGGCCTTGCCCGCTCAAGCCAGTGGTCGCGTCGTGCGCGATGACCGTCACCGCGTAGGTGCCAGCGAGCGGGGCCGCCCAGCTGACGACGCCGGCGGTACTCACCGACATTCCCGACGGCGCACCCGACAGGCTCAAGGTCACGACATTCGCGTCCGTCACCTGCGGCACGAAGGTGAGCGCGGTTTGCGCCGTGCCGCTGATCGAACCGGCAACCACCTGTGGAGGCGATGCCGGGATAATCGTCACCGTCAACTTACCTTGACCCGACAGTCCGTCATGCGCGTCCGTTGCCTGCGCCGTGATCGAGTAGCTACCGACATTGGGCGTATTCCAGGTGACGATGCCGGTCGTGGCATTCACGCTCATCCCGGACGGGGCACCGATCAGTGAGTAGGTGAGCGGTTGGGCATCGCTGGCCGTGATGGCAAAGGAGAGCGTCGTTCCGGCTTTGCCGGAGACCGTGGCGGACGTGACGACTGGAGCCACCGCGGCCGGCTGCGCGCTCAACGCCGTCAACAGGCTCTGGGCATTCGGTGAACCCAAGCCCGAGGGCAGATCGTAACCGACACCCGCGTAGCAGGTGGTGCAGCTTCCATCCGAGCCCTTCGTCACGTCGAGAAACGCACTGGTGTAGCTGGCCGCTTGAAGCCCAAGCCCATAGAGCGTTGCCTGGGCTGCGCCGATTGGCGCGAGTGAGTTCTGCGCGCGCAGCGCGTTGGCCACTGCGATGATTCCGGCCCACTGGGGCGTGGCGAGACTGGTGCCACCCACGCTGTACCAGTTGGGGGTCGTGGAGCCTTGCGGAATGAACGCCAGGTATTGGCCGGTGGTCGGATCCGCGTTGAACGTCACATCCGATACCGCCCGATGCGCAGGTGCGGCAAGACCCGGGACCGCGAGCGTCTGATAAGTCGGTGTTGCCTCGTACGCACTCACACCGCCACCCGTCCCGGACCATACCGTCTCGGTGCGGGGTCCGCTGCCGGAGTAGGAGAGGCTCGTGCCCGCCACGGCAAGAACGTGGGAAGACACGGCCGGCCAGTTGACCTGTGCGCCGGCATCGCCGGCGGCCGCCAGGTACGTCATGTTCGCGGCTTCAAAGTTCGGATCGAGGCTGCTCGTGTAGTTTCCTTCGGCGGCCCCAAAGCTCTGCGACACCACGCCCGGACCCATGTGGTTGGCGAGTTGCACGGCGGCGGAGAGGCTGGTCGTGGAGGTGTCGGGAGCTTCGATCAGAATGATGCGTGCATACGGCGCGGTGGCATGTGCCCATTGCACATCGAGGGCAATCTCCGTCGCCCAGCCGGAGTCATAGGCGGGAGCTGTCGCCGTCATGGTCCCGCTCGGCGTGCTGTAGACGATGGAGAGCGTGCAGCCCGTGGTGAGCGCCGGCGCCAGCGGCAGGCTCGACGAGGTCGCGATCGGCGTCACCTGGCAGCCCGGAAGACCGAACTTCGAATCGAAGCTCGCGAGGTCCGCCACCGTGTTCGGGTCGGTCTGCGCATCGATCAGATAGATGGTTTGACCCGCGCCCAACGCTGCCGCCTGGGCCGATGTCAGGCTCGAGGTCGTGCTCGGCAATGTCGTGAGTCCATAAGCGGCGCGAATTTGCGCAGGAGTGTAGACGGTGACCGTGGATGCCGTCGCCAGAGGTTTGGCTGCGGAGCCGTCGGCCAACGCGTCGTCGGGCGCCGTACCGGTTGCGCGGACCTGTTCGAGCACATCGGGGGTCAAGCGGCGGGTGGAAAGCTCGGCGAAGGCGGGATCCACCGCCACCCGTCGCGGTGCCCGCGCCGCGGAAATTGCGGGCTCGTCGCGATCCGTGTCTGCCGGTTCAGCGAGAACCACGGGCGCGAGGTGGAACGTCGGCTGCGCGACAGTGACGTTCGCCGCCGGGGCGGCAAGCGTCATTGAATAGTTTTGGGTGGTGCTTGCCGACTGCGAACCGGAGCCTCCGCAGGCACTGACGATTGCCGCACTCAAACTCACGGCGATTATTCGCGCTACCCTGCTTTCTGAGGATTCTAACTGTCTCATGGTACCTTCCTGGTCGTTGCCATGAGAGCGACGCTGAAGACAATGGGTGTTGTCGTCCCACTGGCAACCCCGCTACCTTTTCTCGAGGAAAGGCCGGAGGCTTTGCGTCCCTGCCTCGCGGCAGGTTTGCTCTCTTCTGGTTGAATGGGTTACTGATGCTTGCTCGAAATTTCCAACACACCTCATCGGTTCCCGAGCAGGCTCGGCGTGGCATCTAATATGCACTAAATCGTGCACAAATAATATGCATCAAACCATGCATGAACGGCAACCATGAATGATGGAAGTGCGAGGGGCGTCACATCCAAAGACCGATGTAACACCCGTAAGGGTCAAATCACCGCACACACCGTCTTCGTTTCGAGATAATTCTCGAGGCCGGGCGCGCCGTTCTCGTAGCCCCAACCGGATTGCTTATGTCCGCCC
>Ga0116226_10003910_pt1 | contig 13145 bp, 7 predicted proteins | sample S1TSphfallax_FD_89692 | JGI IMG/M metagenome (GOLD analysis project Ga0116226, IMG submission 89692) | Host-associated microbial communities from peat moss isolated from Minnesota, USA - S1T2_Fa - Sphagnum fallax MG | ecosystem: Host-associated > Plants > Peat moss > Unclassified | place: USA...
TGAACTGATTTGAAGCAAATTGAATCCTTGGGTTGGACTGGTACCTTGGTCCCTAGCCTGATTCTTGGTTCTCCAAATCAGGAGCTCTCCTTTTAGCATTGTTTTTTGGTCTGAACTAATTGATTTTGCCCCCAAAACAGGTTCCATGTAGGCTTAGCCTCAACTTGTCACGTTTTGGCCTTGGACCCTCGTCTAAAGGTGTTTGGACCAATTTAAAGCTTTCTACTAATAAGATTGCTTGAATTCATTGGTCCCTGGACCTTGGACCCTCGTCTAAAGTCGCCCTAAGAGCAAGAGGAACGACTAGAACAAGAACAACACCAGTTTAACAACAACAAGAGCAAGCTCATGCAGGCTTATAATTCAAGAAGCACCCTTAGTGATTTGCACCTTGTAGGAAAGCTAGATTAATCCCTATTGACATTTGACCAAAACAGTCCCAATATGAAAGTCATGCTAGCCCCCACAAATGCACCCAAAGTTCATGGTTTATGTTGGAGTTGTGATTTCAATTTTTTTTGAATTTGGTTCCCAAGTGGAAAATTGTCACTGTTGGAAGTTTAGTCATTTTTTGTTTTGGGCAGCTTTCAAGATTACAGTTTTTGGAGAATTGGATAAAGATACCAAGCTGCAATGGTGGTAAAAATTCTAGGGTAGATAGGAGGCATCCATATGAATGATGTGCAAATACAAATTGTGTAAAATAAAGTTGAAATGAAGGAGAAATGAATGGTCAAAGTTGGTCATCTAATGTGGCTACACAAAACCATACAAATTCAACTACTTTTGGGCAAAAGAAAATTCACAAGTAATTATGATTGCTCCAACTCTTGCTAGGTTTTAAGCGCCTTGTATGAGAGCACCTCTCCCATGCTTCTCTCTGTTTCGTAGCAAAGTTGCAGTTGTTATATGCTGCCCAAGCTTGAATTTTTTTGTCAACTTGGTTTTAAAATTGCAAATGGGACATTGCAAAGCAAGGAAAGATGTTATGGCATGTCCCCTATACGATAGGCATGTTAGTTTTTAGATTGAGACATTGTAGGTAGGAGAAATAGTGGGACAATGTATCAAAATGGTCTAATGTGACAATTAGACATTAACTAGCTCTTTAGTTCTTAGAAGATCAAGATTTTAATTATCAAAATTAGTTTCCACATACAATAAACCCCCTTTATAATCACGCCCATTTTAATCACATTTTTGTTTGTCACATAGTCTTTGGTAACCATCCATTTTAGTAAGAAATAATTTTTTTTTTCAGTTATTATCACACTCGTTAGTAGCACAAACCGTTTGCAAATTTTTTTAAATAAATGTGACTATAGTGGGGAGAAATTTAGAGCAGTATTAGGGTTTTGTAAATTGTAATTTCCTTTGGCAATGTTAGTGTTGCTATGTGTTCAAGTTGTGCAAACTAACAACAATGAATCTAGTTGAAAAGAAAAGAAAGAAAGAACTTTTTATTGTAGACAAACAAAAAACATATGAGCTTGCTAAGAAAGCAAAAAATCTTAATTAAAAATATATTGTTGACAAGATACATAAGAAGCTCAAACTCAATGTTAATTGTCACATTAAAATAGGCAAAAATCACAACCTTTTTCAAATCTAATAATGCATAGTAGAACTTAGAATAAGCCACATAGAAAATTTAAACAATTGTTGGCACTTTATTCTCGCATACAAGGGTTATTTTTGCAATGTTTTTTTGCCTATAGTCACAATCTTGTAAGGGCTTGTATGGAATGTGACTATACAAATTTGATCACAATTTGTTAGTGTCACAAAAAAAACAATCACAAAGGACATGATTATGAATAGGGTTTACTTTATAAAGTTTTAGAAATGGGATGAATGAATGGGTGTACATTATATGGTTAGGGCTTTAGGATTAGGGATGAAGTAATAGATGAAAATATTTAGTGCCACATGTTCATGTTTGATTTGAGATCATTTTAACTTTTACTTTCTCACCCATTTGTTGAACAAAATTTTGTTTCATACATTTATGGGATGAACAATGATGGATGTAAATCATTTTAAGGTTTCACAAGCCTACATTTTTGTTCATGTTATTGTTCATATTATTGTTGTCAAGTTAGTTGGTGTTATTCTTGTTAAAGTTGTGGAAAGCTTTTAATGTTTTGTTAATGTAACTTGCTTTTGTATACCATGAACAATGTTATAATTTTTATTACACCAGTTTTGATAGAGTTTGAAAAGGTTGAATGCATGGTACGTGCAAAATAACTAAATGTTAATGAGACTTTGTGTGGGATATGTTTCCCACATTTCTCCTTCACTCCACCATGTTTTGTAAAAGATTAGTTGGGATGTGTTTTGGGGCCACAACCTACTAGTTAAAGGGATTGAAAGTGCAAGTGTAGGAAGGAACATTAAGTGCATCATTCCATGTGTACTTAGGTATAAAAAATCAACAATTAGAAGAACAAATTATACAACTCAATGCTCAACAACAAGGTGCACATAACATTGACAAACTTTCTTGAAACTTTGCACATTAAAATGAAAGCTTGGTACAAGCATGCATAATTGGCTTTCCCATATGGTTTGGTAGCCCCCGCATTGTGTCACATTTCTTGCAAGTTGCGTAACTACTCTTCATATATTGTTGTGATAATTATTTTACTAGTCATGTATTTTGGTGCTAGTGGCCCCCATATTAAACATTATTAAATGCCAACTACCCATAACTTTGTGTTATGTTATTGTGCACACCCATTGATCACTAAACTCATTGAACCTCAATGATTTAAGAAGTTCTACCTATAGCCTTGTAGGCATGCTACTCATAATTCAAGTGATTTGTTTTTATCTCTCAATCCATGTCATATTGCCAAACAATGTAGACATTGATTCATTCCACCTTTGTTGTAGTAACCCCTTTCCCCCCCACTTCCATTGCCCATAACATTGTCTTGGGCATTAACTTGTGTGAGGAGGCCCCTCCCTTGGCCCCCCACCCATTAATCATTTTTGGGCAAGCAATAATATATCAATGGAATTCAAAAAAAAATTAAATTCATCAATTGACAAAAATGTTAAAGTTGATTTCAATCACATATTTCTAACATGCACAACCCAAAAATGTAACATTAAAATTGAAACAAATGTAAGTGAATTCCAGTTTATGGGTAGGTAACAGGATATGAATGGAATTCAAAAATCTAAGAAAATTAATGGACAAAAATGTGAAGGTTGAACTTTGCCACATCATAGTTTGAGCATACACAACCAAAACATACACCAACATCAAAACTAAAAAATATATAAGTGAACTCCAATTTTTGGACAAGCATTTAAAATATGAATGGAATTTTAAACTTTTAGAAAATTCATTGAAAAAAACGTGAAGGATAATTTTTATCACTTATTAATATGATGCACAACCAAAAAATCAAACAACATCAAAATTGAAACAAATGTACATTGTGACCTCCAATTTTTATGTTTGAAGAACAATATTTGAATGGAATTCATAATTTTAAGTAAATTAATTGACAAAAAAAATGTGTTGAATTTTCCCACATAATTGAAAATCCATGCATCATGATTGCAATTTTTAAATTTGCATCAACTAGAAACTCCAAATCCAAAATCAAATCAACTAGAAAAACTCATAAGGTTCAATGTTTCAACTCCTGATGAATTGCTAATCATTATGTTGGACATTTTCCTCTTTGCAAAAAATGGCAAGTCTTCAACCATAGTGTTGTAAACCCTGAAATTTATTTGAGAATCTCCTCAACCTTTATCACATTTAATATCATAATAGCCACATCCATATGTGCACCATTTGTCCCATGAAATGTTCAAGCTAAGTGCATGGTGCATTGTACCATTGAAACAACTTGTGCATTTTATACAATCTTTCAATTGTATGCATGTTTCATGAAGATTGTGAAATAGATATAGCAAAGGTGGTGTGTTTGTAACCATGTTGCCCATACTCAAAAATTTGGTTCCCAATCACATCACGAGAAACATGTTGTGCAGTGATTTTGTTCCCAAGCACTAGGTCATCATCACCATGCCACAAATGTGAAATCAATGTCAAGTTGTTGGAGCCATATTCTAAATAAACATAGACACAATGAGACGCAAAAGTGACCCCACTATAAAATGAAGCAACCCAAACATCTCTGGAGATGTTTGAGTTCACAATGCCCCATAAATACTTTTTAATTTGTGGAGCAATACTATGAACATCAGTCTCTCCAATAAATCCACCTTGTGCAACTTGAATTTTCTTTTCCTTCAAATTTTCTTGATGTTTAAAATCCACAAAAATACCAATCAAACAACCATATGCAATGTCATTGATAGGTTCATGCCAACAATTGCCTTCCATGATGGAAACTTCAAGCGGTTCAAAAAGACATTTGAAATCATCTTGAATATCAAAATCTTGCCAGCAAATTCCTGTCTTGTTCCTTCGAGTACTGATTAGCTCCCTTGACATTCTCGTGTAAATTGTAAAATAGGTCCCAATAAGATAATAACTCTACATAACATAGGTTCATGAGTTAGTCAAGCTTTAAATCACAAAGTATGGGAAAGAACAATTTACTAGATTATATTGATATCATGTCAAGTTAAATAACTTAAGTGATAACTAACTAATGATCAATTATATACCATACCCATATTGTAGAACTTGGATACTTAATGTTGATTCAACAAGCAATAAAATACACAAGGAAGGCTTCAAAGGATGATGATTGCTTTGCAAAAATGTCTATAAATGACCCACATTGGACAAACATGAGCCATAACATTCTGACAATTAACTAGAATTGGTTGGTAGAAACATCAAACTAACAACCCAAATGGTTGGGACTCATTGTCACATTGTAGTTGTTATGGTTCAACTCAACTCTAGGCCATGTTATGTTACCAATTATAGCCAATCTAGTTCTAGTAAATGTTCTTGGGCCTTGATTAATCATTGAAAACCATGTGGGTATGGGAGGTGTCAAAGTTGGGGAGGATTATGTCAATCCAATCCTTATTTAAATCCGTGAATTGATGGGAATTTTGAAGTTCTAATGAAATGAAATTAGAAAAACATAACATAAAATGAAGTTGGAATAACACACCTGACCATCATCTTGATGATCCCCCATTTCACCACCTATGAAATGAAAGATAAAAGTAAAATAAAACATATATGTATACACACAAAATCTTTTGAAAATTTCCTAAAAACTAATAGTTGCAATGAAAAAACTTATCATATATTTAAATGCATTAATGTATAAGAAAATAATGTAATTATTTAATGCAAGATTTGTGGCATGTTTTTAACCCTTAACATGTTCCACATCTATGAAGGTGTTGGGGAAAGGAAAATTGGATCTCATGTTTATGAAAATTTTGCAACCAAGTTAATAAGAAAGGCATAACCAAATTAAAAAACAAATGTGTTCAGGGAAATCATACTTGATGATGCTTGCTCAAGGGAAAAATTGGTATTTTCATTTGGCAAACTAGGACCAACATTTGACCTACATCAATGCAACATATGATCACCAAGTTATTAACTTTTCATTGAAAGCATTTTGTATTTGTCAAGTTCAATATGGTAACCTTTATTTTGCTTCAAACATACATCAACCAAAAAGTCACATGATATTTTGCTTCCATGATTTTGCATATTAATGAAATGGAATAGTCTCCAAGATGGTGTACAAAATTATGAAAGAACATAACTTTCTTGTGAGTTTGTATGAACAATTTCAATGTCTTTTTTAGCTTTAATGCATTTAGACTATATAGTATGGAGACTCAATGTTAATTAGACAATGATAATTAAAGACAATGGTTTAAAATACAAAGAAGAGTATTTTTGCTCTTATTTTTGTGGATGGATACCCATGGCCCCAAATTTGTGCATTATATATATTTGAAAAACCCTACTAAATGTATATGAGATGTTAAAAAGGTGGGGCATATCACATTCAAAAGTTATGAACCTATTTTTCAACTTGTCCCACCTTTGATGACTTTTGGCAAAGATGTCATTGCAACTGTCAAGCGGAAAAATTCCCAAGCTCATTGCTTTTGCAAGAATAAGATTCTTACAAATGCTGGAAAAGTTTGGTCGATCTTTTGGAGATATTTGCCAACAACTCGTGATGCAAGAGCGTAAGTAGTCAGGACAATTGTTTGGCAATGGTGGTCGAAGATCCTGGTTCATGATTTTGTCATGAAGTGTAAGCCTTTTTTCACCTTCGAATGGTGCTTCACCAGTAAGAATCTCTGAACATACCATAGCAAAACTCCAAACATCAGCCTTTGGAGGGAAATTTGTGCTTTTAAGTTTTCGATCCACCATTGGTTTGTCAAAAACTATTTCAGGTGCAGCATATACAGGTGTGCCTTGGCCCGGAGTTTGCTCTGAGAAGGTTTCTGTCATGTTGTAAGGTTTTGCTGTCCCAAAGTCTGCCAACTTCACATGTAGATAGCCTTCAAAACATCCCGTAATAGGTTCCACAAGAATGTTTGAAGTTTTGAGATCCCTATGAACAATTTTCTCATTATGAAGGTATCTCATGGCATTTGCAACTTGTAACATTATGTCAATTGCCACATGCAATTTGAATGGTGTGCCAGGTTTTCCTTGGACTTGGGCTTTAATGTGGGTGTAGAGATTCTTAGGCATCCATTCCATCATGATGTAGGATTTCTTGTCCTCCCAATAACAAAAGAATTTCACAATGTGTGGATGATGGCACCGTTTCAAAATAGTAACTTCTTTTTTTTCCTTTTCAATATTAGGAATACGAATGATTTTCAAAGCACATTTTTTATTCAACCAGATGACCTCACCCACATCACCACTTGCACCTTCCCCCAATAATGCAAGCCACTTATACACTTTGAGTTGAGTGTCTACTTCTTTCATTAGATCCTTCCCATCTCTTGTAATTTGAGAAAGTAGGTAGGTAGCAAGGATGTAATCTTGGTTGTTGATGCCACTTGGTGATGTGAAACTTGTATCAACATGATTGTCCTTCACTTCCTTAAGCTTGGCAAGAAGATAGTCCATGTCAAATTTTGCTGCATCTTGCAAAGAACTACTTGGACTTAAGAACCTTTTGAGGAGGTGGTCGTGCCTTTCCAAAGCCTTTGTTGTGTTCTGAATAGCTCGTACCATATCTGCATTTGTCATTTTGAGAACACTTGTCCACCATGATAAGCTAAGCAAAATCTCTGTCACATCCTCTTTGACATTTGCTAGGGTTATTGCTCCATGAAGCCATGAAGATTCTTTGCACAAGCATTTTTGCACTAAAGCTTCTCCACATTTTGCCACCATGTGTATTTCTTGTAAAACCTTCTTTTGATCCATTGTGGCCAATGTTGACATTCTAGCAAATGCTCTTTCCAAGACAATCCTTGTCTTTGTAAATTTTCCTCCTAAATAGCTGCAAAGTTGTTTATTAAGTTGAATTTGGTCAATATTCGCTGTGAGCTCCTCAACTTTTCTCATAGTCACCAAAATTAGTTCCAACTCTGACTCCATCGCTCTCCCACTTATTTCAACACCTCCAAAAAACATAGACCGTATAATACTCCAAATTTGGCAAAAAAAAGTTGTGATTTGCTCCAAAAAATTCATTTTGAAGGCACTTAACAACTTGAAGAAATATATGAAAGAGATGCCAAGCCTATAATGGATGTTTGAGTAATCTCTTATACCTACAAACATTGTGCACACATCATATAACCATGACATTGTTAATGTTGGAGCCACAGCCACATTACAAACTTGTATTGAAAATATACCACAAATCCATGTATAAATGCTATGTAAAGGAACCCACAAAAGAAGAAAACAGTAAGTGCATGTCACACAATGATGCAACATTGAAAAGGGACAAGTTTTGGACAACTTCTTGCATAGTTAAGAAAGTTAAAACTAGTGAAAAACTTCTAGAAATTAGAATTAACAAGAATTTAGCAAGTTATAGATATCATTCAACACTTTTGAGTTGATGTATGTTCAAGCTTTTCAAAAATTTAGGAACGAAGTTTATGACTTCCCAAGTTCTTAATTAGTAACTATTCAACAAAAGATCCACCATATTGTGGTTCCAAAAGAACAATACTAGAGTACTGCTTACATCTTCTAAGAATGTCCAAGTTGTAGAATTGCATCCTACCATAACACTACACTAAAAGATTTTACAAAATATGTGGTTGAAACACATCTCAAATGTTGTTGGTTGCATGTAAACCTATAACCTTCTCGATTCAAGCCCATATAATGATCTTTAACAACTGACAATACATCACCCAACGAAAAAGTTCCATCCTAGAGCCTTTGCAATTCAGAGAAAAAATATATACATTAGAAAATTCTCTGAATTGCTGGAGGACACTTACACAGCAATGGTCCAGTACACGATTCAGTGGACGTTTTGGAGGCCGGATTGATCCAAGTGGAATCCGCGAAGTTCAGGGGGACTGATCGGAGTGGAATGCGCCGCAAGATCAGAAATTCAAGACGAACTCCTCACGATCACCATAGAATAAGGTCATAAGCAAATTAGCATACAAATTATTACCAATACGCAGTGATAATATTAAACCAAGTGCTTCTTTAGCTCCTTTAAGCTTTTTGGCATGGCTGATATATTCCCTGTCCCAAAACCCCAACCCTATTAGCAGTAGACGAGTGGGTGTCTGCACGCAACTCGGCGTGGGATGTGAGCGGGTAGAGGGAAGTAGAATGGTGGCGGGGCAGCGATAGGAGAGCCCGGGCCAAACGCGGATAGAAAGACAGACAGAAGGAGCACCGCCGACTGCCAGTGTACGGAGAGAGACACTGAACCCCGTCACCCCCCCCCACCGAAAGGAGCCTAGGGATTAGCAGACATCAACCTAATTAAAATCCAACAAATTCTAATTCTCTCTAAAAGATCCAAAGGAAACATGAAGCAGTGGACCTTGATAGTCGAAACTATTGCGGCGCCAACATTGATCGATGTTCAACTTTGAAGCAACATGAATCCGAGAGCGAAGAAGCAAAGGGGGCAGTTAGCCAAGGCGAGCATGTGAGTCTATTTCGTAGCTGAATGATCCGAGAGCATAATTCAAAACCAGTAAAGAAATCCGCTTTCAGTAAGCACTTAGTACAAATATAGACCACCGACAGGCGAGCTCCTCTCCTGTCTAGCTTCACGAGTCTTGCAATCGATAATCACATCACCCAGCAGCAGCGGCAGCTTGATCGCAATGCAAAATTCAATAGCGCGTGGAATGCAAGCTGAATGCGCGTTGCACCCAAAGCGGACCGACGGGGCTCCAGAGCGAACCCATGGGAAGGCAGTTCTCGAGCCGGCTCTTCTCCCTTCACCTACGAACTTCACGAAGCCGTGTGCTCAACGCAAAGCGAACTATTCTTTTGCCTTTTAGCAAAGAATACCGTGCGTGGGTACAAATACCGGCATATCCCACGGAGTTCACGCCCGGTAGACCCGATTCCACCTTGGAATATGCAGCGGGGCCTGGTAGCGTTAGGTGGCGTTCTCTTCCGTTTGAAAGAGTGCGGTCCAGAATGTAATCGGCTTTCTCCATTTTTGATTCACATCTCAAGCATGTTGGCCATTACACGTGAAACTGACGCTACCGAAAGTGGAACCCGCATATAGCTGATATTCTGCCTGTCTCACCCCGTGTTTTTGTATTTTCAATTGGCAAATTTTCACTGATATTTTAGCTGAACAATACGATGTCAAGCAGGCTATAAAAGGATTTTTCATGGAAAAAATGACCCATATTCAGCAGATTCCGAATTCAAATTCCAGGTGCCCATTGTTTTATGATTTTGGTGAAAATTCACGAATTCAAAAATACTCTCAGTGGGAGTCTCCACACTTGGTTTTGCCAGTTCAAGGGGGGAACACCGGTTATGGGATGGAACAGGCCTTGGTGGAACACCTTCGGCCTGGTCTCACCCTACCCATGACAATGTGTTTCTACTTGGAATGGGGTTTACCATAGTACATAATGCACGTAAAGTTCAAAAGTTTCCTTTTCCCATTGTAATTTTCCGCAATTTGAACTTAGGGGGAAATAGGCCTTTCATGGTAATGAAAGTTTCTAGAATTTTATCTTGAGATGCCACAATATTGCACAGGTTTTGCCATGTTAAAATTTGAGTTTTGGCACTAATAATATCTTGGAAAAGTTTAACATTTCAACATTATACCATGTGTAAAATGAAAAATGATTACCTTCTAAAAATTTCAATTATTTTGCAATCTAATCTGACCTAGTGCATTTGAAAGAGAAAAGTGAGAGGTGGAACTTGACCTAAATCACATTTGTTAAAAAAATTCATTTAGCCCATCAAATTATGCAATGTATGACTTTAATTTTTTTAACACAATTTCTACAAAAACTTTTATGGATCTAGGCGAGATCAATCATCGTGCTAGGCACATTCTTGCCCTTTCCTAAGGGCAAGCATAATTTTGGAACCCGATTTGAAGATACAAGAACTTAGGCCATGGTTTTAACCATTAGTCCCATGACGTGGAAGTTCAAGACTTGTAACCTTGATTGCCTCTCCAACCTCCCTTCCAATGTTTTGGATGATCCCCATGGTGCATTACCCATTTACCATGCATCACCCATCATGATCATTCATAGTTACATAGTTATCCCATCTTGATACCATACCATGTGTCATAATCCCATGCCCGTAGTAGCCATAGTCACTTCAGGTTTTTGACCTTCCCCTTCCAAGTTTTTTGAGAGTTTTGAAGTTCCACTAGTTGGTGTTTGTTATGATCAAGTTGGGATCTCTTTGCATACTCATTTTCATTGGCTATTGGTGTTTTATGAGTGATATGATTACATTAGCAACAATCCAAAATTCATTCAATATTACAAGGTGTTGAATTTTAACACTTCATTTATATGGTATTCAGGATACATGGATGTATTTCAATACAATGTACAAATTTTAAATGTTGGGAGATTTGCAATTTTAGACTTATAGTTTTCATGTAGTTTGCATCTAATTGCATCCAAATTGTAGGCCAAAACAAAAGGAGATGCTCCAATGGACTATATGATTACCATGAAATTATGTACAAAGGAATTCGTGGATTGAATTGAAGGCATTGAAAGTCTTTGTTTAAACCCACCTCATGGAGTCATCAAACATAATAATGTAAATCAGGAAGTGGTTCAAAAACATATTTAATTCAATCTCAAGTAAAGAAATTGTGAAAATCGTGTTAATTTAAGACAAATTAAGTGCAAGATTTCATGTGTGGTTAAGGAATGGAATAAGGTGTGAGTTGCAAATAAAACAAACCAAAATAATTTTCCAAATATTTTGAAAGAAACACAATTGAACAACTTTTCAAATATTTCGTAGTGCATTAACACCACAAATCCTCTAGCACATTCAATGTGCCGTCATTCAAGAGAATGCCTCGTTAGACTTTAAAGATTGATGAATGTTCTGAAAAATAAAAACCATATACAATAGATTTTAAATGTTGAAACTTTTGAGGCAAGAATAGATTTGATAGGATGTATGTAATTATCATCATTAATAGCAGTTCCAGGTATATGAGTATTTGAGCCTCCAATAATATTTCTCATTTCCAAGAAGGCATGTTTTTTGGTTTTCGTGCTCCACATATAAACATGAAAATTGGGACAATAAAAGGTGAGACATTATTTAAATAAAACCACTTTGACCAATCATTCTATCTTGTCACTAAAAAATAATTGTTAAATTGTATAGTTCCTTTTGCAAGCAGAGCATCTCGTGTGCAAATATTGACCCAAAGCCAATATACTATACCCCAACTTGGCATTAACTTTATTGTTCTTCATCCAAAACATGTTGGATTGACCAGGGCTGCTCTTACATTCCATTCTAGTGAAACACTACATATAAATCATCACAGCATTTCAAAACTTTATTTTAGTGCAATGTTATGTAAATATTCAATGGTTTAAAATGCATAAAGGTAAGTTTCAAATATTACTTTCAATTATGATTGGATGTTGTACATTCTCAATTCTTCCACAAGTATATAGAAAATTCTCAAGTAGTTATCTTTAAAATGTAATTGCATCCAGTTTGGTATACATCATTACATCGTTCATAGTTTGTAGCACTAAAAGAAAGGATTTAAAACACAATGAAAAATGAGTAAATCTAAATCACTCTCTCAGTCCATCACAGACTACTGAAATTTCTACCAACCTTAACAATAGATATTTCACATTTTTCCCATAGTAATTCCAAAGTACTATCCTTTTTCACTTGAAGAACACTCATTCTCCCACTTGTATCTGTGATTATAAAAATCTTAGTTGCCAATTTAATGAGGAATATAGCCCTAGCCCAAACTACCAAAAAACACGTGATTCCTGAGCTGTGTATTCGACATGCTTGTGTATACAACACTCATGCCAGTAGTTGGATTCTGTCAAAAGCGTGGGTGTGAAAATTTGTCAACAATTTTTTTTAAAAGGATGCAATTCCAATGTTGAGAGAAGCCACCCACCGAATCTTTCACTGGACCCACGTAAATAATAACTAATTGCAAGGAGGGTTGCATTAATGGGGGCACCACACCATTGGACAAGAGCTCCTCAGTCATATCATGTATCTTCTTGCATTTTGACATATTCCTATTGGCCTAAAATCTATGTTTCTAGTTACTGGTTGGTGGAACCTCATAACTGGGCGACATTCGTGTCACAGAAGTTATAAGCTTCACCCTCTTTTACAGTCCATTATGTTTAGTAACTAGCTCAATTGTCGGTTATTTTAACTTGGGACTAACATACCTCCACTATCCATGGTAACTTGCGTGATCTAGGTGGTCACCTAGACTGTAAATGTTAGTGGCTCTTAATGATCGATTCATGGCTAAGAGCATCTCCAGCGCTCCTCAGTATGTGACGCTGCGAAAATATTTTTCACGTCCAAGTTTAGTTATGTACTCTTTTGCAACCCCACCAATAAAACTGAAACTGGGACAGCAAATACGTGGGGGACTATTAATAACAAACCACCTGGACCAATCATTATGATGAGCCAATCATAAACACTAAGTAGCAGTTAGATCATATTTATTACA
>Ga0116226_10003911_pt1 | contig 13144 bp, 10 predicted proteins | sample S1TSphfallax_FD_89692 | JGI IMG/M metagenome (GOLD analysis project Ga0116226, IMG submission 89692) | Host-associated microbial communities from peat moss isolated from Minnesota, USA - S1T2_Fa - Sphagnum fallax MG | ecosystem: Host-associated > Plants > Peat moss > Unclassified | place: USA...
GCTCAGGACAAGAAAGGATCTACGCCTTTCGAGATCGCCCTATTGTTCCTTGGCATCGGTCTGGCAATGGCCCAAATCCTGACTAACAAGTCCCTTCTCAACCGAGCACACCGGGAATTTTCTGCGTGACCTCATGATTTAACCAACAGGCCAATTCGCTCACCGAGCCTTTGTAGTTGACGCCAAAGCAGCTACTCCCTCGCCAGTACCAGCTGGGCGCTGGTGGCCAACTGCGTGTTGGAGGGGCCTCCGTAGATTTTGCCGATTTTGGCCTCGCGCTAGGACTTCTCCACCGTATAGCCTTTGACGAAGCCGGAGCCGCCGGAGATTGAGCCGACCTGGCTTGCCGCGGCGCATCGCCTTAGCTGGCGGTCGAGACGGCCTCCGCGGCGCGGAGCTTCGGCCGCTCCGACCGGGACGGGGCGGTTTGGGGGGAGCGGTGGACGATGGCGAGCGGTTCGCGGTCGAGGATCTTGCGGATTTGCTTGCGGGCGTGGGCGGCCCAGCGGCTGTTGGCGTCGAGCTTGAGGTAGGCGGCCCAGTGGCGGAGGGCGAGGCGGGGTTCGCCGCGGCGTTCGCAGGCGAGGGCGAGGTTGTAGTGGGCGTCGGCGTAGGCGGGCACGAGGCGGATGGCGGCGCGGTAGGCCTCGATCGCCTCCGGCAGGCGCTTGAGCTCGTCGAGGACGTTGCCGAGATCGAAGAAGGCCAGCGCGTAGGCGGGGTCGGCGACGGTGGCGCGGCGGTAGAGATCCTCGGCGCGGGCGAAGTGGCGGCGGTTGTAGCAGATGGTTCCGAGGTTGATGCAGGCGGGGGCGTGGCCGGGATTGGCGGCGAGGATTTGCTCGTACAGCTCCGCCGCGCGGTCGAAGTCGGCGGCGTCTTCGAGGCGGACCGCCTCCAGGAACATCTCGGAGACGCGGGCGGGCTGGTCGGCTGCATGGACCTTGAAGGGGGTTGGCTGCTCGGAGGAGCGGCTGCGATGCGGCTCTCCCGGCGGATCGAAGTTGAAGACGAGCTGGCGGGCGAGCGGCTCGGTGACGCAGCCCCGATGCCAGAAATGCAGGCGCGCGCCGCCGACGAAGGCGCGGGCGTCGAGCAGCGGGTTCTCGACGCCACAGACGGCCTTCATGGCGCCGAGCGAGGCGCTGATGCGGGCCGAGGAGAACCTGGTCGCGAGGTCGCGCAAGGTGCGCAGGCGGCCGATTTCTTCGAGGGAATATTCGGCGCGGCGGGGGATGAGGGATTTTTGCTCCCAGGCGCGCAGCTGCCCAGGGCGAATCTTCAAGTAGCGCAGAACCTTTCCACGGCTGATCCGGGTCACTGAGCACTCTCGCGGGAAGCGATTGATTTTCACCACGTATTGCGATTATGGGGAGCGCGAGGCGGGCGATTCAAGAGGCGGGACGAGAATTCCGTGGATAACCGGTGCCTAACTGTATTCTTTGCAAAGAATTGACGGCTTCGGAGGGAGATTGCGCGGATATCGGAGGCTGGAGCCGACGAGCGGGATCGAACCGCTGACCTGCTGATTACGAATCAGCTGCTCTACCAACTGAGCTACGTCGGCCTTTCTTCCTAAGTCTACCAAAGGGCAAGGGATTTTCCCGGCGTCGCGCGGGGCAAAGTTGGAATTTGTGGGCTGGCCGCGCGGCCGGGGAGGCGCATCGGTTCCCGGCGCGCGGAACCAGGTCAGGTTGGCTCGGGAACGAAAAAGCCGCCCGGCAACAGGGCGGCCTTTTCTCTTGGGGAGAACAGTTCCAACGGAGGCAAAGCCATCAGAACTTTCTGGCGTTGATAGTATGGTCGGGGAAACCGAGTGTCAAGGCAAAATCGCGGGCGCGGCAACCCATTGATTCGCGGTGGCTTGCAGGGCAGCTTCGCGGGCCGGGAAGAGGCGTGAAATGCGTCGGCGGCCCGACCGAGCTGGGTTCCGAATCGGGTTATCGCTTGATTGCACAGCGGGTTGGGCGCGGAAATGCACAGGCTGCAGGGCATTCGTGCCATCGGCGGGTTTAGACCCCGCTTGGAGGCGGGCGGGCGCCAACCTGCGATTCGCGGGAATGCTCTAAGCTGGTTGGTGAGGAAGGATTTTCGCTTGAGCAGCCATTCGCAGCCGCCGCCGATCGAGACGATTGTCGTGGAGAGCGGCGACCGTGGCCCTGAAGAGCTGGCCAGCGCCGCTTCCAACGGCCAGAGCGAGCGCGCCGCGCCGTTTATCGCCTTCGAGCATGTCTCGAAGGCCTTCGGCAGCCTTGTGGTGCTCGACGATGTGAGTTTTTTCGTGCTGCCGGGGGAGACGCTCTGCATCCTTGGCCGCAGCGGCGTGGGCAAGTCAGTCTCGCTGCAGCAGATCATGGGGTTTCTCAAGCCGGATTCCGGAACGATCCTCGTCGCCGGGGAGAGCATCTCCGGGTTCACCGAGGAGCAGATGCAGGTGGTTCGCAAGCGGGTCACGATGGTCTTCCAGAACGGCGCGCTCTTCGACTCGCTCACGGTCGGCGAGAATGTGGCGTTTCCGCTGCGGGAGCGCGGGGAGCTGATCGAGGACCAGATCCACCAGATCGTCAACGGCCTGTTGGAGATGGTCGGCGTGGCCGGCATGGGCGACCTGCTGCCGTCGGATCTCTCGACCGGGATGAAGCGCTCGGTCGCCATCGCGCGGGCGCTCTCGTCGCAGCCCCAGGCGATCCTCTACGACGAGCCGACGACCATGGTCGACCCGCTGATGGGCCGGCTGCTCGGCGACCTCATCCAGAAGCTCAAACACCAGTTGAAGCTCACCAGCATCGTCGTCACCCACGATATGCGCTTTGCCCAGAAGCTCGCCGACCGGGTGCTCTTCCTCCACGAGGCGAAGGCCCGCTTTTTCGGAACCATGGCCGAGATGCAGAAGAGTGAGGACCCGGTGATTCGGCAATTCCTGGATTTGGATGCTCTGGTGCTGCCTGCTTAAGCGCGCCTACGCAGCCTTCCACTTGATATTGCAGCCGATGCTTGGCTTCTGCTCCGTCGAGATCGGCTTGCCCGCCAGCAGCGCATCGAGCGCGATCCGCAAGTCGCGTCCGGAGATGGGGAAGGTGTTCCCTGGGCGGCTGTCGTCGAGCTGGCCGCGATAGACGAGCTTCAGCTCTTTGTCGAATAGAAAAAAGTCGGGCGTGCAGGTGGCGTCGTAGGCGCGGGCGACCTCCTGGCTCTCGTCGTAGAGGTAGGGGAAGTTGAAGCCCAGCTTCTCCGCCTGGTGTTTCAGGCTCGGCGGAGCGTCGTCGGGATGCGTCGCCGCGTCGTTGCTGCTGATGGCGGCGATGCCGATGCCTTTGCGGACGAAGTCCTGGCCGATGGCGGCCAGCTCCTTCTCGACGTGCTTGACGAACGGGCAGTGCTGGCAGATGAACATGACGAGCAGGCCGTGTTCGCCTTTGACTTGGGCGAGGTTCCGGCGTTCGCCGGTGGTGACGTCTTCGAGATCGAACGCCGGGGCCTCGGTGCCCAGGGCGATCATTGCGGATTCGGTGCGTGCCATAATTTGCTCTCCTGAACTCCCTACGACCACAAGGATAGTCCCCTTAGAACAAGGGCGTCTGCTTGCCCGGCAATTGTATGCCGAAATGCTCGTAGGCCAGCCGGGTCGCGACGCGGCCGCGGGGGGTTCGGTCGAGGAAGCCGATCTGGATCAGGAAGGGTTCGTAGACCTCTTCGAGCGCGTCTTCCTCCTCGGCCAGGCTCGCGGCAAGCGTGTTGAGGCCGACCGGGCCGCCGTCGTATTTCTCGATGATGGTCAGCAGCAGCCGGCGGTCGAGCTCGTCGAAGCCGTGGGCGTCGACCTCGAGCATCTTGAGCGCGGCCTGGGCGATGGGCAGGTCGATGACGCCGGTGCCGCGCACCTGGGCGTAGTCGCGCACGCGGCGCAGCAGGCGGTTGGCGATGCGCGGAGTGCCCCGCGAACGCATCGCGATCTCGGCCGCGCCGTCGCGGTCGATGGGCACGTTGATGACCTCGGCCGAGCGCTCGACGATGAAGCGAAGATCGTCCTCGCTATAGAACTCGAGCCGCAGCAGAATGCCGAAGCGGGAGCGGAGCGGCGAGCTAAGCAGCCCCGGCCGGGTGGTTGCGGCGACGAAGGTGAAGGGCTTGACGTCCATCACATGGGTGCGCGCGGCCGGCCCCTGGCCGATGATGATGTCGAGTTTGTAGTCTTCGAGCGCGGTGTAGAGTTTTTCTTCGAGGACCGGCTGCAGGCGGTGGATTTCATCGAGAAACAGCACCTGCCGCTCGCGCAAGTTGGTCAGCACCGCCGTCAAATCGCCCTGAATCTGCAGCGCCGGGCCGGAGGTCTGCTGGAAGCCGACATCGAGTTCGTTGGCGATGATCGAGGCCAGCGTCGTCTTGCCCAGCCCCGGCGGCCCGAAGAGCAGCACATGGTCGAGCGCCTCGCGGCGCGATTTGGCGGCCTCTAGGGCGATGGCCAGCTGCTCTTTGGCCTTCGGCTGGCCGATGAACTCGTTCAGCGCGCGCGGGCGGAGCTTCAGCTCGAAGGAGTTCTCCTCATCGGCGCGCGAGGCGGAGACGAGGCGTTCGGGGGTGGATTTGCCAGTGGGCATCGCTTGAGAAAGTCTAGCAGGGTTGGATCGGGGCAAGCGCTCGCCCGTTTCCCCAGAGCAGCCTGCAATCGAGAAGACAATGCCGAAGAGAACGCAAACCTATAAGGACTGGCAAATGGATAAGCTTGCCGATTCGCAACGGGCCGCCAGTTATCTGAACGCTGCTCTGCGCGATTCCAACGAGGCAATTCTGATCGCGTTGGACAAGGTAGGTCGGGCCCACGAGATCGCGATAAATCATCATTCTCCCGGAGCCGATAGCTCCGGCTCCTGAATCTCATCGCACCGATAAACTCTGCATAAAGTAGCGACTGCCTTCACTCACCTCGTCAGCCGGTCCTCCGAGATCGGCGCGACCGCTGAGACGCCGATGGTTTTGAGAGTCGCCGCCGAGCCGGTCCAGGCGACCTTGATATCTCCGGGCGAAGGGGTGAAGTTGCGGGAGGTGAGGGCTTCTTTGCTGTCCACAAACAGCTCAAACACGGAGCCGTCGATCCATAGATCGATCGTCGACAGGCCGTCGGAGTTCGGCGCAAGGGGAAGCGTCTTGTCGCCGATCGCGACGGCTGGCGTTCCGCCTTGGTATTGGATCGCGAAGAGCGGCGCGGCGTCGGAGCCAGGGCGCAGTTCGAGGGCGCAGGCGTCCGCTCCCGGCTTGAAGGTCAGATGGATGTGGCCGGCGCGGTTGCGGATCGGCGACTTGGCCAGGGCGGCGGCCAGCTTCTCCGACGATTTCGGATCGTGCAGATTCAGTCCGCCCTTCTGCAGCGAGGCGAACTCCGGCGGAATCTCCATGCGGAGCCGATTGTCCGGCCCCAGCGTCAACACGCGAGGCAACGCCATCGACCCGGCCCAGCCGGCGGCGAGGCATTCTTCGCCAGTGCGCGATTCCTCGACCCAGCCCCAGAGAATGCGGCGGCCCTTTTCGTCCTTCATCGACTTCATCGCATAGTAGTAGCCATGGTCGAGCATGCCCTTCGATTCGGAGATGAACTTGAGGTTGACTTTGTCGAAGACGCCGACCTCCCAGAAGACCTTGCGTTCGACCGAGTAGAGCAGGACGTGCTTGCCGCCGAGGGGGAAGAAGTCGGGGCACTCCCACATCTCGCCGGTGTCGACCGGGTTGGTCTTGTCGCTTTCGTTCCACCTGCCCTGGGCGAGCGGGTGGAGATATTCCCAGTTGTGGCCGTCGAAGGAGCGATAAAGCAGCACCGCGCCGCCGACCTTGGTGAACCCCGACCCGACGCCGAGGTACCAGACGTCGCCGTCCTGCCAGGGGCACGGGTCGCGGAATCCGGTGATGGCGAGGCCGGGCGGCGGCGACGGCAGCACCGGCTTGTCGGCTTTCTTCCAGACGCGAAGGTCGGGGTCGGTCGAGGTCGCCAGGCACTGCACTTCGCGGAGGCCCTCCCCGCGAATGGTCTCGGGCGACGACTTGGTCACGCCGGTGTAGAGGATCGTCGGCACGTCCATGCCGGGCAGAACGCTCCCGGTGAAGCAGCCAAAAGCGTCGTAGCCGCCGGGGGTCGGCGCGAGCGCAAGCGGCTGATGTTGCCAGTGAATGAGGTCGGGACTTGTCGCGTGGTTCCAGTGCATGTCGCCCCAAACGGCCGCGTTCGGGTTGTATTGGAAAAACATGTGGTACTGGCCGTTGTGAAAACGCGGCGCGCAGGGGTCGTTCATCCAGTTGGCGCGCGGCAGCAGGTGAAACTGCGGGCGGAAGGGATCGTTGCGGAGCTTTTCGCGCAAGGCGGGCGTGAGGTCGGCGGGCGCGCCGGCTTGCGGAAGCAGCTCCGCCAGGGCGGCATTGCGCGAGACTGCGCAAAACGCCGACGAGGCCAGCGAGGCGGCGAGAAACTTGCGACGGTTCAAGAATCGGTCCAAACTTCACTCCTCCGGGGTCCGGTCTCGCTTCATGTCTCGCTTCACGTCGAGCGCGCCCAAGATCGTTCCCGACAACTCAGCATACGCGCAAGCGAGGGAAGGCGAAAGCGGTCGCCGCTGTACGAAACGTCTTCAGATGAAGACCACAGCGGCAGCCAAGGTAACGCGGCGCGAGAACTTCCGTGCGCCCGCAAGTACTCTGGGCGAAATGCGGCTCTTCCCTTACTATCGGCTCAGCCTGGAAAGACTTGAGGCCATTTCCGAAAAATCTGAGGAATTTTCTTGACCACCACTGTCCTTCGCGAACCCTACGAGCTCAGCCCCCGCCTCTACCGCGCCCTGCTGGCCAAGGCCCTTTGCCTTGAAGTCGACGCCCTCCGCGACGAGCTGTTCTCGCTCACCCTCGCCAACCCAGAGCACATTCGCCGCCACCGCATCCTCGTCCAGGCGCAGCGCGACGAGGCCGCCCGGCTGCGCGACTTCCTCGCCCGAACCAAGGTGGCGCCACCGCCCTCCGGCGCGAAAACATAGCGCGCCGACCTCTCTTCCGGCCTCGCTCCCGGCCCGTTGCGTTGCGCCCCGCTCGTTGGTACCTTTTCTGAAAGACTTGCAATCAAAAAGGACAGGAATGATCTCGTCGCTGAAAGCCGTTCGCAGTTTCCGCTTGGAATTCTCTCTTTTCTGCCTGGCTGCCTTGTTTTCGCCCATTGCCCGCGGCCAGCTTTCGTCGTCCGCGCTGGACGGGCCGGCCTTCGCCGCCTCGCCCGCCGAGATCGCCGCGGCAGCCGCCAAGATTCCTCCCGCGAAAGACGCGCCCGTCACCGTGCTCTATGAGGAGGACAAGAACCAGCTCGACGCCGACGGCAGAGTCGCGACGACGCACCGGCTGATCTACCGGATCGAGAAGCAGGCGGCGGTCGATTCCTGGAGCGAGACCTCGGTCGAGTGGGAGGCGTTTTATCAGAAGGAGCCGACGCTGCGGGCGCGGGTCGTCCGGCCTGACGGCGGCGCGAGCGAACTCGACCAGAAGACGATCACCGACGTTCCGGCCCGGAACGAAGAAGACGGAACCTACTCGGACGAGCGCATCCACAAAGCGCCGCTGCCCGGCCTCGGCGTCGGAGCGATCGTTGAGACCGAAACGACCCGCGTCGACAAGGAGCCGTATTTCTCGAGCGGCGGCGTCTACCGCTTCTACTTCGAGCGCGGCGTGCCGGTGGCCGAGAGCCGCGTCATCGTCGAGGCCCCCGCCGCCTCGCCGCTCCAGTACCGGACCGGCTTTCTCTCCGACACCGCCGTCAAAGACGAGACCGCGGCCGGAGTCCGGCGGCTCGTTTTCGAGCAGCGGAACCTGCCTGCGGCGGTCAACTCGGACATCGAGCTGATCACCCCCGAGCAGCGCACGCCGTGGGCCGAAATCTCCACCGGCAAGTCGTGGGAGGCGGTCGCGCAATCGTACCGCCTGCTTGCGGAGCCGCAGATTCAGCCCGGCCAGGTCAAGTCTTTCGTCGGCCAGGCCACATCGCCGCCGGCCGATCCCCAGGCGCGGCTGGCCTTCATCCAACAGCTGGTCTCGAAACTCCACCACGAAGTCCGCTACACCGGCATCGAGTTCGGCCAGTCGAAGCTCCAGCCCGAGCAGCCCGCCGAGGTGCTCAAGCGCCACTATGGCGACTGCAAAGATAAAGCTTCGCTGCTCGTCGCGATGCTGCGGGCATCTGGGGTTCCCGCCAACCTGGCGCTGCTCGACGCCGGCCCCGGCCGCGATGTCACCCCCGATCTGCCCGGCATGAACCAGTTCGACCACGCCATCGTTTTCGTGCCCGCCGCCACCCCAGCCGACAAACCCATCTGGATCGACGCGACGGCCGAGTTCACCAAAGTCGGCGACCTTCCCTATGGCGATCAGGGCCGCTTGGCGCTGGTCATCGCCGAGGACACCAAAGCCCTCAGCAAAATCCCCGAGGCCCGCCCCGAAGACAGCGTCCTGGTCGAGACCAGGGAGTTCTACCTCGCCGATTATGGGCCGTCGCGGGTCGTCGAGTCGTCCGAGACCACCGGCCACGTCGATTCCGGCTATCGCGCCGGCTATGGCGACATCACGAATAAGGAACTGCGCACCAATCTGGAGAACTACGCCCGCAACATCTACGCGGCCAAGTCGCTGGGCAAAGTGGAGGCGGGCGATCCTAAGGATTTCACCAAGCCGTTCATCCTTCGCTTGGAGATCGAGAAGAGCAAGCGCGGCAACACTGGCATCCACGACGCAGCGGTGGCCATGTATCCCACCGGAGCATTCTCCAACCTGCCGCGCTGGTTTGCCGTCGATCCCGACGAGGAGGGCCGCAAGCTCACCGCCGACGAGGAAGCCGATCGCCAGAAAGCCGTGGCGCAGCGGGCCGCCGCATACGACGTGCAGCCCTTCATCGCCGAGCGCCGCTATCGCATTACGCCGCCAGCCGGGTTTGTCCTCCGCGCGCTCCCCGCCGACAAAACCACCCAGATGGGTCCGGCCACGCTGACCCAGACCTTCACCTCGGACCAGACTGGCATCCTGACCGCCGTTTTTCGCTTCACCACCGGCAAGGAGCGGTACACGGTCGACGAGGCGCTTGCCTTGCGCAAGGCGGTGATCGCCGCCAACAAGGAAGACGCCGTCATGGCCTTCTTCGACCAGGCCGGATCGAAGCAGATCGCCGCCGGCAAAGTCCGCGAAGGCCTCGACACCGACCGCGCCCTCGTGAAGGCCAGTCCCAACGACCCGTTGCCCCACATTCGGCTGGCCTATGCGTTCTTGACTGCCGGGGTCGGCGAAGCGGCCCGCGCCGAGGCGCTCAAGGCCACCGTGCTCGCCCCCAAGTCGGGACTCGCCTTCGCCGCCCTCGGCTGGGTGCTGCAATTCAACATGATCGGCGTCCATTTCGGCCCGGGATTCGACCTCAACGGCGCGCTCGACGCCTATCGCAAAGCCAAGGAACTCGATCCCGACGACCTCGAAACTCGCGAAAACCTCGCCATTCTCTATGAATACGACACCGACGGCATCCGCTACGCCTCGGTCGCGGGTCTCAAGAGCGCGATCGCGGAATATCGCGAACTCACCAAGGTCGACAAGCCCACCGGCGAGCGCTATGAGGACAACATCCTCTTCGACCTGCTCTACTCGCATCAATATAAGGAGCTGCTCGCGGAGATCGAGCCGCTGCCGTCCTCGACGACCCGCAGCGGCCTGGGCATCTCGGCCACCATCGCTTTGAATGGCCTCGACGCCGGCCTCAAGCGCGCCGACCAGATCTCCGGCGACGCGGCGCAGCGCAGCTCCGCGCTGCGCAACTCCGGCGCGCAGTTGATCTCCTTGCGCCTCTACCCGCAAGCGGCGGGAGTCTTGTCCGCCAGCCTCGAAGGCCAGCAGGACGCCGCCACGCTCGCCCGCCAGGTCGAGATCTTTCGCAACCTGAAGCCCTACGATCTCCCCACCGACGGCCATCCAGAGTCGGTGGTGAAGCAGCTCATTGCCGCTGGCCTGGCCAACAAACTCGACGAGGCCACGATTGCCAAGCTGATCAGCCGCGTCGGCTATCCGACGGATGCCGCCTGGCAAAAGGCGATCAAGAAAAATGTGGATTCCGGCTTCGGCCTGGCGGCCTCGGCCGAGCGCTCCGGCTTCTCGCCCGCCACCCTCGCCGACATCATGCTCGGCACCATGAAAGTCTCGACCAAAGGCGACGACGCGACCGGCTATCGCGTGACGCTCCAAATCCTCGGCGCCGGCGTGCAGCAATTTTTCGTCGACAAGGAAGACGGCGGCTACAAGATCGTCGCCTCGCAGCAGGATTTCCCCGAAGTCGGCAACGCCGCGCTCTCCTTCCTGCATCGCGGCAACGAGGCGGAGGCGCGCGCCCTGCTCGACTGGAAGCGCGACGCCATGCACAAGGGCGGCGGCGACGATCCGCTCGCCGGCCCGCTGCTGCCCCGTTTCTGGACCTCCGGCGAATCCCAGGGAGCCGACGCCATTGAAAATGCCTCGGCGTCGTTGCTCGCCTACGACGCCGGCATCGCCGAGCTGCTGCCGGCCATCTCAGCCCGCCGCGACAAATGGACCGCCGGCAAGCCCGATCGCACCGACTTCGACCTGCTGCTCGCCATCGGTTATGATCGCGTCGGCAACGCGGCCGCAGCCAGGCAGGCCGCCGAGGCGCTGGTCAAAGACTCGCCCGACTCGGCTAGCGCCGTCCAACTCGCGGGCGACGCCTACCGCCTCGACCACGACTTCGCGGCCTGGAAGACGCTCGTCGATGCCCGCCTCGCCAAGCATCCCGCCGACCGCGAAATGCTCATCGAGAAGGCGCGCGTCGAGCAGGCCCAGGGAGATTTCGCCGCCGCCCGCAAGACCCTCCATGCCGTGCTCGACAGCAGCGACGTGACCGCCGAAGACTACAACAACTACGCCTGGAACACGCTCTTTGAGAAGAACGTCGACGCCGACGCCATCCAGGCCGGGCAGCAGTCGAACATGTTGAGCAAGAATTCCAGCTTCGCCGCTCTGCACACGCTCGCCTGCATCTACGCGGCCGCCGGCAAGACGGTCGAGGCCAAAGAGACTCTGCTGCAAGCGATGCAGGCTGCCAACATGGGCAAGCCCAACCCCGAAACCTGGTTCGCCTTCGGCGCCATCTACGAGCAATACGGAGTCGCCGACGCCGCCATCACCGCCTTCAAAAAAGTAGAAAAACCCGACCATCCGATCAACCCGACCGACACCTACGTCCTCGCCCAGGCTCATTTGAAGGCGCTGGCGGCCGCTCCGTAACTCGACTGCCGTAGCGGGCGACTCTCGCCGAATCTCGGCCTAAAACTGTGTCAAGGCTGACACGAACATGTCAGCCTTGACGCATTCGCTCCACCCAGAAACCAGCCTAACTCCTTTGCTTTGAACAACTAGCCGCTTGGCCCGTGCCTTGCACTTTGTCCGGTCGTTCGCAGTGGAACGAGGGGCAAAATGAATACACTCAGCAAAGCAATCTTCGCGGTAATCCTTCCCATACTCAGCGCAACGGCAGTCGCCCAGCAGACCCAATCCTCTCAACCCAGCCCCGACCAGGGCCTCGTCCTCGTCGTCAGCCTCGCCGACAAGCGGATGGCGGTCGTCGACCACGGCGCAGTGCGCAAGATCTACACCGTCGCGGTCGGCAAGCCCTCGACCCCCAGCCCGACCGGAACCTTCCGCGTCGTTAGCCGTGTCGCCAACCCGACTTACTACCATAAGGGCAAGGTCGTGATGCCGGGACCGGGCAATCCGGTCGGCAATCGCTGGATCGGCCTCAGCGAAAAAGGCTACGGCATTCACGGCACCAACGCTCCCGGCTCCATCGGCAAAGCGGCCTCGCACGGCTGCATTCGCATGAACCGGCTCGACCTGGAAGAGCTTTTCGCCATGCTGAAGACCGGCGAGGCGGTCGAGATCGTCGGCGAGCCAAACGCCGAGACGGCCAGCTTGTTCGCGACGAAGAAGAACGCGCCGAAGGCTGCAACTCCCGCCCCCGCCTCTTTGATCGCAACCCAACCCATCGCCGTCAACGCGATGGTCGGACAGTAAAGGAGCGTCGGCGATGGAACTCTTCGCGGAAGCAATCAGCGCGGTGGGGGCCTTGCTGTTGAGCGTCTCCTTCGGGCTGCTGGTGGAGGAAATGATCTTCGGCGGACTGGTCTGGCTGTGCCGCGCTCGGCGGCCGGAATCCAGCAAAGATGGCGGGCGGAATTAACAGGGAATCGTTCGGGAGAAGGGTCATGCTTGCATTGAAATACTTGCTCGTCGTCGCGGGAGCGCTATCGCTGGCTGTCGCAATCGGTATCTCGTTGTTCGATCTGTGGCTGAAGATCGCCTATCGGCGCAAGCTCTCGAGTGGCACGGAAGGGTTGGCCGTTGAAGATTTAGAAGCGCCCGGCGAGATTCGCTGGAAGGCTTCGCTCTCTCTTGCGATCCTCGCCAGCCTGCCGCTGCTGATCGCCGAGAGCATCGTCGTCGTGCCGGTGGGTATGGGCGGCGTCCGCGTCAGCCAGCTGAGCGGCACGCTGCCTGGCACGCTCTATTCCGGAGTCCACTTCGTTAGTCCGTTGACCGAGTCTGTCGCGACCTTCGATCTGCGCGACAAACTCTTCACCACCGGAGCGACGCTCGAAGACGGCGCCTCGCCTGAGAATGCCAAGGCGGCGAACGCCAAGTCGCTGGCATTCGCCAAAGGCGCCATGGAGGTGCAGTCAAAGGAGGGCCTCATCATCGGGCTGGGGGTGACGGTTCGCTACCGGCTCGATCCGCGCAAGCTCGACTATATCCAGGCCCGCCTGCCGCAGCCGGTCGACGCGCAGATCGTTCCAGCGGTCGCCGCCAGCGCCTGGCGGGAGCTGGCGCCGCAATACACCGTCCGCGAGATCTTCAGCACCCGGCGCGAAGAGGCCCGCGACCGGGCCGCCGGCGCGATCACCGCCAAGCTGGCCGCCGACGGCATCATCGTCGAAGAAGTGATGCTGCGCGATGTGCAGCTGCCGGCCGAGTACGCCCAGGGCCTGCAGACGCTCCTGCTCAAGGAGCAGGAGGACGAGCAGCTCAACGTCCAAACCGACATGCAGCAGAAGCAGGTGAAGATCGCCGAGTACCAGGCCGA
>Ga0116226_10003912_pt1 | contig 13143 bp, 9 predicted proteins | sample S1TSphfallax_FD_89692 | JGI IMG/M metagenome (GOLD analysis project Ga0116226, IMG submission 89692) | Host-associated microbial communities from peat moss isolated from Minnesota, USA - S1T2_Fa - Sphagnum fallax MG | ecosystem: Host-associated > Plants > Peat moss > Unclassified | place: USA...
ACGTCCCAGGACTGGATCAACTGCGCCTGGATGCGGCTGACACGGGCGATCATCTTGAGGGCCGTGCCGAGGTCGTCGGCGCGCATGTGCTGTCGCGCGCCGTCGAGTTCATGCAGCGAGAGCTTCATCCAAAGCTCCGACGCCTGGTGGATGACGATGAACAAGAGCTCGTCGTGGTCGCCCGAGCGCGGCGTCTGCGCCGTCAGGAGCTTTTCGAGGCCGAGATAGTCGCCGTAGCTGAGGTCGGGCTTCAGGTGCGCGCCCGCCTCGTCCCGCCGATCCTCGCTCACGTCACTGCCTGCCGCTGCGAGAAACGCGCCTCGCGCCAGACATCGCTCTCCATCACCTTTTGAATCCGCGCCGCCGCCTCGACCGCATCGGCATAGCGCAGATAGAGCGGCGTGAAGCCGAAGCGCAGCACGTCCGGCGCGCGGAAGTCGCCCACAACCCCCGCGGCGATCAGGGCCTGCATGATGGCGTAGCCCTCGGGATGGCTGAGGGAGACCTGGCTGCCCCGCGCCGCCGCTTCGCGCGAACAGGCGAGGGCGAAGACGCCCGGCAAGCGCCGCTCGACCTCGCCGAGGAACACCTCGCTGAGGCGCATGGATTTCGCGCGCACCTCGGCCATATCGACCCCTTCGAAGGTCTTCAGCCCTTCTTCCAACGCGACGAGGCCGAGCACCGCCGGGGTGCCGGTCAACATCCGCTTCATGCCCTTGCCCGGCGCGTAATCGTCCTGGAAGTCGAAGGGCGCGGCGTGGCCGATCCAGCCGGTCAGCGGCTGGCGGGCCACCGCCTGGTAGCGCTTGGCCGCCATCATGTAACCCGGCGCGCCGGGGCCGCCGTTCAGGTACTTGTAGCCGCAGCCGACGGCGAAGTCCGCGCCCGCGCCGTTCAGATCCACGGGCATCGCGCCGGCCGAGTGGCAAAGGTCCCACAGGGCCAAGGCCCCGACAGCGTGCGCCTTGGCCGTCAGCGCCGCCATGTCGTGCAGGCGGCCGGACTTGTAGTGGGCGTGGGTCAGGGCCAGCAAAGCCACCTCGTCCGTCAGCGCCTCGGCGATCGTCTCCGGCGGCTCGACCCGCAGGTCCAGCCCCCGCTCGGCGCAAAGCCCTTGCAAGACGTAGAGGTTGGTGGGGAAGTTGCCGGGCTCGGACAGCACCACCCGCCGCTCCGGCCTCAGCGTGGTGGCGGCGGCGGCGAGTTTATAGAGGCAGACGGAGGTGGAATCCCCCGCCACGACCTCGTCCTTGTCCGCGCCGACCAAGGCGGCGATGCGCCCGCCGATCTTATAGGGCAGGTCCATCCAGCCGGCGCTGTTCCAGCTGCCGATCAGATCCTGGCCCCATTCGCGCTCCACCACCTCGGCGATACGCCCGGGGGTCGATGCGGGCAGGGCGCCCAGGGAGTTGCCGTCGAGATAGATCACCCCCTCCGGCAGGCGGAAACGGGCGCGGGTGAAAGCGAGGGGGTCGCTGGCGTCTAGGGCGGCGATGTCGGCCAAGGTCATGCCTTCGCCATACCTTATTCCGCTCATCCCGGCGACCCGAAGGGCGGCGCAGGCCAATACAGTCGCCGACGTTCGCCGGGGCTTTGAGGGTAGTGCGCGTGCCGCCGTGCTCGGCCGTATCAAGGGACGCTTCGCTCTTCGCCCTTGACCCGCCCTGCACACGACGGCGGTGCGGTGGGCGTCGGGACGCAGGGCGTCCCGTTGAAGTGTATCGACGGCCTGCGGCGCGTCGAACACAGGGCTATAGCATAAAAGGGAAAATGCCGTTCGGGTAGCATCTTGATCAGCCCGGTGTTCGACCCTCCCGGAGGGTCGAACCTTTCCTGGGACGCCCAGCGTCCCGACAACATCCGTCAGGCGTCGCGCGCAGGTCGGGTCAAGGGTTCAAGGGAAGCGGCCCTTGATGCGGCCGAGCACGGTGGCACGCACCACAGCCAGCGACCGCCGGGATAAACGGGCGTGAAGTCAGTGCTGGCTTTCGGGGGTGGTGACGCGCAACCCGTCAAGGTCGTCCGTCACCTTGATCTGGCAGGAGAGGCGCGAGTTCGGCTCCACCCCTTCGGCGAAGTCGAGCATCGATTCTTCCATGGCCGAGGCCGAGCCCACCTTGTCGGTCCAGTCCGGGTCCACATAGACGTGGCAGGTGGCGCAGGCGCAGGCGCCGCCGCAGTCCGCGTCGATGCCGGGGACGTTGTGCTTGATCGCCCCTTCCATGACCGTGAGGCCCGTCTTCACCTCGATGGGGCGTTCGGTCCCGGCATGGTCGATGTAGATGATGGTCGGCATTCGGCGTTTTCCCCGGAGATCGTCTAAGGGCGTTTCTGGAGGCGCGGCTCAGGCCGCGACCTCCTTCATGGATATGGATAGATCGGCGAGCTTGTCCGGCGCAACGGGCTTGCGCGACTGGATCAGTTGCTTGCCCGCCATGAACTCGGGCGGGGCGTTGATCGCCTCCACCGCCTGCACCTTGTGGTCGGCGGTCAGATGGAAGACGGCGAACCGGGCGCCGCCGAGGGTCGGGGCCGGATCGCCCCGCACGACGATCTCTGTGGCGTCGTGCGGCAGACCAGCGATCTGGAGCTTCAGGTCGTATTGATCCGACCAGAACCAGGGCACTTCATGCGCGGGAGGCGGGCGCAGGGTGAAGGCGCTGGCGACCTGCTTGGCCTGCTCCAGGGCGTTGGGCACGCTCTCCAGATGGCCGATGCGGTCATAGTGCGGCAGGGGGCGGCGGGTGCAGTCGCCGATGGCGTAGATGGCCGGATCGGCGGTGCGGCAGAGCAGGTCCACCACCACGCCGTTGTCGGTTTCCAGCCCCGCGTCCTTGGCCAGTTCGTCGTTGGCGACGGCGCCGACGCCCACCAGCACCGCGTCCGCGTCGATCAGCCGCCCGTCCGACAGCCGCACGCCCACCGCCTGACCGCGTTCGCCCTCGATGGCGGCGACGCCGGCGCCGAGTTCGAACACCACGCCCTTGGCCCGGTGATAGGCCTGGAAGAAGGTCGAGAGGGTCTCGCGGGCGACACGGGCCAGAACGCGGGTCTCCTTTTCGATCACCACCGCCTCGGCGCCGAGCGCCCGGGCGGACGCGGCGGCCTCCAGCCCGATATAGCCGCCGCCGATCACCGCCAGCCGCTTGCCGGGCGAAGACAACGCCGCCTTCAGCCGATCCGCGTCGGCGGCGGTGCGCAGCTCCAGCACGCCTTCGAGGTCGATCCCCGGCAGGGGAATGCGCCGCGCCCGGCGGCCGGTGGCGAGGATCAGGCGGTCGTAGGGGAGGGTTTGGCCGCCGCCCAGGACAATGGCTTTGCCGGCGCGGTCGATCCGTTCGACCCGCGCGTTCAGGCGCAGGGCGATTTGGTTTTCCGCGTAGAAGCTCTCGGGGCGCAGGGCGAGGGAGGCGGCGTCCGCCTCGCCCTTCAGCCAGGCCTTGGAGAGGGGCGGGCGTTGATAGGGCGCGACCGGCTCCTCGCCGATCAGGGTGATCGGCCCTGTGAAACCGTACTGCCGCAGGAACGCCGCGCACGAGCCCCCCGCATGGCCCGCGCCCACGATCACGATCCCCTCGCCCTCGGTCACGCTCAAGCGGCCCTCCCCTCGCGCCGATGATGACGCCGGCGTCATTTTTCCGCAAGCCGGCGTCCGACCCGCCGCGCTTGATGCGCCGCTTAGCGCATGGGACACCCTCGCGCCATGGGGATCATGCGACGGGTGGCCACGAGCGGAGACATGGAGGCGCTGGGCGCGGAGATCGGCGCGCGCCTGCGCCCCGGCGATGCGGTCTGCCTCCTGGGGCCCTTGGGCGCCGGCAAGTCCACCTTGGCCCGCGGCTTGATCCGCAGCCTGACGACGCCGAATGAGGAGGCCCCCAGCCCCACCTTCACCCTGGTGCAGACCTATCCCACGGACGTCTTCCCTATCGCCCACTTCGACCTCTATCGTTTGAAATCGGCGCACGAAGCCTATGAACTCGGGTTGGATGAGGCGTTGGACGAAGGCGCGGCGGTGATCGAATGGCCGCAGCGCCTCGGGGATGCGCAGCCGACCGACCGACTCGATATAGAGATCGTCCTCGACGGCGAGGCGCGCCAGGTGCGCTTCAGCGGCCATGGGGCCTGGAAGGGACGAGATCAGTTTTGAGCGACCGCGAAACCCTGAAGCGCGATTTCCTGGCCAAGGCCGGCCTCGCTGACGCCCGGCGCGAGACCATGGCCGGCGACGCCTCCACCCGTCTCTACGAAAGGCTGCACCCGGCGGACGGCCGTCGCCTGATCCTGATGGACCAACCCCCCGCCGCAGAGAGCGAACCCGCGCGGCCCGACGCGACCCCGGAGGAGCGCGCCGCCAAGGGGTATAACGCCCTCGCCCGCCTCGCCGCCGGACGGGTGGACGCGTTCGTGGCCATCGCCGGCTATCTCAAGGGGCGCGGCTTCTCGGCGCCGGAGATCATCGCTTTCGACGTCGATAACGGCCTCGCGATCCTGGAAGACCTGGGCGACGATCTTTACGCCACCCTGATCGCCAAGGGCGCCGATCCCTTGCCGCTCTACGAGGCCGCCGTCGATCTGCAGGCGGCGCTGCACGCCGAGCCGCCGCCGGCGGTGCTGGAGAGCCAGGGCGTGCGCTGGGCGCTCTCCGCCTACGACGACCTCGCCTTGAAGACCTACACCGAGCTCTTCCTCGAATGGTGGCCGAAGTACGCCAAGCTGCCGCCATTCCCGGAGCAGGCGAGGGCGGAGTTCGAGACCGTTTGCGCCCCGATCCGCCAGATCGCCGAGCGCAACGCGGTGGTGTTCGCTCACCGCGACTTCCATGCGGAAAACTTGCTGTGGCTGCCGGAGCGCCAAGGTCTGGCGCGCGTCGGCCTGCTCGATTTCCAGGACGCGGTGACGGCGCATCCGGCCTGGGACCTGGCGCACCTGTTGCAGGACGCCCGCCGCGACGTGGCGCCGGCGCTGGAGGCGGCGATGCTGGACCGCTATCTCGCCGCTCGCCCGGACCTCGACGGCGACGCCTTCCGCTCGGACTACCGGGCGCTGGCCGCCCTCAACGCCGCGCGCATCCTCGGGCCGATCTTCGCCCGCCAGGTGGTGCATTTCGGCCGCCCGAAATACATCGCCTTCATGCCGCGCACTTGGCGTTATCTGGAGCGTAACCTCGCCCATCCCGATCTGGCGAGCCTGAAGGCCTGGTTCGACCGATGGATTCCCGTGGAGACGCGCCCGTGATCGTCCCAAAGGTCGCCATGGTGCTGGCGGCGGGGCTCGGCACCCGCATGCGCCCGCTCACCGACGATCGGCCGAAAGCGCTGGTCGAGGTCGGCGGCAAGGCGCTGATCGACCACATGCTGGACCGGCTCGCCGACGCGGGGGTGGAGCGGGCTGTGGTGAACGTGCACGCCTTCGCCGACCTGTTGATCGACCACCGGAAACGCTACCCCGGCCTCCCCATCGTCGTCTCCGCCGAGCGCGCGCACCCCCGGCCGCTGGAGACCGGCGGCGGACTGAAGTTCGCCCGCGCCCTCCTCGACGAAGCGCCGATCCTGGTGGCCAACATCGACAGCGTCTGGGTCGAGGACGGCGAGCCGCCGGCCCGCGCCATAGAGGCGCTGTGCGAGGGCTTCGAGCCCGGCCGCATGGCCGCCCGGCTGATGCTGGCGCGCATGAGCCGCACCTCCGGCTTCGACGGCGCCGGCGATTTTCGTATGGAGGCGGACGGGCGTCTGATCCCCCGGCGCGTGACCGGCGAGTCCGCCGCGCCCTTGAACTACATGGGCGTGCACGTGGTCGATCCTCGGCCGATCTTCGAACATGGCGAGACCGAGTTCGGCCTTTTCCCGTTGAAGGGGCCGTTCTGGGGCGAGTGGGCGGCGGAAGGCCGGCTCTACGGCGCCCTGATGGAAGGCGACTGGATGCACGTCGGCGATCCCGCCGCCCGCGATGCGGCGGAGGCGCGGCTGAAGGCCTTCGCATGAGTTGGCTTGGCGCATGACGAGGCTTGTCGCATGAGCCTGTTCGACGCCCGAGGGCCGCGCTGGTTCACCATTCCGGCGCACCGGCCGTTCCTGGACGACCTCGCCCTTGTGCTGCATCGCGAGTTCGCCGCTCAAGGTCCTGAAACGACCGATCCCGAGCGATTGGCGGACGCCGTGGTGCTGGTCCCCTCCCGCCGCGCCGCCCGCGCCCTGGCCGATTCCTTCGTGCGCGCCGGCGGCGGACGGGCGCTGTTGCTGCCGCAGATCCTCGCCCTCGGAGACCTCGACGAGGGCGAACCGCCCTTCGAGCCCGGCGACCTCGCCCTCGACCTGCCCCCCGCCATCACGCCCTTGCAGCGCCGCTTCGAGCTGACGCGCCTGGTGCTCGATAACGCGTCGCTGTTCGCCCGCGAGCTGACCGCCGTCTCGGCCATGGAGCTCGGCGACGCCCTCGGCGGCTTTCTCGATGCTCTGCAGGTGGAGGAGATCGAGGTCGCGGACAAGCTCGACGGCCTGGTGGACGAGGATTTCGCCCTGCATTGGCGCAAGTCCGCCGATGTCCTGAAGCTCGCCGTGGACGCCTGGCCCAAACGCCTCGCCGCCCTTGGCCTGGTGGACGTGAACCAGCGCACCACGGCGCTGCTGCGGGCCCTGGCCGAGCAATGGACCCGCCATCCGCCCGCCCGTCCCCTGATCGCCGCCGGCTCCACCGGCTCCGCACCCGCCGCCGCCGACCTCCTGGGCGTGATCGCCCGGGCGGAGCGAGGGTGCGTGGTGCTGCCGGGTCTCGACCTCGATCTTGCCGAAGACGCCTGGGCGGCGGTGGCGGGAACGGAGGGCGAAGCGCACCCCCAAGGCGCCTTGAAGCGTCTGCTCGTCCGCGCGGAGGTCGAGCGAAGCGCCGTGCGGCCCTGGCCCGCAGGCGAGACGGCGACCGAGGCGCTGGCGGGCCGCGCCCGTCGCCGGCTGATCAACGAGGCCCTGCGCCCGCCCGACGCCACAGCCGACTGGCTGCGCGTCATCGCCGCCCTCAGGGCCGAGGGCGAGGGCGCAGGGGCGGACCCCATCGCCGAAGGCCTCGCCGGCCTCTCTATCGCCAACGCCGCCAACGAAGAGGTCGCCGCCGCCCTCGCCGCCGTCCTGCTGCGCGAAACCCTGGAGCGGCCGGGCGAGACCGCCGCCCTGATCACCCCGGATCAGGCCCTGGCGCGGCGCGTCTCCGCCCGCCTCGCCCGCTGGGGGATCGAGGCCGACTCCTCTGCCGGTCGCCCCTTGGCGAACGAGCCCACCGGCGTCTTGGCGGTCCTGATCGCCCGCGCCGTCGCGAAGACGGTCGAGCCGGCAAGCCTCCTGGCGATCCTCAAGCATCCCCTCGTGCGTCTGGGCCGCGAGGGCCACGCGCTGACAGATGCCCAGCGGGATTTGGAACGCTATGGCCTGCGCGGGCCGGCGCCGCGCAGCTGGGAAGAGATCGCCGAAAGGCTGGTCGAACGCCGCGACCGGGTGGATCGCGAGGGCGCGGCGCCTGAACCTGTTTTCATCGCGCGCCTCGACGCCGCCCTCGGTCTGTTGGCGGACCTGCAAGGCGCGATCGCCCTTGCCGGCGCGCCGTTCGCGAATGGCGCGGCCCCGTTTCAGCAGGCCGCCGAAGCCCTTTGCCGGGCGATGGAGGCCTTGGCCCGAGGTGCGGACGGCCGGTTCGGGGGCCTTTGGGCCGGCGCGGGGGGCGAGGCGGCGGCGGCGTGTCTGTCGGCCCTGATCGAGGACAGCGCCGCCTTGGGCGCCGTCTCCGCGGCGGACTTCGCCGCGCTGATGGAGACCATCCTTTCGCAGCACTCGCTCCGCACCGGCGGCGCCAATCACCCCCGCCTGCGCATCCTCGGCGCCCTCGAAGCGCGTCTGGTGCGCGCCGACCGGCTGATCCTGGCGGGCCTGGAAGAGGGCGTCTGGCCGCGTATCCCGGAGACCGATCCCTTCTTGTCACGGCCCATGCGGCGCAAGCTCGGCCTGCCCGCGCCCGAGCGGCGCATCGGCCTTTCGGCTCACGACTTCGCCCAGGCGGCTTCCGCTCCGGACGTGGTGCTGATCTCCACCGAACGGCGGGACGGCCAGCCGGCGGTGAAGTCGCGCTGGCTGTGGCGGCTGGAGACCCTGATCCGCGGCGCGAACACTGATGAGCGGCCCGCCGCCCTCCCCCGTCGCCGCGACGCCGAAGCCTGGGCCGAAGCGCTGGACGCGCCGATCGCGCCTCGTCCCCTCGAACTCGCGGCGGCGGAACGGCCGAAGCCCAAACCGCCCCTGGAGGCGCGGCCGCGAAAGCTCCCCGTCACACGGATCGAGACCTGGGTGCGCGATCCTTACGCCGTCTATGCGCGGGAAATCCTGGGTCTGCGCCTTTTGGATCGTCCGGATGCGGAGATGGCGCCCTGGCGGCGCGGCACGGCGATCCACCAGGCCTTCGAGGCTTTAGCCCTGGCCGCGCCGCCGCCGGCGGAACCCGAGCCCTTTTTCGCCGAGGCGGTGCTGGCCGCCCTGCACCGCGCCGGCTTTCCCGAGACCGCTATGGCCCGCGAACAGGTGCTGGCCGCCCGCCTCGCCGAATTCGCCGTCGCCTTCGAGGCCGAGCGCGCCCGCGCCGCGCCGCGCCTCCTGATCGAGACGGAAGGCCGCTATGACCTCATGGTGCAGGGCCGTCCCTTCGCCGTCACCGCCAAGGCCGACCGGATCGAGCTTTGCGGCGGCTTGGCGCACATCCTCGACTTCAAGACCGGCCAGGCGCCGACCCCGGCGCAGGTGGAGACCGGCTTTTCGCCCCAACTGACCCTGACGGCGGCGATCCTGAGACGCGGCGGCTTCGAGGGTGCGGGGCAGGCCGAACCGGGCGAGCTTCTCTATGTGCGCGCTGTCGGCCGGCGGGTGGCGGGGGAGGTGAAGACGGCGGTGAAGGACGGGTTGAGCGCCGCCGACCTAGCCGAAGCGGCCCTGGAGGGCCTGGTGCGCCGCATCGCCCGCTTCGATGATCCCAATACGCCCTATTCCGCCTGGGCCGCGCCGCAGTTCCTCTCCAAGCGCGGCGGCGACTACGACCATCTCTCGCGCCTCTATGAGTGGCACGTGATGGGCGAAGGGGAGGAGGGCGGCGAATGACCCTGCACCCGCAGAAGATCGCCGCCGATCCGGCCCGCTCCGCCTTCGTCTCGGCCAACGCCGGCTCGGGCAAGACCCGCACCCTGGTGGACCGGGTGGCGCGCCTGCTTTTGCGCGATGCGCGGCCGGAGGCGATCCTCTGCGTCACCTACACCAAGGCGGCGGCGTCGGAGATGCAGCGCCGGCTTTATCAAACGCTCGGCGCCTGGGCGGTGATGGCGGACGACAAATTGGCGACGGCGCTGGCCGATCTTGGGGAGGCGGACGCGGCGGACGACCTCGGCAAGGCGCGGCGCCTCTTCGCCCGCGCCCTGGAAACGCCCGGCGGCCTGAAGATCCAGACCCTGCACGCCTTCTGCGAAAAGCTGTTGCGCCGCTTTCCTTTGGAGGCCGGCGTCTCTCCCGGCTTCAAGGTTTTGGAAGATGCGGCGGCGGCGGAAGTCTCGGCGGAAGCGCGAAACGCCCTGGCGCGGCACGTGCTCCGCCAGCCGGACGGCGCCATCGCCGCCGCCTACGGCCATTTCGCCATCGAACTGGCCATCGGCGATTTCGAGGGGCTGCTGAAGACTTTCGAGACCGAGCGGGCGGCCCTGGAAGGCTATCTGGACGCCCAGGGGGGGCTGGACGCCGCCATCTCCGATGTCTGGCGCGTCTGCGGTTTCCCTGACACGCCGGTCGATCCAGCAGCAGTCGAGGCGCAAGCCGCGTCCGCCTGCGACTGGGCGCGCTGGCGCTCCAGCGCCGAGCATCTGATCGCCAGCGGCAAGAAGACCGACGGCGACCTCGGCCAAGCCATGGCGGCGTTGGCAGACGCGGCGCACGCGGTGTTCGCCGACCTCTGGCGGCTGTTCTCCACCGCAACGGGCGAGCCGCGCGCCAAGATGGGCACGCAAGGTCTGCCATCTCATGTGCTGGAGCATCTGCGCGAAGAGCAGGCGCGGCTGCACGCCGCCTGCAATCGGGCCAAGGCGGCGCGGGTGGCGCGGGACACCGCCTACGCCCTCACCCTCGCCCATGCCTACGCCGCCCTCTACGAAGCGGAGAAAGCCCGGCGCGGGGCGCTGGATTTCCCTGACCTGATCGGCCGCGTGCGCCGTCTTTTGACCGAGCGCGAGGACGCCGCCTGGGTGCTCTATAAGCTGGACGGCGGCATCGACCATGTGCTGTTGGACGAGGCGCAGGACACCAATCTCGACCAGTGGATGATCGTCCGGGCCCTGACGACCGAGTTCTTCGTCGGCGCCGGCGCGGGCGAGCGGACCTTCCAGCGCACCCTGTTCGCCGTGGGCGATCCCAAGCAGTCGATCTATTCGTTCCAGGGCGCCGATCCGGCCCAGTTCCTGGCGCAGACCCACCTCTATGGGGCGGAGGCCAAGGGCGCGGGCTCGGACTTTCAACCCGTATCCCTATTGGAAAGCTGGCGTTCCACCCCCGAGGTCTTGAGCTTCGTCGACGCGGTGTTCGCCGACGCCGGAACCCGCGCCGCCGTGCCGCCGCCTGAAGACGATGAGACGGTGGCGCATACGCCTATCCGCCCGGCCGGCTTCGGGACCGTGGACCTCTGGCCCACCGTGCAGGACGAGCCGGCAGAGGCGCAGGACGCCTGGGACGCGCCGCTGGACGCTTCGCCCCCCGAGACCGCCCGCAAGCGCCTCGCCCGCCGCATCGCCGATGAGATCAAGCGCATCACGAGCGAACAAGCGGTGATGGGGTCGGGTGAAAGGCCGAGACCGGCCACGGCGGGAGACGTCTTGATCCTGGTCCGCCGCCGCGACGCCCTGTTCGAGGAGATCATCCGGGCGCTGAAGAAGGCCGGCATACCCGTGGCGGGGGCCGACCGGCTGAAGCTGTCCGGCCATGTGGTGTTCCAGGACGTGGTCAGCCTGTTCCGCTTCTGCCTGTTCCCCGGCGACGACCTGACCCTGGCCGAGCTGCTGCGCAGTCCCTTCTGCGACGTGGACGAGCAGGCGCTTTACGACCTCGCCCATGGCCGCTCCGGTTCGCTCTGGAGCGCCCTCAACGCAAGGGCCGAGGCACGGCCCGCGTGGCGCGAGGCGCGAGCCTTCCTCGCCTGGGCCAGGGACGAAAGCCGTCGGCGATCGCCGCTGGATTTCTTCGGCCGCGTGCTCTCGCGCCTGGACGCCGAAGGCCGCTCCATGCGCCAGCGCATCCTCACCCGTCTCGGCCGCGAGGCGGAGGACGCCCTGAACGAGATCGACGCGCAGATCCTCGCCGCCGAGGGGCGCGGCGTGCGCGACCTCGAACGGCTGACGGCGGCCCTGGAGCGGGCCGACATCGAGGTGAAGCGCGAGCTCGACAGCGAACACGGCGGCGAGGTGCGGGTGATGACCGTGCACGGCGCCAAGGGGCTGGAGGCGCCCATCGTCATCCTGCCCGACACCACCGGCCGGGCGCCGCCGAACAAGGGTGCGCTTCTGAAGACCGAAGCCGGCGGCTTCCTGTTCGCGCCCCGCAAGGCCGACGATTGCGACGCTTCCGCCGAGGCGCGCGCCCTGGCGGAGACGAAATCGGCGCAGGAACAGCTTCGTCTGCTTTACGTGGCCCTGACCCGGGCGCGGGACCGGCTGATCGTGGCGGGGCGGCTTTCGGCGCGGGAAAAGGGGCCGCCGGCGGGGTCGTGGTACGAGCGGGTGGACGCGGCTTTCGAGAGACCGACCATCGCCGCCGGCGCCCGCAGGGTGGAAGATGGCGACGGGGCCGTGCGACGCTTCGGCGCCGATCCGACCGCTTCTCCGCCCTTGCAGCTCGCCCTGTTCGACCGCGCGCCGGAGCCCCTTTGGCTGCGCGCCTTTCCAGAGGCCGAGCCGGTGCAGCGCTACGCCTCGCCCTCCGACTATGCTGAGATGCGGCCGGGCTCAGCCCCCTCGCCCCTGGTGCGTAGCGACGGCCTCGGACGCTTCCGGCGGGGCGAACTGATCCATCGCCTCTTGCAACTCCTGCCCGACCTGCCGCCGGCGGCGCGGGCGGCGGGGGCGGAGCGGCTCCTCGGCAAGGAACGCGATCTCAGCGAGGCGCAGCGGACGGAGATGGCTGCGGCCGCCCTTGCCGTGCTGGACGATCCGCATTTCGCCGAGGTGTTCGGTCCAGGCGGCCGAGCGGAGGCCGCGGTGGCGGGATCGGCGCGGGGTTTGCCCGATGGGTTGAAGGTCTCGGGACGCGTCGATCGCATGGTGGTGACGCCGGACAAGGTGCTGGTGATCGACTTCAAGTCCAATCGTCCGGCGCCCAGCCGCATCGAAGACGCCGACGGGGCGTACCTGACGCAGATGGCCATCTATGTGGCGGTGCTGCGCGAGGTGTTCCCGACGCGGCGGGTGGAGGCGGCCTTGGTGTGGACCGATGGTCCGAAACTCATGCCGATCCCAGAGAATCTGATAGAAGCCCAGCTGGACGGCGTTCGGCGGAGCGATTGATCGCCGGCGGGAAACGCCTACATCTTCACGCAACGCGGCGGACGGCTCCGCCCCTTGCCCTCTTGGCCCCTTTGGAGGAACGAGCATGACCATCCAGGTCACCGACGAAAGCTTCGAGACCGACGTCTTGAAGGCCGACAAACCCGTGCTGGTGGATTTCTGGGCCGAATGGTGCGGCCCCTGCAAGCAGATCGCTCCGGCGCTCGAGCAGATTTCCGAAGAACTGGCGGGCGCGGTCACCGTCGCCAAGCTGAACATCGAGGAAAGCCCCACCACCCCCTCGCGCTACGGCGTGCGCGGCATCCCCACCATGATGCTGTTCAAGGACGGCCAGATGGCCTCCATGACCGTGGGCGCCATGCCCAAGGCCAAAATCCTCGAATGGCTGGGCAATGCGGGTGTAAAGGCTGCGGCCTGAGCTTCTACAGCCCATGAACGGTTTGTGGAGCTGCGGCGGGTTTATGCGGCCCCTTTGGGCGAAGGGGCTGCCGCCGTGCTCGGCCACGTCAAGGGGCGCTTCGCTTGAACCCTTGACCCGCCCTCCGCGCGACGGCCGGCTGGAATGGTCGGGACGCTGG
>Ga0116226_10003913_pt1 | contig 13143 bp, 12 predicted proteins | sample S1TSphfallax_FD_89692 | JGI IMG/M metagenome (GOLD analysis project Ga0116226, IMG submission 89692) | Host-associated microbial communities from peat moss isolated from Minnesota, USA - S1T2_Fa - Sphagnum fallax MG | ecosystem: Host-associated > Plants > Peat moss > Unclassified | place: USA...
CGCAATTACCGGCCGCCCTGATTTACGCCGCTTCGAACGAACAGGACATGCTCTGCCGCGTCGCCGGACGCTGCCGCTTCGGCAACCCGCTCGATCGCGAGCTCGGCGATCTGATCTCGCCCGACAACGACGGCATTTTCGGCGAGCGAAAGTTTACGTACGTCCGTTACAATCCCGACCTCTCGACCGAAGGCCTCGCGGCGCTCGGGGTCCACGGCATCGAGTCGCGCCACGTGCAACGCCTCGATTCGATCGCGCATATCCAAGATATGGCGACCGTCGGCCGCGCGTACGCGCGCAACGTCTCGCTCGACCATCTCGGTTCGTTCGCTTCGTGACGCCGGTCGTCGCGTGGCGGCGGCCCGCGAAATCCGGGCCGACGACGCCGCTCGTCGTGTTCCTCCACGGACGCGGGGCCGACGAACACGATCTCCTGGATGTCGCGGACTTTCTGCCGCGCGCGTATACCTACGCGAGCGTGCGGGCTCCGGTGCCCGTCGCCGGCGGCGGCTACACGTGGTTCGAGAATCGTGGCGTCGCGCGGCCGATTCCCGAGAGCATCGCATCGTCGACAGCGGCCTTTCGCGCGTGGCTGGACGATCCGGCGATCGGTTGCGCGACGCAGAGGTGCTATCTCATCGGATTCAGCGCGGGCATGATGATGGCCGCCGCGCTCGCGCTCGACGATCCGGCGCGGTTTGCGGGCGCCGTTCTCTTGAGCGGAGCGATCGCGTTCGATGGCGCGCGGCATGCGACGGACGGACGCTTGACGGGCCTTCGTGCGTTCTACGGGCGCGGATCGCTCGACGACGTGATCCCGCACGAGCTCGTTTCGCAAACGGATGCGTACCTGCGCGAGCGTAGCGGCGCGTCGCTCACCTTTCGCGAGTACGCGCACGGTCACTCGATTTCGCGAGCGGAGCTCGGCGACATCGCGGCCTGGTTCCAGGAATAGGGAGTCATGAAAACGATCCTTCGCATCGCCTTCGGTCTGCTCGCGTTTTACATGACGTGCGTCGACGTGTCGGCCGCCGGTTCACCCGCACCGAAGATACCGCTCGACTACAAAGCCTACGACGGTTGGAACGCCATCCTCGGGACGGTCGTCTCCGACGACGGACGTTACGTGGCGTACGCGGTCGTGCCCGAGGACGGCGATCCCGTCCTGATCGTTCACGACTTTACGACCGGACGCGATCTGCGCGAAGCGCGTGGCGAGATGCCCGCGTTCACGGCCGACGGCCACTTCGTCGTGTACGTCGTGCGCGCGCCGAACGTCGAGATCCATCGCGCGAAGCGCGAGCATAAGAAACCCGACGATCAGCCGAAGAACGGTCTTGGCATTCTCGATCTCAGCACCGGTACCGCGACGACCGTCGATCGCGTCAAGGATTTCAAGCTTGCGAAGGACGCGGGTCACGATCTGTTGGCGTTCGCACTTGAATCGCCCGCGCCCGCATCGTCTGCGGCGCCCGTCCCGAACGCGAGTGCTCTCGCAAGCGCGAGCACGAGCCCGAGCCCGATGGCAACGCCGACCGCGACCCCGAGTGCGACACCGTCGCCCGCCACGAGTGCGTCGCCACCCGACGACTTGCACAAGAAAGATACGGGTACGACGCTCGTCGTGCGCGATCTCGCGGTCGGCAACGAAACGCGTATTTCGGCCGTCACGGCATACGCGGTTTCGCACGATGGCCGGTTCGTCGCCTTCGCGACCGAATCGAAAGACGGGACCGCGGATGCGATCGGCGTGCGAGCCGCCGGCGACGCGGCGGCGTTCGACGTGATGCGCGCGCCCGGGCACTACAAGAACCTGACGTTCGCGCCGAAGCGAGAACTGCTCGCCTTCGTGAGCGACGCGGCGACGTTCGCGAATGCCGCGCCGACGTACGCGCTCTATCAGAGCGACCTCACGGGCGACGAGAAGTCGGCGAGCGCGCGCGTTCTCGTCGATGTAAAGGCGCGGGGGTTCGCGGACGCGCCGCCGAGCGAAAACGGGACGCTCTCGTACACGAAGGATGGCTCGCGAATTTTCTTCGGCGTCGCGCCCGCGCCGACGCCCGTCCCCTCGGGCACGCCGGAGCCGATGAAGGTCGACATCTGGAATTGGCACGACCTCGATCTGCAATCGACGCAGCGCAAGAACGCGGACGAGGAGCGCAAACGCACCTACGCCGCAGTGGCCTCGAGCGCGGGCACCGGTGCCGCGCGCCTCGCAACCACGAGCGTTCGCGATATCGAGTGGAACGAAAATCCGACGGTCGCACTCGGGCTCGACGACGTGCGCTATCGCATGGAGCGTTCGTGGGATGCCGGCTATGCCGATATCTACGCGGTATCGCTCGCCGATGGATCGCGGCGCCTCCTCATCTCGAAGCTTCGCGACGATCCGTCGCTCTCGCCGAACGGCGGCTACGTCGTCGCGTACGACGAGCACGCGCGCTCGTGGTATTCCGTCAACACGCACGACGGTACGCGCCGCGATCTCACGCACCGCCTCGCGCCGGCGTTTTACGACGAGCTCGACGACCATCCGGCGCCGCCGCCGCCGTACGGTCTCGCGGGCTGGCTGGACGGCGATCGGTACGTGCTGTTGCGCGATCGGTACGACGTGTGGGCGATCGATCCGCGCACGGGCGCCGCGCGCGATCTCACGGGTGGCGTCGGTCGCAAGCGCCACATCGTCTTCGTTCCGCAGCAGCTCGACCCGGATGCGGACTCGTTCGATCCCGCGAAGCCGATCGTACTCGCGGCGACGAACGACGACACGAAAGATCAGGGCATCTGGAGCGTGACGGCCACCGGAAAGGGCGCGTTCGTGCCGCGAGAAGTGACGATGCTTCCGAAGGCGGTCACGATTCTCACGCGCGCGCGATCGGCCGGGCGCATCGTCGTAACCGAGCGGACGTTCTCGGAGATGCGGAATCTTTGGGCCGCGCCGGAGCTCGGCGCTCCTTTCGCGCGCGTGAGCGACGCGAACCCGCAGCGCGCGAACTATCTGTGGGGCGACGAACATCTCGTTTCTTACCGTTCGACGTGGGGCGTGCCACTCAAAGGCATCCTCTACACGCCCGACAATTTCGATCCGCACAAGAAGTATCCGATGCTCGTGTATTTCTACGAGCGCTTTTCGAGCTATTATCACGAGATGCCGTTCACGGTGCCGGCTCCGAATACGAGCCCGACGCTCGTTCGCTTCGTCAGCAACGGCTATGTGGTTTTCGTGCCGGACGTGGCGTATCGCGTCGGCCATCCCGGAGAGAGCGCGCTCGATTGTATCTTGCCCGCGGTGGATTCGATCGTGCGGCGCGGCTTCGTCGATCCGGCGCGCATCGGAATCGCCGGTCACAGTTGGGCCGCCTATCAGATCGCGTACGTCATCACGCGCACGAACCGGTTCCGCGCGGCCGAGGCGGGCGCGGCGGTAGCGAATATGACGAGCGCGTACGGCGGTATCCGCCTCGAGAGCGGCAACGTGCGCGAATCCCAATACGAGACCGGTCAAAGCCGCATCGGCGCGACGCCCTGGGATCGCACGGATCTCTACGTCGAGAACTCGGCGCTCTTCCACATCCGCGACGTCAACACGCCGTACCTCACGATCGCAAACGAACTCGACGGAGCGGTGCCGCAGTCGCAAGGCATCGAATTCTTCACGGCGCTACGGCGCCTCGGTAAAGAAGCGTACCTGTTCTCGTTCGACGGCGAGGATCACAACCTCGTCGGCCGCGAGCAACAGAAATATTGGACCGTTCACCTCGACGAATTCTTCGATCACTTCCTCCGCGGCAAACCGGCGCCGGACTGGATGACCCAAGGCGTCGACTATCTCCACCGAGGCCAACGCGACGTCGACACGTCGCTCTACGGCGAAAAGTGGTAATAAAAGAGCCCGCAAGTGCGGGCTCGGGGGATCGCCGCGCCGATCTTAGCGTTAGCTAATTTAGGTTCGGCTCCGTTTCGAGGATCGCTCGCTCGCGCACCATGACGCGTTGGCCGCTCGTCGAGCGCTCCGCGCGATCGACCGAGCGCTCCCAAATCGTCTCGTCGTATCCGCCGTTCGCGCGCGGCGAGGAGCGGACGAAGCCAAGTGCGATGAGGGCTTCACGGTTGTCCGTCTTCGGCGTGGCGCCGCGGCGGAGCATGGCTTCGATCGCTTCGAGCGAGTGGACGGTTTCGGGCACGAGGGGCTCCTGTCTATCGACTTCTTATAAACGTACCCAGAAGTCCGGAAGTTGCGCTCGCACCCGCGACTGCTCTAGCGCCACGAGCGCACGGGCGGTACGGCAACGCGACTGGCCCCGAGCCACGCCGCGAGCTCCGCGAGATCCGCTCGCAAATCCGTCGCGATCGCGGAGGCGCGTACGCCCGATTCGAGATGGATCGCGTGCGCGCGCAGCGTGGCGTTGGGGCGGTCGAACTTGAGATCGAGCCGTGCGACGAGGCGGCCGTCCACGAGGTACGGCAAGACGTAGTACCCGTGAACGCGCTTCGCGACCGGCGTATAGATCTCGAGTCGATAGTCGAACGCGAAGAGCCGTTCGGCGCGCGGACGGTTCCAGATAAGGTTGTCGAACGGCGAGAGCAGCGCGCGGCCGAGCGCGTGACGCGGAATGCGTAGCGGCGGCTTCGCGTATGCGGGCTCGCGCCAGCCTTCGACGGCGATCGCAACGAGCTCGCCCATCTCGACGAGTTCGCGCACCGCGTTTCGGGTGTCGGCGAGATCGAGCCGGAAGTAGTCGCGAAGATCCCGCTCCGTCGCGATCCCGAACGCACCGGCCGCGATGGAGACGAGCTCGCGATGCGCGGTCGGCTCGTCGACGTGCGTCCGGGTGATCTCGCGCGGGAGCACGCGCGTGCTGAGGTCGTACTCTCGCTCGAAGCTCGAGCGCCGGCGGCGTGTGGTGATTTCGCCCGACCAGAAGAGATACTCGAGCGCGCGCTTCGTATCGCTCCAGCCCCACCACGATCCGCTGCCGCGCGCGTTCTCAAAATCGGACGCGGCGAGAGCGCCCTCCGCCGCGATGCGGTCGCGAACGCTTCGGACGAGATCCGGTCGTTCGCTCGCGATGCGGGCGACGCTTCCCCACGTCCCGCGACCATCGCGCGCGCGCTCCATGCGCCATCGCAGAAGCGGCCATCGTTCGCACGGGACGATCGACGCTTCGTGCGCCCAATATTCGGCGAGCGTGCGGCGCGCTCCGTAGAGCTCGTCTTCGAGAAGTGCGACGTCGTACGCGCCGAGTCGAGAGAAGAACGGCAGATAGTGCGAGCGCACGAGTACGTTGACGGAGTCGATCTGCACGCAGCCGAGTCGCGCGACGACGGCGCGAAGCGCGCGACGCGTCACGCGCGCGCCGCGTGCCGCGCCGAAGCCTTGCGCGGCGAGGGCGACGTGACGCGCGTCGCGCAGCGAGAGTTCGCCTTTCATCGGCTTACGGGAGCGACGCGAACGCGCTCAGAATTGCGAGCATTATGAAACGCTTCCGTCTTCTCGCGGTCCTCGCATCGAGTCTCGTCGTCCTGGAAACGGTCCCCGCGTCGGCCGAGATGACGGCCGCGCAAGAAGAAGAGGCGATGACGTTGGCCGGCGGCGCGTGGCATCCCGGGAAGTTCGTCCCGTGCGCCGACGGTACCGTCACCGACGTGGAGCCGCGCCTCGAGGCACCGGGCCTCACCGGCGCCGCTCGCTTCGAGAGCGGCGTCGCGACGTATATCAAACTTCCTACGGCACCGAAGTTTCTCAACGGTCAACCGTTCCGCACGGCTGCCGTCGTGCACTACGATGGAGATCCGTCGAACAAACTGATGGAGTCCGAGCAGAAGGGCGATCGCGTGCAAGTCTGCCTCGTCTCGTTCCCGACGCCATCGCGCGATCTGCAAAGCGGCGCCGTCGTGTGCGATCCGAACACCGATCCGCGCGGCATGACCTATCGCGTCTACGATTACAAACGGCACGCCGCGTACATGGGCCCCGATTCCGAGCACGGCTGCGGGGGCGCGTAGCGATTTCGGGTAACGACGCAGCATGGAATATCGACGTCTCGGCCGTTCCGGTTTTTCGGTTCCGGCGCTCAGTTTCGGAACCGGTACCTTCGGCGGTGGCAACGAGTTTTTCGCGGCTTGGGGCGCGACGCAAGATGCGGAAGCGACGCGGCTCGTCGACATCTGCCTCGAGGCCGGCCTCACCATGTTTGATAGCGCGGACATCTATGCGGGCGGTCGTTCGGAGACCGTGCTTGGGAAGGCGATCGCGGGACGTCGCGATGCCGTTCTCATCTCGACGAAGGCAACGTTCCGCCATGGGCCCGGCCCGAACGATCTCGGAAGTTCGCGCTTCAATTTGATCCGCGCGGTCGAAGGCAGTTTACGTCGGCTCGGCACCGAGTACATCGATCTCTTTCAGTTGCACGGCTTCGATCCGCTGACGCCCGTCGAAGAGACGCTCGAAGCGCTCGATACGCTCGTTCGCGCCGGCAAGATCCGTTATATCGGCTGCTCGAATTTCTCGGGCTGGCATCTGATGAAATCGCTTTCGGTTTCCGAGCGCTACGGATGGTCGCGCTACGTCGCGCATCAGGCGTACTACTCGCTCGTGGGGCGCGAGTACGAATGGGAGTTGATGCCGCTCGCGCTCGATCAAGGCGTGGGCGCGGTCGTGTGGAGTCCGCTCGGCTGGGGTCGACTCACCGGAAAACTTCGTCGCGGCGTGCCGCCGCCCGAGACGAGCCGCCTTCCGAAAACTGCGAAGTACGGACCGCCCGTCGAGGACGAGTACTTGTACCGCGTTGTCGATGCGATCGACGAAGTCGCGCGCGAGTGCGGCAAGTCCGTCTCGCAGATCGCGCTCAATTGGCTCCTGCAACGCCCGAGCGTCTCGACGGTTATCATCGGAGCCCGCAACGAAGAGCAGCTACGCGAGAACCTCGGAGCGGTCGGCTGGAACTTGACGCAAGACCAGATCGCGAAGCTCGACGCCGCAAGTGGCACGACGCCGGCCTACCCGTATTGGCACCAGCGTCAGTTCGAACGGAATCCCGCGCCCGTGTAAAACGCTCGTTCCGGCGCGCCGATAGACCGTGAGATGCTCGCAACGCTCGTGCTCTCGGAACTCCTGCGGATCTGCGCGCCGAACGTCGCCCCGCAAACGATGGCCGCCATCGTTCACGTGGAGAGCGGCGGCAAAGTCTACGCGCTGCACGACAACACGCTCAAACGCTCGTTCTCGGCCGCGAGCCCGGCCCAGGCGATCGCCTGGGCGCAGCGCCTCGTGGACCTCGGACATTCCGTCGACATCGGCCTGAGCCAAGTGAACAGCGCGAACCTTCCCGGCCTCGGCCTTACGGTCGCCGACGCGTTCGGGCCGTGCACGAACCTGCACGCCGGTGCCACGATCTTGGGTGGCGACTATGCGTCGGCCGTGCGCCAATTCGGCCCCGGTCAGTACGCGCTCCGGCGCGCGCTCGGCGCCTACAACACGGGAAGCCTCTACGCGGGCCAAGACTACATCAACGAGATTCTCGTCGCCGCGGGCATGCCGCCCGAGGGTGGCGCGAGCGCGCCGCCCGCAACGTCGCAGGCACAGACCGTCACGCAGGCCGCGCATCCCGATTACACCACGCGCCACGTCCCGGGTTCGCCCGTCGAGATCATTCAGGGCAACCAGTAGCCGCGGGCGAGCGCGCTACGCGAGAAAGATTTCGTCGCCCTCGATACGCAGCGGGTACGTGCGCACCGGCATGATGGCCGGCAACGTGAGCGCGGCGCCCGTGGTTACGTCGAAGTACGCGCCGTGACGCGGGCACATGATGCGGCAGCCGTCGAGCTCGCCTTGATCGAGTTCGCCGCCATCGTGCGTGCACTGGTCTTCGATCGCGTAGAAAGCGCCCCCGACGTTGCAGACGAGGAGCGCTTCGCCGTCGTGCTCGACGCGCCGCGTCGTGCCGGACGGCACGTCGCTCGCGCGCGCGAGCGGTGTCGATTCGGGCATGTGGAGAGGCTCCGGTCTAGCCGACCGAGCCTTCCATCTCCATCTTGACGAGGCGGTTGAGTTCGACCGCATATTCCATCGGCAATTCCTTGACGAAGAAATCGAAGAACCCGTTGACGATCATCGCCGTCGCGTCCGCTTCGCTGAGTCCGCGCGACATCGCGTAGAACAGCTGCTCTTCGCCGATCTTCGAGACGCTCGCTTCGTGCTCGACGGTCGCCTTCTGCTCGTCGATCTTCATCGTCGGCTTCGTGTCGCTCGAGGAACGCTCGTCCATGATGAGGGCGTCGCACTTCACGCGCGTCTTCGCGCCGACCGCGCCCGGGAAGATCTCGACGAGCCCGCGGTACGTCGTCTTTCCGCCGTGCGCGGAAACCGATTTGTTCGTGACGACCGAAGTCGTGTGCGGGGCCGCGTGGATCACCTTCGCGCCCGCATCCTGATGTTGGCCTTCGCCGGCGAATGCCATCGAGAGGATCTCGCCGCGCGCGCCTTCGCCCATCAAATAGATCGCGGGATACTTCATCGTCAGACGCGAGCCGATGTTGCCGTCGACCCATTCGACCGTCGCGTTCTTGTGCGCGACGGCGCGCTTCGTAACGAGATTGAAGATGTTCCGATACCAGTTTTGGATCGTCGTGTAGCGGATGGACGAGCCTTCCATCGCGATGAGTTCGACGACGGCACTATGGAGCGAAGCCGTCGAGAATTGCGGTGCGGTGCAGCCCTCGATGTAGTGAACCTTCGAGCCCTTGTCCGCGATGATGAGCGTGCGTTCGAACTGCCCCATGTTTTCCGTATTGATACGGAAGTAGGCTTGCAGCGGCGACTTCACTTCGACACCCGGCGGAACGTAGACGAACGATCCGCCCGACCACACGGACGAATTGAGCGCGGCGAACTTGTTGTCGGCAACGGGGATAACCGTCGCGAGATACTTCTCGACGATTTCGGGATGCTCGCGAAGCGCCGTATCCATGTCGCAGAAGATCACGCCGTCCTTGGCGAGATCCTCGCGCACGCTGTGATACACGACTTCCGATTCGTACTGCGCGGAGACGCCCGAGAGAAACTTGCGCTCGGCTTCGGGGATGCCGAGGCGATCGAACGTCTTCTTGATGTCGGCCGGCACGTCGTCCCACGAGATCTCGGCGCGGTCGCCCGCTTTCACGAAATAGTGGATGTCGTCGAAGTTGATCTCTTCGAGGAGCGCTTTATCGCCCCACTCCGGCATCGGCTTGCTGCGGAACGTCTCGTACGCCTTGAGACGGAAATTCAGCATCCACTCCGGCTCGTTCTTCATCGACGAGATGCGCTCGACGATCTCGCGATTGAGCCCCTTGGCCGACTTGAACCGATACGCGTCCTCCGAGTCGTGAAACCCGTGGCGATAGTCCTGGTCGAGGTCGGGGCCCGCGGGGGCCACAGTTCCAGCTTTCATTTCCGTTGCCATACGCTCTAAGGCTACGCCCGACCCCCCTAATAGTCAAGATACTTCAGGCATTACTTGAAAATCTTCGAACATTGCTCTCAAATCGCTTTACAAGGGGGGGTCTAGGGGGTATCATCCTCGTCGGACCTCAGCGTTCTCTTAAGGTTTTCTTAAGAAGCCGGGGTCTAATCGCCGTGCGACTCGGCTCAATGATTACATGACCTGCCCAGGGAGCGCGCGAGTGCGCGCTCGGGGGGCATCGGGGGGCACGCCGCCCCGATTTTAATGATTACACGACCTGCCCAGGGAGTCCGCGAGTGCGGGCTCGGGGGGCATCGGGGGGCACGCCCCGATCTTAATGGGACGGCACGCCCTACGTGCCTTCGCGGAGCGACGCCCGCGTAGCGATCTGAGTCCGGGAGGCCGGCCTCACTCGAAACGCCGGCAAGATCGCTCCGATAGGTCGGGGACGCAAGTGCACCGCACGCGCCAGCCGACGCAGCCTGGAGGTGGGATTTCCCAACCAGACAGCCCGAGGAGAAAATCTTGGAAGCACGCGGTACCCATATCATTTGCGAATTGTCCGGCTGCAGCCCGGAATTGCTCACCGACGTCGATGGCGTCCGGAGCGTCATGGAGAGCGCGGCCTTAGAGGCGAACGCTGAAATTTTGAAGGTCGCCTTCCACCGGTTCCAGCCGCAAGGCGTTTCCGGTGTGGTGGTTATCGCCGAATCCCATCTCTCGATCCACACGTGGCCCGAGTCAGGATATGCGGCGGTCGACTTCTACACGTGCGGCGATCACACCGATCCCTGGCGCGCGTGCGAATACGCGGCGAAAAAGCTGGGAGCCGCGAGTATGTTGACGACCGAGGTAAAGCGTGGCATCGCGTCGACCAACGGTCAGTACACGCATGTCGTACACGAACATGCGGGCCAAGCGATAACGAAGCGCTCGGCCTAACACTCACCGATAGGGGACCTTCCACGTTGGCACGACTCAACCTGACGCGACCGCGACTGTTCGGATTCGGACTCGCGGCCGCGTCGCTCGCGTTTGCGGCCTGCGGCGGCCATTCATCGACGCCGACGCCGGTCTCGACCGCGACCGCCGCACCGACTCCGACGGGGTCGGCGCCGGCCTCGCTCCAATCGCCCTGCGCCAGCACGCTCGGCGTTGCGTACGAACCGGACGGCGGCAACGGAAACGGCTTCCATGGCGTCCAGGTGACGCACTTCGAAGACAACGCGCAACACCTCTGTGCCGCGGTGTTGCCGCAGTCGACGCCCGGGATCGTGAACTTCGCGGAGCCGGTCGGACCGATCTCGTTTTCGCAGGATCTCAGCGATTCCGTCGCGCTTCTTTTTAACGGCGGGACGAACGGCTACTCGTACGCGCAGGACATCTTCGGTGCCAGCGTCGCCCAGCTCGTGCCGGCGGGACCGGTGTACGATCTCAGCGTCGCGCCGACGCCGCAGCCGAGCACGTCCGCGACGTTGACACCGGCGCTCATGACCGATGCAACGTCGGTCTCGGTTCTCGGCAATGGGACCTACGGCGTCGCGCTCATCGTGAGTCCCAACACCGTGCCGCAATCGATCTTGGCGTTGACCGGGCTGCAAGGCGCGCCGGTGCAGTACGGAAACGCATTGCCGTTCGTCGGATCGACCAATACGGTGACCAACCCGTCCTCGACGTCCTTCGGCAACGTCATCTCCACGACCGATTCGACGGGCGCGAGTTCGGTGCTCATCCGCGGCCGCACCGATCTCCTCTCCGTCGCGGTGACGACCTCGATCAGCGGCTATCAATTCAACATCGCGGCGGAGGATCCGAACCTCGGGTCGAGCGTTCCGTTACGCGGCTACGGCGCGATGGCGTTCAGCACGGTCAGCGCGGCGCGCGCGCTCGTCGGTGGGACGACCGCCGGCGCGGCGAATAAACTCACGCTTCTCACCGGCCTGCCGAACGCGGTCACGGAGACCTCCAGCGTCCTTCTGCCCGGCAACATCAACTCGATCGCGTACACGCCGACGTACGGCACCTATGCGGTCATCGGAACGTCGGCCGGCATCGTCGTCGTGAGCGGCACGAATAGCTCGGCTCTCACCGTCCTCACCCCGTTCGGCCCCGGCATCACCGCATACCGCCCGACATTCACCAACTGCAACGGCACCCGCTCGACGATGACCAACATTCAATCCGTCCGGTTCTCGGTCGACCTGCAGTACCTCGTGGTGCTCGGCGTCGGAGATGGCGTCTCGTGCCCGAGCGGGCGGAATGCCACGCTGATCGCGATTCCGTTCCAGGCTGCGGGCGGCGCGACGCCGGCGCCTTCTTCGCTCCCGACGCCGACCGCGGCGCCGTCCGGCTCTCCGTCGCCGTCGCCGTTCCCGACGTTCTTCCAGCAGAACAACGTGATCGCGCCGCCGACGAACGCCGACTACCTCTACGTGAACTGATCGACCGTGCCGAAAACCGAACGTTGGCAATGGTACGTCGAGCAATTCGCGCCGACGGAGCAGCACCATCACGCGATCGAGGAGACCTATTTCGCCGGGCGTACGCCCTTTCAAGACGTCGCCGTCATTCGCACCGAGACGTTCGGGAAGATGCTGGTGCTCGACGGCGATACGCAGAGCTCCGAGCACGATGAGAAGATCTATCACGAGTCGCTCGTGCATCCGGCGCTCGCCGCGGTCGACGACCGTCGCGAAGTCCTGATCCTCGGTGGCGGCGAGGGTGCGACCCTTCGTGAGGCGTTGCGTCGCAGCGACGTCGAGCGCTGCACGATGGTCGATATCGATGGCGACGTCGTCGAACTCTCGAAGCGCTATCTTCCGGAATGGTCGGCCGGTGCGTTCGAGGATCCGCGCGCGCGCGTGATCGTCGGCGATGCGCTCGCGTTTCTGCGCGACGATCGGGACACGTACGGTGCGATCGTCTCCGATCTCACCGAACCGCTCGAAGATTCGCCGAGCAACCCACTCTTCTGCGACGCCGTTTTCGCCGACATCAAACGGCGCCTCGCGCCGGGCGGCGTGTACGTCTTACAAGCGAGTACCGCGGGCTTCCATAACATGGCGACGCACGCGAAGATGGCGCGCACGCTGCGCGGCTACTACAAACACGTCGCGTCGTTCTACACGCACGTGCCGGCCTTCGATAACGATTGGGCGTTCCTCGCGTGCAGCGACGCCGTCGATGTGGCGACGCTCTCCGACGAGCGCATCGACGCGTACGTCGCGGGACTCCGCGGCGAGAACTATTTTTACGACGCACAGACGCACAAGCGGCTCTTCAACTTGCCGCTCTATTTGCGTCGCGAGCTCGCGAAAAGAGGCGACGTGTTTTGAGTACGTTCGAAGGGGCCGCGCTCCGCCGCACGGCGCTCTACGACGAGCACGTCGCGCTCGGTGGCCGCATGGTCCCGTTCGGTGGCTTCGAGATGCCCGTGCAGTACGCCGGCATCCTCAAGGAACACGACGCCGTGCGCAATCGCGCGGGTATCTTCGATCTCTCGCACATGGCGCAGTACGAGTTGCGTGGCGAAGGCGTCGCCGCGTGGGCCGATTCGCTCACCGTGAATCACGTCGGCACGATGAAGCCGTTCCAAGCGCGTTACAACATCTTCACGAATCCCGAGGGCGGGTCGCACGACGACGTGCTCTTCTACCGGCTTCCCGATCGCTGGCTGCTCGTCGTGAACGCGGGCAACGCG
>Ga0116226_10003914_pt1 | contig 13142 bp, 10 predicted proteins | sample S1TSphfallax_FD_89692 | JGI IMG/M metagenome (GOLD analysis project Ga0116226, IMG submission 89692) | Host-associated microbial communities from peat moss isolated from Minnesota, USA - S1T2_Fa - Sphagnum fallax MG | ecosystem: Host-associated > Plants > Peat moss > Unclassified | place: USA...
GAAATTCTCAACATGTGAAGGCTCAGTAGGATCCATTGGTTTGCCATGATCTTTGAGGTACAACACCTTTCTCACAAATCTTCCAAAATCATCATTGCCTCCATTTCAAACAGACTTCAGCATGAGTTGCTCTGCCTTTATCAACTGTGATATTCCAACAAAGCTCTTACATTGCGCCCAGCAGCAAGCAGTGTTCAAACCCTACTAAACCCTAAACCCTAAACCATCATTTTCGTGTCCAGGTACAAAACAATGCAGTCTGACCGGCTGCCTAAGTCATAGCAGTACAGCACAGCAGCTAGATTGTTGCAAAGTCTCGGGATGCAACAAGATTCTAGGATTCAACATTCAACAAAACCTCAAAAAAAGCTGTAGGGTTCTTGATGACAATTGAACTACACCATTACTATTCTCAGATGCACCGGGAGCGTTAGCAACAGCAGGAGCAGTAAAACCAAAAAAACAAAAACATTTGACTACGGATTTGAAAACGTAGAAATCAGCCGCGCAAGCATTACCGCGGATGAAAGATTGCAGAGGAGGTATTGCAGGGACGCACGAAGAAACCAAATGCAAAACATACCCCAGAAAGACATTTTTCGACGTGCCAATTTTAGCGTGAATGCTGATATGTTCAGAGACCACGTGCAGGAAGCACGTACACGCTTCAATTGCGAAAATTCAGCTACATTCGTGCAGACGAAAAAGCCGTCTCGAGCACGGGGATGGTACCTTCTTGTTTTCGCGCACAATTAGGGTTCGGAGCGCAGAGGACGACGACGGCGGCGGCGGAAGAGAAGATGGCAGATTTCGTTTTTAAAAGTAAAATTTCCCGTTTTATTTTGAAAATGCAACTCCCGCGAATTTGGGGATTCATTTTTTCCTCGAGAACTTATTTTTTGCTATCTTACACTCAACAACTTAGGGTTTTGCAACCTGGCACCCACTGGCCTCCTCCATTAGCACCAACATTTTGTTGCTAATAAGAGAGTTCACCTCTTGTACTCATAAATCATAATCCATTGTCATCACCTCTACTATTTCAACTTCGATTGTTGGAAGGTTCACCACCATATTCATGGTGCACTTAACACATTATGTTGTTTAAATTTACTAGGAATTAAGACTTTGCAAATCACTCAACAAATTGAATTGCAATAATGAAGTTGCATAACATTGTTATCGTGCAATGTTGATTCTATAACAATGAACTTGGCGCCTTGAACTTTGAAGATTTGGAGTCTACAACGATGATGTTGAACCATGAACATTAAGAATTTGTCATGCAATCATTGACTCCAAATAGTAAATGGCAAAGTAATCTCAAAAATCCAAACCTTGCACATTTTGTCATTGCATTTAAATTATGCTAGTAGTAACAAATTGCAACGGTTTTTTTAATGGCTTACATTCATAACTAACTACTAAACCTTAAAAGTTCAACACATCAAGCTTCTAGCTTTTTAGCCAAGTCTATGGTTCTATGTTGTTATGTTTAAAACCATTATTTGGTTTTCAAATGTGTTTTGGGTTTTTATGGGTTACATCAATAATCTAATTGATTCTTGCGATTATAAGTTTTCTTGGTCTAGAGTCTGGACAACATTGATATCTAGGGAATCAAACCCCCTAGGATTGCAACTCTATATCTTGATCAAATCATAAACTCATCTATAATTGAAGTCCAATAAAATTGATCCTATAGGAGATTGTTGGCGGTTCACAATGATGCCTTACAAATTGTTCATAATCACATTTATATATCATTCATAATCTACATTCTACAAATTAGTCACAATCTACATATCATTTTTAAAACTCAATTGCCTTGGGATCCATCTTGATTCCCAAGTGGGATTGACAATCATTCATATTAATTTACTGAACACTTTCAAAGTCCAGTAATCAATCGAGAATCACATTGATCAAAAGTGTCGCATGATCAAAACTTGAAACTTGAAACTTAGTTTGATTTTGACGCGTTCCCAAGTCACGGGGTGAAACCCACTTGGGGGTTTTACAAAGTCAAGTTGCGGAAAGTTGAGACTGGGAGGCACGCTCCCGGCTTCCAACTCTAGAAAGGGGTAGAGGGTTGAGTTGGGAGCCCAGGGATTAGACTAGGAAGAGGGACTAGTAAATCAAGCATGAATCTGCATCAAAACAAACCACCCACGTGATTAGTTCACATTCCGAGACACCCTTGGGTGTGGGGACAAGCCACGGGCACTTTGGACCACAAGACTCACCACGGCCTGGACTCGAGGGAAGCCACCACCTTCCCCCATATAGTATTCTCTGCGACACCCCACGGGGACTACATCCAAATGGTTCTTTTTCCCGGGACTCGCAAGTTGGAGTCCCGAAATTGTCCCGAAACTATCCCGGTTGGAGTCCCGGGACTTTGGGAGCTCATAACTCCCAATTGAGAAGTCTGATCGCAACAAAGTCTAAACCACACTTGTAGCCCTCGTCGAGATCTTTCCAACGACGTATTGCACTCTCAATTCGGAGGTCGGGAAGAGGTCGATTCCTGAATTTTAGTGGTCGGGAGTCAAACTGCCAGTTTGACTCCCGACCCTTCTTTTGCCCATAACTTGGGCTAAAGATGTCCAAATGGCCAATGCGAGGCCATTTTCGATATCTACGCTTCAAGACCTTTCGAATGACACCAAGAACACCTCAATGCGAGGTGTTTTGGGCCTTGTTGTTGAACCCTAAACATTCGGGAGTCCCGGAGGACTCCAAATCCCCAACTTTGGAAGTGTTGGGCTTCACCCCCACACTTAGCCAAAGTGGGGTTGCGACAGATTTGTTAATTTGATTTTTGTTTTCATTGTTGGTTTTAACTTTCTTGTTTTTGATGTTTAACTTGTGACCGCCAAGATTTTTTTATCTTTGCATGACGAAATGTTGTTGCTTACAACCAAAATCAATCATTACGCTATGGATGAAATAAAATTCAATTATTTCAAAATACTTAATTCATTCCACATTGTGTATGTGTTTGTATGGCCATCCAAGGTCGACAAGCTTTTGTTTGAAATCATGTCCATTTTTCTTGAAGCTTTCTTATTGCAATTTTTTTATTTGTTCATTTCCAATCCATAATCTCTTGAAATAATATCAAAACTTCAAACCCCTAAGAATTTTATATTTTTATTTTTATTTGGAGATAAGATCCCCCAATTTAATGCTGGTTTTTTTAGTGCAATTGTCCTTATGGATGTTACTTATGTGGTTGACTTTTCTACTATAATTCCCAATGAATGTACTTCCTCATATTGTGCAATTTAATTGCATAATCTTTTACCTTGTTGTGGCAAAAGAAAACATTGAGATATAAACAAACAAAAAAAACTTGTGAATTGAATAGGTGTAGCAACCCTAGCCTTGGGCTTGCAACTAAGACAAAGGTTTGCAAAGTTGCGGGCCAAGAAGAAAGCTCGGGAGTCACATCTCATGCTCCTAGGAATGTAAAAGAGTGTGAGGGAATGAACCTTCACACTCCCAAGTGACCTCCCATTTTGGGAGTTGGAGTCCTAATGGACTCCCAAATTTTCAAAAAGCAATTGCAGAGGTCAAAACTCATTAGTTCGAAAAGTTATTTATATCATTGAAAATTTATTGAAACGTAGATGTCTAAAATGAGCTCGCATGACCCATTTGGACATTTGAAACACAAGTTATAGCCAAAAGAAAGGTTGGGAGTCAAATTGGTAGTTTGACTCCCGACCACTAAAAGTCAGGAATCAACTTGATTTTCTTGCGTGCAAGTGGTGTGTGACATACCGTTGGAAAGCTTGTGATGAGAACTACAACTTTGCTTTGAACCTCATTGCAATTGAAGGTTTACATATAAAATTATGGGGCCCCAAAATTGCAAAAGTCCCAACTTTGGGAATTTCGGGACTCCCACTTTTAGTGGTTGGGACATCTCGGAGCTCCAGCACACCCTTCTACCCCCAAAGTGTTGTGAGCCAAGGAGCGTGCCCCGACTCCTTGCTCTTCCACTATTTTCACTTCAAACTAACCTTTGAGTCTATTAAGGAGTTTAGGAACGCGTCAATAGGCATTTTTCAAAATACATGGGTAATAAATTGGATTTTGTATAAAAACATGGAGGTCATTACAAAGCTTTGGTAGCCATGCTACAAATGAAAAAAAAAATATTATTTCTTGAAAAATAACATTCATGTTATTAATGAAAAGTTATATTTTCTCATAATTCCTAAAACAATGTTGCAACAAATCATTCATGATGCATATTAAATTGTCATTAAAAAAAACCTAATCCAATTTTCTTTGATTTTTCATTTGTTCAATCATGGCCACCCTACGATAAACTATACAACAATTCATAAGTTGTTTATGTAATTGAATATTTTTAATAATCCCATGACATTGATTTGATGGGCCAATTACGAGATGGTAAATTGTACAACAAATTTTGAAAAGAGTGAGCAAAGTGTTGTGACTAAATGTAGGTTTGTTTCTTTAAGTGCATAGGAAGAGATTATTGATAACAAATGTTGGATATCAATTCATGTCTATGTGATGCACAAGCATGGAGAAAAATGCATGTCCTCCCCACTCTTCGACATGTTGTTGAATGTGGTAATGCAAACAACTTGTCCCTTGTCATTACCCAATCCCTTAAGCAACATAGAAGGTTAATTAAAGATGAGTGAGGTGAAAAGTTCATTTGTTTTGGTGCAAATGGAGCTTTTTTTTTAAGTTGTCAATTGTATCATAGTGATGTCACAAGTAGTAAAGGAAAAACATGTTCCTTACATGATGAAGTAACATTGTATGTATGGCCCATAACACAAATCTTATTGGGCAAGTTTTGTCTAACTTGCCAATGGTGGCCAAGTTGGAGGATTTGTGTTAGTCATTATACTTTTATTTATCAAGTTCCTTTAAGCAACATTTGGAATTCAATAAGTTCATTGAAATTGTGAAAACAGTAAGACTTTGATTGTGAAAATGTCACAACAAAATCCTTCAATTGTTCAAGTGGGGTTGAATTTTGACATTCTTTTTTATATTCACACATCATTGACCTTGTCTTGTTTATTGCCATTGTTGGAGGTAGTAAATGCTTTAATCCAATTTGCTCACTTGGAAGAGATGTTTTCATTTGTAATTTTGTGGCAATTATAAATAAATAAAAAATAAAATTTGTTATCTTCATGATGTAATGTGATCCTATGATTAGTTACCAATGTGAGCATTTTAAAGTTTTTTCTATGTTGTGGACAATAGTTTTGCCACCATCACCAAAGATTAATTTACCAACCTCAACACTAGTGTAAAAATCCTTGGATTTTTCAAGTTGGTCATTCATATTAAGTTCACATTTTTAATGTAATTGTTATGGTTAATTAATTAATGTGCATGTTTTATTAACATCCATTGCACAAATAAAGGCCCAATGTTATATTGTTGTCAACTTGTTTATCACAAAATTAGATATGTGTTTTATAAAATTTAAATTGATGAATGCCCTTGGCATTTGCATATCCGCGACTTTGGATGCAACCTAATGATGATTTCTCTTTCTCCTTGCATATTAATGTCATCAAAAGGCAACATCATGAATTAAAGAAGGTGAAACCCTCATTGAATCAAGTTGCATAACCTTTGAATGATAATCTCATAAACTTGTAACAATTGGGTGAAAACACATTTTCACGCCCCCTTCAAACCTTTTTGGGTTTAATATCATTACACCAAAACTTAACATCCATGACTAGAACATTTTGCAATTAGTTTCCAAACCTAGTCATGGAGTCATATGACATAATTGTATGTGATTTTAGTCATGACTATTTGAATTTAATCATACATGAATGTGATATTATGACTACATATATCGGGAGACATAGGATGAGGGTATTATGAACAAATTTGTGTTCATGTTAAAGGACACATGTTTTGAATGGCATTAGATTTGTGAAAGTTCATGTAAGTGTATAGTCAATTAACATGTAGATTTGTAGTTGAATAACTTATGTAAATTGTTTATAAAACTTGTTTAAAAACTAAAAATGATTACTTACTAGTATCCTAGGGTAGGCTTAAGGCTACTTGTTGGTTAGGTTACCTAGGGGCCAATATGTAAGTAAGGTAGCCATGTAAGTCATGTAGGTGAATTAGGAAGCCCAATTAAACCATAACTAGACCTTGGTTAAATTTTAAGTAGGCCTAATTCAACATATATAAGTAGGCCCCCATGAAACCCTTAAAAAAATCTAGGTGTACTTAATTAACCTTTAGTAGACCTAGGTAGCCCTTATGTAAGCCCTAGGTAGGCCTAGGCTTCTAGGTAGGTATAATTATCATTAAATGACCCCTAGGTAGCCATTACATAAGCCCTATGTAACCTAAGTAACATTTAAGTATGATTTATGTAGTCTTTATATAGCCATAAATAGCCCTAGGTAGGCCTTAGGTAGTCATATCTAGCAATAAATAGCCCCTATGTAAGCCTTAAGTAACCATTAAATAGCCTTTAAGTAGGCCTTATGTAATCCATATAACCCTTAAATAGTTATTACCTCGTTAAATTGCCTTTAGTTAGGCTTTATCATGTAGCCTAAGTAATCCTTATGTAATTTTTGGGTAACCTTTACATAACTTAATTAGTTAGTTTTAAGTAAGCCCTAAGTAGCCTAAGTAGCCCTTAGGTAATATAACTAGCCTTAATTATCTTTCAACAAGTCTAAATAACCCCTAAGTAGTTTAGGTAATCCTTAAGTAGGTTTAAGCACACCTAGGTGGCCTTTATATAACTTTTAAGTAAGCATAGGTAAGCATTCAATAATTTTTAGGTAGGCTAAAGTTGCCATTTGGTAGTTCATAACTGGTAGCCTAGGTAGTTTAAAACTATCTTTGGGCAAGACAAAATAACCTTATGTAGCCTTTAGGTAGGCTCTAGATAGCCTTTAGGTAGTTTCTTTGTAAGTCCCTAGGGGTAGGTAAACTAAATTATTTATCTAGCATGTTAGAAGAAATGTTTATGATAATGTGAGAGCATAAAAAGTTGTGCTACAAGGGTAGGAATTTGCCCTTCAATGTAGAGGTGAAGGGATTGAGTTTTTACATTTGCAACTTGGAACCTATCCACTTTAGCCTATGTGGTTAATATATGTTGTTATGCAACCTAGGCCTTAGGTTTCATAGGTTACCTAGAGTATTTAGGTATGGTTATAGCCTAAGTGGCCTAGCTTACCCAAGCAAAGGGATTTAAAATACTTGATCTAGGCTAGGTCATTTAGAGTATTTATGTATGTTTGTAAGCCTACCACAACAACACTAACTAGATTAATATATTTCATATCTTATATTTAATCAATTAATCCAATAGCCCATATTGATTAATATGGGTCATTGGATATGTGTTTTATGTTGTAATCACGATGGACATGTCACAAATGGCATTTATGACTATGGGAAAAAATATAATTATTAGGAAAAACAATGTGTTCATATTGACAATATAATGATGTGATCATTAGTGGCATATATGACTATACAAACCCAATCATGGATATAGACATCTTTGCCACGTTTTAGCATAATGTATTATAATATGTAACTCCCAAAATGTGGTGCATTTAATTTTGGGTTTAAGTTTTGGTGTTTGGGCCTTAGGTTCAAGATTATATATATATGAATTTAACCATTTAAATTCAAAGAACATGGGTATACATAATATAACAAAGTTTATACTTAATTGTTTTTTACAATGTAAAGACATTTTTGCATGATTATGATGGAATCTAGAATTGTAATGGTCTAGAATATGGTACTTATGAAATATTTGACACTTTTTTGATTCATTAGTTTTGATGTGGATGAGAATATAGAGGGAAAAAATGTGATAAAAACTAGGTTCTTTTCATCTTGGTACATTTTAAAGGATTTTCACCCTCTACAAAATATACAATAATATATATATATATATATATATATATATATATATATATATATATATTATGTGTGTGTGTGTGTGTGTGTGTGTGTGTGTGTGTTTTTTATTTATTTTTTAGATTATGTTCTACTATAATATGCAAAAATATTGTGAAACTTTTTCTTTTTGTCGACATGGTTTAGGTTCTAAAACACTCACCCAAGAAATACATTGCAAGGACATAAAATAGGATCACCATAATAGGTTTTCGTTTAATCCATGTTTAAGTTCACCATCAAAGCATAAGTCCACAAGGCTATGGCTAAATCTTTTAATGTCAATCCAATGACAAAGTTGTGGGTGACAATTACTAACAATGGCTTGTTGATTCAACAATTAAATGAATATATGAATTTGGTTGAAATAGTAGGTGTTTTAAATGTTTAGATCAATGGAAGATGAATGCATTTTTTTCATTCTTTCATTCATGAAAGAAAAATTGTGCAATTAATTAGCATTTGGGCACAATTGTCCACATGTTTGCACATAAATGTTTTTTTTAAAAAAATTTCCCTTATCATGAGGCCACTACAAGCTGAAAAGATCATAAAGTGCAAATTGGTGCTACCATTTAAAACCTTGTGTTCATTAATTTTTTGTGGCCTTGGCTTTCTTTTTTCATGATTTGGACAAGCATGGTGAGTATGTTTATTTCATGATGAATTTGACTAACATTTGGGTGTGATGGATGGGACTTTGGGTTACATAAGGTAAAGTTTGATATGATATTGGGGTTCAACTCCCCTTCAAATACATGTATTAATGTTTCCTCACTATACAATTTCCATTTTATTTTGTGTTTTACTTTCCATGGATTACTCTTTTATAATGAACAATGTAACCACATTCATTATATTGGTTCTTTCTATGGTTGCTAGTTGGATTTAATTTTTAAAAAATGAATCACCACTTGGACTTATTTTGAAAGAGTCATGTATGCCAAAAACATAATAGGAGCCATTTAGGTGCACATGAAGAAAAAATGGTTGTCACTTATGCACATTTTTAAATTTATTAAAAAAGTCCTTGGTGTCATTAATTTTACTGTGTTCAAATTTGACCTCCAAAAGGTGTTAGGCTCATTGAGGGTTTAACATTTTCCATGCCACAACATGAGTTTTTTGGACCATCCCTTTTGACAAAGACTATGCATTCAATTGAATCTACAACACCTTAATGCTTAGAAATAACTTAGAATTAAATTTTGCTAAAAGATAAATGATATAATTTTTTTATTATTATAATTTTTGAAAACCAAATGAACCCTTAAGAACTTAAGCCAATTTTACAACCATTTTATTTATATTAAATTTATTTTTTTCCAATCTAATCATCATTGAATTGAATTACACATCCAACTATTATATTCAAAGTTCACAAGCTCGTACTCATTCCTTGATAAAAAATTCTGCCCAAAAATGAAAAAAGGATGATTTGAAAGAGCAAAGTTGATTGAGTTCATATAGGATCAAACATTATTGCCCAAGGTTGGATTTGAAGCTTCATGTACTATTTTTTTTTTTTTGACATGGATTAATGCATGCATTCTAGTATGATGTTCACAATGCTTAAATCAGGTCTCACCAAAAAAAATGAACCCAAAATGCAATTCTTCAATTAATTAATTATGGGGCCTCACAAGTTTTGCAATGAGAATGTGAATACGAGGATCCTTGAAAATGGCTAACAAATTCAAAAAAAAATCATTACTATAATTTTATATCAATTCCTTAAATGAGTTTTCAAAGGGAAGGAAGGTTGGGAATGTAATTTTCCCCTAAACAATCATCCCCCTTCATATGTGAGAAAAAGGGTACATGGAGTTTTTTTTACAAACCCTTCCATAAATCCACTAAAATGTCTTAAAGTAGCAAACCATTAAAAAGATATTTGATGTGTGCACCCAACCAAAATATAAAAATAAGAATGGTTTATTAAACATTGAAAGGTTAAAAAAAAAACTTTAAAAGTCTAGGAGTAAGTGAGAAAAGGTCAATGATTTGTACATTTAGTTTAGAAATATATTCTAATTAACATGTTATGTATTTCATCTTCTTCCTTCTTGGGCAATGTTTTGTTTATCTAGTATTTTAGTGTTTTATTGAGTAACAAGTTTGAAATCTAAACTTTGAAGTGTAGTGATGATTTAATGATTAAAACAAATACAAATAGGATGGTATGTGCCTTTGTGTGGTTTAGACCATTATTATTCTACTTGGTGTCTAATTGCATGGTTTGCATTTGATAAATCCTATACATTAATATCCAAAAAATCAAGATTCACAAATGTCATTTTTTTTTGTCTTTTGCTCCATGGACATTCATTTGTTTAGGACCCATTTTCTCCCAAGTCCATGAACCACTTGTGAACCATTTGTAAGAACCAAATGTGAACCATGTTTGATCTATCTTCAGAATAAGTGTTGGAGGAATATTGTCAAATTTCACCAAAGAAGCCACATGTGGGGCCATCCTCTTCCCTTGTGATTCCTAGTTTAAAAATGATTTCCCTATGGCTCTAAAAGCTTTGTAGTTCTAATACAAATGTTCCTTGATAATTATTATTTGTTCATTTAATAAAAAAATCAAGTTGATGAAATATGGAATAGATTGGCATTCATTTTTTAACAATTGTTTAAATGAAAGGTAGTACATGTAAGGAGCATATAGGGTTGTCTTGCTTCCTTCAACTTCTTCAATGTTGTGATAATCTTTTATTGCACCTCTAAATAACATGTAAAATAATTGGATAATGTTGTGATGTTTTGGTAAAAAAATTATTATTGATCACACACATTTTACATTTCTTCATGAAATTATTTCTAGGAGTGACCCATTCATATTAAAATCCTTGTGAAAACTTGTCATAAACATTCTTTTGGCATCTTATATGCAATTCATAATTAATGTAAAAACCTATAAAAATAATGTGTATTTTCATATTAAAGAAAATTAGAAGCCAAATTGAAGATGAAAACTAGTTAACAATATAAGGACTTCAAACCTTCACCTTCTTATTTGTTGCCTCTTCTTTACTTGTTTCCTCTTCCTTTGTCATTAATAAATCCACATTTATAATTTTCAAAAGTGTCCAACTAGTTTGTTCAACTTTTCCTTTTTTGTTTTATGACATGAACCATGTCCAATTTCATTTTCAACACTTCTAAATCATTTTTAAAAAAAAATTATGTTCTTGTTGATCGATACAAACATATTATCAATTTGCCTTTGCCTCCAAGCAATTGTTGTGAATATTTTTCATATAAATTAACAAGTTCCAAATATTTTTATGAAGATATTTTACAAAGAAATATTTGGTAATTGGGTTTTGGATAAGGATAGGGTTATTTTTTAATGTGTACCTTGTGGAGTGCTAAAACATAAAATATTAGATATTATATTTTTTTGAACATTTATGCAAAGAATGTTAAACATGATTTTAAAGGTAGGATCAATTATTTGTTGATATTTGTGCCAAATTTGTCATCAATTTATGATAACAAGAACAAACAACTCTAACTTAGGCATGCCCAACCTTGTGTCAATATTGTCTTAAGTTAAAAATGATGTTCAATCTCCACCTTAAGGAAAATCTCTTGATGTTTTTTATTAGGTTTTATTGACTAAAGTTCTATGCATAATGCTATGTTTGTAAGAATGGCAAGTATTTATTGTCATAATTGTATGAAATGATAATATCTTCTTTTAACCTTGTGATTACCTAATGAAAAACATTACAAAATATCATCCAAATTTTCATAGGGCAACTTCAAGTTGAAGCGTACTGCAAAGGAAGTCACAATTGTTGCAATTTACAAAATGATATTTTATTAGGCTTGAAATGGGTAGAAAAAAATTATTTTGTAGCTAAATACATTGCAAGGAAAATTGTAATGTTACAAAGTTATTTTTCGACAATTGTTTTTCAAGTTATGACTATTTAAAAATGTTATAAAAGATATCAATAAAAGAAAAAGGACATCCGTCATGGGGGTTTAAGGAATAATTTAAAAAAATTATATGGTCTTTCAAGTTCATATATGTGATTTTATTCATTTGAATAAATGAATATTAAAAAAATTAATCTAATTTTTCATCATATGTATTTTAAATTATACTTTCAAATAAAAATCAATTAGATAAAAATTTCCACATTTAGTACTAGGTGATACACTTTAACATGAAAACACCATTAATATTGAAATAACTACAATTCATGAATAATTTGCATCAATAAAACAATGCAAATTGAAAATTGAAAAATACTTCAAAGTTGAAAGGCTTGACTTGATATTTCTTGGCCCCAAAACACCAAGCATGCAAGATAAGTTGATTTTGTTCACACTATACTATAAGGCCCACTTCACTCTCCAAGAAGGGACCACAACCATGCAAATGTTGAGAGCGCTAAAATTCAATATATAAGGTTTGTCCCATGGAAATTCAAAAATCACTTATGTGTGGGCCTTAATGATGAAGTGTAACGTAAAATGATAGAAGACTTTGTTGAGGTACCTTAACATGGTAATGCGTTCTTAATTATATTAATTAGTTGTGGCAACCCCCTAATATATATATTTTTGTGATGGGCATTTTTGATTGGCCCATCACAAAAATAAATCAAGCTTTGAACAATCCCAAAATAAATATGTTATAATATTTTCCTTTGGATTGGATGTATAGGTTTTCGAGAGTAGAACTTAAGCCAAAGAGTATGGGATAAAGTGAAGGACTATTGGGAACACATTGAGAACTTGGGAAACATGCTGGGAACTCAATAAGAACAACATAAATCTAGCACACCCACCCTCCCTCAAAGAAAAAAAACCTTGGGTCCCTCCTCGTGTATGTTACCTCATCTCCTTGGTTGCAATAATTTTTTTCCCCTACCTATGCTCTTTGTCATTTTTGGCTTAGGCTAATGGCAGGGCATGCACTATGGATAAATATTATAGTGGAGCAAAAAAGAAATAATAATTGTAGACCAATTATGGCTTTTGGGGCTCATGATATAATGAACTTTATGCAAGGCATAAAGTTTGTTAAACCATGAAACATTATTCAGAGGGGCCTAAGGTATCCACATATGCTTGTATTTCTTTTTGGGGAGGAATTCTTTTCTAAGTGTTCTTCACATTGAAGGACTCATTGTTGAAGTTTCACAAGC
>Ga0116226_10003915_pt1 | contig 13142 bp, 11 predicted proteins | sample S1TSphfallax_FD_89692 | JGI IMG/M metagenome (GOLD analysis project Ga0116226, IMG submission 89692) | Host-associated microbial communities from peat moss isolated from Minnesota, USA - S1T2_Fa - Sphagnum fallax MG | ecosystem: Host-associated > Plants > Peat moss > Unclassified | place: USA...
GAGTTCACCAAGCGCTACTTCGCGTCGAAGAACATCCCGGTAAAGGTGGAGTTTAGTTGGGGCGCAACCGAAGTGAAGCCGCCCACGCTGGCCGATGCCATTGTTGAAGTAACAGAAACAGGCAGCAGCCTGCGCGCGAACCGTTTGCGAATTATTGAAACGCTGATGGAAAGCGAGACCCAGTTGATCGCCAATAAACCTGCCTTCGCCGACACGTGGAAGCGTGGCAAGCTTGAGACGCTGGCGATGATGCTGCAAGGGGCAATCGCAGCTCAGTCGCAGGTTGGCCTGATGCTGAATGTGCAGAAGACCCATCTGGATGTAGTGCTGGCGGTGCTGCCTGCGCTGAATTCGCCGACTGTCTCCGCACTGAGCAGCTCGGATTGGGTTGCCGTCAACACGATACTGGAAGAGAGCGTGGTGCGCGATGTGATCCCCAAGCTGAAAGCAGCGAAGGCCACTGGCATAGTGGAATACCCATTGAATAAGGTAGTGCTGTAAACGAGAGCAAAATGAAGATTGTACGAACAACTGGAAGTAGTCGTGTGGCGGCAGAGGCATTGCTGAGCACGCTGGAAGAGCGTGGGCGCGTAAACACTGCGCGCGTGCAGCCGGTGGTACGCGGCATTATGAAAGCTGTGGCCAAGCGTGGCGATAAGGCACTGCTGCAATATGCGCGGAAGTTTGACGGGCTACGCAGCGGGCAGCAACTACGCGTTAGTCAGGATGAGATGAAAGCGGCGTGGGAGGCTACTCCACGTGAGCTGCAATCTTCGCTTGAAACTGCAGCAAAGAACATTCGCAACTTTGCAGAACGCCAAAAACCAAAGGAGTGGAGCACGTCACAAACTGCCGGAGTCACAACCGGGCAGCTTGTGCGTCCACTCAGATCCGTCGGTTGTTATGTCCCCGGTGGTCGCTATCCGCTGCCATCCACTGTATTGATGACGGTGCTGCCGGCGAAAGTGGCGGGTGTGGAACACATCACGGTAGTCTCGCCAAAGCCTGCGCGTGAAACTCTTGCCGCTGCCCATCTTGCCGGAGTAGAAAATTTCTACCGCATCGGTGGTGCACAAGCTATTGCTGCGCTGGCATACGGGACTGAGACCATTTCTGCGGTCAACAAGATCGTCGGCCCCGGCAATCTTTACGTCACAGCGGCAAAGGAAATTGCATCTTCCATCTGCGGGATTGACATGCCCGCCGGACCAACAGAAATTATGGTTACGAGCGAAGTTGGCAATCCACAGTGGATCGCTGCCGATCTGGTGGCACAGGCTGAACACGATCCTGATGCGCTCGCGATCTTCGTCACCAGCAATGCTGCGTTGGCGAAGTCAGTCGCTGCGGAAGTGAAGCAGCGGGCTAAATCAAGCCCGATTGCAAAGCACTCACTCGATGCCAGTGGTGCCATCTTTATCACCCGTACGGTGGAAGAAGCGCAGGAAATCACGAACCGTCTTGCGCCGGAACATCTCACCGTGGATGAGCCCGCGGACCTAGCCTGGGTGCGAAATGCAGGCTCAGACTTTGTGGGTACGCTGACGCCGCAACCCATGGGAGATTACATCTCAGGCCCCAACCATGTATTGCCCACAGGCCGAGTTGGTCGCATGCGCGGTGGCCTTAGCATCATGGATTACGTAAAGATCATCACTGTGCAGGAATACACGGCGAAGGGCCTGAAAAATCTCGGCCCGAAGGCAATCGCACTGGCCGAAGCCGAAGGGTTGAAGGGACATGCAGAGGCGGTGCGTGTGAGGTTGATATGAATCCAACAAACACCAAGGCGAATGAACAAGTCACTGTCCAACCACGCCGTGCCGTGCTGGAGATGCCTGAGTATCATCCACCGCTTGCAGGGCGGGATGGCCTGCGCCTCGACTTCAACGAAAACACGCTCGCTCCCTCACCACGCGTTGCCGACAGGATTCTACAAATCAATACCGATGGCTTGACGCGCTACCCGGAACGTGGCCCCGTGGAAGAAACTGTTGCCGATCATTTTGGATTGGCCCCATCAGAAGTCCTGCTGACCAATGGTGTCGATGAGGCCATCCACCTCATTTGCGAAACATTTCTCGAACCGGAAGATGAGGCGCTAATTGCCGTGCCCACATTTTTCATGTACGAGGTCTATGTCGCGGCCACTGGTGCGAAGACGAAGCATGTTCAAGCTGATGAGTCACTGCAGTTCCCGCTGGACAATTTTCTTGCGTCCATCAATGAACACACCAAGTTGATTGCAATTGCATCCCCAAACAACCCGACTGGAGCGGTGGTCGGGCGCGATACCCTGCTGCGGATTGCAGAAGCTGCACCGCAGGCAGTTGTGATACTTGATGAAGCCTATTACCACTTTTATGGTGATTCGATGATCAATGATATTCACAGACAGCCAAACATCATTATCGCCCGGACTTTCTCGAAAGCGTATGGTCTCGCCGGTCTTCGCATCGGCATGCTGGCTGGCGATGAAAGCCTGATGCGTCATGTCCGCAAAGTATGCTCGCCGTATAACGTTAATGCAATTGCGCTTGACTGCCTGCCAACGGCACTCGAAGACACAGAGTACATCAGGTGGTATGTGAATCAAATCCAGGCAAACCGCACCCTGCTGGAAAAGACCTTGAACATGCTAGGCATTCGCTACTGGCCATCGCGTGCTAATTTTGTGCTGATGCACATAGGCCCACTGCATAAGGAGTTTGTTGTAGCCATGCGTCGTCGGCATGTTCTGGTCCGTGATCGCAGTAGTGACCCGGGATGCAATGGCAATGTGCGTATCACCATTGGCCCAGAGGATCACACCGCACGCGGTATTACCGCCATGGAAGCGTCCCTGATAGAAATTGGATGGAGAAAAATTGATGGCTAAGAAAATTGTTGCGGGCGCGAAACCGCGCACAGCTAAGATTAAGCGCATCACCACGGAGACCCAGATACATTTGCAGCTTAATGTAGATGGACAGGGAGTTTATAAAATCTCCACTGGCATTCGTTTTTTTGATCACATGCTGGAGCTGTTCGCGCGGCACGGAGGTTTTGATCTCAACCTCACCTGCACTGGCGACCTCGACGTGGACCAGCACCATACCGTGGAAGATGTGGGCATTGCTCTGGGCGAAGCTTTCGATAAGGCGCTTGGCAACAAAAAGGGCATTCTGCGCGCCGGATATTTTTTGATGTCGATGGATGAGACCCTTGGTATTGCCGCAGTTGACCTGAGTGGTCGAGTTGCCTGCGTGGTCGACGACAAGGTGAAAGTGCGCATCGTAGGCGACTTACAAACAGAGCTGGTGTTCGATTTCTTTGAGGGTTTTGCCCGCGGTGCGCGCGCCAATGTGCATTTGAAAACTATGTATGGACGCAGCAATCATCATAAGATTGAAGCACTATTCAAGGCCTTTGCCCGCGCCCTGCGCGCCGCATGCAGCCGCGATGAACGCATGCGCGAAATGCTACCCAGCACAAAGGGGCTGCTGTGATCGCGGTGATTGACTACAAAGCGGGCAATCTCACCAGTGTGATGAAGGCGCTGCAATATCTTCATGCGGACGCGGTGGTTACTGCTGATCCAGCGACTGTGTTCAGTGCGGACAAAGTTGTGCTGCCCGGCGTTGGCCATTTCCGCGCAACTCAGCGTCTTGCCTCTTCTGGACTCACTGAAGCCGTGCGCGCCAGCATTGCAAAAGGTGCATGGTTCCTGGGGATTTGCGTTGGCCTGCAATGGCTGTTTGAAGGCAGTACGGAAGCACCGGAGGCACCCGGCCTGGGCGCATTTCCCGGCATGTGTGAACGCTTCCCTGCTGGCATTAAGTCTCCGCATGTTGGATGGAACTCGCTCGAATCACTGCGTACCGACTCAAAGCTGATGCGTGATATTGCCACTGGTGGCTTTGTCTACTACACCCACTCATGGCGCGCACCAATTATTGCAGGCACGGCGGCGGAAACAATTTACTCATCGCCATTCACTGCTGTGATTGAGCGCGATAACGTGATGGGTGTCCAATTCCATCCAGAAAAATCAAGCACCGTGGGTATCACAGTGCTCAAGAATTTTGTGGAGTTATAGTGTGCTGACCAAACGAATCATCGCCTGCCTAGACGTTCGCGATGGCCGCGTAGTTAAGGGCGTGCAGTTTGTGGACATCATTGACGCTGGTGATCCGGCTGAGCTGGCCCATCGCCATGCCGCTGCCGGAGCGGATGAAATTGTTTTGCTCGACATTACCGCAACCCATGAAGGCCGCGGCACATTGCTGGATACAGTCCACCGCACAGCGCATGAGCTGTTTATCCCCTTCACAGTCGGCGGTGGTATTCGCACGGCGGATGATGCAGCCGCCGTGTTCGACGCGGGCGCAGATAAAGTTAGCATCAACTCTGCTGCAATTGCGCGGCCTGAGCTGATCGACGAGATCGGCCAAAGTTTTGGCGCACAAGCAGTGATTGTCGCGATTGATGCACGCCGAGCAACTAGGGGTAATGAGCCTATCGCGAATGCTGAAGTCTACGTGAGTGGTGGACGAAAACCGACCGGACGCAAAGTAATTGACTGGGCGCGCGAAGCCGAACAGCGAGGTGCGGGTGAAATCCTACTGACTTCAATGGATACAGATGGCACCCGTAATGGCTTTGATTGTGAACTGACCGCGATGGTGAGCGATGCCGTGCAGATACCTGTGATCGCCAGTGGTGGCGCGGGTAATGCAGAACATTTTACAGATGTGTTAAATGGGGGCAGGGCTGATGCCGCACTCGCCGCCAGCATATTTCATTTTGGAGTCACCGACTCGCGCGCTCTGAAAACTGCGCTGCGCGATGCAGGCATACCCGTGAGGCTCCCCTGTTAATTTCTTCATGTGAAAGGTTTTTATGTTAATCCCTTCTATCGACTTAATGGGTGGGCGCATCGTGCAGCTTGTGCAGGGTGAAAAACTCCAGCTCGCCTTCGATGACTTTGATTACTGGATTGAGCGATTTAGCAAATATCCCATAGTGCAACTGATTGATCTGGATGCAGCCATGCGTCAGGGTGACAATCGTGCGCTGATTGAAATGATTTGTAAACGGCTTCCGTGCCAAGTTGGCGGCGGCATCCGCACAGCAGAGCAAGCACAGGCATTGCTGAATGCTGGTGCGAAAAGAGTCATCATCGGATCGTCATTATTTTCTGAAACTGGCGTGAATATCTCCTTCGCAAAAGAAATGGAAAAGGCAATGGGAGAAGATGCTCTCGTCTTCAGCGCAGACACAAAGAATGGGCGCATCGCCGTAAAGGGATGGAAGGAAAATGTGGCGCTCACTCCAGAGGAAGCCATCACCGCGCTTGAACCATACTGCTCAGCATTTCTATATACGCACGTGGACACTGAAGGAACGATGCAGGGCTTTCCCATAAATGTTGCGGCCATATTACGAGCTACTACAGCGCGGCAACTGATCGTCGCTGGCGGCATTCGTGAGCGTGCAGAAGTGGATGCGCTTGACGCAATGGGCGTGGATGCGGTGGCTGGCATGGCTGTTTATTCCGGCATGATGGAGGCATAGATGGCATTCCGTTCCGGTTTCGTCTCCATCATCGGCCGCCCCAACGCGGGCAAGTCCACTCTGCTGAATGCACTGGTGGGTGAGAAGGTGGCCATTGTCACTCATAAGCCGCAGACCACACGCAATCGCATCCAGGGCGTGCTTGATCTCACGTCGAAGAAAAAGGAAAAAGGCAGTGCAGGCCATCCACCGGCACAAATTGTATTTGTGGATACGCCAGGCATTCATCGTCCATCGACCCACCTCGACAAGCGCATGATGCAGGACGTGCATGAAGCGCTTGAGTCCCGCGACATTGTGCTTCTGCTGGTGGATGCAACGCGTCGATTGTTGCCGGAGGATGGCACGACAATCAAGGGCAAGCGCGCACAGTCGCACGATGAAGATGCATTCGTGCTGGAACTCATCAGCAAACTGGATTGCCCGGTATTTTTGTTGCTAAATAAAATTGATGAAGTCAGTCCGGCGGACCTGCTTCCGCTGATTGCTCACTGGTCGACCAAACATAATTTCGCGGAAGTGATTCCCATCTCCGCACGTAAGCGTGACGGCTTGGACAAGCTGACCGAAATGATTATTGCCCGACTGCCGGAGGGACAGCGTTATTTTCCGCGCGGACAATTTACAGATCAGCCGGAACGCTTTCTTGCTGCGGAAATCATTCGCGAAAAAATCCTGATGCTTACAGGCGAAGAGGTGCCTCACGCATCGGCTGTGGTGATTGAGCATTTTGAAGAACCCGAACCCCATGCGCGCAAGCCTGTCACTCGCATCTCCGCTGCAATTTTTTGTGAGCGCACCGGACAGAAAGCGATCCTAATCGGTAAAGGCGGCACCATGCTAAAACAGATTGGCACTGCCGCACGAAAAGAAATGGAATCCCTGCTGGGCACACACGTCTATCTGGAGCTGTTCGTGAAAGTGAAGGGTGACTGGCGCAGTTCACGGGGGTTTGTGGATGAACTTGACTGGCGTCGTCAGTTGGAAGACCTTGCAGCGAAGCAATCAACTGCTGAGACGGACGAAGATGAATAACGCCGCAATTTATTCCTTCACGCTGATCCCAAGCGCTTTCATCTTGCGATACAAATGACTGCGTTCCAAACCGAGTGACTCTGCAGCACGACTGATATTGCCATGGCATTCATCCATCTTCTTCAGAATGTAATCACGCTCATAGGCCTCCCGCGCCTGCTGCAATGAACTGAATTCCTGCCCATGCTGTGATGGAGTCTTTCTCCGATCACGCATCACAAGCACGGGAAGGTGCTTACGCTCCAAGCGCGTCACTCTTGGATTCAAAATCAATACACGCTCAATCATATTACGCAACTCACGGACATTGCCCGACCAGTGGTATTGCACCAGCATGGCTATGGCATCCTCGGCCAGCTCCACGCTCGGCCTGCCATACTGACGACCGAACTCACTCAGAAATTCACGCGCCAGCAGTGGTATGTCTTCTTTGCGATCGCGCAAAGGCGGCACATAAAACGGAATCACATTCAGCCGATAAAAAAGATCTTCGCGAAAATTGCCGCGGGCAATCTCCTCCTCAAGGTCTTTGTTGGTGGCCGCTATCACTCGCGCATCTACATGGATTGGATTTGTCGCACCCACAGGCGTAAAGCGCTGTTCATCCAGCGCGTGCAGCACCTTGGCCTGAGTCTTCAAACTCATGTCGCCGACTTCATCCAAAAATAAAGTCCCGCCATCGGCACGTTCAAATGTTCCACGCTTCTCTGTTGAGCCACCCGGTACTGCACCATGACGATAGCCAAAGAGCTCACTCTCTATATAGTCCTCAGGAATGGCGGCACAGTTCAGCTCAACAAACACGCGCTCTTTACGCTCACTCTCTGCATGGATAGCGCGCGCAATTAATTCTTTCCCCGTGCCAGACTCGCCATAAATCAGCACACGCCCATTGGTCGGGGCCATCAGCTTGATCTGCTGACGCATCGCTTTCATGGAGACACTATTGCCGGTGACTGCACTTCGCGCCGTCAATTGCCGCCGATACTCACGGTTTTCAAGCCGCAGCCTGCGCGCATCAATCGCGTTCTTTAGAACAATCAGTGTGCGTTCCAGCGATAGCGGCTTCTCAATAAAATCGAACGCGCCTAGCTTGGTGGCGCGCACTGCCGACTCAATGGTGCCGTGGCCAGAGATGATAATCACCTCCGGTGTTTCCTCATTGCTCACTGCGCGGATGTCCGCCAATGCATCCAAGCCATCGCGGTCTGGCAACCATACATCCAGCAGCACTACATCGTATGTCGCATCGCGAAGCAATTCCAATGCCTCGGTTGCGGTGCCACTGGTGGTGACGGTGTAGCCCTCATCACTCAAAACCCCTTCAAGCGAGGCCCTTATCTCCACCTCATCATCCACTACCAGCACATGACTCATGCACGTTCTCCAGAATTCAGTGCCCGCATTGCGACTGTCTCAAGTTGTAATTCAGTGTTGACGAGAGGATTCGCCAGAGGCAGTTCAATCAAGAACCTTGCACCGGCAGGGCTGTTTTTCTCTGCGCGAATGGTCCCGCCGTGGTCTTGAATAATTTTTGCAACAATGGCTAGGCCCAGCCCCGTGCCGCGTTCTTTAGTGGAGACATACGGCATAAACAATCGCTCGCGCATATCGTCCGTCAGCCCGTGGCCCGTATCTGTCACTTCCAGTTCTGCCATCGTGATTACCGCTTCATTTTCCACCAGACAAGTAGAAATATAAATCTCACGCAGCAGGGTATCCTGCACCGCCTCAGCCGCATTGTCGATCAGGTTGGCCAGCGCGCGTTTTAGCGCTTCTGAATCGGCCATTACCAGCGGCAGGTCTTTAGCCAGATCAACTTCAATCCGCACACCACTTAATCTTCCCGCAAACAGAGCGAGTGAATTGCGAACAATATCATTCAAGTCAGAGGCCTTTGGCCGGGCTGTTGGAAACTCCGCCAGGGTTGAGAACTGATCCACCAAGGTGCGCATGCTTTCAACAGAGCTGCGAATGACCTCACTGCATTTTTGCATGATGCCAACTGAAGCAGACTGCTGCGTTGAGGCGGGCAGACGTAATAAATGACGCTGTATGCGCTCCGCTGAAAGAGCAATGGGCGTAAGAGGATTTTTAATTTCATGCGCGACTCGACGGGCAACTTCCTTCCATGCGACCTGCTTCTGCGCACGCAGCAACTCAGTCACGTCTTCAAGCACCAGCACATAGCCGTGACTGCGCTGAGTGTTGTTATCGTTACCCACTTCCAGCAATGCCACTGTCGCTACAAAGCTCAAGACCTTGTCGCGCAGATGCAACTCCATCTCACCGTTGGCCACGCCCATGCGATGACTACGGCGGAAAAGCCGTTCTAATATCTCAACTGCCTCTTCCGAGAAAAGCTCCTCCAGCATTTGGCCAATAAAAGGCTGCTGGCTACTAGGGTCAATCATCTCTGAAAAAGCACGATTGGCTTGCATCACTCGTCGCTCTAAATCGAGCGTAACAACGCCATTAGGGATCGTCTCAAGCAGTGTCTCCAACTCAACCCGGCGAGTTTCGAGCGCGGTGTTTAAAGATGAAAGCTGGCGGGTGGATGCCTCGGCCTGGATGCGGCTGTTCTCCAAGTCCTCAGCCATGTGATTGAACGAATTAACCAGCTCACCCAGCTCAGTTGTTGCCGATGCAGCCACACGATGCGCATAATGGCCCGCCGCAATTTCATCCATCGCATCCGCCAGCGCTTCCACCGGACGAGTGACCTGCTTGGCCATGTGCAACGCCAGCCAACTGGATGCAAAAAATGCCAGCGTCGTAATCATAAAAAGTAACGCCATAAAATTGGCGCGCACGGTTCGGCGTTCGCGAAAAAGCTCCCAATATGAATTGGTTCCGCTGCGCAAACGATGCACAGCACTACTCATGCCGCTCGGCATGGGCAGGCCAGTAACGATGATGGTGTCCCCGCCAGACTGTGCAAGGCCAAGTGCATAGTCTGTGGTGCCGATGGAAAAAATCGGCTCATCCGGGCGTTGTGCGGCATGTAATATGCCCGTCTGCAATGGCCCACCAGCATGTTTCGTTTCCTGTGCGTCCGGGCGCGAGTCCAGCCACGGCTTTACCACCACGCTCTGGCCGGCACTCGCTGGCAGATTGAAATCGACCATCGGCTTCTCCTGTTGATAGAGGATTGCAAATCCTCCCTGCAAAGCAACAGCATGGCGGGCGATCCACTGGCGCAATTCTGCAGGCACCACATTTGCAGAATTTTCTCTGGATAAAAGGCCGGAAGACTCCAGCCCCATTGCCATTTCCTCGGCTTCGGCGCGAGCATTTGCAGTGGAATAACTGGCGAGACTCATGGCGAGGTTATTGGAGTCATCACGCAGTTCTGTCACCGGCTGCGAGAACCAACGATCCACTGAGCGGTTCAACAAACCATAGCTGTAAAAATACATAAACAGGATGGGCGCAAATGAAATCAGCAGCGCACCAACCAACATCCGCCAACGCAGGCGCGCACCAAGTACACGGTTCTGCTGGTCGGCATACAACCTTAATAAATTGCGAATAAACAGCAGCAGGATGGCAACGAATAGCAGAACAGCCAAGCTAGAGATAGCAGTGAATACGAGTACATCTCCCGCTGTAGAAGGCTCTAATGAAATTTGCTTGAAGGAAGTAAACAGGGAGAGTGCCGCGAGTAGCAGCAATGCCAGAATCCCCAAGAAAATCGTGGTGGTTCTGCGACGGCGCATCTCATCAGTCACAGGTGTTTGCATCGCGGGCGCGCTCCTTATGCCACTTCTCCTGCGTCTGATTATAGGCTGTACTGTGGCCCAGTCAGTACAATCCAGCAGCAACTATTGCAGCAGTTGTTTCACTGGCGTAAATTCTCTGCCCTGCGACTGCGCCACAGGAGCGCATGTGAGTATGCCGTCCCATGTGTTCACGCCTGCTGCAAAGCCTTCATCCGCAGCCAGCGCCGCTTTCTGACCCATCTGTGCCAGCTTCATCACATAAGGGAATGTTGCGTTGGTCAGCGCCAATGTGGATGTGTTGGGCACTGCTGCCGGCATGTTAGTCACACAATAATGCACCACGCCATTTACTTCAAAGGAGGGATCACTGAATGATGTAGCATGCGCTGTTTCGATACAGCCGCCCTGATCAATGGCCACATCGACTATGACTGCTCCACGCTTCATCTTCTCCACCATGGATTTGGTCACGATCTTTGGCGCCGCAGCGCCGGGAATCAAGACACCGCCGATCAATAGGTCGGCCTCGTGCGTGGCACGGGCTATGTTGTAACTGTTGGATGCCAGCGTATATAGACGACCGCCAAAAATATCATCCAATTCGCGCAGGCGGTTTAGGTTCATATCAATCAGAGTTACTTTTGCACCCATACCCAGAGCAATCTTGGCCGCGCTGGTGCCAACAATTCCTCCACCGATAATACACACATTCGCAGGTGGCACTCCGGGCACACCGCCCAGCAAAACTCCGCGCCCGCCACGTTCTTTCTCAAGATAGGACGCACCAACCTGTACGCTCATGCGGCCAGCGACTTCGCTCATGGGAGTCAACAAGGGCAGTGTGCCCGCACGATCACGAATGGTCTCATAGGCGATGCCGGTTACTTTTTTCGCCAGCAGCTTGTCAGTCAATACGGGCAGAGGCGCAAGATGCAGGTATGTAAACAACGCTAGGCCCTCGCGAAAATAGTCATACTCTTTTTCAACCGGTTCTTTCACCTTGACTACCAGATCGGCCAGCCGCCATGTGTCATACGCGGAGCCAACAATCTCTGCCCCTGCATTTTGATATTCATCGTCAGAGAAGGCGGAAAGCTCTCCAGCGTTATGCTCAACCAGTACTTTATGGCCAGCCTCAGAGAGAGCTTTTACACCAGCCGGAGTAATGCCAACGCGCGATTCGTGGTCTTTCACTTCTTTCGGTACACCAATAATCATGTATTTAGTTTAACAAATTGGCGGGGCTAGAACTCACTCTGCGCCAATATACCGGACACCACTTGGCATGGGCGACGGCACTGATTTGTATTTCAGCTGGCGTATCGCGAAAAATTATGGAGTATGGAAAGTAGACAGAATTGCACGCCGAGTGCCGTTGATATAAGAAGAGATATGCAATGGTCTAGTCAGAATTGCATTCATTGCAGAATCTAAATCTAAAGAAAACGCCCTTGCTAGCTAAGAGTTCACTTCTGCATACCAAGCATACGACTCTAAGGCTTCCAATCGTGCCTCTGGGTGTAACCTAAGAATTTTCATTGACCTAGTTTCATCTGCATCTCAGCAAGAGCATCTTCCCAAGAAACCAGCTCAACCTTGCCGCTATCAATGTCTTAAAGCCGCTGCTTGATCTCTTGCTCCCATACTTCGGTCACTTCTTCGGACTGAGCATCATTCAGACTTGCATAAACAATGTCAGCCAACTGCTCACGGTCTTTGGCCGGAAGCGCGAGCACCAAATCTAATAATATTAGTAGCGACAGGTGACATTAATGGATACGAATCCCTCAATAAGCATTGATTCTGATTCAAATTCATAACTTTAATTTACGGAGTTTTAATTTCATCTTAGCCAAAACATCTTTCAATGGCACCAACTGGGCTTTACCCTCATCAACCTATTTGGTTCGTTGCTCGACTTCACTGACCCAAGCTTCTTCAATCTCCGGGTCAATCCCATCATGCAGTGTGCTTTTTAACTCAACTGCAAGCACAGCCCGATCATCGAGATCCAGCTCAAGCGCGTCTTTTAGGCAATCCTGGTATTCGCGTGACATGAGGGACCTGTACACCTGATCGGTCTATTTCTCCCCAGATCAACATGGCGCGACCAAGTGACATACTCCGCCAACCGAAATTTTCCCCGTTTGGGCATAATTCGCCGACCTCAGCACCCATTTTTGTAGCGAAAATACGGCAAAGCGCAACTGGCATTACAATAGTAATAAGCGCAGATCACGCTGAAAATAAAAGGTCTGTCAGGATAAACAAGCATCATGTCTTCAAACGGTTTTCAATCGCGCAGTTCGAGCTGGCACAATCTCCGCTCGCTTTTTAGTCTTTTCTCCAGTGACCTAGCCATCGACCTTGGCACTGCCAACACGCTCGTCTACGCGGCGGGCAAGGGCGTTGTGGTGAATGAACCCTCCATCATCGCTGTGAATAAAATCACCAATGAAGTAGAGGCTGTTGGCAAGGAAGCGAAAGAGATGCTGGGCCGCACTCCGGGCAACATCGTTGCCATCAAGCCGATGAAGGACGGCGTCATCGCTGACTTCCGCCACACGGAAAAGATGCTGAACTACTTCATCCAAAAGGCGCACAACCGCAAGATGCTGGTCCATCCGCGCATCGTCATTGGCGTCCCCAGTGAAATCACGCAGGTGGAAAAGCGCGCTGTTATGGACTCGGCCTATCGCGCCAAAGCCAGCGAGGTCCATCTGGTTGAGCAGGCCATGGTGGCCGCAATCGGTGCCGGCCTTCCCATCACTGAGCCGAGCGGCAACATGGTCGTCGACATCGGCGGCGGCACAACAGACATCGCAGTGA
>Ga0116226_10003916_pt1 | contig 13141 bp, 12 predicted proteins | sample S1TSphfallax_FD_89692 | JGI IMG/M metagenome (GOLD analysis project Ga0116226, IMG submission 89692) | Host-associated microbial communities from peat moss isolated from Minnesota, USA - S1T2_Fa - Sphagnum fallax MG | ecosystem: Host-associated > Plants > Peat moss > Unclassified | place: USA...
ACAATCTGAGCTGAGCTTCAAATGTTCTTGGTTTCACAATTTGGACAAGTTTGATCAATCGTGATTGTGTTTCGTTTCTTACGATGTTATGAGGTTTCCTGAAATTTGGTGTGATGAGTGAGAGTTTGAATTGCATTGGGCAAAGTTGAATTTCAGACTAGGGTTGAACTCCCCCCTCAAAGTGTTTGTGTTTAGTTTATAAGTTTGTAGTTTCGTGTTTGTTAACTGATTTCTTTGGTGGGGGCCAATTAGACTTACATGAAAAAAATTGTGCTTACCACTTCAACTTTTAAAAAATAAAAATGATAACCACTTTGGACTATTTTGAAATATTCATGTTTGCCAAGAAATGATTTAACAAATGATCAAGAAGCCACCCAATCCTCTGTCAAAAATTACATAAGAAACTAGGTAGGCATAACAGAGGGCTATCCCATTGCCACTCACACATATCATATTGTATAAGAAAAACACCCCAGCCAAGATATCAAAGACTTGGCACACAATAAAAACCTTAGTCATTTTTGAAGTGGCAAGAGTTGTTGTACCTACCCCATCCTTGGACTTATCCTAAACCCATTACTCTGATTTCATTGATTGGCACAACAATACCTTAGTACCTTGGCCTATTCAACACTAATTATATTGTTCTCATAAATGTTGTGAAGGAAAATAATGAATATTGAGGAATATATCATTGGTTAAAATGAATTTTTAAAGATTAATTAATCATTCAACGGACATGTGTTGAAATGGCCAAGGTATTATGGCGGTGTTTTGCTATAAAATGTACATGTGGGTGAAGGCGGAAATGAATTCAAGTTCTTTCCATTGCTTTTCTTTGTATACCTTGCTGGGCACTAAAAGAATAGCCATGGACAAATGTACCGTAGTTGGCATTTTTCAATAAGAGCATCTTCACCATAAGACCCTTGTCTCGGCCCTTGTCAAGGTAGGCCCTCACTTGTATTAGTGTGTTTTTTTTTTTGGGGGAAATGGCTCCAGAATAGCACTATTTTCAGAATTTTTTCTCTTCTAAATCACTACATATAGACTATAGGTTTGGCATGTTGCCAAAAATATAGTGGGGAACCAAGAATTTTCTACTCTCCTCTTTAACCTATAGTCAACTTTGGTTAAGTCCTCTTGTGGATGATTGCCCACTCGACCTACCCCTCACAAAATTGCAAAATAAAAACCTTGGCTACTAGTAAAGGACAAGTGCCATACAAACTCCCTTTCAAATTTATAGTACAAAGAAACATGAAGTTGCTACAAGTGAGAGGTCAAAGAGTTTTAGATAGATAATGCAAACCCAAAGTTCAATTACCAAGTGTTTCTAATTATGGTCTTTTTCTTTTCAATTTTGCGAAGTAGGTGGATTGGCAATCATATCCATAAGAGGATTTAGCCAAATTTGAGCCCTATAATTATTATTTTTATAAAACTAATTTTATGTAATAGTATTGAAATAATATTAATAATATTAACTATCTATATTGAAGGATCCATTGGCATATTTATGATATACATTATTATAATAGGGTCACTATTTCGTTTTGATTGCACTAACTTTAAAGTTTCATTACTCATTAAAATAATCAATTTTAATGGAATTTAAAATTATGGCCCATTTACCCATGCTTGTCATCTTTCATCTGAATGTGATTACTTATCAAAATTTTAATTTACCACACATTTATCACACCTTTGCTAAAAAAACTCATTTTTTGATATAAAAAATTTCAAATTAATCACATGATATCCAAACATGGTTCACATTATGTGAAATGAAATGGTTCAATATATCTTCAACTTTCATGAAATTTTAAAAAAATAAAATAAATTTGGAATAAATTTGTGTTTTTGAATACACTATACATTACATTTGTTTTCACAAATATATTCCAATCTCCCACTTTATAAAATAAAATGAAATAGCTTATTTTAAAATAACTTATTTAGGTTATATTTTAACATAATATGCAAAAATATTGTGAAAATCTTTTAAAAGATTGAGGTGGGATACATTCATACATGCACATTCTTGGAAAGTTGTTTAATGTGACATCACAAAGGGGGTCATTGTAGTGTGTTTTCACCCTAGCAATACAAAAAACATGTGTTGCAAAGGTGTGATTATAAGATGGAATTTTAAAGTTGAAAGTGTCAACAAATAAATTAATAAAATGGAGGAAAATACACACATTTTGAAGGTGACAAAAGGATGCAAGTTGCTTTTAACTATTGCTAAAACTGATACTATTGTCATTGACATAAAAGAAACTTTTAATAAGAGAAACCCTAAATCAAATAAAAGGATGTTAATGAAATAAAAATTTAAAAACTATAGTTGAAAAGTTGTGATGATTTGAAATAAATAATCTTTCATTATGTTTAAAATTACACATTTTTCAATGAAAACATGTGTTGCATTAGTTTTAAATGAATCTTTTGACAATGAACACATTGTAATTTAAATATATTTACCTTTTCAAAATGCCCCCCAATATCTTCTCTGACACAATAAATACAAAATTTTATCATTGAAATTGTCCCTCAAAGGATAAAGATAACCAACTCCAAAAAAAGATAAAAAAGGTTTTGATTAGTGTTGTGTGGTTATCATAAACAAAAATACACCCTTGACAATTATTCAAGTTCATAATTGTGATTTAAAAAAAAACCAAACACTACTACAATATGTGGCCAAGTTCATTATTTGTATCATTATATTTTGAATAAACTTAGACAAATTTACCATGGTGAAAGTGGTCAAGCCATACTCAACAAGGGCTAGTGATTATGAACATGAAGAATTTAATAATAGTTAATTCATTAATTTAGCCTCCTAGATGTTATACTAAATTAAGCAAGCTAACCTAAGCCACCTAGGTTTTAAAGTACATAGCCAAGGTTAAAAACATAGACACTAAGTAACCTAATTTAAGCATGTAGGGTACCTTACCTAAACTATGTGTTAGCACATTTTAATAAATAAATAAAAATTATTTGAACTGAATAGCCTACTCAACCTACCTTAATTAACCTAACATCACTTAAATAAACCTAAGCAAGTTAAGTTAGTGTAGGGCCAACCTAGGGATTACTCTATGATTTACAAAAAGTTAGTAAGTTTAGCTAGGTTATTTAAGGACTTACTTAAAGGTTACATATAAATCCTACCTATGTATAACATAGGCCTACTTAAGGGCTATTATAAGCTACTTACATGCTATCATAAGCTACCTTAAGGGCTATGTAAGCTATCAAAAGCTTATGTAGGCTACCTTTGAAGGGCTATTATAGGCTTCCTTAATCATTATGTAAGCTACCCAAAGCTTATGTAGGTCTACCTAAAGGTTATTGCAGGGCAATGTATGTTACTGGTTAAATGTCATGCCCATATGCATGGTCTCATACATGATAACCAGTTATAGGCATGCCAATCATGCCTTTAGTGTTAATGTACGTTCTTAAGGTTAATGTACGTTTTTAGGTTATTATACGTTATTAGGTGTTATAAGGTTATGGCTTATTTAGGGTTTCAACTTTGTTGATGACTGTATAAAAGGTCAAACTCTTCCCTTTTTTGGTTAGTTTTCTAGAATTCCTTTGTCAAGGAGAGTTTCCTCCATAGTCAGATTGGATTTTCTAAATGCTCACAGTGGCTATACATGGCCATCCTTTACATACATTACATTTTCTTTCTTTCTTTTCAATTTAATTTTAGAAAAGCTGCTCTTTGTTGCTTAATGATGAAAGTAGTAAATTTTTCTTGGCTTTGAGTTTCTTGGGTTTCTTTTGCTTGTTGGTTTCTTGTGTTCTTGAGTTGTCACTACTTCTTCTTCTTTTTCTACTCTTATACTGCAGCTACAATAAGAACAACAACAACCCTAATTAGCAACAACATAAGCAAGGGAGAAGGGACACTGGAAATAAACTACAAGTTGTGAAGTTTTAAGTTTTAGAGCTTTGGAAGGAGGAAGGAGCGAGCAACTCCAAAGCTTGTTTTATTGCCAGTTTTAGGTTTTGATAGCACATACACGTGCACACGCACACACAAGGTTTGATTATAGTACAAGATTTGCATTAGGTGATGTAACCCCACATACATTTGCTTTCCTTATACATGGGCTTTGAGGTTAGCATCTGGGCTATGCACTCCTGTGTTTTTGAGCTTGTAATGTAGTGAGTAGCCCTTTTACCAACTCCAGAAGAAGAAGAAGAAGAGAATTTTTTAAAAAGCACAAAGTAGGAAAAAAAAATTCTTTTCTTTTTTACACACCATCGTCGTAGAGCTTGTGGAAGCAGATTGCTTTACATCGTTGTTACCAACACAATTGCCATTTGTTGTAGTCACTATTTTGTTTCATTCGACATCCATTGCAATTTCCTCCAACGCCTATCATAGTTATATCAGACATTCATTGTAGTTCTGTTCAACGTCTATTAACGTTTATCCGTCTATTTCTGTCCATTTGGCCCCTTCCATCCATTGACATCTGTCCGTTGCCGTTTGTCGTTTTTGATGCACCATATTCTTCAAATCGTATGTATTATGTACATACGTATCCAATATCGTATTCTTCAATTTGTATGTTATGTTAGAACTTTGTACCTAATGCTCCTTATTGCTACAAAATTTTGGGGCATGGGACAACACCATGTCTTCAAATGATGAGAGCACTACCGCTCAGCGAAAGCCAAGGTATCAGCTACGAAATAACAGACAATCAATTTGAGCCAATTTCTTTGAGTTCACGATCTTCACAACGATACCATGGCAAGCGTTTACGGTGCCACTGTCATCTAGTACAACTCCTACCAAGAATTTAGGTTTAGGCTACACTACATCAATGGTACATCAAAATCCATTTAGAATGGTTAATCAATGAGGTACGCTTGTTGCCACACTAGCTTTCACATCATCACCATATATTATGTTGCAAGTCGTGACCTTTACACCCATATACACCATGGAGGTCAGCAGTTCCTTTGGGAGAATTGAGAAGTTCAGTGGAAAGCCATGTACCATTTCTTTGAGGGAGTTCAAGGCAACTCTCTCAATTGTGGTTTGTGAATTGGAGCTCAAGTATGGCACTAATTACACTGAGGCATTCGCATTCAAACAACTGGCCCATTATGTGCACTATGACGCATCACATGTCTACAACCAACATTCTTCGAGGATTTTGGGCATCACCCAGATCCCTAATCTAGCTTATGCCACAACCATTGCCACCACCTCTCAAGTTACACTATAAGTTGCCATTGCACATCATGGGACTATGCCCAATAATCTAAATCCGGTACCTATATTAGTAATTTTTTTTCCTCAACGACTCATTATTGCTACCGTAAACATTCCTCCCACAAACATTCTTCCCACCTTGATGCAGTAGGTTTTGTTAATCCAGTGGGGGAATTCTTTTGAGTTCTTGAGCTAGAATTTCTAGTTAAGAGTTCTGACAAAATTCTCCAGCTTGCCACCTTTTTTCAGTAAAAGGATGAAACCCTAAAGATGTTTTACAAGAGGCTTCTAAAGCTTAAAAAGGATACTTAAAGCATCACAGACCTGGAAGCTGCCCATCAGTATCTTCATTCGTTGGAAGGTATTTCGACAATCCATGCGTAAGTTTTGCAACGAGTTTTTACAAAATTTGGAAACTCATACACTTTGTTGGATGTGTATAACATTTTTGAAAAGTTGGAACTACCTCATGCCCACTATGAAGCCAATAATATGAAGCCTCCATCACATTCAAGGCCTTAGCCTCCACCGGCTAGTTTCACATTACAATTTGCCACTTCTTTTTGCCCTTAATACTTCACGGCATGAGAAGCTCGTGTGGCACCTAGAGTTTTTGACATTAGGTAGGTAATTCAAATTGATGGACTCGCATTTGGTTCAAGTCCTATTACCAGGGCTAGAGGAGCTTGAGCAATCATGCCACAATCTTTGTCCTTTTAACACAAAAGAAGAGCACACCTTATTAGCGAGGGGGGAGGAGACTACTACACCACAAGTTGCTAGGGCATCAAATTCTCGTGTCCCAGGGGTACATGTACATCAGGAAAACACACAATATTCCACTGATTAGCTTATGGAGTACCAACTTCAAATGCATGAAATGGCACAAAAGCTTATGAATACCTTGTTTAGTTTTCAAGATTTGAAACTAAGCACCAGGGACATAATTGGAGTATTAAATGATACCCTAAACATTACATCATGCCCTCTACCAATCACTGATCCACATGCTAAAGGGGTCTCATCCAACACCTTGGAAAGACATTAAGTTGGTTCATGTGTTGTAGATGGCGTTTGTAATTTGGTCACTAGTTCTAGCATGGTTAAACTAGTGGGCTCACCTACTTCTGATTCTACATTCACATATTAAAAGGGAAATAAGAACACCTAACTTGTGGATTTGTTATTTAGGAAAGGCGTTGTGGATAGCCATTCTCTCCACAAAGTCTATCATTCATTTTTGAAGGTGGTGCCTAATGAAGACTTCCATCAACATCGAAGTCGCCATTGTCGACAATACAAAATCAGCAATCTAGGTGGAAGGACATACACCCATAGTGGTACTTCTTGATATAGGTGCCCAACCAATGATTCTTGGAGTTCAATTTGCCAAGAAAATGGGCATGTTGCAAACTACAAAATTCTATGTGGCAAATTTGCACCGTTAGTGGGAGCGTAAAAGAAGTATTTGGGGAGAGCTCGGATTTGATTGCACTTAATTTTAATGAAGGTATAGATTAGGAGCTTTGCCTATATGTCAGATGTTTAGTCACCAATGCCACCAGTTACAATGTGTTCATTGGGCAAGAGGCCATGTTTCCACCAAGTTTCACAATTGACAACTAGTTCGAGCATGTGTACTACTAAATGGATTAGGAGGCTAATGGCCACCACCTGGGATACATACCCCTTGATTTACATGGGAACCATAGTCTTATAGTTCACCATTATATGTTCAAGGAAGCACACACTATTTCTTACATACAACAAGCTACCCACGAATGGATAGAGGGAGATGAAGAGGAGACAACTTATGCCCAAGCTACTGAAAGCTTGAGGGTGGTTCCTACTAACATTCAACACAAACCAAAGGTTTTACAGAGGTTCAAAGTAACCCACAAGCCCTTGGTCAAAGATCTGTTTAGTTTTGAGAACATGGAGAACCATGGCGAATCGATTAAGCCAATACTTCGTCAACTAATCACCTAAACACCACCTAAGGAGGGGATTACATTACTAGAGCTTTTTGGTGGTATTAGTACAGGTCTCGAAGCCCTACTACAATCAGGGATGGTCGTTCGAAGGTATTTTTACGTAGACATTGATCCTATTGCAAGGCATGTGGTGGCATCGAGAACGATGGAGTTCATAACCAAATTTTCCACAACAATTTGCAACCACCAAATGGAAGGCCGGTTTCACTTTCTTGTCCTCTGACATACAACTAATTCAAAAGAACCATATAGAATTACTTGGCCTGTGGACCTCATCATTTTAGGTTGGGAGTGTTAAGGTTTTTCTGCAGCTAGATTTGAAAAAGGCTTGAGTGACACAAGATCCGGTCTCTTCATGGACATGGTACGATTGATCACCTAGGTTTAATCCATTTTTCCTATGCTTGGTTATGTAATTGAGAACACCCCTTTTTAGTTTGACCCGAGGGATAAAGTTTACGAGTATTACACATTGGTCAATCATTACCTTAGAGAGCCGCTTCTATTTGATGCAACATAATGAGGTTCTTATGCACACCGACTACACAACTGGTGGACCAACCTTGCACCACTCTCAATTTTCTAATTGGTTTAAAAATACACCATTAAAGACCCCAACTTGTAGGTTTTTGACATATTGAATGATCAGAGCTCATGATAACTAGTTATAAGGCAAGAGAAACCTCCTTGGTTTCTTGTGAACACAATAGAAAAACCAAGAGGTGTTTTGCCCACATTTGTTTCCTTCCCAGGAGCACACCCCTTTCAAGGAAATGGACCAGGCTGAGTGTATTGTCATGTTTTAGCCACTTGGGATGAACCAAGCCTAGAAGAAAGAGAAAGGGCTATGGGGTTCCAAACTAGCACTATTAGTCACACCAAGGTGATTAGATTAGAGCATAATGTTCTACTAGGGAGAAGCATGGACTTGAACTACCTTACATGGTTGTTGGTAACATGTGTACACTTTCAAATGTATATAACATCAACACTGATTCAATTAACTTGCAATTTTGGTGATGCGAGTACATGGCACCCCGACCAAGTACACTTGCCTATTTTCAACACTTTACACTTCACTCTTAATGTTGGGGGGAGAAGGTACCATGTAATTTGACTCAAGTTGTTTTTTATACACCTGGAGGTACATCAACTTCTAGAAAAACAATTATAACCTTCTACAAATCTGCGCAATTAGATAGTGGAGAACCCAATACACCAAGTTTTTTAAACACACTTTCCAACTCCATTCCATGTGTTTTTAACTACCCTTTTGTTATGAGGACCAGTTCACCAAGAAGGAGGGAGATCAAGTCATAGATTTGCTAATTAAGTATGAGAATGTGTTAACATTCTCAATGAAAGACTTAGGTAGGTGTAAGACCATGCAGTTCTCTATAGACCTTATAGATGAGACACCCATTTATCAGAGGAGGCATAGGTTGAGCAAGCATGAGTGGAAACTAGTAGATGAAAGATGTAGAAAGCTCCATGAAGTTGGTTTTATTCAACCATCAAGTTCTGATTTCGTAATTACTACAATAATGTTAGCAAAACATGACTCAACTAGATTATGGATTGAAATTATGTGCGGGGATTAAAGGCCTTTGAACCTAGTTACACCTCATGACATGCACCCCATGCCCATCCCTGAAAAATTGTTTGATAACATTACAGATTCAAACATCTTCATAATTGTGGATTTGAGGCAAGGCTTTAACCAAATTGTGTTTGCTGTGAAGGATCGTAAAAAAACAACATTCCATGGAAGCAACAAGTTATGAGAATGGCTTGTGATGCCTTTTGGATTGAAAAATGCACCTGTTTTTTTTCAATGACTCATGGACCGAGTTTCTGAAGGGGCAGATTTCTTGAAGTGTTACATAGATGACATCTTAGTGCATAACAAAGGACTCCCACAACAGTTGGTTCATCTTGAGGATATTTAAGAGACTCCACGAAGTCAATATGAAGATCCATCCTAAAAGTGTGAATTTGTTGTCACTTCAGTAGTCTACCTTAGACACATAGTTTTGCCAAATGGTATTATGGTTCATTGGGCCAAAATAGTAGCTATTTTAGAGATGCTCAATCCTACTAATGTGCACAATTTGAGGAGTTTCATTGGATTATGTAATTACTATAGAACTTATGTCCAAGACTTTAATACTATTGCTCATCCTCTCTATGCATTGTTAAAGAAGGATGTTGCTTGGACATGGAGTGAAGAGGCTAAAGAAACTTTCAACACATTCAGGGAAAAGCTTTCAGAGTTCCCCATTATGAGACAACATGATTTTAACAAGGTTTTCATTCTACACATTGACTAGAGTGCTCTTGGTATTGGTGTTATTTTTGGCTAACTTCATGAAGAAGGCAAGGAATATGTTATTATTGCCTATGCATTTCGAAGCAACAATAAGGCTGAGAGCAACTACTCTTCATATGAAGGGGAGTGTCTTATTGTTGTATGGGTCGTTATACATTTCAGGCCCTATCTTTATGGCACAAAATTCACTTTGTATATCGACCACTAGTGTATCAAGTGTTAATGACCAACGACAATCTTATTGATAAGTTAGCTCATTGGGTGCTTATATTTCATAAGTAAGAGTTCAAGGTTATTCACCCGCCTAGTATTACACATCAAAACGTGGATACCATGTTGTGGAGACCCCTCACAAACTCTAAAGATTTCTTAGAAGCCAGACAAGACTTTGATCAAATTCTAGCAATACATATTTTATGCATCTAGTTATATTGCACTACTACAATGTAACCTGGTTGAACATCCCTTTGTGGATATATGGGAGGACTTGGACACTTTGAGGTTTTTTTAACATAGGGAATACCTTCCCTAAGTTACATCAAATCAACAAGATTGCTTATAATTGCGGTCCAAATGCTATTCATGGAGGGATAATCACCTCATCCAATGCTTACCACAAGGTGACATAGTGTTTCCTCCACCACATGAACGGCCTAGTCTTATTTAGAAGGTACACTTGGAGCTTGGACACATTGTTAAACGTACTTATAGCCTTTTCGCTCCTCATTACCATTAGAGAGGTATGTATGTTCAAGTCCGAAATGTCATTGCTAGGTGTGAACAATGTGATAGAATGAGAACTTCCTTCTCCTCTCGACAATTCACACTTTCCCCATTTCTTATTTAGAGCATGTTCTATCGCTGGTCATGTGATTTAGCTAGAGAATTACCACAAACCTCCAGGGGTAATGTCTACATCATGATTATGATTGAGCATTTTTCAAAGTGGGTCAAACCTGTTACGCTACCGGACAAGTCATCACACAACACTAGCCAAGTTTTTTTTACAATAGGTCCAAGTAGGTTGGGGCTTGTGTTGAATGCCTTACTGATCAAGGATTAAAATTCAGAGGAAAATTCCAAGACCTACTTGATCATGCTCTCATTGACCATCGTTGGACTTCAAGGGATCATCACCAAGCTAATGGCTTTGGAGAGAAGATGGATTAGACATCAAGAAGGGACTTGAGAAGATTTGCCTCATTGGGAACAAAGAGGATTGAAACTTGGCCTTACTTTACATCACCATGGGTTACAAGATGTCCCAACATGCTTTTTTGTTTCATTTCGTTCCTTACTTTCTACTTTTTGGGAGACATCCCATTCCACACTCTTCCATTGCTATTCAAATGGACCAGGTTGTGGACTTGGACTCCCCAGCCACTTGGGCCAAGGTCATTACAAAGAGGGATGCTTTATTCAGGAGGGTTATGCCCATGGCCATGGAAAACTTATCCATTGCGCAACATTGAAACACCTTACGATATGCACACACATGAAGTGGTCATTACAAACCTAAGGCGAAACGATTTGATGTTGGTGACTTTGTGTATCTCTAGTGGCAACTTAATGATACTCTAAACACTTCTTCCAATTACACTATCTTGAGGATTAAGGTAATCAGGCCTTCATGTGTGTTGGAGTTGCAAGGAATTAACGAACACACAATTTGGGAGTGATCCCAAATTGTGCGCCCTAGCACCTATCGAACTTGGATCCTACCATCATCACATCGACTTGGATTCTTCCACTTGACTATCCATGTCAGGTATGTTAGAGGAGAGACAATGCTGATTAGATGTTGTTTTGTGATAATTATAATGGTGGATACCATCTATTTTACCTCAAGTTGGAGCTCACTCAAGTTCCCGTTGGCATTTAGTATTGTTCATCATATTTTCTTGCAACACCTTGATTTCTATTCAAACTATGCCACGTTTTTTTCAATTTAGGTCTTGGGGGGGATACACGAGAATTTCATCTCAGCCTCCTCTTGTGCATTGTACATATATGTGTGTGCATCTCTTTTTGATTGATTAGTTTCTACCTTTGATTGGTTTAGTCTTTTTGTTCAATAGAGTTTACTATGGATTTACACCCTTATGACACCAAATGTCACAACATTACACGTCACGATAATTATCATGCATGTATGCAAGGTTTCATACATGATAGCCGGTTATGGGCATGCCAATCATGCCTTTAGGGTTAATGTACGCTCTTAGGGTTAATGTACGTTCTTAGGTTATTGTACATTATTAGTTGTTTTAGGGTTAAGGTTTGTTTAAGGTTTCAACTTTGTTGATGGTTGTATAATAGGCCAAGTTCTTCCTTTTTCTTGTAAGTTTTTCTAAAATTCCTTTTTGAGAGAGAGTTTCCTCCATATTCAAACTTGATTTCTAGATGTTCACGATGGTTATATAGGGCCACCATTTACATACATTACGTTTCTTTCCTTCTTTTCAATTTAATACATGAAAATTTCATCTTAGCCTACTCTTGTGCATTGTATATATATGTGCATGCATATATTTTTCATTGATTAATTTCTACCTTTAACTAGTTTTAGTTTTTTTGTTCAGTAAAATATAATATGGATTTACACCCTTACAACACCAAACGTCACGACACTACATGTCACAACATAATGCCTACCTTGGGGTTTGATAGGTTACTTAAGGCTTAATTAAGAAAAATGTAGTCTACTTAAAGGTCACTTATGTTATAACCCTAGCCTTGGGCTTATGACCAAAGCAAGGTCTTGTAAGGATGTGGGCCAAGAAGGAAGCCTGAGAGTCACATCTCATGCTTCTAGGAATGTAGGAAAATGTGAGGGAATGAACCATCACACTCCCAAGCGAGCTTTCACTTTGGGAGTTAAAGTCCCAGTGATGCACTCCCAAGTCCCAAGTTAGACCCAAGATGGGCCTTGGTATTTAAAACAACAGAATTATGGGGGACTTAAGGGCACACTCCCAGCTCTCAGCACTAAAAGGGGTAGAGGGGCATGCTGAAGCTCTGGGATGGGACTAGGAAGAGGGACAAACTTTAGTTACTTATTCGAACCTGCATCAAATTAACCAACTAAACAACCACATTCTGGAGCACCCTTGGTGCTAGGACAAACCAAGGGCAACTCTGGACTCACAAGACTCACCACAGCCTAGACTCGGGGAAAGTCACCACCTTCCCCCATATAATATTCTCTGTGTTACTTTGCGGCACCTACATCCGAATGGGTTTTTGTCTCGGGACTCCCAAGGAGGAGTCTCGAAACTGTCCCTGATGCACTCCTAAGTTCTTTGTTAGACCCATTTGAGGGTCTAGGTACGTTGAATTGTGGAAAGTTGGAACTTGGAGCCGCTCCCGACTTCTAGCACTAAAGGGGGTAAGAAGGGCGTGCTAGAAGTCCCGGGATTAGACTAGGAAGAGGGACAATTATCTTGTTACACGGTCCTGCATCCAAAACCAACCACAAGTTGGTTAGAACTCATTCTGCACCCTTTTGGTGTTGGGACAAGCCACGGGCGACCTTGGACTCACTTGACTCACATGGGCCGGACT
>Ga0116226_10003918_pt1 | contig 13138 bp, 12 predicted proteins | sample S1TSphfallax_FD_89692 | JGI IMG/M metagenome (GOLD analysis project Ga0116226, IMG submission 89692) | Host-associated microbial communities from peat moss isolated from Minnesota, USA - S1T2_Fa - Sphagnum fallax MG | ecosystem: Host-associated > Plants > Peat moss > Unclassified | place: USA...
AAAAATCGGTACCCGTGACGAAGGCTGCCGCGAAAAAGACCGCTCCCAAGACCAAGACCAAGACCAAGCCCAAGATCAAGGCCGCCGCGAAGGTGAAGCGCAAAGCTACGCCAAACCGCAAGGCTGAGAAGAAGAAAGCAGCAGGCAAGCGGTCTAAGGCAAGGCGCAGGAAGCGTTAAGATCAGACTTCGCAGTTTTGAGAACTGCATCACAGATTAAGTCAAGTTCTGATGGAATCACCCGCCGATTCGTGGCATCTTGAGGACATAGCGACGTCAGACGTGAGTTTGGTCACAGTCGGCTCTGAGTGACAGAAAGATCTCCCGAATTTGGAAAAATGGAGTTTATGAATAAGATTATCATTGCGGTCGCCGCGGCTTTATGCATCGGCAGCGTCGCTCAGGCGCAGACGGTCGTATACGACGAGGATTTCATCAATGGGACGGCCTATACAGGGACTCTATACGAGTACACGTTTAGCGTCAGCGGCAACGACACCAACGTACTTATCTCAGGATCGGCGACTGCGGCTTCCGGGGTCACCGGCAACATCATCGTATCTCCCTTCGGGAGTGGGTCCCCGGTGATCGACCAAAACTTTGCCGCGGGCAACCTCCAGGGTGTCAACGAATTCCAGTATCAGTATAATCTGTCCGCCGGTACTTATGAATTGGGTTACGAATTCACCGCGCCCGGCAATGCCGTTGTTCCGGTGGGATTCACCGCATCGACGGAGCAGGTCTACACCGCTCCGGAGATCGATCCGGCCTCCGCAGCTGCTGGGTTGACCTTGTTGATCGGGGGCTTGCTGGTGTTCCGCGGCCGCCGAACGATCAGCCCCAAGTTCGCCTGATCCGCTGATCTGGCGCTGGACGCTAAGAAAACCTGCCTCCTGGCAGGTTTTTTTTTGCATGTGATGCGCGCCGCTAACTAAGCGGGTGCGCCGTTCGCCGCCAGGATTTTGGCGTCGATCTCCGCGACGGCTTTCACCGCGGGCCGCGCATTCCACCGCTCCACGTAAGCCTTGACCGGTCCGACCGACTCCACGAGACCAAACCCCGTCATCCACGACAGGGCCGTGCCCCAGAGCACATCCACCGCCGTGAATCTTTCGCCGAGCATCCACGGACCCTTGCCGAGCTGTTGCACCACCGTCTGCACCGTCGACTCCACGGTCCCGTATGGCAACATCGCGACCGGACCCGGTTCGCGTTTCAATGCCTTGTCGATGAGCGCCGGTTCGAAGGCCGACCCGTAGAATGCGTACCAGCGCAGGTAGGGCCCCCGCAATGCATCACCGATGGCCGGCGTGATGCCCGCCTCGGGGAACAAATCGGCGAGATAGATGCCGATGGCTACTTGCTCCGTCACCAGCACGTCGCCGTGCAGGATGGCCGGCACCTTCCCCATGGGATTCAAGGCCAGATACCTGGCTTCGCGATGTTGCCCCGCCTTCATATCGAGCACGTGCAGCGAGTAAGGCGCGTGCAACTCCTCCAGTAACGACAGCGCGCCGGTGGAGCGGGTCTGCGGCGAATGGAACAGGGTGATCGGTAGCGTGGTGGGCATGCGTGTCTCCGGTTGCTGTGGTTGTCCCCTTGGCTCTATTCCGTTGCGGGGTGGTTCCGGCTGCGTCTTAGCATATATATCGACACCACCATTACCAGTATCAAGACGGCAAGCACGATTAATTCCAGCATGCTGGCGTGTATGAGCGCCTGGGACTCGGGCGACCATTTCCCATATTGATTGGCCTGGGATGATTCCAGCGTGATGACGAGCACACGCCGGATCGAGGCGATCAAGCCCACCACCAAGAAAGGTTCTGCGACCAGGGTGCCCGCGCGGAACGACACGCGCACGGTGTGCAGGATCTCAACGACCATGAGCACGAACAGCAGCCGGTCGATTGCAATGACCAGGGAGTCCGCGTTGTCACCCGCCTGAAAGGAGTGCAGGAGCAAGTTTGCGGTCCAGATCATCCCGAAAATGGCCGCCACCGCGAGCAGGAAGCCAAGCAAGATGTAAGCGATGATTTCTACCGTCAGAAACACACGATCGGCGGATGCCGCGAGCCGCGTTATCTCCTGCGCTGATTTCGGTTCACCTGACATTCTCACTCCTCATCTCGCGGCCCGAACGTTATGTCATTTATCGACGCCGAGAAGGCGATTTAAAAATTGTGACCCGGTAAAGGTCGTGGTACTTTCCGAAAATACGAACCAATTATAAATGGGATATGCGATGTCGAAGTCGACACTTTCATTGTCCAAGTTTATCGAGCGGCGTTGGGATTTTTGCATCCGCGCCGGCTTGGCATCCTTGACGCTCGCCACGGCTTTCCTGAACCCGATGGATGCCGCTGCGCAAACGTCAACTGATACGACCTACATGTTCACGGGAAGCTGCTCCGACTGCACCGGCACCGGCGTGGGGTACCTCACGCTGCAAAATTACACGCCCGGCACTGCGCTGTCGTACAGCGATTTCGTCAGTTTCACCTACACGTCGAATTTGAGCTCTTTCTCGATCACATCGCAGGGAATGCAATACAGCGTTCCCAACCCTGACGGTGGAACCGAAACCTACAGCGATCCCAAAGCGATCGTGAGCGTCGGGATGACGGGTGTTTTGGGCGCGACGGGCCCCTCGGATTTTAACTTTCTGGCCACGAGCGTGGACCCGGCGATAAAAAATTATACAAATTCTGTCAGCTTCCTGAGCTGCCTCAACTCATGCCCTGACGGTGATTCGAGCGGCTACTGGCAGCTGGGCGCGTCACTCACGATTTCCGATGTCGCCAACTCCGAATTCCCGGGCGGTAAATCAGGCCAGATTAACGATTATGGGACTGCGCACAGCTGGTCAGCCGTCGCTGCGCCGGAGATAGACCCGACTTCCGCTGTGGCGGCGCTGACGCTGCTACTGGGTAGCCTGGCTACCCTGGGAGGCCGCCGATTGCCGCGATCGATGGCGACAAACACGCCGGCCTGACACCGGGACGGACGGCAAGGACGAACCTCGGCGTCAGCCATCGCTCCTTGTCCACATGGTAGGTACCCCGGCCATGTCTGAGGCCGTACATCGCTATCGCGCGTTCATCAGCTACAGTCATCGAGACAAGTCGACGGTACGCTGGCTGCATCGTGCCATCGAGACCTACGCCATACCCCGCAAGCTGATCGGACGCGTGACGAGCGTTGGACCGGTACCCAGGCGCATCGCGCCCATATTTCGAGATCGCGACGAGTTGTCGGCATCGAGCGATCTCGGGGCAGAATTGCGCGCGGCACTCGAACAAGCGATGTTCTTGATCGTGGTGTGCTCACCGGCCGCCGCCCAATCGAAATGGGTCAACGAGGAGGTTAGAACCTTCAAGCGCATCCATGGCGAAAGCCGCGTTCTGGCGCTGGTTATTGCGGGCGAGCCGGGGATTTCGGTCGGCGATCAAACGGCCGACGAGGAGAGTTTTCCCCTCGCGCTGCGCTATCGCTTGGACGAGGCGGGTGAGCTGTCCAATACCCCTGTGATGCACATCGCGGCGGACCTGCGCCCCCACGCGGACGGAAAACGTCTGGCGCTGTTGAAGCTGATTGCGGGCCTCACCGGCCTGCAGTTGGACGAGCTCGTACGCCGCGAGACTCAAACGGCGCGTGCAACGGCTGACCGCGTTGGCCGCGGGCTCGCTCGGTGCCGCGGCGCTCACCGGCGGGCTGGCTCTCTATGCCAACGCACAGCGCGCCGAGGCGGTACGCCAGCGCGCCGAGGCCGACGCGCAGAGACAGGTCGCCGTGCAAGAGAGCGCCGCAGCCAAGGCGGCGGCCGATTTCCTGGTGAGCACATTCACCCTCTCCAATCCCGGCACGGAGAATCCGAGAACCATCACCGCGCTCACCATCCTGCAACGCAGCGCCGACCGCGCGCGGACCGAACTGGCGAAACAACCCGCGATTCAGTTGAGATTGCTGACGACGGTTGCCCGCGCCTATAACAACCTGGGTCTCCTGCAGGAGGCACGATCCGCTCTCGAGTCGGACATGGGGGACATTCGAGGTCAGGGGGCGCTGGGTGCCCCCGCGCTGTTGACGTTGGCCGCGACTTACAAATCGCTCGGGATGAGCAGCGAAGCCACGTCCGCGGTGCAACAGGCGGAGCAGCTGTTGGGGTCGGATCCGGCGAAGTATCTCGAGACGCGCGGTGATGCTGCTGAACTCATGGGCCGAATCGAAGACGATGAGGTGCACCCGTCGCAAGCCATCCTGCAGTATGACCGGGCTTTGCAGTTGTACTCAAAGGCTGCCAATGTCGAAGCGCGTTCCATCGCGCGCGCGCTCAACAATCGCGGCCAGGTTTTGTCAGACTTGGGCCGTTACCCCGAAGCCAACGACTCCTTGCTGCGAGCCAACGCACTCCTGCGAACGACATTCGGCGACAAGCACCTGCTAGTCGGGCAATCCTACTTCGCGCTCGCGGAAAATGACCTGAACGCGGGCATCCTACCGGAGGCTGCAGACTATATCGCGCGCTCGGTGGCGATCCTGCGCAGCGTGCTCGACGACGACAATCCCATACTGGCCAATTCCCTGTCGATGCAAGGTCAGATCTACGAGGCGCAGAAGAGACCGGCAGAGGCCCGCGAGTCCCTGATCGAGGCCATCGCGGCTTTTCGAAAAGCCTACAAGGGTCCGCATTATTTGATCGGCATCGCCGAGGTCTATCTAGGCTTGGTGGATTCGGAATTGGGCAACACCCCGGCGGCACTGGCGGACCTCGACGATGCGAAACGCAACTACGATGCAAGCTACGGACATTTGCACGTCAATCATGGTGACTTGTTGGTGTATCGCGCCATGATCTTGAAGCGTGCCAATCGCATGACCGAGGCCCGGCGCAACTGCGCCGAAGGAATGGACATCTTCGCAAAGGTGGGAGACACCGCTTCGGCCCTCTATAAAGCGGACGCCGACATCTGCCGCACGCTGTAGTGGAGGCAGCTCCGTCGCCCGTCAAGGCTGGTTCGTTTCAAGACATCGACGCGGAGTTGGCGGGCCTTCCAGGCAAGTACGCCACGCCTGCCGGAATCATTCTGATTGCGCGAGATCACGGGGGCCATCCGGTTGGCTGTTGCGCGCTGCGGCCTTTGGCAGAATCTGTTGTGTGCGAAATGAAACGTCTTCATGTCCGCCCCCAAGCGCGGGGGCAAGATATCGGTCGGCGTCTCGCAACCGAAATCAATCCACCAGCAAGATTTCAAGGCCGGCGAGCAGCCGCACGGCCTCGGATCGGCTGAACTTGGCGCCCTTGATTCGATTGTCGAAGACATCGATGTCGTAATCGATGGCATCTGAAAAATCGGCTCCGGATAGGTTGGTCTTGCCGAACAACGCGCCTCCGAAATCCGTGAACGAGCAGCGCGCGTCGGTGAGATTGGCTTCGCGGAAATCGACGTCGCGCGCCTTGCAACCATCAAAAACGCATTCCTGCAGGGAAAGCCCGAAGAAAGACGAGTCGTTCAAGATACATTTGTGAAATTTCAACTGGGCTGTGCCTGGGAATCTCGGCCAATCGGCACTGGTCCAATTGATCCCTACGGCCTTGCATTCCTCCAGCACGACGGATCGAAACCGGCTCGACTGCACTTTCATCAGGCTCAAGTTACAGCCCTTGAATTCACACTCGACGAATTTGCAGTGCGTGAGCGTGAGTTCACTGAAATTGCAGGCATTGAACGAACAGCTCTCAAAAGTCTTGCCGCTCAGGCTGCCTCGCACCAATTCGATGCCGGCGAATGGGCGCTCGATCCATTCGTCGGCTTCGCCAAAGGGTTTGTTCGGGGGGTGTGACAATCAGGCTGCCAGCTGCATGCGCCAGCGTACCACCGGATCCGGCGTGTAGGCAGTGCCGCCGCTGCCGGTGGCTACAGTTTTTTACAAATGATCCATAACGGCGGCAGGCTATTTCTGCGACCATGTGCAGCTGCATGCGCATCCATAAAAGTTGGCAGGGGAAACACAAGGCAGCCGAACCGACTCTCTGGGTGATGCGCGTCGGCGTAGCGGCAATCCTCGCCGGGTCCACCGCCGTGCACGCAAGTGCGGGCGACGAAGATTGCAAGGGGCCGTCCGATGACTGCGTGGCCATCGGTCAATGGAATTTCAGCGTTGCACTGGGCGCCGGGGTCAGGACCAATCCCCTGGTAGACGGCAAGGATATTCCACTGGTCATCATTCCGCAGTTCAGCTACTACGGCAAAAGATTTTTCATCGACAATCTGGACTTCGGGCTTACGCTTGCAGAGCGCGGCGAGAACACCTTCAGTCTGATTGCGACTCCCGGCTATGATCGCGTGTTCTTTTATCGCACCGACCTGCAGAATTTTTTCATCGGTTTTCCCGATGCGTCCTCGCCGCTGAGCCCGGCCGTCGTGAAACCCGGCACGCCCGGTGCCGTCAGTGTTTCTCCCCGCACGCCGCGCTTCACCTATTTGGCGGGTCTCGAGTGGACATTCAAGTCCGGACCGGTCTCGGGACAACTCGATCTTCTGCGCGATGCCACCGGTCAGAACAGCGGCGACGAAATCAGAGGGGCGCTTGGCGTTGCGCTGGTGAAGTCCAAGGGACTGCTGAGCGCCAACGTCGGGTTTACCTGGAAAAGCGCCGCCACCGTCAACTACTATTATCGGGTACCGATTTTATATTCGGGCTCGGCGGCGTTCGATCCTTTTGTCAAGCTTGCGTACACCGTTCCACTGTCCGGCAAATGGCGCTTCAACGCCTTCGCCGAATACGAACGCCTGGGAAACGGTATAGCGGATAGTCCCATCGTGGCTCAGCATGGCGTTACAACGGTATTTTCCGGTGCGATCTACACGTTCTAGCGCAACTCGAACCACGATGGCTCTGGCGGGCCTGGTGCTCTGCCTTGGCCGCCTGTCTCCTGCGCGCGCGGGTGCGCCGTCGGACGATGACGGCGGCAATATCCGGCTCGAGCTGAGTCCGCGGATATGTACCTTGACCGCGAAAGACAAGCAATGCGACACGGAGGTTCACGCCACCTGGCGTTCCGCCAGTGACGAGTCTTTGTGCCTGATCATTGTGGGGCGTCCGGAGGTCAAACGCTGCTGGGAGAAGTACTCAGAGGGTAATTACAGCATCGAACTCGTGTTTTCCACCGACTTGGTTTTCCAGCTGAGGGACGTGGATTTGCAACAGGTGCTTACCTCGGAGGTTCTGCGCGTGATCCGCGAAGCGATTCGCTACCGGCACAAACGGCGCGAGCCCTGGAACATTTTCGACTAGCAGGCGAAGATCGCCATGAACAGCACCGACAATCCCCGCATTCTGCTGGTCGAAGATGACGTGCGGCTGTCCGAGCTGATCAGCCACTACCTTGAAAGAAACGGCTTTCATACGGCCACGATCGCGCATGGGGATCAGGTCGTCGAGCGCGTGCGTAGCGACGCTCCCGACCTCATCATTCTGGATCTCGGGCTGCCCGGCGCCGATGGATTTTCGATCTGCAAACAACTGCGGCCGAACTATGTCAATCCCATCCTGATACTGACCGCGCGCGACAATGACATCGACCATGTATCGGGACTCGAGCTCGGCGCCGACGATTACGTCATCAAGCCCGTCGAGCCGAGAGTTCTGTTGGCCAGAATAATCGCGCTTCTGCGGCGCTCCCGGACTGCGCTGCGTCCCGGGCAGGGAACCTTGAGATTCGGTCGATTGCTGATCAATACGGTCGCCCGGGCGGTAACCCTGAATGGCGTGGCCGTGGCGCTGTCGAGCGCTGAATTCAAACTGCTCGCGCATCTGGCGGAGCACGCCGGCGAGATCCAAACGAGGGCTGCGCTGTTCCAGCATCTCTATGGACGCGAATATGACGGCTTGGATCGCATGCTGGACGTGCGGATTTCGCATTTGCGCAAGAAACTGGGGGAAGATGCCGATGTCTCGGAACGGATAAAAACCATTTGGGGGCAGGGCTACCTGTTCGTTCCGGACGGTTGGTGAGGCATGGGCCGGCATTTCCTGGGGTTGTATCTGCTGATCGTGCTTACCCTGGCGGCGGTCAGCTGGGGCCAGGACAAGCTGCTGCAGGCCTACGGCGCAAGGGATTCAGCGGATGACCGAGCACTGGCCGCCGCTCTGGCAGTCGTAGAAAGCCGGCTGCAGAGCGCTCCACCGGCTGAGTGGGAACATTTGGTCGCGGACATCTCCGCCAAAACAGGCGGCGGCTACGAGTTGTTTGCGGCAGCGGACATCGCGGGCCGCGACATCCTGTCCAAGCTGGCGGGCGGAAAAATCGCCTACATGCAGGATGCGGCGGGTGAAACCTGGGCAATGAAGAAGCTCGACGCGGACCATGTTCTGGCGTTCAAATCGGCGGCGCCGCAGGTTCAAGGGTCGCTGGAATGGATGATCAGCCTGAGTTTTTATGCATTGATGGCTTTGGTCCTCATGCTCTGGATCTGGCCGCTGACGCGCGACCTGCGTGCCTTGGAAGACGCAGCTGCACGCTTTGGCGACAAGAACTGGGAATTCAAAGCCCGCATCAAACCGAGTTCGCAAATTCATGCCCTGTCGGAAACCTTTCGCAAGATGGCTGCGCGAATCGACCGACTGATCGCTTCCCACAAGGACATGTCGAATGCCGTCTCGCACGAAATCAAGACACCGTTGTCGCGCATGCAGTTCGAAATTGAACTGGCGGAACAGGCGCATAGCGTTTCCGAGGTGAAGAATTCCCTGTCCAATATCAAGGCGGATATCGCTGCGATCAACGATCTGGTGAGCGCCACCTTGAATTACGCCATTCTCGAGCGGGCGGATCTGGCGCTCAACATCGGTACCCACAATTTCACCCAGCTGCTGCCCGCCATCACCGAGTACGTACGCAACGATGCCCGCCCGGATGTCGACATGTGCGCGCAGTTGAGCGGCGACACCGACCACGTCATCTGCGATCTGCATCTCATCGAAACGGTCGTCAAGAATCTGCTCTACAACGCCGCGCGCCATGCCACGCGGCATGTCCACGTGGCGCTTATCGTGCGCGATGGCCTCAATCAATTGTTGGTCGACGATGACGGTCCGGGGATCCCGGAGAAGGATCGGCTCAGGGTGTTCGAGTCCTTCGTACAACTCGAATCAACGCGCAGCAAAAAGACGGGATTTGGACTGGGGCTGGCCATCGTCAAGCGCGCCATCGAATGGCATGGCGGGGAGGTTCTCATCGCAACGTCACCGCTGGGCGGAGCCCGCATTGCCGCCGTGTGGCCGAGCGCGGCAGCGCCGCAGTAGCGGGCAAGGTCCGCGGCCGGTAACCGGCTCCCTGGGACGGACCCGTTGACGTCCCAAAGCCCAAAAAGGGGCGGCACCGGACCGCAAGCTCGGATAGAATCCACACGCCGAAGCGCGCTCGAATCGCGCAAAGGTGCGAGCTTTGCATAATGCCTCGCAGCGGCAACACCACAACGGGTCATCATGCTTTCTACATCGAACGTCGCCGTTCAATTCGGCGCGAAACCGCTCTTCGAGCAGGTCACCGTCAAGTTCTCCGACGGCAACCGATATGGGCTGATCGGCGCCAACGGCTCGGGTAAATCGACGCTGATGAAAGTGCTCGGCCGCGATCTGGAGGCCAGCGCCGGGGATGTAATGCTGCAGGCCGGTATGCGACTCGGCAAACTGAACCAGAATCAGTTCGGCTACGAGGACGACCGGGTCATCGATGTGGTGATGAGCGGTCATGCCGAGTTGTGGGCCGCCATGCAGGAACGCGACCGCATCTATGCCGATCCCAACGCCACGGACGACGACTACATGAAGGCTGCGGACCTCGAGACCGTGTTCGCGGAATACGGCGGCTACGACGCGGAGGCGCGGGCAGCGAGCATTCTTACCGAAGCAGGCATCGACGCATCGCGGCATCACGGATTGATGCGCGAGGTGCCGCCGGGCCTGAAGCTGCGTGTGTTGCTGGCGCAGGCATTGTTTTCAAAACCCGACGTGCTGTTGCTGGACGAGCCCACCAACAATCTGGACATTCACTCGATCCGCTGGCTCGAGGGGGCGCTCAACAACTATGACGCGACCATGGTGATCATCAGCCACGACCGGCATTTCTTGAACCAGGTATGCACGCACATCGCAGATCTGGATTTTCAACAGCTGAAGATCTATCCCGGTAACTACGACGACTTCATGCTGGCATCGGTGCAGGCGCGGCAGCGGGTCGAGGCGTCCAATGCCAAGGCCAAGGAGCGCATCTCCGACCTGCAGGAATTCGTGCGGCGCTTCTCCGCCAATGCGTCCAAGGCGCGGCAGGCCACGTCGCGCAAGAAGCAGCTGGAGAAGATCAAGATAGAGGAGATCCGCCCCTCGTCGCGCCAGAACCCGTACATCAGATTCGAACAAGGAAAGAAGCTGTACCGCAATGCGGTGACCGTGGAGAAACTGAGCTTCACCTACCCCGGCACCACCGAGAAGGTATTGGACAACGTCTCCTTCAACGTCGAGGCCGGCGAACGCATTGCCATCATCGGACCGAACGGCGTCGGCAAGACGACCTTGATGCGTTGTCTTGCCGGCGAGCTGAAGCCCGATGGCGGGCGCATCGTCTGGGTTGAGAACGCGCAGCCCGGATACATGCCGCAAGATCCGCAGGCAGAGTTCGAGGACAAGACCGATCTGTTCAGCTGGATGTCGCAGTTCACCGGCAAAGCCGACGACGACCAGATCGTGCGGGCGACGCTCGGACGCTTGCTGTTTTCGGGCGATGAAACCAAGAAATCGGTCAAGGTGCTTTCGGGCGGCGAGAAGGGCCGCATGATCTACGGCAAATTGATTCTGACCAAGCCGAACGTCCTCTTGATGGATGAGCCCACCAATCACATGGACATGGAGACCATCGAGTCTCTGCAGATCGGCCTCGAGCACTTCGCCGGAACCCTGCTGTTCGTTTCGCATGACCGTGAATTCGTCGGCGGCCTGGCGACCCGCATCCTGGAACTGCGGCCCGGGGGTACCTTGGTGGATTTCCGTGGCACCTATGACGAGTACTTGAAAGAGCAGGGCATCGAGGCGTAGCACCTTCAAGTGGGCCCTGTGTGTTGCTAGGATTGGCGCCCTGCTTGTTCACGGGAGTTGGGTGTGCCTATCCGCAGGACTGCGTTTGTCATGTGCATGTCGATCTCAGCTGCCGCGGCAGCGGCCGACAGCGTGCTCATCAACCGCATAGCGGATGAAGGCTTCAACCACAGCCAGGTTGCCGAAACTGCCGAGTATCTTGCGGATCAGATCGGCGGCCGCATGACCAACTCGCCCGCGATGCGCAGGGCGGAGCAGTGGAGCCAGGACAAATTCAGAGGCTGGGGATTGAAGAATGTCCGGTCTGAAGGCTTCGATTTCGGCCGCGGTTGGTGGATCGAGTCGTCGTTCGTGCGCATGGTCTCGCCGCGGCCACTCGAGTTGCGCGCCATCCCGGTTGCCTGGACCCCTGCAACGCCCGGTGCCGTGAGCGCGCCCGTCATCGTGGCGCCAATGGCGGCGGACAAGGATTTCGCGGAGTGGAAGGGCAAGTTGGCGGGAAAGATCGTCCTCGTCACCTGGCCCGCGCCGCCAAAGGACGACGGCGACGCGCCGTTCCAGCGCTACAGCGACGGCGATATATCCAAACTCGACAAGTACCGGCAACAGTCATTCGATCCGGAGGCCCGGAAGTCGCGCATCGAGCGCTTTCGTTTCCGCGCGCATCTCGACGCGTTCCTGGCGCAGGAAGGCGCGGTCGCGGCGATTTTCATGTCCCGCACGGAGGGCCGGCTGGTGCATGGCGAGGGCTATGGATATCGCGTCGGCAACACGCCGAGAGTGCCCGCGGTCGAGCTGGCCGCCGAGGATTATCGCAAGGTGGCGCGGCTGGCCAAGGTGGGCGAGGTCAAGCTCGAGATCGACAGCCGTGTGCACTTCGAGGACGCGGATCACAACGCCTATGACATCTTCGCGGATATCCCGGGGTCGGACCCCAAGGCCGGCTACGTCATGGCGGGAGCGCATTTGGATAGCTGGGTTGCCGCCGATGGGGCCGCCGACAACGGCGCGGGCAGCGCCATCATCATGGAAGCGGCCCGCATTCTCGCCGGTCTCAATGTGCCGACGAAGCGCACCATACGATTCGCACTCTGGTCGGGCGAGGAGCAAGGTCTGCTGGGCTCGGCCGCATTCATCGAGAAACATCTGGCGCGGCGTCCGCCCTTGGATCCGTCGCTGGCCGATCTGACCCCGAGTTTTCTCGCAGACAGCTATCCCGTTCAGACGTTGCCCGGCTTCTCGGAACTCGCGGCCTACTTCAACATCGACAATGGTTCCGGCAAGGTCCGTGGCATCTATACGGAAGGCAATCTCGCCGTGGTGCCGATTTTTCGCGAATGGCTGGCGCCGTTCGCCAGCTTGGGGGCCAACGCGGTGGTCGCGGAACCCACCTTCGGCACCGATCACGTCTTCATGAGTCAGTTGGGATTGCCCGCATTCCAGTTCATCCAAGATCCGCTCGACTACGACAGCCGGGTGCATCACACCGACGTCGACACATACGACCATTTGCGGCCGGAGGACATGCGCGAAGCTGCGGTTATTTTGGCGAGCGTGCTCGTGGCTGCAGCCAACAGCGACAGGCCGCTGCCGCGCAAGCCGGTCCCCTCACAGCCGGCGATCTCCGACCCGTTCGCTTATCCCGACCCCGCTAAGCGGTAGCGCGGGACGCGGTGCCTTCGCGCAGCTTGCCGGGCCGGAGTCGGCCACGCTTGAAATCGGCGATGATTTCACGCGCCGCATTGTGTCCGGGCGCACCGGTGACGCCGCCGCCCGGGTGCGTGCCGGCGCCGCACATGTAGAGCCCGCGGACGGGTCCGCGGTAATCGCCATGGCCGAGCATGGGCCGGGCGGAGAACAACTGGTCCAAGCCCAGCGCGCCGTGAAATATATCGCCGCCGATCAGACCGAAAGTACGTTCAAGATCCAGCGGACTCATGATCTGCCGGCCGAGCACGGAGGCTTTGAAATTCGGTGCGTGGCTGTTGACCAGATCGATCATCACATCCGCAACCTGTTCTCGATAGGTGTCCCAGGACGCG
>Ga0116226_10003919_pt1 | contig 13137 bp, 7 predicted proteins | sample S1TSphfallax_FD_89692 | JGI IMG/M metagenome (GOLD analysis project Ga0116226, IMG submission 89692) | Host-associated microbial communities from peat moss isolated from Minnesota, USA - S1T2_Fa - Sphagnum fallax MG | ecosystem: Host-associated > Plants > Peat moss > Unclassified | place: USA...
ATCGTTCCATGCTCCGAATAGCGAGTTGAAGCGTCTTCTTGATGGAACTGCAAACGCTCTTCATTCAATTCCTCTATGCTCCAATCTACACTTGTTATCCAGCGAAACAAGATTGATCCGTTGTCTGTGAAAACTCGGCATTCATCCGATTCACTCTCTTTTTTTGTGCCCATAACAAACCGGTTAAATACTCTCCAAAGTGTTGTCTTTCTGGCTCATTCGCAAAAATGTGCCCAAATCTTTTAACCGCATTCTCAACAACTTGTGGAAATTCAATTATTGCAGGCATAAATACCTCCACACAAAGAACCCATACCATTATTTTAACAAATTTTTGAATTTTTAAATTTGCAAAACTTCAGTTAGAATCTAAAGTTGAGGAATTGACATAAAAACATAGATTCTTAAAAATGGGATAGTTTGTTATGGAATGCATAGATATTGATGTCTCAAATTTAAGTTATTAACACCAGCCAAGAATAGCACAATGCAAAATTCATGACAATAAGATTAACAAGAAGGGGTATGAACCACCCATGATTCGGAGTCTAGAAGAGAATGGAGAAATTCTTCTTTTTTCCCTTGAAGAGAATCAGAGCATGACAGCTAAAAAATAAAAGACATAAGGGCCATTTGAGAATAGCGTTATTCAAAAGCAAGCAGAGGCTTGCATGAGTCATCTGAAAGCTCACGAACAAAGTCTTGCAGTTTTGGAAACTTACTAAGAGACGTATTCTCATCACTGGGAAGCTCAGTGACAATGGGTAGTAAAGCGTTGTCAGGGGCATACCCTCAAGATAGTTAAGGGTCTCATGGGCCAGTCGCACGAAGAAAAACCAACGTTTGTCAGCGGCATTCCCTTAAGATACCCGAGCGCATGATCCGTCAGCTTTTGGCAAGAGGAGAAATTCAGGCTTCTCAATGGCGTCCCCTCAAGATCGCTGAGCGCATCATGTGTTAATTCTTTACACGAAGAAAATTCAACGCTTGTGAGTGGCATCCGCGTTCCAAGATGCTTCTGATGACCTGCCATAAGGCTAACTGTTTGCCGAGGGCATCGACTATCCCCAGACTTTCAATTTATGGCAATATCTAAAATTTGGATTTTCTCGTTATGCCCCTACTCAGACTCTCTCTTTGCCTATAAAGGTTCAATTACGTTTAGATGGCACATTTGATTTAGGCTTCCTTCAGATTCCGCATTGGGCTATCGATCCGTTTTGTTATTGGAGTTCTCTAGCGAGGACTATAGATTTCTTTGGACACCCTTGCTATATTGTCTACATATTCCCTCCTTTCAGGGCTATGATCGCATTTTCACTGACTAGGTATTATTGAGGAGTGCTTCCAAAAACAAATACAATTAGAGCTTTTTTAGGACTAATGGGAGCCACTATTTTGGAAAATCCCGAAAGGATAGAAAAACTTGGATTTATAGTGCCTATGATTCCATGTATTTAAAAAAAATCCGCATAACTTGACTCTACAAATGGTCTTTAAGATACTTATATGAATTAATGGTAAGCTTAGGGCAATACAATAAGTTAAATTTTTTCAGCGGCATCCCCTCAAGATGCCTGAGCGCATCATCAGTCAGTTCTCGGCACCAAGAGAACTTAACGCTTGTCAGCTTCATTATTGAAAAAAAAACCATCCGTGGGAATGGACGACGTTAAATACGATGGGTGAAGCTTGTCGATTTGTACTAAAAGAGACTCTTGGCAAGACTGTTAGTTGGGCTATTGAGCAAATGACAAGAGAACATAGAAAACAAACTGAAGTCATGACCGTTCTCTGGCTTGTGTCAAGCTGAATTCAGGTAACTTTGTAAAAGTGCAGTTTTAACTGAGGTCTTTGAAAAACTCGCACATCGCGTATGTTATTATAAAAGTATGTAGATTTAGTAAATCTAATTATTTAACTCCATTTATTTTTTATTTTTTATGAATATTGAAAGCCCAGGTCCAAATTTTTCTGCTTCAAACATGTTCCGAGACTTACTTCCTAAAAGGGAAGAGGGCGAGTCTAATATCGGGGTATCTCTGTATTCATTTTTTCATGTGAAAAAAAATTATTTAAAATAATTATATTAAGTTATTATAAAAGTATGTAGATTTAGTAAATGTAATTATTTAAATTCATTTATTTTTTATTTTTTATGAATATTGAAAGCCCAGGTGCAAATTTTTCTGCTTCAAACATGTTCCGAGACTTAATTCCTAAAAGGGAAAAGGGCGAGTCTACGGAGAACGGCAACTCTATTTCTGAAGAAGAAAAAAATTTGAATATATTAGCGGATTTATCTAGTCATCTTTTTGAACTTTTAGATAAAAACGATATAGATGCAGTTTTATTGGATATTTGTAATATTACAAGTGAATGGCGATCATTGATTATTAAGAAAGAAAATCATATTGTTGGCGGTGATATTAATCAATTCAAGCTTCTTCAGGCCTTTAAAACTGTCTTATTTGAAGTTGAGCGCGTGATCACGATAAAACAAGAGGAGGAGAAGAAAAATCAAAGCTGGTCGGGGGCCAGCCAATGCATGACAACTGCTGAGGAGAAGAAAAATCAAGGTTTGATAAGTTGGGGGTTCAGCCAATTCATGGCAACTGCTGCTGCAACGGCAAATTTTTCTATTAAAGCATTAAATTATGGTGCTAGTTGTATGTTACCTGAAAGTTATCAAGGTTCTATTAATACCATGACAGATCAATTTTCCGAGTATTCAACAAAGATTGTCGAAAAAACAACTTTTCATGATATTTTAATGGGAGTTAGAGGGTGGAAGGATTTTATTGCAGAACCAAACCTGACCGAGCAACAAACAAATATAAGAATGCATTTCCTCGAACAAAAGGTGATTGAGGAGCTCGAAAAGCCTTCTAAGGCTTCTACGCTTTCACCTCAAGAGGAGCTTAAGCAAAAAGAAGAGCTTAAGGAGTACATCAAGGCAGTCACTGCGCAACATGCTGCAATGGAAGAAGAAACTCGAAAGGCAATGGAGATGTCTGCCGAAGCGAATAATCTTTCTCCTGAAGCTGAAGCCTCTATTTTGACACAAGGAGCGACGATTCTTCAAAAAGCTGTTGCAAATGGAAGCAATTTCTTATCAGCCTTTACAGAGGCCCTACAAACCACTGTTGCCGCTAGCCTTAAAATCTCTGGGGAGGCTTTTTCGAGTTCTCAAGAATGGGTTAATCAATCTGCAGCCTCTCTTAGTCAATCCTCTCAAGGCGCAATCAGCTTTGTCGCGCAGGAAGCAGCGAATCAGATTGGAAAGATTCAGAAGAAAATGGCAGAAGGGGGCAAATCCCTCAAAGATCAAGGTTTGGCTGCCATTGAGAAAATCCAAGCCTCGGCTGAAGCCACACAAGCTCATATTATTCAAGCGACGAAAAATCTTATAGGAAATCTTCGTCAAGGAGCCATTAAGAAAAAAAATGATTACATCGCAAGTTCTTTTTCTCCAGAAGCAATATTAGGGAATCCTCCTCCCCCCTTTGCGACATTAATCCAGCGCACTATTTTCGATTCGGTTCCAATAAATATTCCTGTTGTCAAGCAAGCTGAAGCAAAGATAACCTCTGATTTTCAAACGAACTTGTGAATCGTTTTTGAAGATCAAAATTTTCAACGCCTAGCAGTCGCAGCTTTAAGGGGGATGGAAAATCTCCTCGCTGCGCTGCATGAACAAGAGATAAAATTAGGAGAAATCAACGTTGAAGACTCTTTATTGAGTGCGCTAAAGGAAACTGAAAAAAACAGAGGGACTGTTTCTAAATCTCTTAATATTAATCCATTGAATTTAGATGAATACAAAAAACGGGTCGAGAAAAATGTCGCTGATAGGCTAGGGCGTTTGACCGTCAGTCAAAAGGCCGGTGAAGGAATACTCAATGAGATTATAAAGAGATGGCATCGTTGCAAAGGAAAGATCATGGGAAAGGTGATTCATTTTGTTTTTCGACATTATTATAATTTGCTCTCTAAATTATTTGAGCTGATGAAAAAAGACAATGCTCCTTCTACCCAACAGAGCTTGCTTGATAAGTTAAAAGGGGGTGCCATCACATTTGTGAACGAACAACTTGGTTTGAATACGATTTTAAAAAAATTTGGGGCACAATCAGAGATCGTTTTTTACTATATGATGGACAAAATAACGGAAGAAATCGATCAGATCATATCTTCTCCTGCAATAACAGAGCCCGTCCAAGAAGGGGAACAAGAGGTGAGTCTGTTAAAAAAGGCAGTGAATGAGTTTACAGATCCCAAAAATCCTATTCTTTCGGAAGCTTTAAAAAACGAACTTAAACCCTTTATGGATCTCTTGCAACAGCAGGGGAATCCGAATAGTCTCAGAGATGTCGTGACACCTATCGGCCATGTCGTCTTACCGCAATGGCAAGCTTGGCTTAAAGGAGAGCCTGAAGTCCCGGCTCTCTAAAACTGGCTCAAAATTCATAGAGTTGACAGTGCGGAAACCCGCGACACCAGCCACTTGAGTCGCGGGACTAAAGTTTAGAAGTTTTTGTGCTTGACGTTATGCCGCTTGACGTAAAGGACATCCAATCCTAGGCACTGTAAATCGCAGTTATTCTATAAACATTTCGACATTTTCGAAAATAGTGGCTCACATTATTGCTAACAAAGCTCTTTCGGAGCCGCCTCCAAGCAAGTTTATCTCCAAAATCACGATAATTTTGATCTCTATTTGTACAAACCTCAATCCAATGACTCACCCGCTAAAGCGGGTAGGTTGTTTAAAGGGCTAAAGCGCACAGTAAATTCGGCTAAAGCCGAATAAAGTTTTCTAAAAATAAAGGGGCTCAGAGAGCTTTAAATGCCAAAAAATGCACTCATTTAAGCATACTGTTGTCTCATGTAGGTGAACTCCCTTAACGCTTCCGTGTTGACATTTTCCTTTGACCTGTTGTAGCATGTGCATTTTCTCCGGTTTTTGTCGTCAACATCCCTTGCTAAAGGGAGGGGCTGATGGAAACAAGCCCGGAGTTGACCCAGGTAAGCCATCAGTTTAACTGATGGGGACGTTAAGAGCGAATAGATCGGGCCCATGGCATTACCATTCCGCCCGTGCATCGCGTCGACAACCTCGCACTTGACTGCGCAAGCTGCCATCAAAAAAAGGGAAAGCTCACTATTCGCAAGGGAACCTCTCTATTAGAGATCACAGCAACAGGATCGCGTTAGCAAGGCTTAGTCAATCGTTTTGGTTTTCCACGAAGCACCGGGAAGCAAAAAAGAGAGTCTATGGCTTTCAAACAGGAGACCTTGTCCGCGCTGTTGTTCGGTCAGGAAAAGAACAACGGCACTATTGGCGACACGTGGCTATACGAGCCACAGGAAACTTTAATATCAAAACGGTCTGTGGAGTTGAAGGGATTCACGCAAGACACTATCGCCTCTCTGAACGAGCGGATAGTTATTCATAGACATATTTCAACGAGAGCAGCGTTTCCTTCGAAACCTGAACGGAGACGCCTGCGCTGTCAATTTGTAATTTTTGTCAAAAAAAAATCTAAAACATCCAATAACAGGGTCGGCCTCCCGCGACTCAAGTCGCGGCTTTCCGTGCCGTCAATTCTATGAAGCAGATTGCCATTTTGGGAAGCACAGGCTCTATTGGTCGCCAGGCTCTCGAAGTCTCCCGTCACTTAAAATCATGCTTTCGAGTGGTCGCACTGGCTGCAAAAGAAAAGATTGATCTCCTGGAGGAGCAAGCACGTGAGTGGCATCCCTTGGTGATTGCGGTCTTTAATCCTGAAAAGGCATATGAATTGCAAAAACGGTTGCCTCGTCAAACGATTCTTAGCGGAATGGAAGGATTGAAAGCGGTCGCCACTTTTGCAGAAGCTGACATGGTCCTCTCGGCAATGGCCGGAACGTTAGGTTTACAGCCGACGATGGAAGCGATCATGGCAGGCAAGGACATTGGATTGGCAAATAAAGAAACGCTTGTCTCAGGAGGAGCTCTTATGATGAGGCTCGTCAAGAAATATGGCGTGCGATTGATGCCGATCGATAGTGAACACAGCGCTATCTTTCAATGCCTCAAGGGCGAAAATAGGTCGGTCGTGAATCGTCTCATTTTAACCTCTTCTGGGGGTCCTTTCCTTCATTGGAGCGATGAGCAGCTGGAGGAAGCCACAGTCGAGCAAGCATTAAATCATCCTACCTGGAAGATGGGATCCAAGGTCACCATTGATTCATCAACCCTGATGAACAAGGGGCTGGAAGTGATCGAAGCTCACTGGCTATTTAATATAGAAGTTGATAAAATCGAGGTCATTATTCATCCGCAGAGCCTCGTTCATAGTTTTGTGGAATTTCATGATTATTCTATGCTGGCACAAATGGGAGTGCCAAATATGAGCCTACCGATTCAGTATGCAATGACCTACCCGGATCGCCATCCTCGTCTGGCAAAACCCTTTGATTTTACGCAGCATGGAACATTGGAGTTTTTTAAACCCAATCTCACAAGATTTCGTTGTTTGGCTTTAGCGTACGAAGCGATTCGTCAGGGGGGCAGTTTGCCTTGTTATATGAATGCTGCCAATGAAGTCCTGGTAGAGCGGTTTTTGAGAAGAGAAATCCCTTGGCGTGACATCGGGATCCAACTCGAGTGCTTAATGAATCAGCACCATCCTCAACCGATAAATGGATTAGAAGATATTTTAGCCATCGACGCTGACGCGCGAGAAGAGGCTGCAAAATGTCAACCATCCCTCCCTCAAGGGAGGCGCTTGTGCGAACAAGCCTAACGTTGACTCCCCTAAAGCGAGCCGATGGTTATTGATACACATATTTCACCGGAAGCAGCACTTTTCCTCCGTCTAAAGGCGGGGGCCTCCGCGCTGTCAGTTTCTGAAGTCATGAGTGGTTAGTAAGGGGATTTATGACACTTGTTAGCATTTTCTACGTGGTTCTGGCGATTTTTGGATTAAGCTTTCTTATTTTTATTCATGAACTCGGCCATTACTACATGGCTTGCCGCGTAGGAATGCGGGTCGAGACCTTTTCAATTGGCTTTGGGAAGCCCATTTATTCTTGGGTAAAGGAAGGGACGCGGTGGCAAATCGGGTGGCTTCTCTTTGGGGGATATGTCAAGATTGCTGGAATGGACGCCTCCGATCAACGGGATCTTTATGAAATCAAAGATGGTTTTTTTGGAAAACGTCCTTTCGATCGGATCAAAGTCCTTCTCATGGGCCCCTTGGTGAACATTTTATTCGCCTTGCTTGCTTTCTCGGTTTTATGGATGATCGGCGGGAGAGAGAAGAGCTTTAGCGATTATACGCATAAGATTGGTTGGATCGACTCCAAATCAGAGCTCTATATTAGGGGTCTCCGTCCTGGCGACGAGGTGATGGCTTATAACGGTCAATCCTTTCAAAGTGCAAAAGATCATATTTCCGCTCCTATGACATCGCACGGCGATGTGGAAGTTAAAGGGTATTATGTCAACCCACGCACTCAAGAAAAAACGCCTTTTACTTATACAGTCAGGCCCTACCCTCATCCCATTATTTCTGACAAAGATGTTTTGACGGCAGGCATTTTACAACCGGCAAGTTATGTTATTTATAATCGACATTTGAATGGAGACGATAATCCCCTCCCGGAAGGCTCTCCCATGCGAGACAGTGGGATTCAATATGGCGACCGGATTGTATGGGTCGATGGACTGCCCATTTATTCCATTCAAGAATTAGCCTACCTCCTCAATGATGCAAAGGCTTTGCTGACGATTCAACGTGGAGGAGAGATTTTTCTTCGCCGCGTTCCTCGCATTCTTATAGAGGAGCTGAAGCTAGACACAGAAATGAAAGAAGAGTTGATTGATTGGCGATTTGAAGCGCAGTTGAGCGGAATAAAAATTCAAAAACTCTATTCCATCCCTTATAATCTCAACAATCAGTGTGTGATTGAACATCGGTTCAAGTTTATAGATAAAGAAAAAGAGGAGGAAGCGTTCCCCAAGCACCCTTTTTCACTGCTTGAAATGCCTTTGGAAGAGGGAGATCGCGTCTTGGCTGTCGATGGCATTCCGGTCACTTATTCGTATGAAATTCTTTCTCATCTTCAACAGCGCCATGTGAGCCTCATTGTAGAGAGAGATCCAAAATTGGCAGCCGTCCCTTCATGGCAAAACGCTGACACCTTATTTGAGCAGCAATACAAATGGGAGGACTTACATCGCCTCACTTCTCAGATTGGCCTTACCGCTAAGCCAATATCCTCTGGAAATCTCTTTTTATTGCACCCTGTCGTTCCAAAAATGCGCAAAGATTTTCATCTTAGTGCGGAAAGCCAGGTGCATTTGGAAGAAGAAAGACGTGAACAAGTGCGCGAAATTGAAATGATTGATGATCCTGAAAAACGGACCCAAGCGCGCCATCAACTCGAGAATCTGGATAAACAGCTTTTATTAGGGCTTCCCTCTATTCAAGATGGAAAAGTTGAATATAACCCCAGCCCCCTTTTATTATTCGACAATGTTGTCGAAGAAATTTGGCATACGCTTAAGGCGCTATTGACAGGGTCCTTAAATCCTAAATGGATGAGCGGGCCGATTGGAATTGTCCAAGTCGTGCATGACAACTCCATGATTAGCTTAAAAGAGGCTGTCTTTTGGCTAGGGGCGATTAGCTTGAATCTCGGAATGCTTAATCTACTTCCATTGCCTGTGCTCGATGGGGGCTCCATTTGCTTTGCGTCCTACGAACTCCTCACAGGCCATCGCCTCAGATCCAAGACACTTGAAAAACTCATTGTTCCCTTTGCATTGTTGCTCATTGGGTTTTTTGTTTTCTTGACTTACCACGATCTCGCTCGTATTTTTAGCCATTGGCCCCATTGATGAAACATGTTTCCTCTTGCTGGGCGTTTCTTTTTTTCGTTCTCCTCGCCTCCTGCACCGCTCCCTATCATCGGTACGAAATATTCGGAGCGGATGAATTTGTGATTGATTCCTATAAAATTAAGCAAGGAAAATTAGCCATCTTAGAAATGGAGGGCGTTGAAACCGATGAGTTGCCTTGCGAAATGATGAAAGAGTATCAAGATGTCATTGCTGAAGATGATATTTTAAATATTACCATTTATCACCCAAAAAGACACGACCTCATGGAGGCTGTCCAGCTCATCAATGGCCGCGTGGGGTTTCGGGTCAGTCGTGGATTCGTTAATTTGCCTGATATTCCTCCGATTCAGGTTGCTGGCTTAACTCTGGAAGAAGCACGTCAAGCGATTCAACATTGTTATTGCGATCACATTCAAGGGATTGAAGTTTTTATTAATTATCAGAATCGCTTATCCAAGAAAGTCGAATTAACGGGCGCTGTACGGACCCCGCTCATCCCTGTCAACGGCAAAATTCGCCTTTATGAGATTTTAGCCATGGCTCAAGTGGAAAACAACGCCAATTTTTTTAAAAGTTATGTGGTGCGGGATGGCGTTCAGCTCCCAGTCGATCTTTATAAGTTGATCAATCAAGGAGACATGTCTCAAAATATTGTTATGCAGGGGGGGGATCGCATTTTCATTGCTAGCCCGAGCGATACGACGGTGATGATGATGGGAGAAGTGGGCAGTCCAAGGGCTGTCAACCTTCCCTACGGCTTCATCTCTTTGCGGGAAGCGCTTGTCTCCGCGGGAGGAATACTCTTTACAGGCAATAGAGACTGTATTCAAGTGATTCGTGGAAATTTGCAAAATCCTAAGATTTATGTTCTCTCCTGGGATCACATTATTCACCTCCCCAACGATAGTTTATTGCTGATGCCAGGAGACACGGTCTATGTTTGTGAAAAACCCATTACCCAATGGAATCGCTTTATCGATCAATTACTCCCCAGTTGTCTGGGCTTACAAACAGCCTATGGGACATATCGCATATTTAAAGACTAGTTTTTTAGGTCAACTCCCCCTCGCTGATTATTCATACAGATATTTCAACAGGAGCAGTGCTTCCTCCCTCGCCTTCAGGCCGGGATCTCCGCGCTGTCAATTTGTGAAAGATGCATCCTAACAAGAGCCAAGATGAAAGGCTTCTCATCACCTTTTCAGATATTTTATTGATTCTATGCAAATCTAAGCGAAAGATTTTCTATTGTGCTGTGATATTGGGAGCTCTTGGAGCGATTGTCGCCCTCATGCAGCCTATCCTCTATGAAGCTGAAGGAACATTTCGAGAAAAGGGAATCAAACCTCCCTCTCTTGGCTTTAGTCAGATGCTTATTTTAAGCGGCGAAAATCCTTTAGGGGAGGCAGAAAGCGAAGCAGCCTCTTTGATGATGTCTCGAACAATCTTAAGCGATGTGATGGAAAAATTGCATTTACAGGGGAGTTTACAGTCCAAAGAACAGGAAGAAACTCTTGTAAAACGTGTCAAGCATAACCTGCTTCTCACATGGGCTACAATAAATAATCATGATCAACCCATCCTTAGAGACGATTCTTCTCCCCTGGAGATTCAGTCTTTGAAATATACTGGGGAAGTTCCTATTCGGTTGCAAATTGAGTTCGAGGATGATGGACGTTATCAAGTATTCCATGCATCCCCTTCAAAACAATTCATCGGATGGGGCAATTTAGGAGAGCCTTTCCATGATCAAGCACTCTCCTTCACTCTGATTTGCTCTCTCTCCAATCCATTCCTCTCTCGATCGTTTGGTTTAAAGGTGAATTCATTAGCCGATACAACAAAAGAGATGGCGAAAGCGTTAAACGTAGAACCGACAAAGCTTGATAAAAGCTTGTTAAAAATCAAGTATAAGCATCCCAATCGGCAGTTGGGGAGTGCAGTCGTCAATGGGATCATGGAAAGTTATCAATCGTACTCGAAAGAGTATCACAGCGAGATGGCCGCTCAACAGTTCAATTATTTGAGTCAAAGACGAGATCAACTCATGCAACACTTAACCCATTTGATGCATAAGCACGCTCAGTTCCTCACTCAAGATCTCTATAGCTCAGGTTTTATTGAATCCGATAAAGAAATGGATCTTTTTGCAACGAGTCAGGGTCAATACAAGCAAAAACTCCTAGACAATGAGTTGGAAATCAAACGTCTCATGCATATTGAACCCACCGACTTCTCCCACTACAATCGTTATTACCCCAGTCAGGGGGAGCTTGGCCCAGTCAACGCGATTTTTTTAGAGATGCGTTCTTTAAAACAGCAGCGAGAGACGTTAGAACATGAGCGAATGTTAAAGTCACGTTTGAGTCGTCAGCAGGAAAATCCTTTCCAAGAGTATCAGGGAATTAGCTTGGAGGTAGCCACTGAACTATACCGAGACTACTCCAAGCAAATGATTCACATGGAAAGCACCCTTCGGCAAAATCTTTTTTTTATCCGACAAATTGAAGATTCTCATTTTGAAATCACCTCTTTGAGCGCCGAATTAACCGACCCCATTAGCATTGAAATGATTCAAAAGGCCAGTCAGCTCGTTCTTAATTTACGAGATTCTAATAATCAGAGCTTGCGCGAGCAGGAACGACTCAAGGAAGAACTCCACTTAGAGCGGACCTTTCTTATGCTTCATCTGCAACAAATCGTGCAGCTCATGGAACGAAATAAACAACTCATCGATGAAAAGATTTTTGCCCTGCAAAATGTCGCATTAGAACTCATTGATCAACGGATTTCTCTGCTAGAAAAAAATCTTCAAGAAGACTTACAATTGCGTCTTCACAGTCTTCAACAGGAAAAGATCCTCATTGAACGACAGTTGGGGAATATTCACGCTGAAATGGCGCAGCTTCCTCAAAAGTGGGTTTCAGAGCAGCTTTTAAAGCAGGAAGTCGAAACCAATCATTTAATTTTCGAAGAGATTGCCAAGCTCGTCGAAACAAAAAATATTTCGCACAACCTTGAGGTCATGCAATCTGCTCCTTTAGATTTGTCCCTCTCGCCCGTTCATCCGCTACCGCCTCATGCCATGCTTTGGGGGTCATTGGGATTCTTGATGGGAGGATGTCTGGGCGCTTGTTTTGTGTTGGCAAGATCTGTTCCTGAAAAACGCGTTTAAACAGACTCATATCAGACTGTGGTTTGTACACTGAGGTAGAATGCAAAGAATGTATTTATCTTTCTGACAGAAAGATTCGCTGCAGACTGCAATCCCCGTTTCCGCTCAGCATGTCCTTTCTAACCTCCTAGAAGTTGTATACCATTTCGATGCAATTTAGCTATTCCTCGTAAACGCGACATTTTTTAACGCGTAGGGGGACTCTAGCAACGCTTCTGACACGCCAGTTTTATGCTAATGTCCATATTTTACGGGATAATAAATATAATGGACAAAATAGTTAAAGCTGTTAAAGAAGCCATTACACCCGTATTTATCGAGGGTGCTAATCCGTGCTGAACCGCTATAGCAGATCCTAGTGGTATCGATATTAATGAAGTGATCATTAAAACAGCGCGCTTGCGCCATATGGGATTTATTTCAAGACCTAATTTGTTCAATATTTCTTTTGCTAAAAACCCTACCACCAAAGAGACGGGAAAAATAACACAAACTCCTTGGGTCATATTAACGAGTGATTCACCTCCTGCGGCTATGAATATCGACGAAGTGAGGAAAAAACCAGTGCCTTCGAAAAGAACAGTAGTAAATAAATCAGGATCAATAGATTGCCTAGCAGACCGTTGAGCATCGTTATAAGCGTTTATAACCTTATCTACAGTTTTTTTTATCAACAGACCCGTGATGTAACTGACACCGGCGAAGTAAATATTTTGAATGATAGGGTGTTTTGCCAAACTTATTAACGCGATGTGCGAGTTTTTTTGAGGAAAAAGGTGTGCTACCACTTGCAAAATTAAGTTGAAAAATGACATGTCTGTCTTCAACCTGTTGTTAAATAAAAACATCACAGGAGATTGAGACATGTCAATCCAAGATTTTATCATAACCATTTTTTGTTTAACAGACGATGAAGTAAAAAAAATACTTAAAGGGAAAAAATGAGGCCAAAGGGGCCCAGCTCCAAAATTAAAGGACAGTGAGGTCATGACAATGGAAATTGTTGGAGAATTCCTTGGAAAAGATTGTGATAAAACCATTCGGGAGTCTTTTAAGCAGCATGGGTCAC
>Ga0116226_10003920_pt1 | contig 13136 bp, 12 predicted proteins | sample S1TSphfallax_FD_89692 | JGI IMG/M metagenome (GOLD analysis project Ga0116226, IMG submission 89692) | Host-associated microbial communities from peat moss isolated from Minnesota, USA - S1T2_Fa - Sphagnum fallax MG | ecosystem: Host-associated > Plants > Peat moss > Unclassified | place: USA...
GAACGTTTAAGGATGCCGATACGGGGAATGCTGTGCATGTTGATGGAAACAGGGTGGTGATAACCGATCGGGATGGTAATCAAGTCTCATAGTTTACAAACTCCCGTGCCAATACACAGGCACGGATTGCTTCAGGGAGATGGGTTCCACAATAAGCCGATTTAATGTAAATGTAAGGGAAGTTCGATGTTTGGAAGCGAACTGATAGTGATGCGGTCATCCGCTTTCAATGCGTGCGGCGTGCGGCCGACGGCATGTTCGCAGTGCATGCAGCAGCTTCGCGATGCCGGACCGACTGTCATCGACGATGCCGAACTCGGCCTCGATCCAGGCGCCCACCTGGCGCGTCGTGCCGGGCAATGTCTCGGTGATCCAGGCAGGCAGGCGCTCCTGCTCTGCATCTGCCAGACGCGGCGCGCTGCCAAGATAGTCGAACTCGGTCAGGCTTTTGATGCCGGCTTGCTCGTAAAGCTTGAGCCAACTGCGGATTGTGTCGTCGTCCAGCAGCAGCACCTCTGCCACGGCCACACAACTCATGCCCCGGTCCAGCAGGATCAAGGCGTTGGCGCGACGGGCCAGACGGTGCGACACAATCCCGTTGCGGCGAGCCGGGTCAGCTCGTTACGCGCGCTTTCGTCAAGGAACCCAGGCCGGATCATGAAAACGGTAGAATCTACCGCGCGCCCGCTTCGCAAGAGCTAAGTTCGGCCGCCCATGGTATCAGGGTATAGATAAAAGTTTTTTGGTTCTTTTTTTCAAAAAAGAACGCCTTCCTTACGTCTCCTAATACCCGTTTGGCGGTGGCGGTGGCGGCGGTGCATAGCCCGGGGGCGGCGGCGGGTAATACCCTGGCGGTGGCGGCGGATATGCACCTGGCGGCGGGGGTGTTGGCGTGGTCGCTGCCCCGCCGACCGCGCCGATAGCGGCCCCGGCGAGCGCGCCGATGCCTGCGCCGCGTCCACCGCCGGCGATGCCGCCAAGGATCGCACCGGTTCCGGCCCCGAGGGCAGCACCTCCGACCGCGCGCTGGCCGGGGTCATACGGATCTGTGCAGGCAGACAGACCGAGCAGGGTCGCCATGCCGAAATAAAGCGCCGCCTTGCGCATGATACTTCTTTCTCCTTCAACCGCCTCTTTGGATGGGGCGTTTGCCATAGGTTTGCCGCTGCCGCACATGCACCACCGGTTGATGCGACTGTGCCGCGTCTTAACTGGGTGCCGCAAGGCTGGTTCCAAGCGCCGTTGCGATGCGCCCGAACCGTGGTCCTTTCTGCCGCAATATGGTTAACCCAAATAAAACAATAGATTAAAGTCGGCGTCACGCCTCACGACGTGACAGTCCGACATAATATTTCACTCTCGTTTGCAGTCCCGGCATAGCCCACTTGCTCGCATGGCCCCCGGCCTATAAGGCCTGCCCCCTGCATCCGCCCCCCACCGCATTGTCGCTTTGGGTTCGGGCCCGCAGTGCTATTTAAGTGGCTGGAAGGTTTTACTCATTATGCTGTCTCGACTGCTGGGCGTCATGTCGGCCGACATGGCGATCGATCTCGGCACCGCGAACACACTCGTGTATGTCCGCGGGCGCGGGATCGTGCTCGCCGAGCCCAGCGTGGTCGCCATCGCGGACGTGCGCGGCAAAAAACAGGTGCTCGCCGTCGGCGAGGAAGCCAAGCAAATGCTCGGCCGCACGCCAGGCAATATCCAGGCAATCCGCCCCATGCGCGACGGTGTCATCGCCGACTTCGAAGTCGCCGAGGAAATGATCAAGCACTTCATCCGCAAAGTGCACAACCGGCGCGGCTTCGCCAGCCCCATCATCGTGGTCTGCGTCCCCTCCGGCTCCACCGCGGTGGAACGCCGCGCCATCCAGGAAAGTGCCGAGTCAGCCGGCGCGCGCCGCGTGTTCCTGATCGAGGAACCAATGGCGGCCGCGATCGGCGCCGGCCTGCCGGTGACCGAACCCTCCGGCTCGATGATCGTAGATATCGGCGGCGGCACGACAGAGGTCGCGGTCATTTCCCTCGGCGGCATCGTCTACGCGCGCTCAGTGCGCGTCGGCGGCGACAAAATGGATGAGGCGATCATCAGTTTTATCCGCCGTAATTTTAATCTGCTGATCGGTGAATCATCGGCCGAGCGGATCAAGCTGGAAATTGGCGCCGCCCGCCTGCCGGACAATGGCGCGGATGGACCGTGCAAGGAAGTAAAAGGGCGCGACCTGATCAACGGCGTGCCGCGCGAAGTGGTGGTGAGCCAGGCGCATATCGCCGAAAGCCTGGCCGAACCGGTGTTCCAGATTACCGAGGCGGTGAAGGTGGCACTGGAAAATACACCGCCGGAACTGGCCTCCGATATCGTCGACAAGGGCATTGTTCTTACCGGCGGGGGGGCACTTCTGCACCGGCTGGACGAGGTTTTGCGCGAAGCGACAGGGTTGCCTGTGGTGATTGCGGAGGATGCGCTCTCGTGCGTGGTGCTCGGCACAGGGCGGGCACTTGAAGGGCTTAATACGCCGTTGAGGAACGTTTTGACTTCGATGTATTAGCGGCCAAAAAAAGAAGGCAAGTCTTCTTTTTTGAAACCGGAAGCAAAAAACTTTTGCAAATTACTCACGGCGACGTGAGTGCAGTCGCAAAAAGTTTTGTGTCGCAATAACGATCTCGTGCGTTGGGAGAGAGACTCACCGCTATGCCTGTTTACTAATCCGCTCTAACGTAGGGCGATTTTGCAGGGCTCCAACGTGTTGCGGCTTTCCATCCAGGCCCGCCAGGCAATCGCCCGGCTGACCTTGCCCGTTCTGATCGTGCTATCGCTCGGCATCATCCTGCTCGGGCGCGCAACCCCGTATGTGCCGGAGCGCGCACGTACGGCGCTGTCCGATGCGCTGGCACCAATTTACGCAGCCGGCGCGGTGCCACTATCCAGCGTGCGCGATGCCGCCGCGGACATCGGCCAGGTGTTCACGCTGCGGTCAGAAAATTTACGCCTGCGGGCCGAAAACGAGCGTCTGCGGCGCTGGTACGACGTCGCCATGGCGCTCGATGCCGAGAACGCGACCCTGAAAGCCAACCTGCACTGGATCCCCGATCCCACGCTGTCCTACGTGACCGCGCGGGTGGTGGCAGACGCGGGCGGCGTCTATGCGCGCTCGGTGCTGCTGTCGGTCGGGCCCCACAATGGCGTGCGCAAGGGACAAATCGCGCTCGACGCCAACGGGCTGGTGGGGCGCGTGACCGAAGTCGGCCACCGCAGCGCGCGCGTGCTGCTGATCACCGACATAAACAGCCGCATTCCGGTCGTGCTCGAACAAAGCCGCGCACGCGCCATCCTGGTGGGCGAAAATACCCCATATCCCCGCTTGATGTACGTGGCCGAAGGCACCCATCCGGCCGAAGGCGAACGCGTGGTGACCAGCGCCGAGGCGAACGCATTTCCGGCCGGGCTGCTGGTCGGCACGGTGCATTACGGCAGCGGCACGCAACCGCTGCTGAATCCCGCGGCGAATTTGGAAAAGCTCGAAATCGTGCGAATTTTCGATTACGGCCTCGGCGGCATCATGCCGCCCGAAGCGCCCGGCCGCACGGCGATGGCGCAGTGATTCAACACTCAACATGCAGCCTACAGTCGTCAGAAAAGATTAAGGGCTGATGACCGATAAAACGCCGGGCATCAGGCCGCTTCTCACCGTCGGCCATCGGCTGGATATGGCAGCGCGCTACTGCTTTCCGGTGGCGCTGACCGTGTCTGTGCTGATGCTGCTATCGATGCCGATCGGCCTGCCGGGGCAGGCCGAAATGCAGCCGGCCTGGGCGTTGGCGTCGGTGTATTTCTGGTCGGTGTATCGGCCGGCCTCGGTGCCGGCGGGCGCGGTCTTCGCCATCGGGCTCCTGCTCGACTTGCTCGCCCAAGGACCGATCGGCCTCGGCGTGCTGATCCTGCTGCTGACCCAGGCGACCGCGCTGCGTTTCCGGCGGTTCCTGACGCGGCAAGGTTTCGCGGTCGTCTGGCTCGCCTTCACCGGCTTTGCCGCGGCCGCGGCCGCGGTGGAATGGGCCGGCGTCTCCGTGATCACCTGGCGCCTGTTGCCCGTCCAACCGGCGCTGTTCGAATGCTTCATGTCGATCGGCGCCTATCCGCTCCTCGCGGTCATGCTGATACGCGCGCACCGCACGCTGGCAGCGCCGGAGCAAGCGTGAAACGCGAAGGCAAGCGAACCACGCTGTTCACCCGCCGCGCGCTCTTCATGATGGCGGGCCAAACCACGGCACTCGGTTTGCTCGGCGTCCGCCTCTACCGCGTGCAGGTCGAGGAAGGCGCGCGCTATTCCACGCTCGCTGAAAGCAACCGCATCAGCGCCCGGCTTCTGGCCCCCACCCGCGGCCGCATCCTGGACCGTTTCGGCACCGTCCTCGCCGGCAACGCCCTGAACTGGCGCGCCCTGCTGCTCGCCGAGGAAACCACCGACGTGGCGGCCACATTGGCCAAATTCGGCCAGATCGTCACGCTCGAGGATCACGACCACGCCCGCATCGACCGCGACCTCAAGCACAGCCGCCGGTTCATTCCGGTCATGCTGCGCGATTTCCTGTCGTGGGACGACATGGCGAAGATCGAGGTGAACGCGCCCGATCTGCCCGGCGTGATCGTCGACGTCGGCACCACGCGGCATTATCCGTTCGGCCCGGACCTGGCACACGTGGTCGGCTACGTAGCACCCCCCAGCGACGATGATTCCGGCGACGATCCGGTTCTTGCGTTGCCCGGCATGCGCGTCGGCCGCGCCGGCGCGGAGAAATCGCGCGACGACGATCTGCGCGGTGACGCCGGCCAGGTGCAGATGGAGGTCAATTCCGTCGGCCGTGTCATCCGCGAACTGGACCGCAACGAGGGCACCCCGGGCGACGAGGTGCGCCTCACGATCGACGCCGACATCCAGAAGTCTACGCTAGGCCATCTCGGCGACCAGAGCGCCTCGGCCGTCGTCATGGATTGCACCAACGGCGAAATCATCGCCATGGCGACCAACCCGAGTTTCGACCCCTCGCTGTTCGACGCAGGCATTTCGCAGTCGCAATGGGAAGCCTGGACCAACGACCGGCGCACGCCGCTGATCAACAAGGCGATGGCCGGCGCCTATCCGCCCGGCTCCACCTTCAAGATGGCGGTGGGCCTGGCCGCATTGCAGAGCGGTGCCATGACGGCGGAGGACCGTATTGTCTGCCCCGGCTATATCGATCTCGGCGACACCCGTTTCCATTGCTGGAAGAAAGGCGGCCACGGCGCACTAGACATGCGCGGCGGCCTGAAGAATTCGTGCGACGTGTTTTTCTACGACGCGGCGCGGCGGGCCGGCATCGATGCGGTGGCGAACGTTGCCAACAAGTTCGGCCTCGGCACCGATCTGGCGGTCGATCTGCCGGGCGGCCGCAGCGGCCTGATCCCGACGCGCGAGTGGCGCCAGAAGCATCACCGCCACTGGGGCCCGGCGGACACGATCATTTCGGGCATCGGCCAGGGCGTCATCCTGGCGACACCGTTGCAACTGGCGACCTATGTCTCCCGCATCGCCACCGGGCGCGCGGTCGTGCCGCACGTCACGCGCAGCATCGGCGGCCAGGTGCCGTCGGGGGTAGCGCCGGCGGAATATCCGGTGCTGGATATTCCCGAGGAGGCGCTGGCATTGGCGCGCGCCGGAATGTTCGCGGTAGTTAACGAAGCCGGCGGCACGGCGAAACACGCAAGGCTGGATCTGCCTGGCGTGCAACTTGCGGGCAAAACCGGATCGAGCCAGGTGCGGCACGTCTCGCGCTGGGCGCGCGAGCATGGCCATTTCAATTCCGCGCAACTGCCGTGGGAATTTCGCCCGCATGCGCTGTTCGTGTGTTTCGCGCCGTATGACGCGCCGCGCTATGCGTGCGCGGTCGTCGTCGAGCACGGCAACGCCGGCGCCGATGTGGCCGCCCCCCTGGCGCGCGATATCATGACGGATGTGCTCACACGCGACCCGGCCCGGCATGAGATTGCCCCGGGCCAGACGCTGGCGCAGGGAATGTAGGAAGGAAGCAGTTCTTTTTTGAAAAAAAGAACCCATGTTTAGCCTAACGGCGCTTAAGAAGGTGCTCGGCATCAAGCGCCGGCATCATCTTCTACTTTCTTTAAGCGCCGCCAGGCTCAACATAAGTAAAAGTTTTTTGCTTCTTTTTTTCAAAAAAGAAGTCCTTTCTTCCTTCCTATGACCTTGTCTTCCGCGAACCTGTCCGGCCTCTGGCACGGCCAATACAGTTATCCGATGGCAAAGGCGCCGGTGCCGTTCATTGCCACGTTGCTGGACGCGGAAGGCGCCCTTACGGGCAGCATCACCGAGAAATCGACGCTGCCACCACGGGCAGGCGAGGCGCTCTACGCCGTGGTGCGCGGCCAGCGGGACGGTGCCTCGGTGAGTTTCGTCAAATACTATGAGAGCGACGATGAGCGCTATCAGGTGGTGCGTTACGAGGGGCAGGTGAGTGGCGATGGCACGGAAATAGAGGGCGTGTGGCGCATCGAAGAATGGCAGGGAAAATTCCTCATGATCCGCGGCACGCAGCGCGGCGCCGCGGTCGAAAAGGGGGTTTTGGAGAAGGTGCGCTGAGCAAGGAACCGCCGGTTGCGCGGCGGCGTTCCGAAACGGGGTCACTCGGCCCTTTCTGGAGGTTCCATGCCCGCTCCGTCAGCCATGCCGCCGTTGTCGCCGCTGCGCTTCGAACCGGCCATGGAGGTGATCGAGCCGGACGAGCCGATCACCGAGGCCGGCCTCGTCGAGACGCTGGGAAAAATCAGCGCCACCACCTTCGAACATTCCGGCCATGCCACGCGCGGTGTGCACGCCAAGGCGCACGGCCTGCTGCGCGGCGAGCTCGTGGTGGCCGAAGACCTTCCTTCGGTTCTCGCGCAGGGCCTGTTTGCCAGGCCAGGCCGTTATGATATCGTTCTGAGGCTTTCCACCGTGCCCGGCGATATTCTGGACGACAGCGTATCCACCCCGCGCGGCCTGGCGCTGAAAGTGCTGGGGGTTGAGGGCCCGCGGCTGACCGGCAGCGAGGACGCGAGCACGCAGGATTTCCTGTTCGTCAATGGCCCGGCGTTCGGCGCGCCCACGCCGGCAAAATTCCTCGGCGTTCTGAAGCTGGTGGCCGCGACCACGGACCGCGTGCCGGGCCTGAAGAAAGTCGTTTCCACCGTGGCGCGTGCCGCCGAATCGGTGATCGAGGCATTCGGCGGCAAGAGCGCGGCGGTGCTGACCCTGGGCGGCCAGAAGGCAACGAATATCCTGGGTGAGACGTTCTATTCCCAGGTGCCGTTTCTATATGGCGACTACATCGCGAAATTCTCCCTGCAACCGCGCGGCGGCCTGGAACTGCTGACCGGCAAGGCGGTGGATGCCAGGGCGGGCCCGAATGCCCTACGTGATGCGGTCCGGCAGCATTTCTCCGTCATCGGCGGCGAGTGGGAGTTTGCCGTGCAGCTCTGCACCGATCTGGCAAGCATGCCGATCGAGGATGCGTCGGTCGCGTGGCCGGAGGACCGGAGCCCGTATGTGGTGGTGGCGCGGCTGCGCGTTCCGCCGCAGCCATCATGGAGCGACGCGCGCGCCGCTGAAATCGATGACGGAATGGCATTCAGCCCGTGGCACGGGCTGGCGGCGCATCGACCGTTGGGCGCCGTCAACCGCGTGCGCAAGGCCACGTATGACAGTTCTGCGAAGTTTCGTGCCAAGCACAACGGCTGCCCGATCCGCGAGCCCCGCGTTGCACTCACAGCGATTTCGTAAGGCGGTTTGCGCCAATCCGCCAATCGTGGGTGCCCTTAGAGCGGCTTCAGCCTGACTGGAAAATCGTCGGCGTTCGTCGGGCCGCTCTAGCTTGTTGTTTGCAGAGCATTTGTATCAGCCCGGAGCTATCCGCCCACATCCGGCGATTCCAGTCAGGCTGAAAATGCTCTAATAAGCAAAAGTTTTTTGGTTCTGTTTTTCAAGAAAGAACCGCTTCCTTTTCGCCTGCCTGCCTTTTTTCGGTGAGTCGCTCTCCAAGCGGGCTGGTACAAATCACGGCTTGAAAGTCGCCACCGCCGCGCTGACGACCGTATCGATCAACGTGTCGCGGAAACGTTGCAAATCCGCCGCCGCAATGCCGGCCGCGGTCAGCGCCGCCATTTGCGCCAGGCTCGCGTCGGCCTTCAGATAGGCAGTGAAGTCGCCGCTATCGATCGTTCCCGCGGCGAGTTGTGCCGTCCAGGTCTCAAGATCTGCCGCAGCCGCGGCCAGGAACGCCTGCGCGTCGCTCTGCATTTCCTTAACGTAACCTTTCAGCGCTCCCACGCAAGCGGCAGCAACGCCTGCTTCAACCTTGGAAGCAAAATCATCCCATTGGCCCATAAGCGCGCATCCCTTGTCAGTGAGTGGCCGGAATCGTTTCGGGCTTGGGGCACGAAGTCGACGATTGCTTGTTCGCCTCCAGGCAGATCATGTAGTCAAACGCCCGATCCAGCAGGGTCGTCCAGGTGTTGATCTGGGCGGTGTTCAACACGCCATGCCTGTTCCATGCTGCCAGGAAAGCGAAATAAAGCGTGCCGTCCGGCGCTGGCTTGAGCAGCAATTCCCATTCTTTCGTCGAGAGCCTGTTGTCGGCTTCCCCGTTCGAGAACTCATACGCCTCGCGCAACCTCAGCGTGAGCGCACTGATGTCGCCGGCATGGCTCGCGTACGGGCTCGAGCTCTCCTCGACCAAAGAAGCGACGTCGGCCTTCAGGGTCGTATCGTTCGTGTACGCCTGCAGGCTGTATCCTGCGATCACGTCCCCACAAGCCGCGAGGGCAAGAGCCGCGAGAAGTGCGACAACATATGCAACGTGCCGATGTGTCATGGCCCACCTGGATTTGCAATTGCACCGAATTGACAAAAGTTTCTTGGTTCCTTTTTTCAAAAAAGAACTGCTTTCTTCCCTCCTATTGGCGCGCCCTGGTGGATTCGAACCACCGACCCATAGCTTAGAAGGCTATTGCTCTATCCAACTGAGCTAAGGGCGCGCAGGCCGGAAGCTATTAATGTGTCCAGTTCTCCAAACGCCCATATTTGAAATTGTCGGCGTAGATCTTCGGCTTGCGAATGCGTGCCAGCGGCAATTCCAGGTCATAGGCGATGCCGTTACGGGTGGCGTAGGCGACCGCCTCGTCCTGCGTCCCAAAGCGCAGGCGCACCTGGGATTGGGTGTCGCGGCTGCCGAACCAGCCCATCAGCGGGTCCTGGCGGCCGGCCGAGGCGGATTCGTATTCCAGCACCCATTCGTCAGTGCCGGCGATGCCGGATTGCATGGCGGTTTTGGGCTGTTGAAAAATGCGGGCACGCATGCAGAAAACTCCGGATGGTCGGGGCGAGAGGATTCGAACCTCCGGCCCCCTGCTCCCAAAGCAGGTGCTCTACCAGGCTGAGCTACGCCCCGGGCCGGGCGGGGTTCTAGCTGATCCGGGCCGTAAATACCAACTGTGACACAACCGCAGAAAAAGCAGTTCTGTTTTCAAAAAAGAACTGCTTTCGTCTACTGCCCGTCCTCCAGCGCGATGATGCCCAGCAAATGCGTCACACCCCCGGCCTCGGACGTCACCGGCATCAGCAGCCGCTCACCAGGCGCCGAGCCGCCATCGTCGTTCGGCACCTCAACCGCTTGGAAATGCGGCATGTTATCGGCCACACACCCCTGATAGATCTGCTCCAGCGGGCCCAGCAGGGCCTCGGTCCGCGATGATTCCTCCACCGGCGTGTTCGGCGGATACGGCAAATATCGCATCAGCGAGCGCCCGACGCTGACCCAGCGGAAACGCGGCGGCTCAAAATGCCGGTCGACCGCCACCAGAAAACTGCTTTCGGCCCACGCGCGCCCGGCGACGGTGAGCGCCCCAAAGCGCGGCAGCGCCTGGTCGCCCCGCAGCGCCTGCCAAGTCATATACGCCTCACGCACAACGCCCGACCGCATCAGCGTGAGCAGCCGGTCGTGGCGACGCGGCGGTTCCGGATGGCGGCCAAGGGCGAGGGCCACCGCCTGCGTCAAATCCGCGCTGGTGAACGGCTTGCGCACCACGATCTGGTCCGACAGGTCGTGGCTGTCGGCATGGCTGGTCACCAGCACGGCCGGCAGGTTCGGCCGCGCGGCGCGCACCGCTTGCGCGAGTTGCAGCCCATCCATCGCCGGCATGGCCAGATCCGTGACCAGGATGTCGATGTCGCCGGAAACCTGCAGCAACGCCAGTGCTACGGCACCACTGGCCGCCTCCAGCACCCGGTAGCCCGCATCGCGCAGGAACGTGCAGGTGATCGGGCGCACCGCCTCATCATCCTCCACCACCAGCACCGCGGTCTCCCGATGGGCGGCGATTTCCGGCGCGGGAATGGCGCGCGGCACGGTGGCGACGGGGAGCGCCCGCGGCAGACGCAGCAGAATGCGGGTGCCGACGCCCTGCGTGCTTTCAAGCCGGATATCGCCGCCGGCAGCGGTCACGAAATTCTTCACCATGGCCAGCCCAAGACCGGTGCCTTCGCCGCGCGGCTTGGTGGTGAAGAACGGATCGCACACCCGCTCGAGCAACTGTGGCGAGATGCCGCTCCCGGTGTCGGCCACAGTAATAAGCACGCTATCCTGGTTCCCACCCCCTTCGGCCGGCCGATTGGCGGCGGAAATGGACAGGGTGCCACCCTCCGGCATCGCATCGCGGGCGTTCACCGCCAGGTTCAGCAGCGCCGTTTCGAGCTGCGCCGCGTCGACAAAAACCGGCCAGGTCTCGCGCGGCACATCCAGCGTCACCACCTGCCGCTGGGTGAGTGCATGGCGCAGCAGGTCCTGCATCCCGGGCAGCGCCTCGGAGAGGTCGATCTGTTCCGGCCGCGGCGGCTCCCGGCGGGCGACGGACAGAAGCTGCCGCACCAGCGAGGCGGCGCGCTCCGACGCATGCAGCCCATTGCGCGTAAGCTGCTGAATCGACGCGTCCTGTGCCCGCAGCTCGATCAGTTGGAAGCCGCCCATGATGGCAACCAGCAGATTGTTGAAATCATGTGCCACGCCCGCGGTAAGCTGGCCGAGCGCATCGATCTTGTGCTTGTGCGCCAGCGCTTCCATCGCCTGCTCACGCCGCGACGTCTCCGCGTTGAGTTCGGACGCGGTCTGGCTCAGCGCCTCGGTCCGCTCGGTAACCAGTGCCTCAAGCTCGGCGCGGTAGCGCTGGATCGCCTCGCGGCCGGCGATCAGTTCCTCGATATCCACCGCGACGCCCACCCAGGCGGTGATCGTGCCGTCCGGCGCGCGCTGCGGCATGCCGCGTTCCAGATACCAGCGGTAGCTGCCGTCGGTCATGCGAATGCGGTAGCGGCCCTCGACGTCGGTGCCCTCGGCGATCGCGCTGGCCCAGAGCTGTTCGCACATCGCCTGATCTTCGGGGTGGATCGTCTGCAGCCAGGCGCCATCGATCAGCTGCGCGGCGGAATAGCCGGTGCGCTCGCGGTACGAGCGGTTGATGTACGTCATATTTCCCGCCGGGTCCGCGACCCACAGGAAGCCGGGCATGATATCGGCGGCCAGGCGAAAACGGGTTTCGCTCTCCGCCAGAGCCTGGCGCGCCGCGACCTGCCCAAGCGCCATGGAAGCGAGGTTGGCGCAGTGCCAGATTTGCGCCAGCGCCGTATCGGAAGGCGGCCGGGTCGCGCGCACATAGGCTGCAAACGCGCCGACAATGCGTCCGCCCGCCCGCAGCGGCAACGACCAGCAGGCCGAGGGTCCATTCAGCCGCGCATCGTTCGGCGCGGCGGCATGGTGCGGCGTCAGCGGATCATGCGGCGCCACCACCAGCCGAAACCGTGCCACGTCCGAACCGCCCTGGCCCGCCCCATCATCGACCGGAACGTCATGCAGCGCCGCGATCAGCACGGACGGCAGCGAAAGCGGATCACCCTCCGGCGTCACGTCCGCGCCATCCGTCATCCCAGGCAGGATGCCCACTTGCGAGTCGTGCAGCAGCACGCAGCAATGGCCGCCATCCAGCGCCTGTTCGGCAAGCCGGCAGCACGCATCCAGAGTCTCATTCACCGGCACGCATTCCGCAATGGCGCGCAGAATGCGTGCCTGCCCGCTCAGGTCGGCATCTCGCCTGCGGGTCGCGCTGATGTCGCGGCAGCTCATCACGACGGCACCAGGCTGCGTTGTATCCAGTGGATAAAGCTGCGCCTCCCACCACACATTGCTGCCGTCATGCGCGCGGGCGGACACGTCCAGCACGCAGGCGCGGCCAGCGGCAGCCGCGGCAATTCCGGCCCGCAAATCGTCGCGCTGTTCCGCCGCCACGAAATCGAGCACGGCACGGCCAACCAGACGGTCCTTCGGCATGCCATGCACGCGCTGGGCAGCGATATTGGCGCGCAAGACAACGCCCTGCGCGCTCAGCACTTTTACCGGGTCCGGGGCGGCTTCAAACACGGCCGCGCGTTGTTCGGGTGTCAGCGTGGTGGGGTCGTGCAACGTAAAGCCGTCGGCCAAAATGCGCTCCTCTAGCCTGGCCGAGATTATCACATTTCCTTGATGGCTTGGGTAGCGTAAACGTGATGTGTTTAACGAAAGGACAAAGCCCGACAAAATCCACCGAAAAGTAGGAAGAAAAATTCCTTTTTTGCAAAAAAACCAAAAAACTTTTGACTATACCCTGATTCCATGAGCGGCCGAACTTAGCACTTGCGAAGCGGGCGCGCGGTAGATTCTACCGTTTTCATGATCCGGCCTGGATTCCTTGACGAAAGCGCGCGCAACGAGCTGGCCCGGCTCGCCCGCAACGGGATTGTGGCGCACCGTCTGGCCCGTCGCGCCACGTCTATGACAGCCGGTCCGGCATCGCGAAGCTGCTGCATCGGCTGGGCATGGAGCACCACCGGCCGCAGGAAATCGCGCGCAAGCTCGACCCTGCCAAGCAGGCGGCCTTCATCGCCTTTTATACAGCCCTGCTCAAGCAGATGCAGGCCGACGACGTGGTGCTGTTCGCCGACGCCGTGCATCCGTTGCACGAAGTGCGCCCGGTGGGCTGCTGGGCGCCCGCCGGCACGCCGCTGGCGGTGCAGCAAACGA
>Ga0116226_10003921_pt1 | contig 13136 bp, 14 predicted proteins | sample S1TSphfallax_FD_89692 | JGI IMG/M metagenome (GOLD analysis project Ga0116226, IMG submission 89692) | Host-associated microbial communities from peat moss isolated from Minnesota, USA - S1T2_Fa - Sphagnum fallax MG | ecosystem: Host-associated > Plants > Peat moss > Unclassified | place: USA...
CGGCACGCCCCAGAATTTCGAGAGCAGCGCGCTCTGAATCTTGATGTGCTTCACCCACGCGGTGTCGGGCGGCACGACGATGGGTGGCAGCACCCGGCTCACGGCAAGCGCGATCGTCTGGTTCGCAGCGGGATCGACCCGCAGACACTGCACGGGGCTCACGAGATTGCCGGGGGAGCGACCGAACTCTTGGCCTTCCCAGTGGTCGTCGTGCGCCCAGATCGTGTGGCCGTCGGCCCGTGGAAACGGCGTGTAGATGTTCACGATCGCTTGCACGCAATACGTACCGGCCGGGACGTCGTGCAGCGTCGGCGTCGGATAGCCGGGCGTGGATGTATCGATCACGACCGGCGTTCCCGCGCGGAGCCCCTCGACGTCTTTCCCGAAGAACGGAACGCTCGTCGCGAGATCGCCGGCCTCTTCGCGTGGCTCCGGATTCGCGTTGCGCGAGAGTGCGACGAAGACGCGTCCGGTAACCGGGCCTGCGTGTGCGCCGGATGGCATCGTAACGACGAAGCGCATGCCGCCGGTCGCGGGCAGTCGTAGCGGTGCGAGGGCACACGCGACGAACGCCGCGAGCGCGAGGTTACGCGACCAGCGCCTCGAGCGCGCCGCCGAGCGTCGGATAGAGAAACGCATAGCCACGCTCGTGCGTTGCTTCCGGCAGCACGCGTTGTCCTTCGACGACGACGATGGAGCCCTCACCGAGCAGCAGCCCGATTGCGAACGGCGGCACGGGGAAAAACGCGGGCCGATGTACGGCCGCTCCGAGCGCTTTCGTAAATGCGGCGTTGGTAACCGGTGCGGGTGCGGTGCCGTTGAGCGGGCCGCTTGCGCCGTCGAGCGCGAGCAAATAGATGCCGACGAGATCGTCGATGTGGATCCACGAATACCACTGCATGCCGCTGCCGATCGGGCCGCCGAGACCGAGCCGGAAGAGCGGCAAGAGTTTCGCGAGCGCGCCGCCATCGGTGCCGAGCACGAGACCCGTGCGAACGAGTGCGACGCGCATCCCGAGTGCCTCGGCGTGGCGTGCTTCGGTTTCCCAGCCGACGCAGACGCGCGCGAGAAAGTCATCGCCGGGCGGCGAGGATTCCGTGAACGTCGCGGTTGCGCTCGTGCCGTAGTAGCCGATCGCCGAGGCCGAGATGTACGCGGAAGGCTTCGCCTCGCGTGTGCCGAGCGCGGCGAGATACGCGCGCGGAAGATCGATCCGCGATTCGGCGATTGCCGCCTTCTGCGCAGCGGTCCAGCGCTCGGAGACGGATGCGCCGGCGAGGTTCACGACCGCGTCGTGGCCAGCGGTTGCGGCGGCTGCCGCCCCGGGATCGCGCAGCGACATCACGCTGACCGTATCGCCGCGCCCCTCGAGCGCGCGGACCAGATGGCGGCCGATGAACCCGTTGCCGCCTAGCACCATGACTCGCATCGAACCTTAGACTCCGCGTCCGCCGAGCACGTTCGCTGCCGTGGCGATCGCGCCGGTCGCACGCGCCACGGCAGCGGCCACCGCCGGTGCGTCACCCGTCGCGAGCGCGGCCGAGATGTCCGGGAAGGCGTCGCTCGCGTAGCCGTTCGCGCCGTAGACGAGCGTGTCGAGCGCGTGCACGGCGATCAGTTCGTTGTCGGGGACATCCACCTGCGCTGCGGCGATCAGCGGATCGACCCCCGCGGCCGTGCGCGCGAAGCGGTCGATCGTGCTCTTGAACGACGTCAGATCGACGCCCAGATGTTGCGCGGCGACGCGCGTTGCGATGCGCAAGTAGCCCGCGCGCAAGAGCGGCGTGTAGCCGGAGAATTGATACGGGATCACATCGGCGTCCGCGAGACGCATTGCGACGATGCCGTAGATCTGAGCCGCCGCACGGTGCAGCGTGAGATCGGGATCCGCGATGTTCGCCGCATACGCGAGCGTATCGTAACTGGAATGATAGACGCCCAGCGGTCCGCCGAAACCGATCCCGCCCGTCACCGGTACGCCCGCCTCGAAGAGGAACGGTTCGTGATCGCTGCCGCCGCCGGGAACCTCGATCGCAACGCCGTGCGGTTGGCTGACCCAACGATCGAAGACGGTCGTTGCAAGGCGGCCCGGATCGGGGACGCTTTGCGTCGCCGCGACGATGGCCGGTGCGATCGCGGCCGCGGCGTCGGCGCCGAAATGTTGCCCGGTCACATTTTCATCCGCGTTGAGATAGGCCACGGCGCGGCTGAGTTCGGTTGCGTGCGTGCGCACGAAATGCGTCGAGCCGACCTCACCGATTTCTTCGCCGTCCCACAGCGCGATCTCGATACTGCGGCGCGGACGCCAGTGCGCTCCGGCAAGGAAGCCGAGTCCGCGCGCGACTTCGAGCATCTCGGTGACGCCGTCGCCGTTGTCGCTGATCCCGAAGACCCACGCGTCGCGGTGCGCGCCGAGAATGACCGGATGGTCGTCGTCGCTGCCGCGCAGGCGCGCGATCGTATTATAGAGCGTCGTCGGTTTGCGATTGAGAGAGACGACGAGGTGGACGAGCGCGGTGCTCCGGCCGAGCACGTAGGGGCCGTTCATCGCGCCGCCCCAAGTCGCGGGGCCGGCGACGCCGCGCGCATACGCGAGCAGTGTCTGCGCGTTCTGCGCCGAGATCGGCAGCGTGGGGATATGGATGCCCGTACCGACGCTGCCGCGCTGGATCGCTGTCAACGGTCGCCACGGACCGTTCGGATCGACCGGTCCGCGTGCGTAGCCGTCGTCTTTGGGATCCGAATACAACAGCACGCCGGCCGCGCCGCGAGACTGCGCGCGCGCGGCGAGCAAGCCGCGGAACTGCGCGCCGTAGCGCACGAGGACGATCGCGCCGCGCACGTTCACGCCGGCGCGGGCAAGGGTGTCGTAATCGCCGTCGGTCCCGCGGCTCGCGTAGACGAACGGCGCCCACACGTCGCCGTCGCCGGAGCCGCTATTGAAGGGCGTGTTGACTTCGGGGTCGGCCGTCGGCGGATCGGAGGCGAGGGGAACTTCGCGCAGCGTGATCCCGTGCGCGACGTTCTTTGCGCGCTCGATCAGCGATGTGCGCGGCGCCGGCACCGTGCCGTCCGGTGCGATTTCGAGGCCGAGCCGGCGCGGCGTGTCCACGAGCGCCGTAAACCGTTCGACGCTCGCGTCGAAGCCGTAGCTCGCGAGGACGTCGCGCAGCCGGTACGCGAGCTCGCGATCGCCGTCGCTGCCAGCGTAATGCGGCCGGTGTTCGAGAATCGTTGCCGTTTGACGGACGCCGTCCGCGCTCGGCGTGTCCAAAAACTCACGCTCGATCGCACGCTCGGCCGAACCGTTCTGCGTTTGGAAGCCGGTCAGCGAACCGTACGGCGGCCCGGCGCCCAGGAGCAGGGCGAACGCGCAACCGATCGCGCCGATTCGCAAGACATTCATGGGCCTCGCGTTCGCCCGAGCAAGCGGCTAAGCCTCGGTTCACGCGCGGCCGAACATCAAGATATGGGTTCTCCGGCACTTCTGAATGCGTCGGTTTTTTTGTTCTTTTTTGCGTTCGGCTACTTGCTCTCCGCGAAGCGCCCGATCCTCACCCGCTCGACCCGCTTCGTCTTGATCGCGCTCTTCGCAAGCGCCGCCGGATTCGCCGTAACGACCGACCCGCGGCTCAAAGATCTGTTGGCCACCATCACGATTGCGATCAACGTCGCCTTCATCGCGTTCGCCGCAATCGATTTCATCGCATGGAGAAAACGCCTGAACTGAGAGCCGTTCCGGAACCGTTAGCGTGTCATCCTTCGACAGGCTCAGGATGACACTTTGGCGGTTTATCCTAAGGCGGCGAGGAGGGCGGAGCTCTCGGCGTCGAGGCGTTGTTCGAAGACTTTGGGGTGGGTGAGGTAGAAGAGGCACATCGCGCGCAGGACGAAATCGTGGCGCGCGCCGTCGGCGAGCGAGCGCACGCGTAGCGCGGTCGTCGCGACGAGCCGCCGGACGCGTTCGACGGCCTCGGCGCTCGAGGCATAGCACGCGACGAAGTTGAGCTCGGCGTGCTCGCGATCTTCTTGCTGATCGATGAAGTAATCGAGCAAAATGTGCACCGCCGAAACGTTGGGGAAGTATGCCGCGAGCGTGCGCTCCACGACGCCTTCGGCGAGCTGCGGTTGCGCGGCGAGATAGATCAGTGCGAACACCGGCATCGACGATCCGCAGGCTGCAGCAAATTCCCACCAGTAGAGGCCGGGGAACTCCTGGCGATGGCGCTCGTACCACGCATCGCAAATCGATTCGCGCCGTTCGGCGATCTGGTGCTTGAACGTCTGCAGATCGGCGTAGAACCGCCCGATCTCGACGAGCCGCTCGCGCACGGCGGCGTAGTTCGGCAACGTCGCGAGGCCGCGCCGCACGTCTTCCACCAGGTCGCGCAGGTAGCCGCCGTCGTCGCGCAGCGGACCGTCGCGGTAATAGTCGCTCGGCGTGCGGCGATCGTCGAGCGCATCGAGCAGCGATTCGTGCAGCGTCGGATACGCGCGCGACTGAACGCCCGGCAAGCGGTCGCACAGGTTGTCGAGATAATCGTAGATCGTCTCGAGCGGCGCGACGATGTCGACGTAGCGCTTGGCCATCGCACCGGGCAAGAACGTCGCGAGGATGCACCCGCCTTGAACGTGGTACGCCTTACCGTCGATCGATGCGAGCGCTTCACCGCGTAACGCCGCATCGGGAATCGCCTCGGCGCGCGTGCGGATCGTCGCGAGCTCGCGCGAGGCTGACGGCACGACGCTCGTCAGAAACCGGAACATCGACACGAGGCCGCGCGGTCCGAGTGCGAGCAGCCGTCGCAAGCGCGTCGGCATACGCAAGACGGTCGTCACGACGCGACCGACGTCGCGCCGGATCGAACGGTCAGATTCCGCCGACATACCGGCCAGGAGCGAGGGTTCCGGCGGGATCGAACCGGGCCTTGAGCGCACGCATCGTGGCGATCGTCGACGGTGGCGAACCCCAGGCGTCGAGCCGCGCGCGCAGGCCCGGTTCGCCCGCGACCAGCGTGGCGCGCCCGAGCACGCGCCGCACGGTCGCATCGGCATCCGCGAGCCGGTCTTCGAGCACTTCGCGGACACCGGCGGCGACGCGCACGTACACATCGCCCGTGCGCACGTCGGCGATGGCGTCGGCCAGCAGGCCCAGCCGTTCGATGTGCGTGTGTGCGGCATCCATGCGAGCCCACGCCGCCGTCGGGATCCCACGCGAGCGATACGTGATGCTGCGATCGGCGAGCGGCTCGATCGTGGCATCGATCGTGGTCTGGAACGCGCGCTCCGCCGCCGCTTCTTCGAAGAGGTGGGTTTGCGCAACCCCGTTTGCGCCGAGCTGCGAGCGTAGCTCGCGCGTCGCGCGATCGACGGTTGCTGCCGAGCCCTCGAAGAGCACGACGAGCCGGACGCTTTCATCGTTCACGCCGGTGGTCTTGCCGGTGAATCCCCGCACCACCAGGGCAGCGGCCGGTTCGACCATTACCGAGCCGAGCGCCGCGACGGCGCGTTCTTCACTCTGCGGCCCGAGCGGTGCGACGGCGAGCCGGCGCATCGCGGGTCGCGGCAGCGTCTTGAAATTCGCGCGCACGATCGCTCCGAGCGTGCCGAGCGACCCGACGTAGAGCTTGCTCATATCGTAGCCCGTTACGTTTTTGACGACCATCCCACCGGCCGTTGCGAGGGTGCCGTCGGTGAGCGCCGCGGTCGAGCCGATCACGAGGTCGCGTAGCGCCCCGTACGCAGCGCGCCGCGGCCCCGCCCAGCCCGCCGCGAGCGTGCCGCCGACGGTCGCTTCGTGCGGACGCGGCACGTCGAAGGGGATGAACTGCCGTTCTTCCGCGAGTCGCTGCGTTACGGCAGCGATCGTCATTCCGGCTTCAATCCCGATCGTGAGATCGCGTGGGTCGTAGCTCGCGATCCGGTCGAGCCGGCGCATCACGATCGCGCGATCGTAGCGTGCGGGGGCGTTGCCGATGCCTTGCAGCGTTCCGCCGCCGACGATGACGGCGGCCTCGCCGGCTGTGCTGCAGCTCTTCAGGAGCGCCGCAACCGCAGCTGCGTCGGCGGGCTCGTCGACGCGGCGTGGCGTGCGATCGCCGAGCGCGAATGCGCCGACCGCGATCACGCGACGTGGGCCCGTTTCACTTCGCCGCAGACGGCGCCGCTCGGAAAGATCTTATCGGGATTGAAATTGCGGCCGGGATCGAAAACGTCCCGAACGCGGCCCATCGCGGCGAGATCGTCGGTCGTGAAGACGAGCGAGAGCGACTCGCGCTTTTCGTAGCCGATGCCGTGCTCGCCGCTGATCGTGCCGCCCATCGCGATGCACGTGCGCAGGATCTCCGTCCCGGCGTCGACCACCGCTTGCACGTCGCGCGCTACGCGGCGATCGAAGATCAGCAGCGGATGCAAATTCCCGTCACCCGCATGAAAGACGTTCCCCACCGGGAGCCGGTACTCGCGCGCGATGCGATCGATCTCATGCATGACTTGCGGCAACTTCGTGCGCGGCACGCAGGCGTCTTGAATGTAGTAATTGGGCGCGATGCGCCCGATCGCACCGGCCGCGCCCTTGCGCGAGGCCCACAGCGCATCGCGCTCGGCCGCGTCGCGCGCCGTGCGCCACGAGAGCGCGCCGTGTTCGCGCGCGATCCGGGCCAGCACTGCTTCGCTCTCATCCATGTCGCCTGCGGCGCCGGCGATTTCGACCAGCAGCACGGCCCCCGAGCCGAGCGGGAAGCCGGCGTGGTAGTGCGCTTCGACGGCGTCGACGATCAGCTTGTCCATGATCTCGAGGGCGGTCGGCACGATCCCCGCGCCGATGATCGCCGAGACCGCCTCCGAGGCGGATTCCACATCGGCGAACGCCGCGAGGCCCACGCGCACGGCCTCCGGTAACGTCATCAAGCGCACGTCGATCTCGGTGACGATCCCGAGGGTGCCTTCGCTGCCGACCAGCACCCCGGTCACATCATAGCCCGGATCGTCGAGCGACGTGCGATGGACCTCACCGGCCGCATCGACGTATTCGAGCCCCAGAATGTGGTTCGTCGTCGTTCCATACGAGAGGCAATGCGGGCCGCCGGCGTTGGTGCCGACGTTGCCGCCGATCGTGGAGATTTTCTGCGAGGCCGGATCGGGCGCATAGAAGACGCCTTCCGCCGCGATCGCCTTCGAGAGCGCGAGGTTGATCAGCCCCGGCTGCACCCGCGCGCGTTTGTTGCGCGCGTCGAGTTCGAGCAGCCGGTTCATCCGGGCAAACGAAACGACGAGCCCTCCATTGCGTGGGACCGCGCCGCCGCACAGGCCCGTGCCGGCGCCGCGCGGCACCACGGGTTCGCCGCATTCGCGCGCGATCCGTACCGCGATCCCGACCTCGCGCGCGTCGCGCGGCACGACGGCCGCCGTCGGCAACCGGTCTTCACTATAGGCGTCGAAGGCGTACACGGCCAGATCTTCGGGCTGCGTGAGTGCGACACCGGAACCGAGTGCTTCGACGAGTCGCGTCCCCAGTTCGGTCGACGTCCCCAGATTGGGCATCGTGCGAGCTACGCGGGCCACGACCCGTTTCCTCGCTGCGGATCCAACCGGGGAAAGGCGGCATGCGCAGGGAAGCTGCCAAGCACGTGTTTTCGTTCGGAAAGAAGCCCGCCGCCGCTCCGGTTCGCCGCAGTGCCGCGAGCACCGCCAGCGGTAATGATCAGAAGCGGACGGCCTACCGGGCGTCGGTCGAATTTCCCGTGCTTTACATTGTTGAGGGGCGGACGGGGACGCGCGCGGCGACGGCCAACGACCTCTCGGCCGGCGGGATGCGGCTCATGGGCGACGAGGATTTCATCAACGGCTCGATCCTCGACTTCCGGTTCACCTTGCCCAACGACTTGATCCAGTCGGTGCAAGTCGAAAAAGAGGTCGACGAAAAATCGCCGTTCGGCAATCGGAAGAAGCGGATTCTCGTGCCACCGCCCCCGTTCGAGCCGATGAACATCCGCGCCAAGGTCGTCATCGCCTTCCTCAACCTCAAGCGCAAGAAATTCGCGCACGGCATCCAGTTCGTCGAAACGGACGACCGCTTCCACGACGAGATCGCACGCTTCATCCACCTCTGGCAGCTGCGCCTGCTCCGCCTGCGCGCGGAGCGCGACAACTAGTCCCTCGATCCCAGCGGGATCGTCGCTGATCTCGGCTAGTAGAGCAGAACCTTTGCGCGCTCGCGCATGAACGCTTCGATTCCGGGTGTCCAGTGCGAGACGATTTCATCCGGCGATGCGCCGGAGGCGAGCTCGAGCCGTACGGTGTCCGTCCCCCAATCGCGATCGAAGACCTTCGTATCGTGAAAATGGAGTTGACCAAGATCGCGGGCCGCGCACATGAGTTCCACCGCGGTGCGTACGCTCGGAAAGCGGTGCGGATCGGTGACGTCGATCTCCACGCCGCTGAGCGTACGTCCCGCCCAGAAGCCGCTGCTCGGCGTCCAGTGCGCGGGGGCGAAGGTTACGCCGGGTATGTGCCGTGCGTTAAGCGCAGCCGCATACGCATTCGCATCCATCCCGTAGACGCCGGCGCGTTCGAACGGTTTCTCGCTGCCGACGCCGTTGTTGATCCCGGCTTCGTCGATGAGTCCGGTTGCGAGATAGACAAGCGTCGTGCGCGCGTACGGAATGTTCGGTGAGGTTGGCGTCCACGGTAAGCCCGTTTCGGCCCACACCATCTCGCGCATCCAGCCGTTCATCGGGATGACGCGCAAGTTCGCCCCGATCGCGAACGCGGTATTGAAGAGACGGGCGAGTTCGCCGACCGTCATGCCGTGCCGTTCGGGGATCGGATACAACCCGACGAACGATTTGTAGCGCGGGTCGAGCACCGGGCCTTCGACCAGGGTTCCGCCGATCGGGTTCGGCCGGTCGAGCACCCAGATTTCTTTGCCGTGGTCGCGCGCGGCTTCCATCAGGTACGCCATCGTCGAAACGTACGTGTACGGGCGCGCGCCGACGTCTTGAATGTCGAAGAGCAGCACATCGATCCCGGCGAGCATCGCCGCAGTTGGGCGACGCGTTGCGCCGTAGAGGCTGTAGACCGGCAACCCGGTTTTCTCATCGGTGTACGACGGCACGTACGAGCCGGCGGTGTGATCGCCGCGCAAACCATGTTCGGGTGCGAAGAGCGCCTTGACCGCGATCTCGCGGTTGCGCAGCACGGCATCGACGAACGGTTCGCCGCTCGAGGTGACGCCGCTACGATTGGTGGCGATACCGACGCCTCGGCCGCGCAGCTCGCGCCAGGTCTTCGAGAGAAATGCATCGTCGCCGAGGAGAACGGCCGGGCCGGTCGTCTGCGCCCGCGCAGGCGCGCCGAACGCGGGCGCGAGCAGCGAGGCACCGATCGTCGCAAGCGCGGTGGAACGCCGCATCAGACGAATTCGGCGCGGCGCGTGGCGGGGATCAGGCCGGCATCGGCGGCGCGCGCGAAAAGCGCTTCGACGGCGGCGATGCCGTCGGTTCCCAGATCGCGCGTGAACTCGTTCACGTAGAGGTCGATGTGTTTGTGCATCACGTCGTCGTCCATCTCGAAGGCGTGCTCGCGCACGTAGTCGATGATCGCGTCCTCTCGTTCGTAGGCGAAGGCGAGGCTGCGACGGATCGCATCGTCGATCGTGCGGCCGCGCTCGGGTTCGATGTCGCGCCGTACGAGGATTGCGCCGAGCGGTAGCGGGTTCCCGGTCGTCGCTTCCCACCAGTCGCCTACGTCGATGACCTTGTGCAATCCCAGCCCCGCGTAGACGAAGCGCGATTCGTGGATGATCAACCCGGCATCGACTTCACCGGCAAGCACCGCGTCCATGATGCGATCGAAACGCATCACGACGACGTTCGGTTCGCGTCCGAGTGCGAGCCGCAGGAGGAGGTAGGCCGTCGTTCGCTCACCCGGGATCGCGAACCGGGCGTCCGCTCCAAACGATGCGAGATCGCGCGGCTCGCGCGCGATCAGCAGCGGGCCGACACCGCGGCCGAGCGCGCCGCCCGAGCGCAAGATGCGATAGTGATCGGTCAGATACGGAATCGCGCCGTACGAGACTTTCGTGAGCTCGTAGCGTCCTTCGGCCGCCGCCGAATTGAGCGCTTCTACATCGTCGAGGACGACGTTCATGCGCGGAGCGTCGGATAGCAAGCCGTTCGTGAGCGCGGCGAAGATGAACGTATCGTTCGGGCAGGGTGAATAGGCGAGCGAATACATGAGCGGTTGTGATCCCCTAAGCGATGAAGGCGAGGAGCGCGTCGAGGCCGCGCAGCGCCGCCGCCGATCCCGACCGGAAGTCCCAGCCGCTGGTTGCACGATCGCCAACCAGATTCGAGATCCCGCGCACTTCGATCGCCGGCACGCCGGCGAGCGTCGCCGCGTGCAGCACGGCGAAGCCTTCCATCGATTCGACGCTCGGCGCATAGCGTTCGTTCAGCGCAGCCGCACGCGCATCGCTGGTAGTGATCGTCGCCGAGGTGACGCCGTTGCCGAAGCTGGCGCGGTCGATCCGTTCGCGCGCCGCCGCGATCAGCTCCGCGCTACTCGTCGCGCTCGTCGCGAGCGTGCGTCCGCCCGGCAACACGAGCGGCTCGCCGTCTTCGCGACCCAACTCGACGTAGTACTCGGCATCGACGATGACGACATCGCCAACCGCGGCACGACCCCGAAAGCCGCCCCCGATCCCCGCGTTCACGAGCGCATGGTACGCCCCGCTTGCGAGTGCTCGCGAGGTTGCGAGCGCGGCATCGACGGGGCCGACCCCCGTTTCGAGCACCGTGACGCCGTCGCGCGCAAAGCCTTGCAGTTCGCCGGCGACCGCGCAGACGACGAGGATCACGCTTCGCGGTGCGTCAGGATCACGCCGATCCAGAGCGGACCGATCAACAGATGGACGAGGTTCGTCAAGAATGCTGGGCTCCTGCCCTCGTACGCGTGACCGACGAACTGGAACGCCCAGCCGACGAAGAAGACGGCGAGCGCCCAGGGCCACGACACGAACAGCGAAACGACGTAGATCGCCAGGAGGCCCAAGATGGCCGGAACCGCGAGCGTGCCGGCGAGGCGAATATAATAGATGCTCGTCGCAACGACCGCGACCAGTGCGAGATCGAGCAGACCGATGTGCGCGAGCCGCATCAGCGAGGCCACACCGAGCACGATGAGCGGGATGCCGATCTCGTGCATCACGCGATTGCGCGGATCGCGATGGTATTGAGCGTAGTCGTCGAGCAGCGGATGCATGGGTTACCTCACGCCGATGAACTTGTGCGTCTGGAGGGAGAGCCGGTAACGCGCGGGCTCGCGTTGGGCCGCGGCTATCGCTAGGGTAATATTCGCCGGCTTGTTGCCTTCTGGCTGCAAGAAGAGCGCGGTCTGCGGGCCAAATTCTGCCACCCATTCATCGGGGACGCGGCCATCGACGATCAGCTTCGCCTCGTTCGCCCGCGCCGCCATCGCCGGCGCAAGATGCCGCTTCGGCGAGACCGTCAACCAGACGTCGTCGGGCAATTCCGTCGGAATCGTGCCGTTCGATTCGATGTGCACGCGCCGTCCGTCGGCGCGCAGCGTCTCGATCAACGCCGGCGTCTCGGACTGCGCGAGCGGTTCGCCACCGGTGAGGATCACCATCGGACAGTCGCCACCTTCGGAACGCACGCGCGCGACGATCTCGGGAACGGTCGCGACGAAGCGCAGCGCGTAGTCCGTATCGCAGAACGAGCACGCGAGATTGCAGCCGGCAAGGCGTACGAACACGGCCGGCGTCCCCGTCCATGTCCCTTCGCCCTGAACGCTGTAGAAGATCTCAGTCAGTTGCAGCATCGAGTGTGGCCAACGGATCGCCCTTGCGCATGATCGCGCACGCGGTTGCGGTCTCCCAAAGTACGAGCTCCGCTAGTTGCGGAAACTCCGGCGCCAAGCGCCGCCAAATCCAAACGACGACGTTTTCGCTGGTCGGGTTGGCGATGAGTTCGTTGAGCGAGCGATGATCGAGCTCGCCGATGACCCCGGCCTTCACCACCCGCGAAAGATGATCGAAGTCGACGATCATGCCGCGACCCGATCCCTCGGCTTGGAGCGGACCTTCGAGGGTGACGTCGAGCCGGTACGAGTGCCCGTGAAGACGCGAACATTTACCGTCGTGGTGCGGCAAAACGTGAGCGGCCTCGAACCGAAATTGCTTGAGGATTTGCACGACCCGCTTACTTCCCAGCGAAGGGAGGCGGCGCCTTCGGCTCCAAGCGCGACAGGCAATGATCCAAACCAATCGCGACCGCCTCGTCGAGACAACCGTCCAGGGCGATGCAACGGCGCCGGTGTTCCTCCCGGGCCTCTACGAGGTCACCGGCGAGGGCGTCCCGTTCATCGTCCCGTCGGTCGGCGGCATCACGCTCAACGTCCGCGTCGGAGACGGCGTGAGCGATTTCGTCGGCGACCATCTCGAGCCGGCGGTGAGCCTCGCCCATCGCGACGAGAAAGTCAACCGGGCCCTCAATATCCTCGCCTGCGTGGGGAACGAAGCGACGGTCCTGGGCGGCGAGGCCAAAGGCGAACGCGGCACGGTCACCGGAAAACATGGTGGCATCGAGCACGTGATGATCGACTTCCCGCGCTCCGTGATGAAGAAGCTCGCGATCGGCGATACGATCTTGGTCCGCGCGATCGGCCTCGGGCTGGAACTCGCGGTCGAGAGCGACATCAAGGTCTTTAACTGCGCCCCGGATTTTCTCGAGAAGATGGCGCCGCGCTGGAACGACGGCAAGCTCGAGATCGCCGTTGCCAAGCTGGTCCCCGCGGCGATCATGGGCTCGGGCCTCGGCCGCTCGACCGTCGTGCGCGGCGACTACGACATCCAAATGTTTGATGAAGCGATCGTCGAGCAGTACGGCCTGCGCGATCTGCGCTTCGGCGATCTCGTTGCGATCGTCAATGCGGACAATAGTTTCGGGCGCGTCTACCGCGGCGGCGCGATGACGATCGGTATCGTCGCCCATGGCGCCTCCGCTCTCGCCGGCCACGGCCCCGGCGTGACGACGCTCCTCACCTCACGCAGCGGCGCGATCGTGCCCCACATCGATCCCAAAGCAAACATCGCAACGATCCTCAATCTGCGCTAG
>Ga0116226_10003922_pt1 | contig 13132 bp, 10 predicted proteins | sample S1TSphfallax_FD_89692 | JGI IMG/M metagenome (GOLD analysis project Ga0116226, IMG submission 89692) | Host-associated microbial communities from peat moss isolated from Minnesota, USA - S1T2_Fa - Sphagnum fallax MG | ecosystem: Host-associated > Plants > Peat moss > Unclassified | place: USA...
AATTTTCTTTTTTTCTTCTCCCTGTCTTTCTCAAGTTGCACAGATGCGTGACGTAACGTTGTCCGGTTCCCGATCTCTTTCCGTCATTTTTTTTTGAATAACGAATGTCGACTAGACGACTAGAAGAAGCGGCGGCAAGCAAATATAAATTAAGATAGATGATCATCCCGAATAACACAACGGTTGTCTTTTCTGTAGACTTGTCAGTAGTGCAATTAAGTACGGTTTGTCTTATAGTAAGAAAACATATGTTGCTTTGACTCGATCCGCATATAAATGATTAGTATCTTATATGAATAAATATATGGTCAGCGTGTGAAACATACACATATGCTGATAGAAACAAAGAATTCAAGGGCTGAACGTGTATGCGTGCAATAAAAATGAGATTACGATCATCGAGCAAACGAACGAATAAACGAGAAATGGGTGGAGAAGATGAAAAATGAACGCACGCACTGAGCACGGTCGCCATCATGATTTTTTTGGTGTTCAGTGACCATGATAATTTTTTTTCTTGGTTCTTCTTTGAGAGAGAAGAGTGCCGAAGAAGATGAGTTTTTCTTCTTGATTCTCTTCTAGTTTTTTTTTCTTCTTTCTCTCTTTCTCTTTAGATAGATATCAAGCGCTCGGCACATAGAAACAAGAACACTCGTTTTCTACTTCCTTTTCTTCTCGTCTACTCCAACAACGACGACGACTACTACTATTGCTACTCCCAATACTACTAATGGATTTCATTTGCTATTCGTGGCCGAGCAATCGTGACATCGTCAAGTGATGACAACTTGTTTTCAACTAAAAAACATAAGAATGGCAAATCAATATAACAAATATCCACGATTACATTATTCATACTCTTTACGAACATTATCATATTTAATAACTTTGATCATTTTTATTCAAGGTCCAATTATTGCCATTGCTCAATCTAACCAAGTATGTTATTAGTATTATTCTTTTTTTTCTTTCCGCTGATTCTTATAATGATGAGCATGCTATTTTTGCACGAAATGTAGCATGTTCAACTTCGATTAGTTAATATTCTTCAAAAAAGATTAATCATAATAAATTTTTAATTTTCTTTATTTAAAAAAAATCACAAACGGAAGATTTATTTGTTGTTTTAGTATGAATCGGTGATTGCATTAAATAATAATATTCGTTCAAGTTCAACAATTTCTACAATTTTAAATAATGATGATGGATTCGATGGTGGTAATCATAATCTAAATAATAAAAAAAAACTATTTTTATTATTTAGAGGGACAAGATATCTATGATGATTCCGAAGATTTTGAAGAAGTATCTTCATCATCATCATCAACAAAAACATCTATTATACAAGCAAAATTAACTCCTAATATGACATCATATTTACCTGCTCGAACAGAAGAAGTTCATAAAAATAACTATGATGATGAATCAGAATCATATCCAAATGATGATAATCTTCCTGATGAAACAACCAATCAAGATGATTCACCAGCATATGGTGATACAATGCTCATTAATCGTCCTGCTAAATACCCAGGAATTATTGATTCAAATAATCGAAAAGATTCAGATTTAACATCAACATCTCGAATACCTTTTGTTCCATCCAATCTTTGGCGTGATCTTTTTTCTAAACCTGGAATTCTTGTTGGTAAGTTTATCTAAGAAAACAAAATTTTAAATCAATTTTTTTTTATTTAGGTATTATCGGTGGAGTTGTCATTGGTATGTTATCTGCTATATTACTTGTTATGTTTATAATCTATCGAATGCGTAAAAAAGATGAAGGTTCATATGCATTAGAAGAAGGACCACGAAAATCACCATCACATGCATATACACGTGTATCATCAAGAGAATTTTTTGCTTAAAATTGGTCTGATATCAATGAAAAAAAAAAACTTTCTTTTGTTTTTGCACATATCAGCGTTGAATTCAAATTCATTCCGCATAATTAATTATTTTTTATCAGACATATTTGTTTTTCTTTTCTTTTCTTTTCTTTTACTGTATTTGTAAGTCTTGTGGTCTTGACAAAAAGAAAATATTCTTAGATTTTTTTTTTGTTCTCTCTTCTGTAATATAAAATTTTATTGATGAATAATACCAGAATATTTTTTACCTAAATACCAAAATATTGGAATTAATATAAGAATCAATGAAATTAAAATAAAAAATACAAGAAGAACATTTTTTATTGTACCAAGTTTCAATTTATATTGTTTAATAATATCATTTGTTTCATTATTTAAACAAATATATTCTCCTTCATCAAGCAATGTTAAATGATGAATCGTTAATTGAACATTATCGAATGAATATTTTATTTCATATTTATATGAATTAGCAATAATTGTTTGATTATTCGGACCAAACCAAAGAGCATTGGATATAGGACATAATAAAGAATAACGAGTTTTTTCACCGCGCATGACATACTCAGAGAAAATCATTTTTATTAATAGAATGATGATGAAGAGAATAGAGAATGAATGCATTTTGACAAAGACGCGCTCTTTCTTTTTTTTTTTTTTTTTTAAAAACATAATGAAATAAAAGCATCATTTTGTTATTTTTACTCTTTTTGATTAAATGACATATATGATCAAAGCACGTATTGGATTACAAAAAGCTTATGTCAATAAAATTTGTGATCAAAGTATAAAGATTAAATATTAGTGAATAGTAAAATTTTGTTCAATAAATAAAACAAGTGTAGTTTAAACAACAAAAAACGCTCCGAACAGAATGATTTTGATTGAATTATAAATAATGCGATAATTAGAAAATGATACCGCTTTGATTTTGTAATTGTACTTTTTAGAATCCGAAAAATTGCTATTTGAATTCTTTATTTACTCGGACATTCAAAAAGAAAAAAAAAACTTTAAAAATGCGATAAAATTTTCTTTATGTACAAAAGTGTTCTTTATTATCAATAGATGAATATGATCGTCGTCTTTGTTGAAAATTTTCATTTGTTCGTTTTGTTTTGATGACAACAGCATATTCATCTGTATTCATTAATTGTTTTGTTGATTGATAACCACTATCAAGTGTAATCGATTCATTTGTTTCTGTTGGACTTGATGCAATATTTGATTCTTTTTCATATGTAATTGTATTTATATCTGTTCCACCAAATTTTTCTTGTGCAAATGAATCAAGTACTTGAATAAAATCACGTAAATTTTCATTTGTTGAAAGTTTATCAATATCATCATAAATTTTTCTCGATGATTCATATCGATTATTTGTATCCTGATGACGTTTTAATGTTAATGTTGCATATGTTTGTTGATGACGAGTAGAATTTGTATGAAGATATGGTGAACCAATATGACGGGTTTGTCGACGTACTCGTGTACGGGGTGTTTCTGAATCACTAAATATGGCATTTGTTGATGCTTTTCGATTTGTATAACGAACAGAACGTGGTGTATCAGTGGGTAAATATGAGAGACCTGTACATGCACTTGTTATTGATCGACTACTAGCCATAAATGGTGAATGTTGTAATGGTGTTCGATGAAGAAAAATAGGTGTTGAGACGAAACTTTGATTAGTTTGATTAAATTGTGTTAAAATTTTTGTTCGATCAGGTTCGATATCAGTAGGATTCAGTGTCACTTGCGGATGATTTATTTTCGGAGGATTGATAACAGTTAATTCATGAGATTTTCGAGGATGACGACGATTTTTACTTCTAACAAAATAGGAAAAGTTAAAATTTTTTTATCAAAAAATTTCTACCGGAATAAACATGATATGATTATACATAAAGTAAATAAGAGAAATGCTATAGTCGCGATACCAGCAAAAGCAGTTGGTGAAACAGGATCTATGTAATAAAGAAAAATTATAGACGAAAATCGATCGATCGATTTACAAACCCGTTCCAAATGGTAATGAACGATTAAAGAAATGTTTATCTTGATGTTTAAAATCATATATTGAACAATCTTTTCCTTTCCATGATGGATTACAATAACATAAATTCATGGTTGTACAAATCTATATAAACATAAAAATCTTTGACATTTTCTAATGAAAATCTTATCAATCAATATGATCATCTAAACCTTGTTGTTTTCTTATTGGTAGTAACTTTAACTTTGATTACTTACTCCATTTCCTGAACATGTTTTTTGTGAATCACATGATTGTTTAGATTTTTGTTGAATACATGTATTATTCTGACAAAAACTTAATTCACCACATAGACTACCATCATTAATTAATACTGAATGTATCGGACTAGAAATGCTCCTATCATTTCAAAAATAGAAATCTATTTTATTATTTAAATTTTTCCTTACTTGCATTCAACTGAACCTTCACGTGTATTAACATTAGAAATAATAAAATTTGAAGATGCTATACGAGGATAACGCATACCACCTTCACAATGTAATAGACCACATTTGGCATCACTAGATACAAACTTTAGATTTGATTCAAAGAAGAAAAAAAACAATGAAGTTTACTTATCAAAACAGGGTATATATTTAAATAAACGAGAATCATAACCACAATGACTCGTCATTGAACCTGATGGATTAAAATTTGTATAACATGAATCATGGGCAACTTTAGCACCTATGAAAAAGAGTAAAATTAAGAAAAAGATAAGAAATTTTATTCGAAAATTCACCTGGTCCCCAAAGATCCACACATTGTTGTTGTGCACCAACACACATACCATGAAAACATGTACCACTATTTTCATTACATGATGAACCATCCATAAAACTATCATCTTCTGGACACTGATTCAAAAACAAAAACAAAAAGAAATATTATATATTTATATGATGTTTCAAATACCTGAGCAGAAGTGCCATCGCAAAATTCTGGTACATCACAAGTATTTCGAGATGCACGACATATATAACCTGATGGAAGTAATTTACAACCAGAACAACATGTACCTGATAAACATTCAGCACCTGGATAGAATTGACATGTTCGAGGATTGCAACATGCTTCCACTGATATACAACTCTATTTAAAATAAAATAAAAATTTGATGTCTTTCTTTCTTTCTGTAAAATCCGTTTACGATGTTTCTTATATAGAAAAAAATTTATTCAATAAAAATTCACACTCTTAATTCATTGATCTATTGCATGTTATCGTGATTGGACCTTAAGACTGTCATTTCAATCATGATTGACTTGATTATAATAGATAAATTTGATATTAAATAAAGATAGTGAACGATGATTACTTGTTTCTAATGTTTTCTCTGAGGAAAAAGAAGGAATCACTAAATTAGTTTGGATCAATATAAACCTTGTCTCATGTGTTGAAAGGCAAAATTTATATACTTTACTCTACATTTTTCAAATGTAATTATAATAAAAACTGTTCGGTCCTATTAATCGTGGTTTTTTTTAACAAGATTGTCGCTCATTGTTCTCCAATAACTACAAAGTACATTACCTTATTAAAACCACAATCACAATCTTCACCAATTTCAACAATACCATTACCACAAACGGGCATTTTAGATCGTCGTACCATTATCTTTACTAAAAAAAACACGTATATATGTTCAATTAGCCGGTTGAGAACAAAAGAGAGCGTGTAATCGTATGTTTGCCTATCCGACTAGTTCTACTATTACTAATACAACCGGATGAGGATGGGAGTGCTAGCTACTACTGGTCAGTTTTAATTTACTATTTTGAATGTCACGCAACTCGTCGATCTCGTGCATACATGCTTCTTCTTTTATTCTTTTGTCTGTTCCACATTCATACAAAGCAGAAATAGATGGATGAATGAATTTCGAAGTAGGATTCACCCTAATATGTCATAATACTAAGACATGATGTAATACACTCAAGATTTTCAGTCGGAAACGAGAACAGATGAGAGAAAAAGCTCAACGGATGGATTCATGCATGCATATAAAACGACGGTCAGTGAATGGCCTCCAGGAGAGATGAATTTCCGTTGTAAAAAGATGCTACTTACTACTTTCAGACAATACCATCTTATATTGAAGAAAACACTTATTTTAAGTTTATAGATAAAACTAATTTATTTCAATCAATGGGAAAAAACAAATTTATCACGACTCTTTCTCATGCTCTTTTTTTATTTATTAACATGTGTCATAAAAGAAAGAAGTGTTACCGATAAAAGTCTGTCTACCTCGTTTTCTTTCTTTTCTTTTCTTTTCCCTTACTGTCCACTCAGTCATCTATCCACTTGAAAACTAGAAAATAGTCTGATCTCCTTTTTTTAATGTTGTGTGAAAACGACCATGAACAAACGCGAGAATGATGGCCGTTTGTGCGTCATCGAACAGCCCAACCTCATTTAGCCATCTCTTTCTCTCTCTCTCTCTCTTTGAATAAGAGCACCGCAGGGGATCGTCACCACTATACATATATTCTGATTTCCGTTGTTGGATAGTAGCGGATCCGGGTGGCCTTCTGTTTGTCTATTTCACTTTTTTTTCTTCTTTTCTTCTCATCCTCATCATCATTGACAAGGCCCACTAACTTCATTATAATCGATATCGATAAGCTACTAGACGAACTAACTAATCTTGTTCACACGTCCTCTCATTCTCTTTTTCAGATGTCAACTTGAAATAGAAAAAAAAAGAGGACGCACATGCATATATATCTTTTCCGACGATAAAGGATTGATTAGATGTCTAGCTTATTCGGCATATAATTTAGAAAACAATGTACCGGAAAACATGTAGCTGATGGTCATTGTTGTTAGAGAAGAAAAAAAAAGAGAACAGACATGTATGCACGCAAAGAGAGAAAAAAATGAAACAAACGCCCTACGGCTTTGTCCGACACCTGCTCTTACTATATACGGTGCAACAAACATGCGCGATGATCGAATTTTCATCATCATCATCATCATTTGACACGCAAGTAAGATAAGGGCAGACAGACCACCACTGAGACTTCTACTATCCCAAAAAAAATGTCTGGTCATTTTTTCATAATGGAAAAAAAAGATTAAAGTGACAAATGATTACTATATAGTGAACAACATTCAATGATAGATTTTCATTCTAAATTACTTCTTTATAAAATATTCGTTCGATTTATTTTCTCAGCATTAATTTTAAACAAAATACTCAATAAAAAAAAACAATATTTATTGTTTTTCTATTTCTATCTGACATTAATTGACTTTCGAAGATGCCATGGACTTGTATTATCGGGTGTTGATAATGATTTCTGAATAGTTGTACTTGTCATAGATTCATTTCGAGATATTCGACGAGGATTATTAACAATATTTCGATTTGTTTTTGATAATGTAAAATTATGTTGATTATCACTTGATACTATATGAGTTGTTATTGGTTCTGATTTTCTGAATAAATGAGCATTATTTAAATCACAACTATTCGATGTTCTTAAACGTAATTGATCGGTTGTTGTTGATGATATTCTATAAAAATTTGTCGAAGGTTTATATTGTTTTATACGTTGACATTTTAAAATTGATTTAAATGCTCTAAAGAAATATTCCAAAAAAAAAAACAAAACGATATAAAAATTTATTTTATTTGTTTTTAACTTGCTTTCGAAATTCTCGACTAGAAAATGCATATATAAATGGATTAAAACATGAATTACAATAACCCAACCAAAAACAAATCGAAAAAACAACACCCGGTTCAGTCGATGTCAATGCTTCTAGAAGAAAAAAATCGAACATATTATTATTCAAGTGAACATAATTTAATCATATGTTAAACGATGGAAAAAGAATTTAATTGAATGCTAAACTGAAGTAAAATGACCTTTTTTTCCGAGAACAAACTTACTAATTGGTAATAGAAGAAAAAATGGTAACCAACATAGAATAAACATTCCAACAACAATTCCTAATGTTTTAGCTAAAATAAAATAATAATAAAAACAAAATTTTTTTTTTTTGGATTTTAAAATTTACCAGCTTTTCTTTCTCGTTTTAATCTTGAAAATTTATTGGAAACAGGTGATGCTAATTGTGCTACTAGTTTATTTCCATTAGAGGTTGATTGTAATGTATGACCATTAGATGATAATGATGATGATGAGATATGTTTTGGTAAATGTACACGTAATGTAACAGTTTCATCTCCAACCATTTGTTTTAAATGAACTTTTTTTTGTCCACCAGTTAAAAATTGATATTGACGATTCGCTTCACCATATATTCGTCCATAAACACAAAGAATAATAATCAGGGGAATATAAAATGAAAATGAACAGGAAAATAAGACATAGAATATATCATCATTAACTTCACAAGTATGATCAATTGATTTAACTTTATTATGCCATCCTAAAAATGGCGCAATTGATATAAAAACAGCAACTATCCATGCTAATAATATAGCATATATAGTACGACGATGCGTAATAATAATTGGATAACGTAATGGACGTGTTACACCAATATAACGTTCAATTGATATAAACATTAGACCATAAATACTTGCAGTACAATAGAGAACGTCAATAGCTAACCATATATGACAAAATGTCCGACCAAATAGCCAACGACCATGGAGAATTTCAAGAGTACCAGAAAATGGTAAAACTGTAATACCTAGAAAAGAAAAAGAATAAGAATTTTCGAATCTTTTCTAATAATGCATTTAAATTCTAATAAAATATGAAAAAAACAAGATGATAAATTATTTTTAGATTTGACATTAAAATGAATAATCTTAGTATGTCTTTCTTCCTATTTTCATCTGTGCGCAAATAATTTGTGTCATATGTTATTTGTGTTCGAAAGTCATTAATTTATCGGCTCGTTACATTAAACAGATGGTCTTCAATAAAAATTACATCTAATTTCTTGTGCTACTAAAAATATATTCATTCTTATTTTTTTATTTTTCGAAAGAAGAAAAAACAATTTTGATGAGAAATATTTTATCATTACATATGAGGTTTTAATTCCATTTGGTGCGCATGTACTATCACAACGGAACTGTTGAAAGTCTATACTCGGAAGTAGTTGCCATGTGGCGATTCCGGTTGAAAATAGGAACTTTTTGACAGATTAAACCATTAGTTAATCTGACATTGATATTACCAATGTATCTTATATAATTCAATATGTATCAAAGATAGTAAATAGGTCATTTTATCGTCTTTGAAAAATTGGGAAAAAGACATGAGCAGTTTACGTTTTTATATGATCAAAGATTACTTTGTTCTCGATGATTTGTACTCATAGTATTCTTTGTTCTATTTTTACAGAACGACATAAAAATTTGTTGTATAAGAACTAAAATGTAAAATGTAATTACCTAATAAAAGATCAGCACATGCCAAATTACCCATTAGTAAATGAGTTGGTGAACGGAGAGCAAAGTCAATACATAAAGCAATTAAAACAAGTATATTACCAAGTATAGTTAAAAGAATAATAATTGATAGACAAAAAGCAATTAAAATAGTAAAAACTAATGGTCGTGATAGTTCATCAATATTAACATCTTGTATAAATGATGTTGATGTTCCATTTGAATTGTTAGTTGTTGTCAATGAGACAATAGGATGAAATTGATATAGAACTTGCATGTGAATAATACATAAGGAAAAAAAACGAAGAAAGAGCCGAGCAAAAAACAAATTTGTTTTTCCTTTACATTGCCAGAAATAATGGCTACAATGACATTCGTATTAAAACCTCAGCAGAACGATGTGTCTTAACGAGAATGTGTAGATAAAGAAGTTATTGTCGAGGGAACATCGAAACCGAAAATCAAATCTACATAGAAAGAATGAGTTAGGCTAAAAGCAAAATATGACAAGAAAGAAAGAATTTTTTTTTCCTTGTTTTTCTGCCCACGTCATTAGACTAGTATATATATTTTTAATACGATCATAAAAATGGCAAATCGGCTCGCGTATAGCACAAAATTCATGTGATTTCCATTTTCTTAGTGCCGATCTTTCAATGATGTTTGTGCATGAGAAGTATTGCGTTTAAGATGTCAACAATATCTAACAATATCTATCTAGAAATAAAGAATGTAGTAAACTACCATAAAACGAATAGAAAAAACATATTAGTGAATTATATGTTTGAAAATGGTTGGAAAATAGATGATGACGAACGCAAGCATGATGTTTTTTTTCTTTTTCTATCACTCTTCGTTTAATTTGTCCTTCGACTAACTTCTAAAATGATCATATTTTCTCTTATAGATGAGGATTCAGAAAAATAAGTCGGATGAAAGAAAAATGTGTCAGAATATGGAATAGGAACTAGAATATTGATGTTCTACTAGTAATAACAATACATCAGCGGAAAACAAAATTAGAAAAGAAGAGAAGAAAAAGTCAACTAGACTTATCAATATGATGTTCTTATCGTAATCTTGCTTTATATCAGGATGATGAGAGAACCAATGAATTAGTAGAAATATAATTGTATTCCTGTTTTACACAAAACGATAGATCAGAGGTGCAGAATCTGCCGCGGAACGATCGAATTTGTGCCCCCGGGGAAATTTATTCGAAAAATTTCTCGTCTTGAAAAGCATTAAATCAAGAGGTTCAGACAAAAATACCCCAAAAATGAAAAATACCCCCCCCCCCCGCGCGGGGGCGCACGAGGAAGATTCTGCACCTCTGCGATAGATAGATGTAAGTTAAAACAAGTTAAAAAAATTCGTCTAATAACGCATTACGTTACGAATATTCTATTAAAACTGATTATTACATCCAACAATCTCTCTTGTTTTCCTACCTGTTCTGCTGCCATCTAATCTGTTCATGTAAGACATACCGCTGTCAACATGATTAATTTTTTTTTTTCTCTATCGCCTGCTTGCACATCTGTTCTCTTGTGACCAGGCGAGGATATGTATTCGAAAGGCTTGGCATATTTCTCATTTTATTCTTTCCCTAATTTCTTTTTCCTTCCTATTTGACCAACAAAATAAGTAAAACCTTTCTGGAACATTTTTTTCCTCTCAATGCTCCTTATTCGATTATTTCTTCTCTTAAATATATATTCTATTGCGTGTAAAATAAAGATAGTTATAATGAAGCAAACTAAAAAGCGTAAAACCAAAGACAAAAAAAAAGGAAAGAATATGAGTTCCTTACATATATTTCGTCTTTTCTATGTGTGTTAGCCACTTACATGTCAAGCATAACTTATACACATGTATATTCTTTCAATTGGACCAATCGGCAAAATACTCAAGAGACTTTTCTAACAATAAGTCTAAATCGAATTAATAAATATTTTTTTTCTACATGTAAATTCTGGAATAAATAATAGACTATGACATTACTAGAGAATTTAAATGCTTAGTTAGAATTTTTTTCTTATAGGAAGATTGCTAAAAATCTAAACAGAAAAATTTACATTTATGTTTGATCTATTCTAAATAATAAATAAAAATACAGATCTTCACAAACAGATCCATTTATGTATCGTCATCAAAATGCTGCCTACTCAATAACAATGATAGTTGTCATAAAAACTGACATAAATATATATGTTCATTTATCTTATTCTTTTCGATTATATTACCAATTGTTCGAGCACTTGATCGTCATTATTGCCATTATTCTTATAAGTGTTACAGAAACGAGAAGAAAAACAAACACACAAGCAAAATGATCAAGAAAAACTGTTATATTTCTCTTATAAAATGTATCGACAGGCGAAGAAAATAAGAGACTGATGAAAAATAAAATAATCGCATACGATAAAAATAAATGGTCCATGATTGATCGTAACTAAGGATATGTCAATCGACATCTACAAGGGAAAGACATTGCTACTTAATGCTCATAAATCCTAGAAGCGTATTGATTGAGAAAGAGAGAAAAATTTTCTCTTTCCACTTATTGCACACTGATTGCCACGTCTTCTCTTTTTTTTTGTATGGTTTACAAGAAAAGATAGAATAGAAAATTCTTTTTATAGAAAATAAACCCCATAATCGTCAAAACTATAGAAAAATACTAATTAAAAATATGAAAAAGAGTACTTACTACTTAATCCTGTTCAATAGTTCTAGAAAAAGAAAAATTATAAGAATACTCATATATAGAAAACATTTTCTCTTCAACAAAATGCTTGTCATGTCTTCAGCCAAGGCGAAAATTGAATATTTAGGAAACACTAATGTTGATTGTTTTCTCTTTCTTTAATATTCTCTAATACTAAATCTACAATAAGTGTCATGAAATAAAAACTGTCGTCGGAAACTTTCACGAAAAACTCTCATTGATACTAAATGATTAAAAACATATGTATTCGTCAATGCTGGTTCATACAGTATTTTCAATATTTTTCTTTCAAGGAAAAATAAAAACTTGTTTATTTTGTCCTCGGAATATATTATTCAATCAAACAGCACAATCAAGAGAAAATCTATACTGAATACAAGAACTTTTACTTTATTTGCAATGAACTATAGATTGATGAACAGAGGAAATTATTTCATTTTCCTTGATGTTCAAAAAGACGTAAAAAGAAAGCACTCATATTAAAACATATTTCTTTCTTACTAATAAGTTATTAAACACTTGTTTGCATTTATAAAATGAGAATTTCGAGATGCACAATAGAAAGTATCTTTAGTAGTCGTCTTAAGTATTAGATATACTATTATGTAAATGAGAAAGTACTCAATAATTAATTGATACTTCTCACAAAAGAATTCGATTATCTACGCATTGCTTTATTGAAAAGAATTCATACATCAAAAATAATAATCGGCTATTTTAATCGTTAAGTGATGACCTTTTGGCCGCATTATTTTTAACTTTTCTCAGCAATGAGGTTACCTAGAAAGTTCGTTCATTCGTTGAAAGATTTTTCTTCTATGCTTTCTTTCGCTATATCTACAACTGTGCAAAGACAAAGTAATATTTGTTTTTCAATAATCACAGTAAAAAGTGTTGATATCATAGATTTAATTAAGCGGAATCAACCATGTATATATCCAGTTGTTTCGATGTATGGGTTAGGTTACTGACATGGTCCAGATAGAGGAATTTTCATCATCTACTAGTGATATCTCTGTTAACAAGTACCAAATTTGATTAGAAACACTTATTAACGAAAGAAAATATGTTTTCATACACTTTAGACTATGCTCTACAAAGTAACAATCATC